>Ga0224512_10000818_pt1 | contig 31894 bp, 26 predicted proteins | sample SF_May12_sed_USG_4_FD_169103 | JGI IMG/M metagenome (GOLD analysis project Ga0224512, IMG submission 169103) | Sediment microbial communities from San Francisco Bay, California, United States - SF_May12_sed_USGS_13 | ecosystem: Environmental > Aquatic > Marine > Sediment | place: USA... | reverse complement strand
AGCATTGGCCGGTAGTCCTCTCCCCGGCCAAGCAGGCTCAACGCTGTGTGCCACGCCCCAGGCGTTCTACGGCGAGCTGAGAAAGGCCCTAGAGACACTTACCACCATCGATGACGTCCAGGCACTATGGCAGACCAACGAAGAGACCCTTAAAGCCATTCGGGACGCCCATCCCCATCTCACCGACCAGCACGGCGCCCACTACACCGCCGTCTTCGCCAAGCTGTGTAAGGCCCGGGTCACGGAGATCCTGGCCGGCCGAGAGGCGACGACGCCAGTTTCGGCCACTCCATCAACGTCTCCTGCCAACGGGGCGCGCATCGACAAGTCGGTGCTGGCCATCGGAGCGCCCAAGCGGATCCGCGACCGGGAGCATCTCAAGTATGTGGCGAGCCAACCCTGCCTCATCTGTGGACGCCAGCCTGCTCAGGCCCATCATCTCACCTTCGCCCAACCACGCGCCCGGGGCCTCAAAACAAGTGATGAGTGGGTCGTGTCCCTCTGCGCCCTGCATCATAGGGAGCTGCACGATCGGGGAAACGAACGTGTTTATTGGGAAGACAAGGGCATTGATGTAGAGAGTGCCGCGAAGGAGTTGTGGGAAGGGTCCCTGTTCGAGAAATTAATTTCCCTGTTCTTTGTTCTAGGGAATTCCTCACTAACCACTTGGAATAACCTGCTTATCTGCTAGGAAACCAGTTGATCTCGCCCGATTTGGCCAAAAATTCCCTGTATTTTCCCTGTTAACAGGGAATTTAGGTAGGTCACATACATTCCATTAACATCTTCAACTCGGCTCCAGTCGTCTGAATACGCGTTGTAACGCTAGTGAGGAATGGTGTCTTGATGGCTCTCTATGGTTAACTTTTTTATTAATTCTTTAGGGCTTTTTCCGCTACTCTCTCGCCCCTGAAATCCATGATTTCCAAGGATTTGCATGGCGCTCGACGAAACCAGCAAGAACCGCGACGCACCATCGGGAGATGCTGAGCCCAAGGCGGCCCAGGCGAAACGTTCCGCCGGCGGGGGCGAGGTTCGCCTGCTGCCCGAAGTGCTGGCGGGCATCAAGGCCAAGGCTGAGGCCAACGCCAAGACCAAGGCCGGCACGCCGCCGGAAGCCGCCGCCCCATCGGAGACGCCTGCCAAAGACCCCAAGGGAGGGTCTCCGGCGCCCGAGGGCGACCTCGGCGCGGCGGTGGCGAAGGCGGTGGAAGAGGGGATGGCGGAAACCTCCGGGCAACAGACCGGTGCCGGATGGCAGATTCCGCGCCGGGCGCTCAAGGTCGATGCCGAAGACCCGCTTTTGGGCTGCCTCGCCATCCTGACCTCGATCTATGAGCGGCCCCAGTCGCCGGAGGCGCTGGCGGCGGGATTGCCGGTGCTAGATGGCCGGCTGACGCCGGAACTGTTCCTGCGCGCCGCCAAGCGGGCCGGTTTGAGCGGCCGCATCGTCAAGCGGCCGATTGCCAAGATTCCGGAGTTCTCCTATCCCGTGGTTCTGTTGCTGAGCGACGGCGGCGCTTGCGTTCTGACCGCCCGTAGCGAGGACGACAGCTACGAAATCGTGACGCCGGAAAGTGGCGGCCGCCAGGCCATTGCCAAGGACACCCTTGGCGAGATCTACAGCGGCTATGGGATTTTCGTGCGCCCGGAATACCTGGATGACCACCGGCTGGGGCCGGAAACCCATTCAGTTCCCAAGCGCTCGTGGTTTTGGGGCACGGTGTTTCGTTTCTGGCCGACCTACAGCCAGGTCATCATCGCATCCCTGCTGATCAATTCCTTCGCCCTGGTGATGCCGTTGTTCATCATGAACGTCTACGACCGGGTGGTCCCCAACAACGCCATCGAGACGCTTTGGGTCCTGGCCATCGGCGCCGCCACGGCCATCGGCTTCGATTTCTTCATGCGGATGATGCGGGGCTATTTCGTCGATTCCGCGGGTAAGCGGGCCGATACCTTGCTTTCGGCGGATATCTTCGAACGGGTCCAGGACATCCAGATGTCCTCGCGCCCGGGGTCGGCCGGCGCCTTTGCCAATATCCTGCGCGATTTCGAGAGCGTGCGGGAGTTCCTCACCTCGGCCACGGTCACCGCTTTTGCCGATATCCCCTTCATTGCGCTCTTCATCCTGGTGATCTGGCTGGTGTCCGGGCCGCTCGCCGTGATTCCGGCGGTGGTGGTGCCCATCGCGTTGATCGGCGGCATCATCCTGCAGGCGCCTCTGAAGGCGGCGATCGCTAAGACCCAGGTGGAATCGGCGCAAAAGCATGGCATTCTGGTCGAGACCATCGGCGGCTTGGAGACCATCAAGAGCCTCAACGCCCAGGGCCGGCTGCAGAGCAAATGGGAAGAGTTCGTCGCCAAGACCGCCGCCACCGGTCTCCGGGCCCGGATCTATTCCTTGGGGATCGTCACCTTTTCCGTCTTCCTGCAGCAAATTTCGACCGTCGCCGTGATTGTCTACGGCGCCTACCTCATTCAGGATGGCGTGTTGACCACCGGCGCCCTGATCGCGGCCGTCATCCTCAATGGCCGCGCCCTGGCGCCGCTTGGCCAGGTGGCCGGCCTGCTGGCACGGATGAACCAGTCGCTCAGCGCCTTGGGGGCGCTCAATCAGATCATGTCCCTGCCCCTGGAACGCCCGGCCGGCAAGCGTTTCCTCCACCGTCCGACCTTCGCCGGTGCGATCGATTTCCGCGAGGTGACCTTCAGCTATCCCGGATCGGAGATCGCGGCGCTCAACAAGGTCACCTTTTCGATTCAGCCGGGTGAGAGGGTCGCCTTCATCGGCCGCGTCGGCTCCGGCAAGAGCACCGTGGCCAAGCTGATGCTGGGCCTCTATACCCCGGACGAGGGGGCCGTCCTGGTGGACCGGACCGATCTCCGTCAGGTCGATCCCATCGATCTCCGGCGCAACATGGGCGCGATCCTGCAAGACAGCTTCCTGTTCCACGGTACCGTGCGGGACAACATCGCCCTTGGAGCGCCCACCGCCGATGACGAAGCCATACTGAATGCCGCCGTGACCGCCGGCGTCCATGATTTCATCCGCCGCCACCCGCGCGGCTACGACCTGACCGTCGGCGAGCGCGGCGAAGGCCTCTCCGGCGGCCAGCGCCAGGCCGTGGCCCTGGCCCGCGCCTTGATCAAAGAGCCGCCGATCCTCATCCTCGACGAGCCCACCAGCGGCATCGACGTCGGCACGGAAAAGGCTTTCCTCAGCCGCCTCGCGCCGACACTGAAGGGACGCACCCTGGTGCTGATCACGCACCGTGCGTCCTTGTTGCCCCTGGTGGACCGGATCATCATCCTGGATCAGGGCCGCATCGTTGCCGACGGGCCCCGCCAGAAGGTGATCGAGGCGCTGAACGCCGGCAAGATCAAGGTCGGCCAGGCTTGAGCGAGCGGGAGCGCCGATGACGATTTCCCAGATCCCCTCAGGTGCGCGAAAGGATGCGGCTTTTGCCCCCGTCCGCTTGGGCGCCCAGTTGGACAGGCCGCCGGCCATGGGCTTCATCCTGATCATGGGTGTGGCCTTGTTCCTGGGCGTGGCCCTGCTGTGGGCGCATTGGGCGGTGCTCGACGAGGTCACCACCGGCCAAGGACGGGTGATTCCCTCCAGCCAGGTTCAGGTCGTGCAGAACCTGGAAGGCGGCATCGTCCGGGAGATCCGGGTGCGCGAGGGCGAGATCGTCAAGAAGGGTCAGGTCCTTCTGCAGATCGAGAACACCGCCTTCGTGGCGAGCTATGGGGAGCTTCGGGCCAAGCATCTCGGCCTGATGGCGGCCGTGGCCCGACTCAAGGCCGAGGCCCACCAGGTGCCCTTGGAATTCCCGCCCGAGCTCATGAAGGAAAGCCCAAAGATCGCGGAGCGCGAACGCTCGCTCTACGAGGCCCGCCAGAACGAACTCAAGGCCCAACTGGCGGTGTTCGAACAGCAGGCGGCACAGCGCAAGCAGGAGCTGACCGAGCTGCAGAGCCGCCAATCCCATCTGACGAAGACGGTCAGCCTGATCGACGAGGAATTGCGGATCACCAAGCCCCTGATGGACCAGGGCGTGGTGCCGCGCATCGAATACATCCGCTTGCAGCGCCAGTTGAGCGAGCAGCAACGCGAACTCGACGGCGTGCGCCTTGCGAAGCCCCGGGCCCGGTCCGCCATGCGTGAGGCCAACCGCCGCATCCAGGAACGTTTCCTTGGCTTCAAGGCCGAAGCGCAGCGCGACCTCACGGCGCGCCAGACCGAGCTGTCGGCGGTCCAGGAGGCCATCGTCGCTGCCCGCGATCGGGTGCAGAGGACCGAAGTACGCTCGCCGGTGCGCGGCATCATCAAGCAGGTCAAGGTCTCCACGGTGGGCGGTGTGGTGCGGCCGTCGGCGGATCTGGTGGAAATCGTGCCCCTCGACGACACCCTTCTTGTGGAGGCTAAGGTCCGGCCCCAGGACATCGCCTTCATCCGGCCCCAGCAGGGCGCCACGGTCAAGATCACGGCCTACGATTTTTCCATCTATGGCGGGTTGAAGGCGAAGGTGGAGCGGATCAGCGCCGATGCCATCACGGAGCCCGACAGCTCGGGGCGGGAGGAGAGCTACTACAAGATCATCGTCCGCACCCAGCGCAATTACCTCGGCACCAAGGCGACGCCGCTCCCCATCATCCCCGGAATGGTGGCCTCGGTCGACATCCTGACCGGCAACAAGTCGGTCCTCGATTACCTCCTGAAACCAGTGCTCAAGGCGAAGGACCGCGCGCTGCGGGAGCGGTGAGACCCGGCCATGACAGTGCTCGCGATCCGAACCCTGGCCCGGTGCGTTGCAGCTATTGCCTTGAGTTGGGCAGTGGTGGCGGGGGCCGGCCTCGGCTCGGCCCGGGCCCAGAACATCTCCCCCCGCCTGTTCGGATCGATCGAATTCATCGGCGGCTCTCTCGAGGCCCTGCCGCAATGGACCCGGGTCCTCAGAAAGATCCAGGCCGAGGAAGCGGTCTACCAAAGCTGCGATCGGGGGCAGGAAAATAAGGATATCAGTGCCTGTCCTTCGCCCGCCATCGCCGCCTGGCGCGATCACGTGCGGTCGCTGAAGGGGCTTCCGCCGGGGCGCCAGCTTGGCGAGCTCAACAGCTTTCTCAACCGCTGGATTTACCGCCTGGATGAGGAGAACTTCAATGTCGAGGATTATTGGGCGTCGCCGCTGGAATTCCTCGCGCGGTCCGGCGATTGCGAGGACTATGCCATCATCAAATACGTTTCCCTCAAGGCGCTCGGGTTCGATGTCAAGGACCTGCGCATCGTCGTGGTCCAGGACGTCGTTCGAAACCTGCCCCACGCGGTACTCGCAGTCTATCATGAAGGCGACATTCTCATCATGGACAGCCTGTTCGAAGGCGTCCTGCCCCACAGTCAGGTGACGTTCTACCGGCCGTATTACTCGGTCAACGAAACCACCAGGTGGGCCCATGTGCCGACGCGGCCACGGCGCCGCCTCATCCCGCCGGGAGTGACCCGATAATGACGTTCCGCAACGACAACACGGACTTCGATCTCATTTTTTCGGAGATAGAGGAGGCCGAGGCCGCCGATACCGGTTCCCTGGTCACGCGGGTGGTGTTGCTGGTGCTGGTGCTGGTGATCATCGCGGGCGCCCTTGCCTATTGGGCGCTCGGAAACCGGGAACGCCAGATTACCGGTGACCTCCAGCAACGCTCCGCCATCCTCGCCGCGACCCGCGCGGAGGTCCTCAAGGCCTGGGTCGGATCCCTGGGGCACGCCGGCCTGCGTTTGAGCCAGAGCGATCTATTCCGCCTGTTCGCGGCAGAGGTCAAGTTGGGCGGCGGGGTCCCCGCCCAGGGCACGCCGCTGGCAGCGCAAATGCCCTACATGGCGCGGGCAATTACGGAATTCGCACGCCAGGAGGGAGCAATCGGTGCCTATCTGGTGGATCGCCAGGGCCGCGCGGTTCTGGCGAGCGGCGCGGCCCCGGCCCTGAGCCGGGCCCAGCGCGATGCGGCGGTGGCCGTCTACGCCACCAAGAAACGGACCGTTCGCGCCGTTCGGGCCGGTCCCAGCGGCCTGATCACCGACGTCCTTCTCCCCATCGCGCCGCCCCAGGACAGCTCGCCGGCGGCGCCCGGAACGGTGGCGGGCGTGCTGCTGGTGAGCCTGCCGGTGCAGGCGGCGCTGGCCGACCTATTGAAGCCGTCACCTCTCATGAAGGCCGGTGAAAGCACCCGCGTGATCCAGGTCCAGGAAGGGGCGCCGGTGCTGCTGGATCCCCGGGGGCAGCCGGCCCTCGCGCCCGGACAGGCGGTCACGGTGCCGCCGCGGGACAAAGCGCTTGCCTTTGCCCTGCGTTCGTCCGTCACAGGGGCGGGCAAAGTGTTTTCCTCGGGTGCCTGGGTAAGCGGCCTGCCTTGGCTGGTGGTCCATGAAATCGAGGCCGGCGCCGCCCTTGCCGCGTTCGAGGAGTACCGCTGGGGCGTGATCGGACTGGCCCTGGCCGTCACCCTATTGCTGGTCGCCGCCGTGACGGCCTTTTGGTGGCGCCAGGCCAACGAGCACTCTCAGGTCCTGGCCGATCAGTACCGGGCCTTGGCCGCGCGCATCAATGCCCAGCGGCGCTTTCTGGAAAGCGTGATGAACAACTTGACGGAGATGGTCGGCCTTAAGGGCCCGTCGGGCGCCTATGCCTATGTCAATCCGTCCTTTGCCGAGGCGGTGTCGCGCACCCAAGAGGAGCTTTCCGGCTTGGACGATGCCGAGATCTTTGGGCGGGGAACCGCCGAGTCCCTGGAAAGCACGGATCGGCAGGCGCGGGAAGAGGGCAGGCCGGTGATGGCTGAGCGCGCCATCCATCTGCCTGGTGGAGCCCGTTTCCTGCAAATCACGAAGGTTCCCTACCGGGGCGAGGGCGGCGCCGTCCGCGGCATTCTCAGCGTGGCCCGCGACGTGACCGACCTGCGTGAGGCGGAGGCAAAACGTCAGGCCGCCTTCCAGCAGATGACCGGGGCCCTGGTTAGAACCATCGAGGCGGTCGACCCCTTCCTCGCAGGGCACACACATAACGTGCGCGAAACTTGCCTTGCCCTCGCCCATGGCCTCGGCCTCGGCGGCGATGAGGTCGCCACCATCGATATCGCCGCCATGCTGTGCCAGATCGGAAAGGTCTCGATTCCCAAGGAGATCGTTGCCAAGCCGGGCCGCTTGACAGAAGAAGAATTCGCCATCATGCAAACCCATGTGGAGAACGCGGTGTCGATCCTCAAGGGTGTCGACTTCGGCCTGCCCGTGGTCGAGAGCCTAGCCCAGATGTACGAGCGGCTCGACGGCAGCGGTTATCCCGAAGGCATCGCCGGCGATCAGATCGGCCTGCCGGCCCGTATTCTGGCGGTTGCCGACGTGTTCTGCGCGCGGATCGAACGTCGGTCCTACCGCGACCCGGTCACCGCCGAGGAGGCGATGGGCGTGCTGGCGCAACATCCCCGGCGATACGATCCGCGGGTGGTCGACATCCTCAAGAGGTTCCTCGGCACCGTGGCGGGGGAAAAGCTGGTTATTCAGATTACCGGCCACTGAACCAGCCCCCTTTCGCGGCCATTGACCGCATCGGGGCCGCTGACCCATCATGGCAGGGTCGGGTCGCTGAGACGCGTCCCGGCGGATCAAGGAGAGCGCCATGGCGGCATTCGGCACCTTTCGCAACTCTCACCGCACACCGGGTCGGCTTGGGGCGCCGGTGAGGGATCCGGCGGGCTGGGAGCCCCAAGAATTGCTTGCTTCCGATGATTGGGTCTATCGCCTTACAGGTGCGGACCTCGACGATCTTGATCAGGCGGCAGCGGAGGCGGCGCGGCGCGGCATCGCTGTCGTGGATCTGACGCGCGACGATTTCCCTCTGCCTCGCCTGGGTGAGGTTCTGCAGGACATCCGCCGCGAGCTCCTGGACGGCCGCGGCCTTGCGGTCCTGCGCGGGCTGCCTGTCGAAGCCCTGGGCCGAGAGCGGTCCGCTCTCGCCTATTTCGGGATCGGCACGCATTTGGGGCGGCCGATTTCCCAGAATGCCTATGGCCATTTCCTGGGCCATGTCCGCGATTTCGGCAAGAGCTTCGATGACCCCGGCGTACGCGGCTACCAAAGCAGCGCGGCGCTGGGCTTTCACGCCGATCATTGCGATTTTGTCGGTCTCCTGTGCATGCAGACGTCTAAATCCGGCGGCGAAAGCCGTGTCGCCAGCGCCGTGACCCTCTATAACCGGATGCTGGCGGAGCGACCGGACCTGGTGGAGGTTCTGGGCCGCGATTTCTATTGGACCCGCCATGGCGAGGTGCCGCCGGGCAAGCCGCCCTATTACACCCAGCCGGTGTTCAGTTTCGCCGACGGCTATTTTTCCGCCCGCGGCGTGTCGTCCTATATCCTGAAGGCCCAGGGTCTACCGGGCGTGCCGCCGTTCACTCCGGAACAGGCGGAAGCCATGGCATTGTTCCGCTCCACGGTCCCCGAATGCGCCGCCGACATCCCCTTCGAGCGGGGCGATATCCAGTTCCTCCACAACCACGTCATTCTGCATTCCCGCAACGCTTTCGAGGATTGGCCTGAACCTGAGCGCAAGCGCCATCTCTACCGCCTTTGGTTGGCGGCAGGTGAGGGTGCCCGTCCGGTGCCGCCGGCGGTGCGCGAAAGCTTTTCCGGCATCCATGTCGCGGGCTACGCGCCCAAGGTCGTGATCGATCCGGAACAAGCCGACGAGGCTATGGCCTGAGTGGAAGGGGCGCTCGCTTAGGCGTTAAGCGCAGGCGAGCGCCTCACATAGAGGGCGAGGCCCGCCAGCAACACCAACAACACCGCGCCGACAAGCAAGAACGCGCCCTTGAGCCCCGTGACTTCGACCACCGCGCCCATGATGACGGGGATGACCGTCATGGCGAACCGGTTTGCCGTCGCCCGAAGGCCCACTGCCTTGCCCTGATCGCCGGATTTCGCCGCCTGGGAGATGATCGACAGCATCAGCGGTTGCACCGTGCCGAGTGCCGCGCCGCGCGCGACGATCGCCGCCAGCAGCAGGAGATAGGCCGAAATCAGCGGCGTGACGGCGATGAAAACGATAGAGAGCGCCACGGTGACCATCAGCATCCAGAAGGGGTTGAACACCCGCGTCAATGGTCCCGTCGCAAGTGCCCCGAAGGCCCCCACCACCAAGAACGCCGATGTCAGACTGCCGATAAGGGCGCCCGACAGGTCGATGCTTTCGAGATACACGACGTAGAACGAGCTCTGGATTCCCTGGCCCGATTGGCGCAGAACCGAGATCATCACCACCAGAAGGATCGGCGCGATGGTGAGCAGGCCGATGGCTTCGCGGTAGCTCTGGAACCGGGGCCGGAAGTCGCCCAGACGGAAGGCCTGGGGGCCGGCGCGGTGTTCTTCTTCGGACTTGGGCAGCAGGGCCACGCCGACCAGCACGCCGGCAGTCCACAGCGTCATGAAGCCGAACGCGCCCCATTCGCCGAAATGATCCCAGATAAGGCCCACCGCGGGCGGGCCGACCAGGGTCCCGAGACGAACCACAAAGGCGAGCCGTCCGGCATAGGTGGGGTTGCCCCGCATGCGCTGACCGACCAGGGCCTGGGTGCTGATCCAGCCCATCGAAGTCGACAGGCCGGCTACCATCTGCAGCACGATCAGCGCCGGAATCCAGGGCAACAGCGGGTAGAGCGGTGTCATGCAAACGATCAGGACGCCGAAGGCGAAAATCACCCGCCGGGCGCCCAAGCGGTCGATCAGGGCGCCGCCGGGAATCGAGAGAAAAAGGGGCAGGAAGGTGTAGGCGCCAAGCGAGATTCCGATCATCATCGGCGAGGCGCCGAGTTTGATCAGCCAAAGGGGGACCACCACCCAGACGATATTGGATGTGCCGCTGGAGAAAATGCCGCAGATATAGACGGCGGCCTGCAGGCGTAGGCTGATAGGCCCGGTGTCTTGTTGCGCCATGGCATCCCGCCCCACGGGCGAAGGACCGGTTCATGGGAGCCGCGGTCCCCGATGCCCATGGACGATGTCAAGCAGGGGCCAAAAGAACGCCGGGCCAAGGGCCCGGCGTTCACGGCTTCAAATTGTTCTTGCCGGTTCCGTTACACGTTTTCGAGAATCTTGTCCTTTTTGGCATCGAAGCGGTAACGGGGCAGGGTGTCGAGATCCGTGCCGGTCACGCGAAGGACCCAAGACTTGCACGGATGGCCGGTCGAATGGATGAGGCCGGGGCCGTAGGCCCGGGCCATGCCCGGTGTGATGGAGTATTCCTTATCCAGCACCAACTCCGCATGGTCGTCATCCTCGCTGTTGGTGCGGCGCCACTCCGACATGTCGGTGGCCCCGGTGGCGTTGCCGTAAATCGCCCAGGACGCGCCGTGGCTGTGGGGATTGCCCTTCTTGCCCTCTTCCTGGACATGGGCCAGGACATACACGTCGGTATCCTTGTCGTGATAGAGGACCCGCTTACCCGGGGGGGTGTCTTCCTGCCAGGTCTCGGCGACAAAATCCGGGTTCGCCAGCAGTTTTTCCAGGTTCGCGCGGACGGTTTCCCGGCTCTCGTCATCGACCTTTTCGATGAGTGCGTCGTGAAGATCCTGGCAGAATTGATCGAGGGTATAAGCCATTGTTTCCTCCAATTTTGGGGCCTTTGCACCCTAGCAAAGAGGGCGATTCCGACACGGAAATTCCACAAATCATACGTATGATTCGCCGCTGCGGCAAGGATAGGACGCGTCGACCACGCGCGTCCGGGGTTTGATCCCGGCCCATGATGGCTTATCCTAGGGCCAGAGAGTGACGACGGCGATTGCCGGCGGCTTGGGATGCCTGAGCGGCTGGTCGGAGAGGTACCGATGGAACCACTTCCTGAAAACTACTCTTTCGACCTCGTGGAAACCCTGAGGTCGGTCGTCGGCCTGCGGGCCACGGTGCCGGCCGATGCCCATAGCGCGGAGCGGCTGGGCACGGAACGGGCCGGCAACGGTTGCGTCATTTCCGCGGAAGGCTTGGTTGTGACCGTGGGTTACCTGGTGACCGAGGCGGAAAGCACCTGGCTGGTGGCGGATGACGGCCGGGTGATTCCGGCTGATGTGGTTGGCCGCGACACCGAAACCGGCTTTGCGCTGGTCCAGGCCCTTGAGCCGCTGGACGTGGAGCCGCTCAAGCTAGGCCGATCCAGCGATATCGCGGTGGGCGAACGGGTCGTTGTGGCCGGGGCCGGCGGTGTCGAACATGCCGTGGATGCGCGTGTCGTCGCCAAACAGGAATTTGCGGGTTATTGGGAATACCTGTTGGATGAGGCGATCTACACCACGCCGCCCCATCCCCATTGGGCCGGCACCGCCCTGATCGCCGGCGACGGCGGCCTGGTGGGCGTCGGTTCCCTGTTCGTGCAACAGGTCGCCCAGAACAAGCGGCCGATCGATGTGAATATGATGATCCCGATCGATCTGCTGCCGCCGATCGTCGATGATCTCGTACGCTACGGTGCCGTCAATCGGCCGTCGCGTCCCTGGATCGGGATGCAGGCGGCGGAGTTCGGCGAGAACCTCGTGGTCGTGGGCCTGACCGACAAGGGCCCTGCCGAGTCCGCCGACATCCGCGTGGGCGACGTCGTGATCGGGGTCGGCGGTACGCCGGTGGAAAACCTCGGCGACCTGTTCCGGGGAATGTGGAAGCTCGGCGAGGCCGGCGTCCGCGTGCCGCTTAATATCTTTCGCAACGGTCAGCAGATGGAGGTTTCCATCAAGTCCGAAGACCGTGCGCGGAATTACAAGTCGCCACGACTGCATTGATCGGCCGACCAGGGCCGCGGGAGGGTGCCATGCTAGACGAACCCAAGCGGGACTTTCCCGATTGGCGATCCTACAGCCAGGAAGAGCTGGACGCGCAATACAACCAGAACAGCCTGGTGCCGGATACCAGTGCCTTCAAGCAACGCAAGATCCAGCGAAGCGCCGAGGTTCGGGCGCAGATGGATTGCATGCTCGACGTGGCCTACGGGCCGACCCTGTCGGAGGTGCTCGACATCTTTCCCGCGCCGAAAAAAGGCGCGCCGATCAATATTTTCATCCATGGCGGTGCCTGGAAATCCGGACACAAGGACGAAGTATCCTTCCCCGCCCCGGTATTCCATGAGGCGGGGGCAAATTTTGTCGTCGTCAATTTCGACCTGGTTCCCGATGTCATGTTGGAGGAGCAGGTCCGCCAGTGCCGGGCCGCCATCGCCTGGGTCTACCGCAATGCCGAGACTTTCGGCGGTGACCGCGACCGCATCTATGTCTCCGGCCATTCCTCCGGCGGCCATGTCACCGGCGTGATGACGATCACCGATTGGGAAGGGGCCTATGGGTTGCCCGCCGATATCATCAAGGGCGCAGCGCCGATATCCGGCATGTTCGACCTGGCCCCGGTGATCAGGAGCTGGCGCAACAGCTATCTCAAGATGGATGAGGAAAGGGCTCTCGCACTGAGCGCCATTTACCACATTCCCGAAACCAGGATCGATCTGGTCTTGGCCTATGGGGCCAACGAATTGACCGAGTTCCAGCGCCAGTCCTGCGATTTCGCCAAGGCATGGCGGGCCGCAGGACAGCAATGCCGTTTGATCGAGGTGCCGGACAAGCACCATTTCCAAATGGGCGAAGGCTATGGCGATGCTCAGAACCCGGTGATGCAGGCGATCTTCGACCAGATGTCCCTGTAGCGGGCCAAACGCCCCCAATTCCCAAGAGGCATGCGTTGCCGCGTTTAGGCGCTGGTCTGCCGCGCCGCGGCGGGAGCGATGCCGGCCACCCGCGATTCTGGCAGGTGAACCCGGACTGTCGTGCCGTGGCCCGGCTCGCTTTCGATTTCCAGCGTCCCGCCATGCATCTCTGCCAGGCTCCGGGCCAGCGGCAGGCCGAGGCCGGCACCTTCGAATCTCCGTTTCAGGGTGCTTTCGATCTGGGAGAAACGCTCCAGCGCCCGAGGGATGTCTTCAGGTGCCATGCCGATGCCGGTATCACTGATGGCGAGGGTGACGGGTGTGCCTGGTGCCAAGGTAAGTCCGACGGTGACGGATCCGCCGCCCGGGGTAAATTTAAGGGCGTTCTGCAGAAGATTGATGGTGATCTGCTTGAGCCGTCGCCGGTCGCCCCTGATATTCGGAAAATCCATCGGGATCTGTGAGGTCAGCAAAATTCTACGCTTCTCGGCATCGTCCCGCACGAGCGTCAGGCAGGACTCCAGCAGCGCCGCGAGGTCGAGGATTTCCTCATCCAGTACGGCCCGGCCGATTTCGATCTTGGACAGGTCCAGGATGTCGTTGATCAGGCTGAGCAGATGGGTTCCCGACTCGTTGATATTATCGGCGTATTCGCGATAGCGCGGGTCGATGACCGCTCCGAACGTCTCCGACAGCATGATTTCGGAGAATCCGATGATCGCATTGAGCGGCGTGCGCAGCTCATGGCTCATATTGGCGAGGAACTCCGTTTTGGCCCGGTTGGCTTGTTCGGCGAGGTCGCGCGCATTCATCAGTTCCGCTTCGGCCTGTTTCAGGTCGGTGATGTCGGTATAGGTCATGACCCGGCCGCCGCCGGGCATGGGTTTTCGGAAAACGTTGACGATGGTGCCGTCGGGTCTTTGGTGCTGGCCCTGCTGGATGCCGCCGACCCGGGCCAAATGGATGCGCCGGGCTACGATCTCGTCGGTCGTGCCGGGGTGATTCAAGAACTCCCCGTTGGCCGCGATTGCCCGCAGGACGTCCTCGTATCGCATGCCAATGGTGATCTGGCTCCGGTCTAGGCCGAGCAGGCGCAGGTAGGAATCGTTGAACAACGCGACGTTCAGTTCGGCATCGAGGACCAGCAGACCCTGATGGATATTGTCCAGGGTCGTCGCCAACAGATCCGACTTGCGTTCGAGCTCGGTCTCGACCTGCATCAGCTGGGTGATGTCCGTATAGGTCGAGACGAATCCGCCTTCGGGCATAGGTGCCCGGTCGATTTGCACTATGGGACCGTGCTTGAGGGCACGTTGGGTGCTCACGATCTTGCCTCCGTGCACCACGTTGAGCCGGGAGCGGACGAACTCCTCGACCTCGTCGTCAGGCATGCCCTCTTTTTCCGCCAGATGGCGAAGAATGACCTCGTAGGAAATACCCTTTTGCATGAGGTGGGCCGGATAGTCGCACATATCCTGGTAGCGCTGGTTCCACAGCACCAGACGGCTTTCCGCGTCGATCACCCGGACGCCGTGGTTGATGTTGCTGACGACGCTTTCAAGAAGCTTGGCATTGCGCTGGTTTTCCCGGCTCAGGCGCAGGTCTTCGGTGACGTCGGTCATTGTGACGATGGCGCCGCCGCCGATCAGGTTCATACGGTAGACCGAAATCACGGAGCCGTCCGGTCGGTGCCGCAGATTGCGCCATTCGGCGCCTTCGTCCATGTTGCGCATGCGCTCGCGCAGGTAGGTGTCGGGATCGACGTCGCCGAATTCGCCGCGATGGATCAGGTGGCGCAGGATCTCCGTATAGTGGAGCCCGCGCCGCAGGAACCCGTCGGCGAAGTTGTACATAGATCCGTACATCTGGTTGTAATGCAGCAGGGTGAGGTCCTTGCCGAACAGGGCGACCCCCTGGTTGACGTTGTCCACCAGGGTTTTGAGCATGTTACCTGGATTTGCGGCTTCCTCCTGGTCGCGGCAATGGGCGCTGGCCAGGGCGGCGAGCCGCCCACAACGTTCCAACAGGTTGCATTGTTCGTCGAGCGGCGCCGCCGCTTCGGCCAGGAGCTTCACGACCAGGCCCCCTTCGAACTCCGGACCCTTGGCGAGCGGCCAAACCCAGGCCATTTCGAAGGGCGCCGTTTCGGCTTCGGAATAGAGCGCGCCGGTCATGGGGTGACTTACCAGATCGTCGATGACCAGAGGCAGCGTACCGCCTTCGCGTTGCAGCCGCTCCATGGCGAGAAAGGCCCGCTTTGGGTCCAAGGGGAGGCTTCGGGCATTGCTGGGAAGTCCAGCCGATGCGGCGAGCCGCAGCTCGTGGGTGTTGCCTTCCTCCATGAAGATGCACACCGCCCGGGACGTGTTCGGATGATCGTCCGCTTCGCAAGCCAGGCGGCAGATATCCGAAAGGACCCCGGATAGGGGAGCCCTCTCCGTGATGGCGTGGAGGATCTTATTGGTTCCTTTTTTCTTCATCACCCGATTCTGGCCATGCGGCAGGGGCGGGGTGGCGCCACGACATCCATCCCGTTCGGTCAGTTTCCGGTGAATTGGTAAAAAAAGCCTAAAACCTTAGCGGGAACGATCCCTGAAAACTCGTGCTAGGCCAATAACTTGGAGTCGAAACTCAGCTAATTCTTCATGAGCGCGATGGCTTCGTCCGTGGTCATCACCCGCCCCATGCGCGGGAATACCCGCTCCATGAAGAACGCGTTGTTGTCACCCCGGTGGGAGTAGCAGCAATCGCTGACCACCACGATGCCGTAATCCAGGTCCCGGGCGGCGAACACGGTCGATGCGATTCCGACATCGGTCGACCCCCCGGCGATGACGATGGTCGAGAGGCCCCGGACCCTGAGTTGCAGGTCGAGGTGCGTCTGGTGGAAGGCGCTCCAGCGGTGCTTGGGCACCATCACGTCGCCTTCCTGGGGCGCGACCTCTGGGGCGATCTGGGCGCTCTCCTGGCCATGGCGGTGGGCCGGCAGGAAGCGGCGTTCGCGCTCGCCCCAGGGGTTGAGATCCATGTCGGTGTCGGTCAGGCGGGAGGCGACGTCGGCGCCGTCGGCGGCGTGGTCGGCGGCGCCGTAGAACGCGATCAATCCGGCATCATGAGCGCCCTTTACCAGCCGCGACATGTTCTCCAGGATTCCCCATTTCTTGAGGTTCTCCACCTTGACCGGATCGGCGGGATGAAGGTAGCCGTTGAGGGTGTCGAAAAGCACCAATGCGGCGCGGTCTTTGGTGAGTCTCGGATCTAGATCGATGTTTGGGGCCATGGGGATCTCCGTTCCTGTGGATGCTCGGGCGGCGGTCTTACGAGGCGCCGCGGATGCGGTCGATCACCGCCGCCGGTTCCTCCGGTGGCGCGTCACCACGCCAGGCGACGTGGCCGTCGGGCCTGACCAGGACCAGCGCGCGCTCGTAAAGTGCGGCGATCTCGGGGTCGTCGATTTCCCGTGTTTCAAGCGGCACGCCGCGCGCGGCGGCGGCCTTTTCCAATGCGGCGGCGTCCGGCGGGCTACCGCCCAGCCGCAGGAGGACGAAACCGCGTCCGAACAGGTCGATGACCGGCTGCCCGTCGGCGAGGCGCGCATCGGGCGCGCGGGCGCCGGGGCGGGTCGTGGGCGTATATGTTTCCCGCTCCACCGGTGGCGGCGGTCCGGGTTCCTGGCAGACGATGGGGGAATCGTCGTAGCGATAGCCGATCTGCAGCCCGAAATTGGGAGGAGACAGCACGTCTTTCATGATCTTTCGGCCTACTTCCGCGCGTTCCTTCTCGCCATCGGGGGAATCCTCAAGGATATGCGGCGTCGGCGTGACCTTCTCGCCGCGGGCGTAACGCGCCGCCGCGTAGTCCACGTTCCGCTTGCCGATGGGCCGCCGCTCGGTGGTGTAGCTCTCGAGCAACCGGTCGCCGCCCCAGCCCCGCAGCATGGCCTCGATCTTCCACGACAGGTTGGTGACGTCGCCGATGCCCGTGTTCATGCCGAAACTGCCGGCCGGCGTGAGTTGGTGAATGCAGTCGCCGGCGAGAAGGATGCGCCCGTCCTGATAGCGGTCGGCCACGAGTTGACGGCGGATCCACTCCAGGACCGAGAGCACCTCGTAATCGAACTTGCGTCCCGCGAAACGTTCCAGGTCGGCATCGACGTCGACCTTGCCCCAGGAATCCGGGTCCAGGGATCCGCGGATTTGAAACCGCCAGATGTCCTTGCCGTCGATGGCGTTGACCGACGCCCATTGTCCGTCGGGACCCATGGCGAGGTAGCTGCGGCCGTCGCCTTTGTCATGGATCTTCGAAAACTCCCTGGATCGAAACAACACGTTGGTGGCGTAACCCAAGACCGGCGTCCCCTCGAGCTTGATGCCGAGTCCGTCGCGGATCGGGCTGCGGGCGCCCTCGCAGGCCACCACATAAGCGCAGCGCACTGTCTCGCGTGTGCTTTCGCCGTTCGCGGCCTCAATACGCGCGGTGACGCCGCCTTCGTCTTGTTCTACGCCCAGGCAGCGCGTGTGATAGCGTAGGGTGACGGTGTCCAGCGACCGGGCACACGCCTGCAGGGCCGGGTCGAACACCGTTTGGGGACAGCGCTGAAAGGGCTCCAGGGTGCCGCGCGGGGGGCTCACTTCGTCATAGGCGGGATTGGTCTGGCGGGCGATTTCCCATCCGGTCAGGGTGGTGAAATAGATGTGGTCCCGGGCCCGGTCCTTGGGGTAGCCGTCCTCGCGGATGATATCGGCGATGCCCCAGCGCCGGCAGTATTCCATGGTCCGCATATTGACGCCGTTGGTCTTGGGGTGCAACACAACGCCGTCGCCCTGTTCCACCAGGACGCAATCGATGCCGCGCCAACCCAGTTCCACGGCCATGGCGAGGCCCACCGGCCCGCCGCCGACGATGAGGACGGGGATGTCGATGTTCGCTGTCGCTGCCATCGGTGCTTTTGGTTCTCTCTTGTTCTTGCCGTCATATAACGGTGACAGCCCGGGGCCTGTCAATGGTCCGGATGGGCGGAGAATTCGTTGCCCAAGGCCGAACCAGGGGGCTACCCTGAGAGGATTGTGAATTCGTCTGGAGCGCGGGAGGAAAAATGGCGGTGCGGGGAAGGCGGTCGGCCGGGATCGGCATCACGGTGGTGGTTCTGGCGGCGGCGATTTTTGCATTGGCGCAGTGCGCGGAGAGCCTGCCGCGCTCGGAAGAGGTGACTAGATCGGTCTGGCTGACCTTTGACGCGGCCAAGGCCGCCTACGACGAGGTCAAACCGGGCGAGACCAGCGTCGAAGCGCTCAAAAAGATGGGTTACGACCCCTATGGCGATAACAATGTCCGGGTGATGAGCTATCTCGACATCAACAGGCTGTTCGTGGCCGGAGACTCCAAGACCACCGCGTCCATCCCCGCCGCCGTTCGGGCCTGCCTCGATGCCCAGGCCGAATGCCTGGGCTACGGCGTCAACCTGGAGCATATCAACCGCAAGCGCGTCGGCTCCACCTTTCTCGACCTCCTGAATTTCCGCCGCAAGACCCACGAGACGGGCTGGTCGTTTCGCGCCGTCTTCGTGATCCATAAGGACTACGTGGTCTACAAGCTGTGGTCCGGGGCGCCAAAGATCGACCGGCAGACCGATAGGGAGAATCCACTCGGACCGATCCAGGAACCGGTCGACGTGATAAAAAAGGCGATGCCCTGATACGGCCTGCCGCGGGGACGAATGGCCCTGGCAACAGCCGGGACAAAGGCGTTAACAACAGCCCGGTTGTCGTCCGGGAGACAGGGAGGACCCCACTTGAAGAAAATACCGCTGACCATCGCCACGTCCGATTACGACCATATGCGTGACTTCCGCGACGGGTTCGTCAACGCCGAGGGACTCGACCCCATTTGGCTGACGATGGAAATCCACGAAATCTTCACGCGATTCACCTTCAATCGGGAGTGGGAGGCGTCAGAACTCAGCTTCGCCAAATACATCGCCCAGGCAACGCGCGAAGCGGCCGATATCACGGCGATCCCGGTCTGGACCTCGCGCCAGTTCCGCTTTTCATCCTTCTATTACAACGTCAGTTCCGGCATCCGCGAGGCCAAGGATTTCGCGGGCAAGCGCATCGCCGTGCCGGAATGGGCACAGACCGCCGCGGTCTACACGCGGGGCTGGCTGCAGCATCACGCGGGGGTGGATCTGACTTCGATCCATTGGGTGCAGGCGGGAACCGAACAGCCCGGTCGGGAGGAGAAAGTGGAGTTGAACCTGCCAAAGGGGCTGGAGGTGGAACGCATCAACGACAAGTCGATCTCGGAAATGCTGGCCTCGGGCGAAATCGACGGCGCCTTGGTGGCCCGGGCGCCGAAGGTCTTTGAACAGGGACATCCGGACGTGAAGCGTCTGTTTCCCAACTACCGGGAGATGGAGGAACGGTATTACGAAGAGACCGGCATTTTCCCGATCATGCACGTCGTCGCGCTGCGCAAGGACATCCTGAAGGACAATCCGTGGATTGCGCGGAACCTCTACAATGCGTTCCTGGAAGCGAAGCAGCGGGCGATCGGGCGCTTCACGGAGATCAGCGTCTCGCGCTACTGCCTGCCTTGGGCGGTGGACCATGCCGAACAGATGATGAAGAAATTCAACGGGGACTTCTTCCCCTACGGTATCGAGGCGAACCGGAAGACCTTGGAGGCCTTCTGCTGCTACGCCTATGAGCAAGGGATCGCCCATCGTCATGTCGAGCCCGAGGCGCTGTTCGCCGAGGGCGCCGACGTCGACGTACAGATCTAGGAAGCGCCGCCATGAATGGAGATTTTGATCCACCGAAACTGCGCCCGCCCCTGCATGACGGCAGGACGCCCAAGCTGAAGGCGCCGCCGGGTGCCTGCGACACCCATTTCCATATCTACGAAGACGGCATTCCCTTCAAGCCCGAGCGCCGTTACACGCCGGTGGAGGCGGGGCTTGCCAACTACAAGAAAATGGCGGAGCGGCTGGGGCTGGAGCGCGGTGTGGTGGTAACCGGCAGTGCCATGACCTCGAACGAGCCCTCTCTCGCCGCCATTGCGGCGATGGGCGGCGCCTTCAAGGGATTGGCCCTGATTCGGCCCGATATCTCCGATGCCGAGCTAGAGGCGTTGGACGCGGGCGGCATGACCGGATTCCGTATCTCCACCCGGTCGGTCGGCGGGCTGAGCCCCGAACATCTGCTGGACTTGGCCGCGCGGGTCAAGGATCTCGGCTGGCACGTGGAAATCCACCTCAACGACATCCAAGAAGTGGTGGCGATGCTGCCCACCCTGCGCCGCTTGCCGATCCCCTACAGCATCGACCATGTCGGCTACCTGACCCATGACCGCCGCCCGGGTACCAAGGAATTCGAGGCGGTGAAAGAGGTGCTGACCGGCGAGGAGAACGCCTATCTCAACGTTTATGCGTGGTACGACCTGACCGCGGAGGGACCGCCGGCCTATGGCGACATGGCGGGAATCGTCGGGCCTCTCGTCGCGGCCCGGCCCGACCGCATCATTTGGGGCACCAACTGGCCCCACCCGACCTTCGAGGTGCCGGTGCCCGACGATGCGGATCTGTTGGATTTCCTGGGCTTGGCGGTTCCCAATGAGGACCATAGGCGGATGATCCTGGTGGACAACCCGGCCCAGCTCTACGGCTGGGACTGACGGTTCAGGCGGTGATGAATCCGTTGACGGTGTCGAGCTTGGCCTCGTCCACCTCAAGTCCCTTGGTCATGCAGAGATCGATCCCGTTGCCTTCCGCGTCGCGCGCCCGGTAATCCTCGTAGGGCCGCTCCGGGCGCGGCGCGCAGGAGGCGCCGGGCACGGCCTCGATGGCGGCCACCATCGCCTCCAATCCATCGACCAGAAATCCGAAATGGTTGACCCCGTAGCGTGCCTCATGGCCGAAATTGTCGGTGTAGAACGGGTGCACCGCGAGGTTGGAGCGTCCGTCGCCGAGAAATGCATTGGGTCGCCCGCGCCGGCGGAACGCCTTCATGGCGCCCAGCACCCTGAGACCGAAGACATCTTGGTAGAAATCGCCGAGCCGCTCCGGGTAGAGCGCGTTGAACGCAACGTGGCGCATTCGGGGCAGGGCGTCGGCATCGCCACCGACCCCGAAATCGCTGGTCGCCAGCGTCACAGGCGTGCATTCCGGATCGAAGATCCGCACCGTGCCATGGGAAAGATTGTCCGGCTCATCGATCACCAAGCCGCCCGGGACGGCCTGATGATAACGCGCGATCACGGCGTCGAGGCCGTCGACCTGAAAGCCGATATGGTGCAACCCCGGCTCCATGCGCGGCTCGTTGAGCTCTGGGCGCAGCCGGTAAAGAGAGATGTTCATGTAACCGTCGGTCAGTGCGACGTCGCCGGCAGCGCTGCGCGAAAGCTCCCGCAGGCCGAAAATGGCCCGATAGAATTCGGCGAGCCCGCCGGGATCCTTGGCCAGGATGGCGAGATAGCGCAGCCGCATGGAATCGGGTCCCCTCGTGCTCGCGGCTCAGTGGCCGCCGTGTTTTTCGAAATAGCGCTGATGGTATTCCTCGGCCCGCCAGAAAGTTTGGGCGGGCGCGATCTGGGTCACGATTTCGTCGCGGAAACGCTCGGACGCCTGGAGCCGGTCGCGCACCGCGCGGGCGGTTTCGGCCTGGGCGTCGGAGAAGGTGAAGATGGCGGAACGATACTGATCGCCGACATCAGGCCCCTGGCGATTCATCTGGGTGGGATCGTGGATCTGGAAGAAGATCTCGCACAGGCGTTCGAAGCTGATTACCGCGGGATCGAAATCCACCAAGACCACCTCCGCGTGACCGGTGGAATGGGAACAGACGTCCTGGTAGGTCGGGTTCTCGGTCTTGCCGCCGGAGTAGCCGACGGCCACGTCGTCCACGCCGGGAAGACGCCGGAAAGCTGCTTCCACGCCCCAGAAACATCCCGCGCCGAACATCGCCTGTTCCATTTCCTCGCTCCCCCCCGGCCAAATTCTCGCGCCTAATGTAGAGTTCGCCGCGCCCCCCTGCAACGCCTGCATCCGGCCGGTGCGACCGCCGACCGGAGTGCCCGCCTCGGGCCCCAAGGGTTGCATGCCGGCGCCAAAAATGCTTCGCTTATGGGGCACGGCTTGGCGTTGACGAGATATATCGGGCGCATGCCACAACGCGTGCATCGCTCCCAATCGGGGTGCTGGATGCCAATAAACAAGCCGGATGCGCCTGGGATTCAGCCGCGATAGCGATCGCTGGGCGGCGGTAATGCCGAGCCTCCAAGAGAAGAAACAGGAGGCAAAACATGAGTGACCAGCAGATTCAGTCCCCGGGTCAAGAGCAAGAGGTGATCTTGACCACCCAGGACGTTCAGGCAGTCAATAACCGCAATCGCCGTTCGGCGACGCGACCGGGGTGGATTGCAGGTCTCGCCTTTTTGGTGTTCGTGGGCGGTCTAGCCGCCTTCATGTTCCGCTTTTAGGCGGGGAGAATTCGTCGGCCGGGTCCGTCCTGCGGTCGCGGCCGGCCAAAAGGACTAGCCGAGGTCGGGGGTCGCCCGTCCGGGATGGGGATAGGTCGTACCCGCCCCCTTTTCCTGGGCGCGCTTGAAGATCTCGATTCCTGCCGCGAGGTCGGCGAGCCCGACACCCATCCATTTGAACAGGGTCAGGTCGAGTCCGGCGGGCCGGGTCTGTCCGGCCGCGACCAGTTCCGACAGCGGCCGGACGTCGTTCCAATCGCCGGGACCACCGTCGTAGAAGGCCTGCAGTTCCCGCGACATCTCCCGGCATTGGTCCAGATTGTCAACCACCACCCGATCGCAGCGAGGCAGGATATCCTCGGCTATTTCCGCGAAGGCGGGAATGATGGCGCCGGCGGCATTGATGTGGCTGCCCCGCGCGACCATGGCTGAAAACAGGAAAGGTTCCTTGGCCCGGGTGATGGTGGTGATGATCGGGGCATCGCCAACTGTGTCCTCCACCGACGCCCCTTCGGTCACTTCGAAGCCGAATTTATCACGCACGGCGGCAGCGAATTGGGCGCGGTTTTCCGGCGTCGGGCTGAAGACGCGGAGCCGCTTGAGGGGGCGCACCGCGTGCACCGCAGCGACCTGGGTTATCGCCTGCTTGCCGGTCCCCACGATCGCCATGTCGTCGGCGCCAACGGCGGCCAGCCAGCGGGTGGCGACGGCCGCCAGCGCCGCAGTGCGCATCTGGCCGAGCGCCACGGCTTCGATGATCGCCTTGAGTTGGCCGTCGTCGGAACCATGGAGCAGCACCAGAGGCGCCGATTTGCCGCCGACGTTGCTCCAGACCTTGGCGCCGGCATAGCCGGCGCCGGTAAACTGGGCTCCGGTGATGTTCAGGCTGCCGCCCTGCCAGACCGATTGGCCCTTATGCAGGTTCTGGGCCTTGCCCTCGGCTTCCATCCGTAACCCGTCTTCCAGCGCCTCGATCACGCCGGATAGGTTGATCAGGGAGACGACGTCGGCTTCGGTCAGCCAGAGGAAGGTCTTGGGGGCATCGTCGGCCATGGGGTGCTCCTTGGAAAGAGGATGGCTGCGTTTCTTATAGCACAGAGGCCGATCCGGGCACTCGCCCGCGGAGGGGCGGCCGGTGGGCGCTTGCGTTGCCAATCCATCCGGCTATGCCTAGAGTGCCTGGCCGGGATGGCTAGGGCCGAGGCCCAGGTAAGGCCGAGAGGACGGAAAGCGCCATGAACTCAATTTTACCGCAGCAAAGGCTCTTGCTGGAATTGCTGGTGATGTCCGGAGATATCGCGGTCGAGGAGGGCGAGAAGGACACTCTGTTGTGGCGCACCCTCAAGGAATGCGAGACCGAAGGCTGGGCGCGGCTCACGCCGGTCAGCCAGGGATTCCACGCCGTGACCATTACCGAAGCCGGCCGCGGGGCCATTTCCTGAATCCGGCGCAGAAGGAAGAAGCAGGATGAAAATGCGTGTTTACAGCCTGGCCTGCACGGTCTTGCTGCTGGCATTGGCCGGCTGCGCCGGTGGCGACTCCGCAAGCGATTCTCCTCCGGAAAAGAAGGAGCGCGGCCTCGACAACATGATGGCGCCTACGGGCTCCCCCTATGTCGGCGGCCGGCCGGGGGCCGGGGCGGGCGGCCTGATGGGGCCGGGAACAGGTTTCATGGTGCCGCCCCAACGGGGTCGCGCGCTGACCCGGGCGGAGGTGTCGGCGGAGTTCCGTTATCAGCTGAACAAGCGCGGTGATGGGCAGCTCAAGATCGGTTCCGTGATCGACAAGGACAAGGACACCGTCAGGATCGAGCTCGTAACTCCGGAAGGCTATCCGGCGGCGCGTTACGAGGTCGACCGCTGGACGGGTCTGACCCGCAGGGTGCGGTGATCCCGCCTCGTCCAAAGAAAACGCCCCCGGTTTCCCCGGGGGCGTTTCGACGTTATCTGAACGCACGCTCAGGCTAATCCTTTAGCCCTTGCAGTCGACCCCCTTGGCCGTCGATCCTGGGGCCGGATAGGTGAAGGTGCAGGTCATGCCAACCTTGATCGCCTTGCGTTTGGCCTTTTTGCCGTTGATCGTGACCTTGGTTCTCGAGCCCGAGACCTTGGCGGTGACGTTCTTACCTTCGTGATCGATGACGATCCGGCGGCCGCCCTTCTTGGTCGCCGTCACCTTGCCGGTGTGCTTCATATCCTCGACCTTGGCGATCTTGGCGACACCTTTGAACTTCATTAGGTCGTCAAGCTTGGCCAGTGTCGTCTTCGGGGTTGCGGCCATCTTTTCGACGATGTCCTGAATTTCTTCGCCGGTCACCAGGCTGACCTCGCGCCTCTGTTTCTTGGCGTCGGCCAGGAACTTCTCATCCTTGGCGGTGGCTGTGAACGCCTTGCGCAGCGCAGCGACCCGGGCCTTTGGCACGCCCGGGGCCATGGCGAACGGCCGTCCCATGGCCTTGGCCGCGAACAGCAGGCGGAAATGGGATCTGACTTCATCCACGGTCAGGCCGGGCTGGACGCGGTCCTTGGTGACGTAATCGAAGATCAAGGGCACGCCCATCTTGGACAATTCGGGATCGGGTTTCAGACCCAACTGGATGATAGGGTGGACGTTGCCCTCGGTGTAATATTTCCCGGCGATCTCCTTGAAGGACGACCATGACTGGCACAGGCCGTTGGTTTCCCCGCGCTGCAGCGAAAGGTTGCCCGTGGTGGAACCCGGATAGCCCTTGACGATCTGGAACTTGGTGCCGAGCGTGTTGTTGAACAGCGCCGGTTGAATCTCGGAATCGTTGGGCCCGAACCCAGCCATTTCCACCACCTTGGTGAACACTTCGTCGAACTTCTTGATGCCGGTGCGCTTGTCGACGACGCAGACTCCGACCTCGCTGGCCATGCTGCCTAACCAGTTCAGTTTCTCTGCCCTGAACTTGGGGCCCTTGGTGCCCATGATCTGGACCAGGGCCACGTTGCGTTGCAGGCCGGCGATGATGGTGCCGTCCTTGGGCGCGACATTGGCGACGAAGTTGGCGGCAACGATGGATCCCGCACCGTCCATGTTCTGCACGATGAAACGCGGCTTGCCCGGAATGTAACGGCCCAGGTGACGTGTGACCATGCGCGCATATGTGGCATAACCGCCGCCCGGCGACGAGCCGACGATCATCTTGATTCGTTTGCCCTTGTAGAAATCAGCGATGGGGTCGGCCGTCGCGGGTGCGGGGCCCAGTCCGAGACCGATGACGGCGCCAATGAGCGCCAATGCACTACTGGTGGATAGCCAATTCATGAATCTTGCTCCCTGTCGTTTCTAGTTGGTCCTGGTGCGCCTCTTCTATGGCTTATGGAAAATGATATCAGCCCTTCCGGGATGGGCAAACCGGATAAAAAAACGCCCCCGAAAGGGGGCGCTGGAAGATTTCGCTGATTGCGGTTGTATCGGTCAGCCCTTGCAATCGATCATCTTGGCTTCCTGGCCCGCACCGGGATAGGTGAAGGTACAGGTCATGCCGACTTTGATGGCCTTGCGTTTCACCTTCTTGCCGTTGAGGGTGACTTTGGTGCGCGAGCCCGAGACCTTGGCGGTCACGTCCTTGCCCTTGTAATTGATGACGATGCGCCGACCGCCCTTCTTGGTGGCGGTCACCTTGCCGGTGTGCTTGGCCATTTCGACCTTGATGACCTTCGCCTTGCCCTTGTATTTCTGGAGGTCTTCCAGAAGCTTCAGGTCGGACTTGGGCGTCGCCGCCATTTTCTGAACGATGTCCTGGATCTCTTGACCGGTTACCAGTTCCACGTCGCGCTTCTGGCGCTTGGCGTCGGCCAGGAACTTTTCATCCTTGGCCATAGCGTCGAAGGCCGCGCGGATGGCATTGACCCGTTCCTTCGGCACGCCGGGCGCCATTCCGAAGGGCCGGCCCATGGCTTTGGAGGCGAAGACCAGGTTGTAGATGCCTGTGACCTGCTCGACATTCAGGCCGCCCTGCATCCGCTCCTTGGTGATGTATTTGTAGATCATCGGCACGCCCAACTTGGACAGTTCCGGATTGGGCTTCAGCGACATCTGCACCAAGGGCACCATGTTTCCGTCTTCGTAGTACTTGCCGGACAGGACCTTGAAAGAGGACCAGGACTGGCAAATCCCGTCGACCTCGCCGCGCTGGATGGCGAGATGGGCCGGCGCTGTCGAGGGATAACCCTTGATCAGCGAGAACACCGTGCCCAGCGTGTTGTTGAAGAGCGCCGGCTGAATTTCCGTATCGTTGGGTCCGGTTCCCGCCATGTTGAGGACCTTGGTGAAGGTCTGGTCGAAGGACGTGACGCCGACGCGCTTGTCGACGGCGCAGACGCCCGCCTCATTGGCGAGGCTGCCCAGCCAGTTGATGTCCTCGGCTTTGAATTGCGGCCCCTTGGTGCCCATGATCTGCACCAGGGCGATGTTGCGCTGGAGGCCGGCGATGACCGTGCCGTCCTTGGGCGCGACATTGGCGACGAAATTCATCACCACGATGGAACCGGCGCCGTCCATGTTTTTGGTGATGAATTTGGGTTTGCCGGGAATATAGCGGCCGATATGGCGGGTGATCAGCCGGGCATAGGTGTCGTAACCGCCGCCGGGGGCCGATCCGACCAGCATCTGCATCCGCTTGCTCTTGTAGAAATCGGAAACGGCGTCGGCCGAAGCGGGGCTGATGCCCCCCGCCAGCGCCAAAACGCCGGTCAGGCCGAGCGCCGTGCCAAAGGTACGAATGGTCATGATCTTTCTCCCTTGCTGTTGGATCATGCTGAGATGAGGATTTCGTAGAAAAGTGACGGGATTGCGGCGGATCATACACATTGATCCCGAGGAAACAATCCCTTATTTCCCAATTACTTAATGCTGAGCCGCGGGAAAAAAGGCGCCCCCGCAGGGGCGCCAAATTTCGCAATATCGAAGGATTTTGTGGCGGGCGATCAGCCCTTGCAATCGATCATCTTGGCTTCCTGGCCCGCACCCGGATAGGTGAAGGTGCAGGTCATGCCGACCTTGACGGCCTTGCGCTTGGCCTTCTTGCCGTTGACGGTAACCTTGGTGCGCGAGCCCGAGACCTTGGCGGTCACGCCCTTGCCCTTGAAGTCGATGACGATGCTGCGACCGCCCTTCTTGGTGGCGGTCACCTTGCCGGTGTGTTTCACCATCTCGACCTTGGCGATCTGGGCCTTGCCCTTGTAGGTTTGGACGTCTTCCAGCAAGTCCAGGGTCGCCTTGGGCGTCGCCGCCATGTCATTGATGATCTTTTGAATTTCCTCGCCGGTCACCAACTCCACGTCACGCTTCTGCTTCTCGGCGTCGGCCAGGAACCTGGGGTCCGCCGCGACCGCGTTGAAGGCCGCGCGGATCGCCTTGACCCGATCCGCGGGCACTTTCGGCCCCATCACAAAGGGCCGGCCCATGGTCTTGGCGGCATAGGTCAGGTCAAAAAGTTGGCGGACCTGCTCCACCGTGTAAGGGGCCTGGACGCGGTCCTTGGTGATGTACTTGTACATCATGGGCACGCCCAGCTTTGCGAGTTCCGGACTGGGCTTCATGCCGTGCTGGATGATCGGAATCATGTTGCCGTCGGTATAATACTTGCCTGAAATCGCCTTGAAGGACGACCAGGACTGGCAGACGCCATGGACCTCACCGCGCTCGATCGCGAGATGCACCGGCGGCGTCGAGGGATAGCCCTTGACCAGCTGGAATTTGGTGCCGACCAGGTTGTTCATCATCGCCGGCTGGATCTCGAGATCGTTGGGGCCGGAGCCGCCCATCAGCACGGTCTTGGTGAACACGTCGTCGAACGACTTGATGCCCGAGCGCTTGTCGACCGCGCAGACCCCCGCTTCGTTGGCGAGACTGCCGATCCAGTTCAATTTCGTAGCTTTGAAGCGCGGCCCGTTCTGCCCCATGATCTGAACCAGGGCCACATTGCGCTGGACCCCGGCGATCACGGTGCCGTCCTGGGGTGCGACGTTGGCGGTGAAGTTGGTGACGACGATGGCCCCGGCACCCGGCATGTTCTTGACGATCCATTTCGGCTTGCCGGGGATATGGCGGCTGATATGCCGGGTCACCAGGCGGGCATAGGTGTCATAACCGCCGCCGGGCGAGGAGCCCACCAGCATCTGCATGCGCTTGCTCTTGTAAAAATCGGCAAGAGCGTCGGCCGACGCCGGCGTGGTGCCCGCCGCCAGCGTCAGAGCGCCGGCCAAGCCGAGGGCCGTATGGAAAAAGCGGATAGTCATGATCTGCCTCCCTTCTGAAGTGAACCATGTCTTGAGAAGTATGGTCCGACAAGGACGTCGCTATCGTGGGGGATCATTCAATCTGATCACGCGCCCACAAACAGTTGTTTTTACAATAACTTAATTCATCCTCTCCTGTAAAGAGTCGCCTCCCTGAGGGGCGCCTCTTCGACACGGAACGCCGCAAGATCGCCGGGGTCAGCCGGTGCAATCAACCCTGGTGGCTTCCTGATCTGCGCCGGGAGAAGTGAAGGTATAGGCATGCCGGCCTCGAACGCCTTTGCGCCTGGCTTTTTTTCCGGTGACGGCGACCTTGGCGCGCGCCCCGGAGGCCGAGGCGCCGATGCGTGCCGGGCGATAACCGCGGTCGATCTGCTATAAACCTGGGGCATGCGGATCGCCGCCGCGGTGGACCGCTTTCCCCTGCAGCAACGAAGAGGGAGAACGCCATGGCCACAGCCGCCAAAGCCCGGGTTCGGCTTTCACTGCCGCGCCGGGTGAGCCGCCGGGGCGCGGTCAGGATGTCCCGCGCGGTCCTGGATTCGCCCAAACGCCGCATCGCGCGGCGCGAGGATATTTTTCGCATCAAGGCCTTGGGGATGGATTGGGACATCGGTGTCATGGTCTACGAGCCCGCCAATGGCCGTGTGACCCGGGGGGCTGATGGGAAAAAGGCGGGGTTCTTCCTGCTTCATGGCGGCAACGGCGATTTCAAGTCGGTGGAGCCGCTGGCCCTGTTGCTGGCCGAGCGGTTCGGCTATCGCGCCGTTTCCATGACGTTTCCCGGCAGGCTCTATTTTCCCCATCGTTCCCGGGATTGGCCGGGCGACACCATATCGGCGGACGGTACCGCGCGGATGCCGATCTGGAAACGTGGCGAGGTGATCACGCCGGACCAGTACCGCTTGGTGCACGAAACCTCCCTGCGCGACCGCTACGGCACGCGGACCCTGGCGCGGGCCAAGCGGGGAACGTTGTTCTATCACCGGATGGCGGCCTGGCCGGCGGCGTTCGAAGCGGCCATGCTGGCCGCCTGCCGCCGCCATTTCCCGGAAGGCGAATATTCCGTCTATGCCCATGGCCATTCCACCGGCGGGGCCTTCACGGCGATCCTGAGTCAGCGCCTGTCCAACATGGCGGGCCAGACCGAGGTGGAAACGGCGCCGATCGGCGAGATCAACCGGCTCAAGCATGCCTGGTCGGGCTCGCTCGGCAAGATCAAGGGGTTCGACAAGGGGGGCGGCGGCAAGGATGGACTGGACGACCCGTTCTCGGACCTCTACTTGCGCACCTGGCGCGACCGCGCGCGCTATGCCGGTCCCGAGGCACTGGGCAAGGAGGGCCCCCAGGCCCTGATGCGCTTGCCGGCCCTGATGGAGGACGTGTTGGACCTCTGGCAGACCGAACGCCTGCGCCCACAGTTCAAGGCGGAATTCCTGATCACGCACAACGTCGTGTCGTCCCTGGCCGATGCCGCCAGGGTTTCGGCGCGGCGGCTCAAGCTGTCGAAAGGGGAGACCACTGCCTTGGTCGAACGCTACCTCGATTATGGGCGTTATCTTCGGGGTCCGGAGGCCCGGCCGGTGCCGCCGTTGTTGTTCGTCAATTCCTGCTACAGTCGCGATAATTCCGAGGAAGTGTTCAACGAGGTCGTGCTGCCGCAACTCGCCGGGCTCGACCCAGCGCCCAAGACACGTATGGTGATCGTCGACGCGTCGAGCCACCTCTATACCGAGGCCGACGGCGCCGATTTGCCTCTCGGCATGGCGCCGGTGGCGGCGCAGCTGTTCGACGCGGCGGTCCGCGGGGGCTTTTTCGCGGTGTGACGGATCCCGCCGGAAGGGGAGGAAAAACAGTCCTTGGCGGTCTTTGCCCAATTGCTTCTGCTACTCGTGTTGACCCGGGCCTGCGGAGAAGGCGCGGTCCGTATCGGCCAATCGGCGGCGATCGGCGAGTTGGGCGCCGGTGTCGTGCTGGCCGCCCTGGCTGCGATCCTGGGGCCGTCGGTGCCGTTCTTCCCTGAGCTCATCCGTAGCGAAGCCTTCCACACCGCGGCCGAGGTAGGGATTTTTTCCCTCATGCTGCTGGCCGGGATCGAGCTCAAACCCAGTGAGATCGCGGAACATTCCATGGGGCGGTTCCTGGTGGCGCTCGGCGGTGTGATCGTGCCATTGGGGTGCGGAGTGGCGCTGGGCCTGGTCTTCCTGCCACCGGGTGAAGCGCGGTCCTTGCAGGCGCTGCTGATCGGCATCGCGATGGCGATCACCGCGATTCCCGCTTCGGTCCGAATCTTGTCGGACCTCGGTTTGCTGCGCGCTCCCGTCGGGCGGGTCATCATCGGTGCGGCGCTCTTCGATGATGTGATCGGACTGCTGCTTCTGGCGATCCTGACCGGTCTCGGCACCGCCGGGGAAATTCCCGGCGCCGGCGCCTTGGCGCTGATGCTGGCCAAGATGGTTCTGTTCTTCGCGATCACGGTCGGCATCGGGGTCCACATCTATCCACGGGTCAGCCGGGGACTGAGAACGCTGCAGGCCACGGCCATGGAATTCAGCGTCCTGACCGCCGTCGCTCTGGCCTACGGGTTGCTAGCCGAACTCTTGGGAATGCACTGGATCATGGGCGCCTTCATGGCGGGGCTGTTTTTCGAGCCCGAGCGGGTGGGCTTCCGGGCCTATGCCGGGTCCAAACTGATCATCGGCGGGGTTACGGCGGGCGTTTTCGCTCCGTTGTTCTTCGCCTCGATCGGTGCCCGCATCGATTTTTCTTCGATCGCCGGGGCGCCGGTCTTCCTCATATCGCTCATCGTCTTGGCCTTTCTCGGAAAGCTGATCGGTGCCGGGCTGCCGGCGCGCTTAATCGGCCTGTCGGCACGAGATGCGACCGCAGTCGGGGTCGGCATGAGCTCGCGGGGCGCCGTCGAACTGGTGGTGCTGTCGGTGGCCGTGCAGGCGGGCATTATTTCCGATAGCCCCGGACCGGGAGCGGGAGGGGCCGCGCCGATCTTTTCCTCCCTCGTGGTCATGGCGGTGGTGACTACTTTGGTCGCCCCGATCATGTTGCGTGGCATCCTCCGCGGCAGCGCGCCGAAGGTTCCGCCCGGTACGCCGTTAACCGGTGGCCCCGCGGACCCGTCCGACCGGTCCTAGAAGGCTGGGATGCCGGGGATGGCGGGAACAGCGGCGCGGCGGAGGATCGAACGCGCGCAAGGACCGCAGTGCGATGGATAGGGGCCTCCACCAAATTTGGCGCTGCACGACAAATCTTGTTGACATACTTAGAATTCGAACGTATTTACTTCGTAAGCATTCTAAGTAAATGGGCAAAACATCCAGTCGATCGAAGCCCAGGTGGGCTTCAAGCGTGGATATGGATACGCGGAGACGACCAATGACCGACAAGAAACCCCAATTCATCGATTAT
>Ga0224512_10000817_pt1 | contig 31904 bp, 31 predicted proteins | sample SF_May12_sed_USG_4_FD_169103 | JGI IMG/M metagenome (GOLD analysis project Ga0224512, IMG submission 169103) | Sediment microbial communities from San Francisco Bay, California, United States - SF_May12_sed_USGS_13 | ecosystem: Environmental > Aquatic > Marine > Sediment | place: USA... | reverse complement strand
GACGAAGCACCCGCTCGGCAGCATATGCTACGGAAAACCATAACGGGCGGGAAGCCGGCGGTAACGATTTACATCCTGGAATGCCAGGCGCACCCAACTATAACCGGAGGTCTTTATGGAAATACTGTATTTCTTATCCCGAGAAAAACCTTCCGCGCTGGAATCGGTGGATGAATTGCCCTCGGAAGGGTTTATCTGGCTGGATATAGTACGCGGCTCGGAACCGGGATGGCCTGACATAGTGAAGCATCTTGCCGGCGTTACCATACATGAGCGCCACATAAAAGACGCGGAAAATGTCCAGCATCCGTCCTATTCGGACTTGACCAGTGAATATGAAATGGTGATATTTCGCGGTCTGTCCTCTGAAATGAAGATTGATACATTTGAGTCCAAACCTACCGCCTTGTTTCTATTTGAACGTTTGCTGGTAACGATTCGTCCTGAAGACAGTCGCTCCATACCACTGATAAAAGAACGACTCAGCAAACATCATGCCCGTGTGCCTATGCGTCCGGCCGGGCTCATGCACCTCATTCTAAGCGCCGTCACAGACCGTTTCATGGCTTTGCGAGAGCCGCTTACGCTGCAGTTGGAGACCTGGCGCAATGACCTGCTGGATCCCAAGAATCCCTTTAATGACTGGATGACCCTGTTGAATCACCGCAATAAATTACGTACCTTTGAGATCATCTGTCAGGAGCAGGAACAAGCGATTACACAGTGGCGGGATAATACCAATGTTGAAATGGATGACGATATCTCGGTGCGATATAACGACTTGCTGGAGCATATTCATCGAGTCATGAAATATGCAGCGGAGCAGCAAAACTCGGTGGAGTCACTGGTGCAGTTGCATTTTTCAGCTGTGGCACATCGCACCAATGAAATTATGCGGGTACTGACGGTTATATCAGCCGTGTTTTTACCACTATCACTGTTTGCCGGTATTTTCGGCATGAACTTCGAATACATGCCCGAGCTGAAATTAAGATATGCGTACTTTTTCGCACTGGGTGGGATGACGCTATTAGGGGTTGGTATGCTGCTTGTTTTCAAAAAGAAACATTGGTTTTGAGCGCCGGCATGATCGCGTGCATCGGCATGTGGATTCTGTGACATGGGCCGACTATCCGTCCGGAGCGATATTGATACGCCTGATCCTGATGCATGAGAGGCGACTGGTCTCGCAATAGAACATTAAGGAAGCTCTTAATTATAATCCCGTCATCCCGGCGCAGGCCGGAATGACGACAGATCAGAGGTTCCTTAACATTTAAGATCAGATGATGTTGCATAAAAAGACCAGACACCCTTTCCTGTTTATCCAGAAACATTCAGGCGGCGAGTGGTTCTGAAATTTCCTGCATCACTTCGTCTTTACGTTGCAGCACCGATCGGCATAGCTCTCCATAGTCGGCGCCGACATCTTCAAACAGGTTTCTCACGTTCAGTCCGAAACCATGAAAGGCCTGTGTCAGAGTCGTGATACGTTCCGGGATATGTTCCAGGTACGCCTCCCGGTCCGCGGCTTCCATGGTTGCCAGCTCCTGTTTCAGACGAGCAATACCAAAGGCAATATGATCCAGCTCATCTTGTAACGGGATGCGCAGGGACTCCTTTGTGCCGGGATCGGCAAGTGGAACCACCGTTTCGACTGCATCACTTCCAAGTGCCTCGACACACAGGTACATATCCGTGAGAAAATCCATCCACTCAAGTTGCCGGAAATGTTCCAGAATGAAAGACTCCTGTTCATCCGAAATAATCGGTGCCTGACTGGTGCCGAACTTTTCCATCCATCCGCGCTGTATGGCAACATGTCTGGACTCGTCGCCGACCTGTTTGGCGAGTCCCAGCCTGGCTGCCTCGTCCGGCGCAATGGCGATACGCTCGGCACAGGCTTGCATAATCAGACGGTCAACCTGGGTGTACAGCACGAGCAGTTGGCCCATTGCTGTGCGGTAAGTGGGATCATCTTTCATGTTTTGCAGGTTCATCACAGTGTCCTCCGCAGGTTGGGAATGCCCCAACTGGTACTGGGGCGTCGAAACTTGGTGCGACTTATCTTGCGCATCCAGGAAAAACGCAGCAGGCGCCAAAGAGGCCCGGATACACCCAGCGCCCGCAGTGCGCGTTGACTGGCTGGAAGCAAGGGGGGCTCAATCCCCGGCAGGACCCAGTTTCCAGCTTCAAGGGCCTGCTGCTGCAGGTATTCGGGCAGGAAGTCTTTGATAGCCGGCTCGATATAGAACACCGGTGTGAGTCCGATGTCGTCGCGACCAATCTTGCCCGCAGCAATCATCCGTTCCGCCAGCGGAGTACCGGGGTAGAGGCGCACACCCGTCATGGCAACTACGGCTGTGGGCTGCATGTCACGCAGGGAACGACAGGTATTTCGAATAGTGGTTTCCGTTTCACCCGGAGCTCCGAAAATCAATGTATGGCAGACTCGCAGCCCGGCATCAAGACAGTGCTGATTGGCGCGGAACACTGTTTCGGTGTTGAAGGATTTGCAAAGGCGAATGAGTTGATCATCATCGGCAGCATCAGTACCCAGCTCGATACCCTCACAACCCGCGCGTGCCATTAGCTGTGCCTGGTTCTGATCGAGTTTCACGGGTGTTGCATAACAGCTCCACTGCAGCTTGAGATTACGACGCAGGATTTCTTCACAAATACCTTCCACATGTCCATGGGGAAAGTTGAGGATGGAATCAACAAAGAAGATGGGGTGGGGCCCATACTCCCGTTGCAGGGATTCGATTTCGTCAGCTACGTCAGTGGCTGAACGCGTGCGGAAATGGTTGCCTTCGAGCAGTGGATAGGTGCAATAGTCGCATTTGAATACGCAACCACGCTTGGTTTGTATGTTTCCGGAACCACCCCGGCGAATATAACGGGCATAATCAAACGGGCGCCGAACCGGGTGCAGGCCGGTATTCCATTGTGTCTGTGATTCAGCCGGCATAGTAACGAAAAACCCGGTGTTGCTGCCCTTGTGCCGGGACAATACGCCGGGAATATTGTCTGGATCCAGTTTGTTTTCCAGTGCGTTGATCAGCGAGACAAAGATGTGTTCGGCCTCACCCTGGATGCCGTAGTCACCGTTCAGATGTTGCATAAAAGCTTCCGGCAGAATGGAAAAGCCGGAGCCTCCAAGCACAACAGGTGCGGTTGTTACAGCCCGCACGGCATTATTGACCTCCCGGTGGTGGTCGAGGTAGTCGACGGTCAACGGGTAGGCGGCATTGTCAACATTGCGGATCGACAATCCAATAACATCCGGGTTAAATTTGCGGATTTTATGCTGCAGCCTGTTAATTGGTTGCCTGCCGAAGCAGAGATCGGCAACGGCTATTTGATGCCCATCTTGCTGTATTGCTGCTGCGATGTAGGCTAGGCCGAGTGGAAAGATCGGATCCGGTATGTGTTCCCTGTTGGCAGAGACAAGCAGAACCCGCATAGCCTATTCCGGCGTTGGTGTTTTCACGTTAAGCGTGCCTTCCATGCCGCGGGCGTGGTGGCTTTTCATAAACGGCAGTTTTTTGTTGCAATAAAAGCCGTAGCTACCAGCTCTTTCAGGGGTGAATTCGATAACGACTGTCGAACCTGCGGCCACATTGCGACTGATATCCAGGCCTGCATCAGTATCCTGCAAGGTGAAATTATGCGGTGTGACGCCATCCTTGTTGATCAGGGTCAGGATGACCGGTCGGCTGGCCTGGACCTCGAGACTGTCCGGTGTAAACCGGTAATCACCGAGTAACAGGGTAAGCTCCATGGGAGAATCCTGCGCCAGTGTTATGGCGGGGTATATCTGCAGCAGCACAAAGCCAGTCAGGATGATCAAAAAAGCGATCAGCTTGCAAGATGTGCATATATGCATACCAGACCTCCTCGTGCCGGGTGGTGTACTATCTGACTGGTCGGTGCGGCATACGAATTTAGTATAGGTTATTCATCGAGCCTATTGTGTATGAGTTCAATGACACCTAATGGTTTCCTGAATGCGGGAAAAATAGCCGGCAAAATCATGCTACTGGCTTGCATACTGCTGCCGGTGGTTGCAGGGCAGACCGGTGTGGCCGAGTGGGGGCCGGTCAAAACGACCCGGTCAGGTCAAATCTATCACCGTAGCGCCGGAAATTTGTCATTTCCATGGGTGATGATCGTGACGACTTTTGATGCAACTCCCGCACGCGTCCATGCGATTGTGACGGACTACAATCATTTTGCGGAGTTTGTCCCGAATGTCGCTGAGAGCCGGGTCATATGGAATGAAGGTGACGAGCAGTGGATTTATCACCATTTGCATTTCCCCGGACCGGTTGCGGATCGGGTTTACCTTATAAAAAGCTCTGACAAAGCCAGTCGTCCAGTAGAGAATTATTATCACGTGACCTGGAATCTGGCGGCAAGGACATTTCCTGATCTTGATTTATCTGCAGGCATCAAGCCGGATGTATTCAGAGGCTACTGGGAGATACGGCCCGGGGAACATGCAAACTCGACGGAGGCACGCTATGCAGTCTACAGTGATCCGGGTGGATTCATACCAGGCTGGTTGGTTGGAAAAATGACGGATCGGTATGTCCAGCAGGTAGTTGAGGCCATTCGAGAACGACTTGCCAGGGATAAGTAATTGGAATTGTCATTGTTGTTTCAGGGGAAAAGAGGACTGCCCCTTTTTTTGTGTTTAGCGCGGGCTGGGTTTAATCTGTTTGTGCTGGATAGGTTTTGAACCTTCGACGTATCTGATTGGCGAGTAGGGTGTTTCGAGATTACCCGTGTAGATCTGCCGTGGACGGGAGATCTTCGCATCCGCGGCTTCACTCTGTTCGCGCCAATGGGCAATCCAGCCAGGCAGCCGTCCAATAGCGAAGATGACCGTGAACATGTTCGTGGGTATACCGATTGCCCTGAGTATGATGCCGCTGTAGAAATCGACATTCGGATAGAGCTTGCGCTCGATGAAATAGCTGTCGCTCAGCGCGATTTCTTCCAGCTTGCGGGCGATATTCAGTAGCGGGTCGTTCTTGCCGAGATCCGCGAGCAGCCGCTCGGCTGTCCTTTGCAGTACGATGGCGCGCGGGTCGAAGTTCTTGTAGACCCGATGGCCGAAGCCCATCAGGCGAACATTGCTGTTTTTGTCCTTGGCAAGGCGTACATATTCCTCCGGGGTAATCCGGCCCTGGTGAATTTGTTCGAGCATTTGCAGGACTTTTACATTTGCCCCGCCATGCAGCGGGCCCCACAGGGCACACACGCCGGCTGCACAGGAAGCGAACAGGTTTGCCTTGCTCGAACCTACCATGCGTACCGTCGAGGTGCTGCAGTTCTGTTCATGGTCTGCATGCAGGATAAGCACCAGGTTGAGTGCGTCGCGTATGCTGTCATCGCACAGGTACTGGTCATACGGCTGCGAAAACATCATGTGCAGGAAATTGGCCACATAGCGGAGCCCCGGGTCGGGGTAGATATAGGGGTATCCGCGAGACCTGCGATAGGCAAATGCCGCTATCGTCCTTACCTTGCTGATGAGCCGCGCAGCGGCTGCTTCGAACTCGTCGCGATCCTCCAGGTCATGGAACTCGGGATGGAAGCAGGACAGCGCATTGATCATGGCTGAAAGGATTGCCATGGGGGGTGCTGCGCGCGGAAAGCCCTCGAAATTATGCTTCATTGCCTCGTCGATGTTAGCGGTGCCGGTTAGCGCCGAGCTGAAACGGCCATATTCCTCGCTGGTGGGCTGTTTTCCAAAAATCAGCAGCCAGGCCACCTCCACGAAATTGGGATTGTTCTCGAACTGCTCGATGGGGATCCCCCGGTAACGCAGAATCCCTTTTTCGCCATCAATGTAGGTGATCGCGCTCTCACAGCTGCCGGTGTTACCGTAGCCCGGGTCCAGGGTGATCAGGCCGGTCCTGGCGCGCAATTGGCGTATATCTATAGCCCTTTCCCCTTCGGTACCCCGTAGCACAGGAAACTCGAATTCCTCGGAATCAACCCTGAGGGACACTTTTTCGTTCATCACACCTGCTCCTTTGTCTGCCGGGGCGAAGCATCAACACCACAGGATGGCTGCTGCGTATCGCCGGGTTTGTCGGTACATGATGCGCCAGCAATGTCTCTGCGGGAAGTCACCTGATAGAAAATTTGTGGCTGCGGATTGCCCGGGCAGCTGCCCGGTATGGTTTGTCATGCCTGTAACCGCGCGCCGGTGGTAGCTGGCGCCTGGCGGTCACGGCAGTATAGAAAAGACTGCCTGCTACTTGGCAGCGGGATCAGCATGTTTTTAATAAAGTAATGGCTGTTTGCATGCCGGTGTCGCGGGCAGCGTCCGGTCGATACACCGCATAGGCGGTCCGCTCCAGGACCGGGGCCTGCTTGACCCGGAAGAGACGCTGATCGCCGGCGCAGGTCCGCAAAGACTGTTCTGCCAGGTAGGCGGCCCCGTCATGGGCCATCAAGTAGCTGAATGCCAGGGCGCCCTGACTCATGCGTATCGCCGGTGCGGGAGCCTCCGGAAAATGTCGCGCATGATTCAGGGCGAACTGTGTGCCCCAGTCAACCATGATGTAGTTATTGGCCAGTGCGCTGCTGACCGCTTGTCCCTGGCGGGTAGACACCATTACCAGTTTGATGACGGCAACTTCCCGAATTTCCATGTCCGCCAGCTGCGGTGGATCAAATGTAAGTACCAGGTCAAGTAATCCGTCCAGCAGCTTGCGAGCCAGAGTCTCGGCAGCATGGGACTCGATTTGCAGCGCGATCCCGGGCAAGTCCCTGCGTGCCCCGGTCAGCCATTTGTTGAGGAAAATGTCCCACAGGTCCCATGTGGCACCGAGTGCAAGGGTGCTTGAATATTCAGGTCCCAGGCCGGTTTCCTGGCATGCACGCACCCAGGTGTTGACGATGGTCTCTGCATGCGTCTTAAGCCGCTGACCATCCGGCGTGAGCTGGATATTGTTGCGATTGCGGGTAAGCAGGGATACCCCCAGGCTCTCCTCGAGCTGCCGGATGCGGACGCTGACGGCAGACTGGGTGATGTGCAGCTTATCTCCGGCCCTGCCGAAATGCCGCAGCCGTGAGACTTCCAGGAAGGTCCTGAGTAGCTCGATATCCATGCGCGCACGCCTCTATGAATAATACTTGTCGTGAAGATTACTATATTTCATTTGCCATGGCTGGTGTATGGCTCTATTAAGAGCCTTGTCAAGCGGCGTGTGAATCCTCCGGTATCGATGTGTATGCGGAGTTAACGATGCTTGGTTGGTTTCCGTTTCATCGCGGATGAGCGCGAATTAGAACACAGGAGAAAATCACATGTCAGTATCGAATGGTGTCGTCGTGATCGGCTTGAGTGTATTTTTTGTGGTGGCGGGTGCCCTGGCTACAGCCGGGTCACAGGAGGAAATCAGGGCAAACTGCAAACAGGAGGCTGTTGATTACGATATCCAGCCGGAGCAGGTGGCGGAATACATTGATGGTTGCATACAGTCGATGGGTGGGACCGGTGAGGTAGGCCCGGATGAGCTTGGCTCTGATGCCGACAGCATTGCCCAGGAAACCCAGGCCGAGCGTGCGGCCGAATGACAGGATTCCGGCACGTAAAGGACGGCTGGCACTGCTGCAAATGCGGTTCCAGCCACGGGCAGGTAAGTTCCTTGTAAAGACAGGAAGGAAGGGCAGGTTGATTATGAGTCCGATAAAGGCGCGCAACAAGGTAACGCCGCGTAAAGGCCGGCTTGCCTCGCGAAGGGTTGTATCAGCAGGCAGGGGTTCGGTACAGGCAGACACGGCGGCCAGCCCCCGCGAGGCACTGGCGCAATCCGCGCTGGAAGATATTCTGTCAGAAGGCATGGATGATCCGGAACTGGATCTCGAGCGTTTGATGCATACAGCTCCTGGCGGGATCTCATTGTCTGCGCGGCGCATGATCGAACTGTACCGTGATGAAAGAGCATTGCAGGATGCGATGGAAGACGGGTTTTTCGACACCCTGGATCCTGGATCCATGCCGGATGACCTGATGTCGAGGGATGTATGACAGGACGCGTGATGGCGATGCGCATGGCCTTACAAAGGAGACCGGTAGTACCCTGTTGGCTGGCTCAGGTGTATTCGATAAAGTAGATGGCGCCGCCCAGCAGGATCAGGGCGATTTCCACGACGGTGATCCAGAGCAGGATATAGGTGACGCGGCGCCCCGCAGGCTTCATCGGCTGCCAGATATGGCGCATGTACCAGCGCCAGGGTGCAAAGCGTGACCAGCGCTGCCAACTGACCAGGAATTGCTGCAGGTAATTGGACCAGGTAATAAGGCTCTTGTCGACCTCGCGCAGGCGCGAATTTCGTTCTTCTTCAGGCAGGCGTTCATAACGGTCGGTAATCGTCAGTTTCGAGCCCTGGGGTGCGGGCTCGATGGTGAAGGTGGTGCTGGACTTGATGCCCCTGTCGTATTCGATGCGTATGCCGTCATCGAGCTTGACTGCAGACAGTTCGAACTCGAATTCAAATGGCTGTTCCTGGCTGATATTGCGCCCGGCAAATATAAAGTGGCCATCTTTTTTGGGTTCCCAGCGGCTGAATTCCAGCATGGGGTTGATGCGGAACAGTCTTTCGATATCGCTGCAGAACTCGGTCAGTGCATTGACCGTGAGGGGTGTATTGGCCGCTGCCCAGGCGACGTCCTCGGACGTGGATGTGTCAGCCATCAGGGTAGGGTACGATCAGGAGCGGTGTCGTCAGTTTGCGTGTCGTTGAATTGGTGATCATGCGCGAGCGGAGCCCGGGTTTCCCCCTGGGACGCGGTGAACCCACTATTATCAGGTCGTAGTGCTGTTGCTGGCTTGCGTTCAGCAGGCACTCGTCGGGTTCGCCGACCACCATGTCGTTGGTGTAATCCATCTCCAGGCTCATGGCCGCCTGGCCAACCCGCTCGAAGTGTTCATCGACCTCGCGGCCGAGTTCGGCTTCCAGGTAGCGTCGAAAGGTATCACGGGTCGTGCCGTTGTTGAGCCAGTCATCGCCCGTGGTCCCTTTCCAGAAGGACGGGACCACGATCAGGTGATGCAGGTGCGTCCCCTTGTTGCAGAGTTTGAAGGCCATATCCTCAGCCGCCAGGGCGCCCTCGGTGCCGTGACTGGCGAGCAGGATATTGCTTGCAGTGATCATTGCGTTACCTGAAAGAACGCCGGTGTTCTTCGTGCGAACACCGGCGTTTTCGTTTACTGCCTGATGACAGGTTATTGCTTGCAGCTTCAGATGAAGATATACACTCCCAATGCAATGGCCAGTGCAAAGCCCAGTGCCATGAAGTCTTCCTTGCGGTCGCTGCCGAAAATGGACAGTGCAGAACCGCGATCGAATTTTGCTTCCTGTTCGTTCATATCAGTTACCTCACTTTAAATAGTTTCGTGAACCAATATCATCACTACGATCAGCGACAGAGCGGCCTTGACGAAGCCGACGACACCGCCGATTACAGCCGGCTGGCCTCCCGCCTGGCGCATGGACCCGACGGTAATCTGCATGCCCAGTCCCACCAGGCCGAAGGCAAACAGCCAGGTGATCCATTGACGGAATTTCTTGATCTTCTTGGCCGTATGCCGTACCGCCTTATGCGCATCTTTCAGGATATTGTTCGCGTCCTTAGACATTACCTTGGCATTGATCAGGCCACGAATAGTAGCGTCATCGTCAATGGACATGATCTTGCCGTTCTCGATCAGGCGTTGCAGTGCCGTCTTACGGTCCTCGCGTTGAACTTTAGAAGATTCACCTTGTAGCAGCGCTATCTGATCTGCCTTTAGAAGTTTTTCTTGTTTAAAGCCCGATTCAGCAGTGTTGCCGAAGTATTTCCCCTTGTAGTGATTGGCCGGTGCGAAGACGCCGGTGGTGGAAAGGGCAAACATCAGGATGAAACCCAGCACGAAGACCGGAAACTTCTCGAAGATTACGGTGCCGACATTGACCGTGTGGGTCACGTTCTCTTCGCGCCTGACGTACCAGAGGGCCAGCCATAGAACGATGATCGGCAACACCAGCACGCGGGTGATATTGAATATCTCAGCGACCTTCAGGGTCTCGATACCGTCCGGCTGGTAGGCCAGTGCGGCACCGGCGACCTGGGCGGAGTTCAAAATGCCGGTTCCGGCCCACGCGCCAAACTGAACGTATGACATCCCGAGCAGGTTGCCGATGATGGGAAACACGAACATACAGCCCACACCCCAGATCAGGATGGTGCCGATGGTATAGGCGATCTCGACTGACTTGGCCTGGACCACGGGTGCCGCAGCAACTGTTGCCGAGACGCCGCACACACCCATGCCGGCGGATAGCACGCCCCCCATGGAATTCGGGATGTTGCGCCTGGCACCCATCCATAACACCAGGCCCACCGAGCCGAGCACGAAGAAACCGATCATGACGATCGACAGACCGCCCAGGTTCTTCAACTCGGCCGCGCTGTATAGGGTGCCCAGCAGGATGACGCCGGTCTTCAGGCCCAGGCGTGACAGGCGAACACCGTTCTCAGCCCACGCGGGTATCTTGAAGACATTGACGATAATGATGCCGGTCACGATGCCGATTACGACGTAGTTGAGGCCCAGCAGCTTGTGGATGTAGGAACCGGTTTCACCGACCTTGCCCATGCCTGTGCTGATCACGGCCACTTCCGGTGCCACGAACCAGCGCACCAGCATGGCGATAAAAAGGATAAACATGCCGCCTGCGATCGTGGAGGAATAAAAGTCCCAGTGCCCTTCCTTGTGGGAACCAAACCACTGCCATGCACCAATTAACACCGCAAAAATACCGGTATACAACGGTAAGGTGGTTAATTCTCCGAGGTACGAATACTTCTTCCCCATGGCGAGATGCTCAATATAGGGCGCCATCGTGCCACTATCGGCAAGCCACCAGATAGCTATCATAATGATTCCTATAATGAATAATGCGGGCGACTTCTTGGTATATATCATGGTTGCTTCCCCTTTGAGTTCCAACCAGTTAATAAGATAAATCGTGTGTTTATCGTTGTGTGCTCCTGCTTATTGTCTGCCGTCACTTCCTTGTGGCTCAAACCCTGTCTGCACTGCGGTATTAGAGCCGTCTATGCATATATTTACAACAGGTAAATCAGAATATGCCGGATTATTAATGTATAAGTCCAGCGTACAGTTCTATCCAGGTTTGGTGGATGGCCAAATGCCGGGTGCAGGCATGGGTGGCAAGGGGTGATATCTACGCTGGGTGAGGATTCATAACAGGCCCGCTGCCCGCACATAGCATGCCGCGTGAAAGTCTTCTAACTACAGAGACGGCACTGTTGTCATCCGCCAAATGGAGAGTATTATTCGCGCTGCTGGATCGAAGTTGGTTTGTTTGTTTTTTTTCATGCGCGGTATGCCAGCCTGTCATGCGGCGCTCTATACGGGGGTAGATCATGGCGGAGAAACTTACGATGAAAATCCTTGCAGCAGAACTCGAAACACTGCGTACGCGAGTGCGGGAACTGGAAGCACAGCTCGAGCAGAAGCTCGAAATCACCCTGGAGAAGGCCGTTAGCCGGCTGAAGTCCCGCGTCGAGGCCCGCGAGGCCCATGCCGTTGCTACGGGTGTGGATGGCGAGGAACGTCAGCGCCTGATCGCCGAGGTAGCCTATCTGAAGGCCGAGCGCCGCGGCTTTGAGGGCGGTGACCCGGAGCAGGACTGGAAAGAGGCGGAAGCAGAGATCGACCGGTTGCTGTTGCAGGGCTGGAGGAAACACCAGGAAATCCCTAGGGAATCAGCGTCACGGCCCGGCAGTAGCCGCAGAAAAGCCAGCAGGACGCAATAGCTCGGAGCCTGCGGCTAGTAGGCCGCTCAGATTTGGGAGAGCATGTTGATTTCGTGTGCGATCAGCAGCATGTAGATCGGCACCAGGGCGTACATGATGTAGCGCACGGTGATGATCCGGTAGACCCTGAAATTGAAATGCATGACCAGGACAACCATCGCCAGGCCGGTCACGGCCATTTTCGCGGCGGCGAAGGTCTGAATGTCCTGCTTGATTAACCAGTCCATCAAGACGTTCATCTCCTGGGCGCCATTATCGAGCAGGATCATCGTCAACAAAGCATCAGTGAAGCTGAGCGCAATGATCAGGAGCGAGGCCAGCAATGGCCAGGGCCCATACCAGTCGATATAGCTGTTGATCTGGTCGTCATCGCGCCGTATCTGGCGGCGCCGCAGCTTGAACAAGGTACCCAGGAGGGTCCGGGTCGAAAAGTGTCGGCGTGTGTCATCACGCCGCTCGGCGGCTCCCTTGTCCAGCATCTCTGAATCCGGCTTCATCCTTCCCGTTTCCCTGATTTTTCGCCCGTTACTCTGAATTATAGGATTTATCCCCCTGCCATACGGGCCATTGAACCCGTATCGGCAATCCCCCGCACAGATTAATCTCAACACAGCGGCGGCTGGTTTCCTTGAAGACCGGTTGCAGGCCAGCGCTAGATTGTCGCCCGTCTGTTGGATGCGGCCCGGGCAGAGGGGTGGTTATAACGTTATGTAACTAACAATAACAAGAAAATCATTAGCTTATAATCTTGGGCGCGCCTGCTTTTTTGTCAGCTGTTCCGACATTTAGTATGATCAGCCGAGATTAAGAGCAAATATATATATCCAAATATTAGAAAATTCTTTAGAGTTATGTATTCAGGTATTTCTGCATGTGACTGGCGTGTCAATGTAAACTGGACGTAACGCCGGATTATGGGATTTTAGCCGCGGGGCGTGTGAGAACAGGTTTTTTGTTTTTCTGTCTTTTACAAACCCGTTTTGCTATGTTTAATCATACTTATTAAAGAGAGATTTTCAGATCTCGCTGATCTGGCTCGAATTAATAATGATCACCAATCAAAGCGGTGAAACCGACCCACAGGAGGAGACAAAAAAATGGCAGATCTTTTTTCCGATGAGTGGATGAAAAGCTTCATGGAACAGTGGAATGCGGAGTCCGACTTGTCAGATGCGCTGGCACAGATCAATTTCAATTCAGTTATTGGCTACGGATTTGACGGGGAAGACACCCCGCGCGGCGTGCTCGATGTCCAGAATGGCAAGGCCGTCTCGGCCGGCACCTACAACGGTGAAACCCTGAACTGGGATCTGCGTGCCTCGTTTGATCATTGGAACAAGTGGTTGGCAAAGCCCCCCGGTATGATGGGACTGGGTATGGCCTATACTTCGCGCAAACTGAAGTTCAACGTCGGTGATTACGGCGCAATGATCAAGGATCCGCGCATGGCCGGTCCGTTTATCAAGAGTTTTTCGGTGATGGGGCGTGCCTGAGGAATCAGCGCGCATTGTTATTTAAGTGTACGTGGAATGTGAAATAAAAATAACGTGTTTCTTGTTGACACATTTGAATAAGAAATCCGTCAGGATTCATTCATGAAACAATTCAGTTGACTGACTGGTCAGGAAGGCGCTGTGACAATGGCGCCTGGTTTTATAGACACTGCCTGACCATGTCACGTTAAGTTTATGAGGATTAACCTATGTTAATCAGTAAAATAACTGCATTTGGCCTTCTGTTTGCCGGACTGTTGAGTGGCGCCGTCCTGGCACAGCCCACACAGGACACGGTGATTACCGTTCCCAGCATACCGGTCGGCGGCAGCGTTTCGCTCGGTGGCACCGTTGTCCCTTATAAGGATGTGACCTTCTCAGCACAGATCCCCGGACGTGTCGAGAGTATTGCCGGTGAGGAGGGTGACAGTTTCGAGGCAGGTGCGGAGTTGATTGCGATCAACGTCGACGACCTGCTGGCGCAACGCCGTGCCGCCTGGGCTAACCTGGCCAATGCGGAAGCCGCATTGCGTAATGCCGGTGTACAGTATTCACGTGAATGGATCTCGCCCTATGGCGGTGAACAGAATGACATGATGGGCGGCATGGGCTCATTGATGCGCAACTTCAGCAACCCGATGCAGGGCATGATGGGCGGGGGTTCGCCGGGTTACGAGCGTCATGCCGACCTGTACCAATACAGTACCCGGCTAGAGCAGGCCAGGAGTCAGCTGACCAGTGCGCGTTCACGTATCGAGGAAATCGACGCCAAGCTGCGTGACGCCAAGTCAGTGGCGCCGTTTGCCGGGGTGATTTCCAGGAAACTGGTTGAAGTCGGTGATCCGGTGCAGCCTGGCCAGCCGATGCTTGAATTTGCCGACACATCCAGGTTGCAGATCAAGGTGGAAGTGCCGGCGCGTCTGATGCCCGGCGTCAAGAAGGGGATGGTGGTCCCGGCCAGGCTGGACGTCGGGGATGTGGATATCCAGGCGCGCGTCGAGCAGATTTTCCCGATTGCGGACGCTGACCGCCATACGGTCACGGTCAAGCTCGACCTGCCGGCGGGCGTGCCCGGTGGTCCGGGTATGTATGCCGAGGTGATCATCAACGACATCAATGCCAGGGTGCGTGACCTCCCGGTGGTGCCGACGGATGCCCTGGTGTGGCGTGGCAGTCTGCCCGGTGTGTATGTCCTTAACGAATCAAACGAACGCGAGTTGCGCCTGGTAAGGACCGGTGACACGGTCGGGGCTGACGGTATAGCAATTCTGTCCGGCCTGCGTGCCGGGGAACGCATTTACGTGGGAGCTACCAGCCCGTCTGGCGAGGTGCCCTGATTCAGGGTGTCGCGATACCCTTACCCGTGATCGAGTCAGAGTGTCTTCATACCATGTAGTCAACAGGTACAGGAGGCACCTGGTGACACCTGATTCTTCCCTGGGAAGGGTGCATATACAATAAAGGTGGGTTTCAGGCTTGGTATTGGCCCTGAACAAACCATATAACAAGGCGGTATGAGGTATGGCTGAGCAAAAAGAATTTATTACGCCCATTAATTTCGATGCCCATTCCCTGGGCATCGCCGGCCGCATTACGCGGCTTTTCATTGCCTCTCCCGTTACGCCGATGCTGTTGATCGTCTCCCTGCTCGTCGGCCTGCTCGGCCTGATGTTCACGCCTCGCCAGGAAGACCCGAAAATATCGGTCCCGATGATTGATATCTTCGTGCAGTACCCGGGTGCCTCGTCCCTGCAGGTTGCCAGCCTGGTGACCGAACCGCTGGAACGGATCATGAACGAGGTACCCGGCGTGCGCCACACCTATTCGGCGACCGAGCGTGGCCGTGCCATCGTCACCGTGCGATTCCTGGTGGGCGAGGACATGGGCGAGTCGATCGTCAAGGTGCATGACAAGCTCCAGTCGAACCTCGACAAGATGCCCCCGAATGTTCAGATGCCACTGGTCAAGCCGGTGGGTATCGATGATGTACCGGTGGTGACGCTGACCCTCTGGTCGGAAGACATCGATGACGGGGTCTTGCGTATGCTGGCGCTGGATGTGTTGCAGCGCATGGGTGAGATCGAGGACATTGGCAAGAGCTTCGTGGTGGGCGGACGCGAGGACCAGGTCAAGGTGGAGGTCATGCCTGAGCGCCTGTCCGGCTACGGCATCAGCCTGCAGCAGGTGGCCAATACCATCCGAACCGCCAACGCCGAACAGACCGCCGGCGATGTCGAGACCGGTGGCCAGTCCTTTTCCGTCAGGACCGGCTCCTTTCTGACGAGTGCCACCGAGATCGGTCGGCTGGTGGTCGGTATCCGCAACAACGCACCGGTTTACGTGCGCGATGTCGCCCGGGTCGTGCATGAACCCGCGGAGCCGAGCGAGATGGTGGCGCATTTCACCGGGCCGGCACATGACGCGAGCTGGCCGAAAGCGGATGGCGCACCGGCCGTCACCGTGGCCATCGCCAAGAAAGAAGGCAGTAATGGTGTAAAGGTCTCCCAGAAAATCCTAAAGAGACTGGAGACCCTCAAGGGTGACCTGATACCGTCCAACGTCAACGTCACGGTGACCCGCGACTACGGCAAGTCAGCCAATGACAAGGTGAATGAACTGCTGCAGGCCATGCTCGAGGCCGCCGCGATCGTGTCAATCCTGTGCCTGGTCGGTCTGGGTGCCCGTGCCGCCTTCGTGGTCATTACCGTTATTCCGATCGTGATCCTGCTGACGATCTGGTGGGCGATGATGGTTGATTACACCATCGACCGTGTCAGCCTGTTCGCACTGATTTTCTCGATTGGTATTCTCGTGGATGACGCGACCGTGGTCGTAGAGAATATATTCAGGCACTGGCTGGAGAAGGGCAAGACCAGTATCGCAACGGCCATTGACGCGGTCCGCGAGGTCGGTAACCCGACCATCCTGGCGACCTTCACGATTATCGCCGCCTTGCTGCCCATGGGCTGGGTCAGCGGGCTGATGGGTCCGTACATGCGCCCGATACCGGTGCTCGGCGCCTCGGCCATGTTCTTCTCCCTGGTCGCCGCCTTCATATTCACGCCCTGGTTCGCCGTCAAGGTGGCGCCCAAGCTGGGTGCACTGAAGAAGGCGGAAATAAAGGAAAAGAAGGCGCACGAGAGGATCAGCAAGCTGTACCGCCCGATCATTATGCCGCTGATCAACAACCGCAAGCTGGGCCTGCTTTTCCTGTTCGGCACCATCGGCATCACCGCCGGACTGTGCGTGCTGTTCTATACCCAGACCGTTGCGGTCAAGATGTTGCCATTCGATAACAAGCCCGAGTTCTCGGTCATCGTCAATATGCCGGAAGGCACCTCAATGCCGGAGACGGCCAACGTCACCTGGCAAATGGCGGAAGAGATGCGCAAGATTCCCGAGGTCACCGCCGTGCAGACCTACGCCGGTACTGCGCAGCCGTTCAACTTCAACGGCATGGTGCGCCACTACTACCTGCGAACCCAGCCATGGGAAGGCGACCTGCTCGTCATACTGAAGGACAAAAACGACCGTGAACGTGGCAGCCATGAGATCGCCGTGGATGCACGCCACCGCCTGAAATCCGTTGCGGACCGGCTGGGCGCAAAAATCTCGGTCGTGGAGATGCCGCCGGGACCGCCGGTCCTGCAGACCATCGTTGCCGAAATCCACGGGCCGGATGGCGATACCCGGCGCCAGGTGGCCACCGATGTCACGGCCATGTTCGAGCAGGTCGAGAATGTGGTCGATGTCGACAATTACATGAAGGAACCGCACGAGTTCTGGCGCTTCGATGTCGATACCGAGAAGGCCGTGCGGCGCGGGATATCGGTCGACACCATCAATGGCAGTCTGGCGATGGCCATGGGTGGTTATCGCCTGGGTGACATCAAGCGCGGTACGGTGCTCGAGCCGACCTATATCGTGATGCAGATCCCGCTGTCGGTGCGCTCCCAGATCACCCGGCTGGGCGATTTGCCGATCCCCACAGCCTCGGGTGAAACCGTTCCACTTTCCGAACTGGGCCAGTTTCGGAAAGAGGGCGAGGGGACCACCATCTACACCAAGGACCTGCGCGGTATCGAATACGTGGTCGGCGAAATGGAAGGGCGTCTGGGTGCACCGATCTATGGCATGTTCGGGGTCGAAGACCTGATCAAGGAATACACCACCCCGGACGGCGTGAAAATGGAGACCATGCCATGGACACTGCTGGGCCCCCCCACCGATGACAGCAAGTCCGGTATTGAGTGGACCGGTGAGTGGACGGTGACCTATGAGACCTTCCGCGACATGGGTCTGGCCTTCATGGCCGCGCTGGTACTGATCTACGGCCTGATCGTCTGGGAGTTCAGGAATTTCGCCATCGCCGGTCTTATCATGTCACCGATCCCCGTCACCCTGATGGGGATCATTCCGGGCCACTGGATACTCGGTGCCGAGTTCACGGCGACGTCCATGATCGGGATGATTGCGCTGGGCGGCATCATCGTGCGCCAGTCCATTCTTATCGTGGAGTTCGTCAAGCTCGAGGTGGCCAAGGGCCTCGAGGTCAAGGAAGCGGCCGTAAGGGGCGCCGAGATTCGCATGCGACCTATCTTTATAACCTCGCTGACCCTGATGGCCGGCGCAGTCGCCATCCTGAATGATCCGATCTTCAATGGCATGGCGATCAGCCTGTTGTTCGGGGCCGGTGTCGCGACGGTCATGGCCCTGCTGATTATCCCGCTCGGCTGTATCAGCGCCCGCAAGCAGTTTTACGTGGAAACGGCCGATGACGGCACGGTGTCCGTGAGCCCGTTGTTCGAGCGGATTGAAAAGCCGGATATGGATAAGGGCACTGCTGCGTCGGGCAGGACCCCGCTGTGGATGCGCCTTTATGGCGGCATCATGTCGGTGTTCACCTGGCTGTTCTATATCGTGCGCGCCGTGTTCACCATGATTGCCATGGGCTTCAAGGGGATCCTGGGCAAATTCGGTCGTGGTGGTGGTACACCGCCGCCCCCGCGTCAGTCGCCACCGGGTGGCACGCCGCCACCCCCGCGTCAGCCGCCACCGGGTGGCACGCCGCCGCCCCCGCGTCAGCCGCCACCGGGTGGCACGCCGCCGCCCCCGCGCGAACCCCCGCCAACACCCCCGGAGCCGGTGGCCGCTAGTGCTACTCACGAGCCCGTCGTCAGCAGCACCGCGGAACCGGTTGTCAGCAGTGCACCCGAGCCCGCCGTCGGCAGCGCCCCGGCCGAGACAGTGGCTATCGCGAACGACGCTGATGACTCGGGTGAGACACCGGAAGCGCCGGTTGTGGCTGAAGCCCCGGAGGGCGTTGACGCCACTGACGTGGAAGAGGGCATCGAAGAGGGCATTGCCAGAAAACGCCGCGGTATTCGCCTTAAGCAGGATCTAAGCTAATATTAATCTAATAGGCTATAAATTTAATCTAATAGGGTATAAATTTAGATTGGTACGTAATCTGATACCGTTAGGGAAGATAACAGTAAGGATATATTGATGAAGCGACATTCATTGGGAGCAACGAAATACCTGTCAGTCTTGCTGGCCCTGGCCAGCGGCGCGGTACTGGCGGGTGATCAGGCCACGGGTGAGTTGCAGCAGCCAGCAGCGCAGGCCTATACCTACAGCGATGACTGGGCAGTAGTATCGGCCCCCCCGCCTCAGGGCCCTTATAATGCAATCAATCTGGACCCCCGGCTCCCGGGGCAAGATCTGGTCGCGCCCATGCCGATGCCGGAAGCAGACACGCCAGAGGTGCCGGTAACGAGTGCAGCGGCATCCGCCCCGGAAGGACCTGCCAGTGCACCGGGGGCGAGCGGCAGCACGTCTGCCACGGCCAGCGCACCCAGACAATCTTCGGTCCCGCCTCAGACCCCCTATGATTACCAGCCACAACCGGCCCTCCAGGGCCAGCCGGCACAAGTACAGGACAAGCGTGAACAACACGCTCGCATGCCGGGGCAGCCCGGTCCGGGTTTCATGCAGCAGCCGGATAGCTATGCCTATGGACCGGCGGGCTTCATGAATGCCCCGTACCCGGGTGCCGGCAGGCCCGCGAACCGCCCACAGCCATCCGTTGCGCGAGAACAACAGCAACGACATGAAAACCGTCCGCCACCGGGCTATCACCGGCCGCAGGATTACAGTCAGCCGGCGACACGGCCGATGTATGGCTATCCATGGCCGTCACAACACCCATATCCAGGATATCCGGCCGCCGGATATTCACAGTCACCCTGGCAAGGGGGGGATACGCATGCTTCCGAGGTCGAGGTACCGCCGCCATCGGTCTACAACAGAATGATGGTCGAGCCTCCCCCCGCCAGATATGCACCCCCGCCGGGCAGGATGGAATACTATGGCGGGGGAAGATAATTGAGCCATTCAGTCCAATGCGGCAAGGGTGTCACTCAGGCACGCATACCTTGTTTGCATGGGTGGCCATCATATGTGTTTTGTTTATGCTAACCGCCTGCGGTGATAATGACACCATGGATGCTTCATCAGAAAAGACTGTTGCTCCGAAGAAGCCCGAACCGGTCGTCAGGGAATGGTACCCGCGGCCCAAACAGGCCCGCCCATTGCCCGACTATGTCCAGATGGCGCCCACACTGGCGCCGCAGACGACACAGTCACCCACATACTACACAGTGCCGGCGCAACAACAGCCCGTGCTAATGCAACCGGCCCATGGGCAGTCTCAGTGGACGCAGCAGTACCAGCCTTGGGGCGTTGCGCCATGGGGCCAGACCGGGCAGCCACCAACAGGGGTTGCACCGCAGTCGCCAACTGTGCCTCAATATATATATGTACCGCGGCCCTGGGGAGAATTCAGCCCCCCGCAGAAAAGCCAGCAACAGTCTGCACCGCAACAACAGGCCGCACCCTATGGTGCCTGGCCGGGCTACGGGACAGGCGCCGGTGGCTGGGGTTCTCCCGGGGTGGTTCCGGGGTGGGGTGGTGCCACTCCGTATGGTGGATTGCCGACCCCGATGCTGCCGGGCGTTATGTGGTAGAAAAGCTGAGCCGGGTTCGGCTGGGGTGTCGACCAGCCGCCGTGGTGAATATGTTTTACTCAGCCGGTGTTGAAACTGGCTGAATAATAAGGTCAGATTACAGGAGCTCCCTCTGTATCTGATCTCCAGCAACCCAGGGAGTTTATGTTTGTAAGTCGACTTGCAAGCTACAATAACTACGAGAGGTAATAACATGAATAACATAGGTAAAACTTTGTGTGCCGCTGCAATTGCCGGCGCCATGGCAGTCCCGTTCTCAACCGCACATGCCTGGGGTGGTCCCTGGGGTGGTGGTGGTCCCTGGGGCGGTGACAACTGGGGTTCCGACTGGGGTCCCTTTGACGGCGACGGCTGGGGCGACATGGACTTCAACATGAGCGGCGGTGGTCGTGGCAGCGGTTATGGCCGCGGTTATGGCCGTCACTACGGCTACGGCGGCTACGGCCCCTATGGCTACGGCGGCTATCCTGGCTATGGCTACGGTGGCCCCGGCTATGGTGGTTGGGGTGGTCCCTACGGTGGTGCCCCCTACGGTGCCCCCTACGGCGCACCGGTAGCTCCGGCTGCTCCGGCTGCACCCGCTCAGTAATAACAGCAGTAACATCAAGCGAGCCGGCACAGGGATGTGTCCTGGCTCGTCTTGATTATTTTGGGCTAGTAATTTACCTGTTCACTTCCCGGTCAGAGTCTCGTTTATGCGTTTTCAGCTGGTCTTATTCCTGTCCGTATTGTTATTTGCAAGTGCATTTGCCCGGGCAGGCGTGGAATTTTCCGCCGACGTGGTACAGACGATACCGCAGCAGGATGACATGCATGGCAAGATCTTTGTTGGCAAGGACAGGATGCGTACCGAATTCAAGGTCAACGATCAGACCATGATTCAGATAGTTGACACAAAGAAGCAAACAGCCTACATGCTCAACACTCAGAATCGCAGTTATCTACAGCGCAAGGCGGGTCCCGGTGACATGCTGCCCGGCAGCGCTAATGTACAGGCCGATAATCCCTGCGCCGGAATGCCTGACATTACCTGCAAGAAGCTGGGTACTGAACAGGTGAACGGGCGTACCGCAGACAAGTGGGAATTCGAAAATACCACCCAGGCACAATCCGGGAAGCTGCTCTACTGGCTGGACCGGGAGCGCCTGATACCACTCCGCCAGATAATGCCGGATGGATCATCCATCGAGATTCGCCTGGTGGGCAAGGAAAAAGTAAACGGGCGTAATACCGAGAAATGGGAAATCAACATGCAGCGTGTAGGGGGGCAGAGCAAGGTGTTCCATCAATGGTTCGATCCCGAGCTCGATACAAACGTGCGCGAACAGCAACCCGACGGGTCCGTACGTGAATTAAGCAATATAACCATCGGTGCGCAGCCAGCCGAACTGTTTACAGTGCCGGCCGGTTACAAGGAGATCACCATTACCCAGAATAACGGCCAGGGGAAAGGCCGGTAGCGTTGATCACTGCCGTTAAGCCAGCCAAGCGGCACGCAATTGCCTGTTTTTGCAGTCTCCCGGTAATTCAATTACGCTCAGCGTCTTGAAAGGGGGTAGAACGGGACAGCCCATGATAACTGTCATCGCAAATCTGAAAGGCGGCTCCGGCAAGAGCACGGTTGCCTTCAATCTTGCCGTCTGGCTGGAGAAAAACGGAAGCTCCGTTGTGGGTTATGACCTTGACCCGCAGTGCACCTTTAGTGATCTGGCCATGCTGCGCAAGGAGATGGAATACAAGCCGGATCTCACCATTCATTCCGTCAGGGCCGTACTCAAGGACCAGTTGCTTTCCCATGCCGGCCAGGAGGTCCTGATTGACGTGGGCGCGGCGAACATGGCGGCGATGAAAGAGGCGCTGACAGCGGCAGATCGCATCCTGATACCGGTACCGCCAAGCCAGGCCGATGTGTGGGCGACCCAGCGGTTTCTGCATATAATCGGTCCGGATATCGATGCTATGAAGATTAATGGAAACCAGCAAACGATGGCGTTTGTCAATCGTGCGGATACCAACAAGTCTATCCGGGAGACTCATGAAACCGAGGCCGCCCTGCGTATGTTACGCGGTATCGATGTTGTCCTTCCGCACCGCCTGCGCCTCCGGACGGGGTTCCGCAGGTCTCTGAGTGAGGGGCTGACTGTTTTCGAAATGTGGCCGCGCAGCAAGGCGGCATATGAGTTCAGAACACTGGCGAGGGCTTTATATCCCGACGTGATCGGGAATTAATAGGGAGTGAGCATAATGAATATCCTTGCGAAAATTCTTAGCCATGGCTTCGCTGTCGCCGTTGTTGCGTTGCTGGCTATTGGATTCGTATACCGGGGCGAACTGTTTCCCGAGTTGCAGCTGCCCGACTTTTTGAGTCCGGATTCGGAGACGGTTGCCGAGACCGAGACTGAGACCGACAGCGGCGAAGATGCAGACGCAAGCGCAGATGAGCCGGCCACCCTGGTCCGGGAGGAGGGTGCAGCACCCGAACAGGCGGAGGCTGCTGATGAAGCGGCAACGGTTACATCGACCGGGGACACATCGACAGAGAGTGAGGCGGCTGTCGCCGCTACAACCGGTGAAGCCAGGCTGGCGGTCGAAGTTGCCGGGACTGCGCCCGTGGTTGAGGCTGTCGAGATGGCGCCGCCGGCTCCCCCTGCCTCTACCCTTGCAGGGACGACCGTTACGGAGGGCGAGGATAAGACGGATACCGCCATGGCAGATGAGCCAGCGCCTGTGCCACTCCCTGCCGACAGCGGCGCGGTTGCTGTCCCTGGAGTAGCGGTGTTGCCATCCGTGGATATCGAGGAACCCGTTGAGGAATTCGTTGATGAAGCCGCAGATCTGGCCGGGCAGGTCATGCGCCCGGCGGATAGCGGTGGTGTTGCGCCTGCTGTCCCGGCAGAGGCAGTGCCGGAACCACTGGCTGCCGACACGGCTGTCCCAGAAACAACAGCAATGGCCGAGCAAGCGCCTGCAGTGGCAGTCGCTGTCGAGCCTGCGGTGGAGACCGCTGCGCCAGCCGGTACGCCGGAGACCGTTGCACCCGACGCGGGCATGACCGGAGCACGGACGGAACCTGCATCGGCGGCAGCCGTGGTTGAGGGTGCAGTGGAGACAACAGCGCCGATAGCAGGTTTGCCTGAGGCTGTTGCGCCAGACGAAGGTGCGGCCGGGTCTTTGGCAGTACCGGCAGCTGCGGGTGGCCAGGAGCCCGACTCCAGCTTGATGCAACAGCCGACCGGGACGCCAGCCGCACCCGGCATGCCAACCGCAACGGCGCTGCCGGCGAGAGAAACACAGACCGGTACAGTGACGGCAGCGACCGAAGCTGCAGAAACTGTTGCCGCTGAAGCCAGCCGCGCTATGCCCGCCAAGACCAGTCCCTATCAATTGCTGGCGTCCGCTCGCGAGGCCTACTGGCTGCATGACTACGGGAAGGCAGAGTCGATCTACCGTGAGCTGACAATGCTGGAGCCGGATAACCCGGACTGGTTCGGGGAGCTCGGCAACATGTATTTTTCTCACGGGAAATGGGATGAATCGGCTTCCGCTTACTACGAGGCCGGGACTCGGCTCGTTAAGGCCGGGCGTCTTGACCGGGCGCGCATCCTTGTCGATGTCATTCGTGGCCTGGACGGATCACAGGCACATGAACTCGAGAAAATGATTTATGATGCAGATGTATCCGCGAATCAGTAATGCATACCAAATAGCTGGAGGAGCTAATGTTTAAATTAATCTGGAATCTGCTGGCACTTATCGGACTAGCCATAGTGGCGGGGTTGATCACCGTTATGGTGCAACACGGAGACGGCCTGTCTAACTTGCGTGATTTTGATGAAAAGGCCCCGCAAGTCTACATGGAGCTTGCCAAGACACTGCTTGCTACGGGTAATGCCGCCGAGGCGACGATCTGGAAAGTCCCCGTGGATGACGGACTGAGTGTCCAGGACGTCGAAGACACTCTGCGCTTCGTGGCCAACGAGCATAACATCAAGAATGTGGGCGAGCTGCCGCTGTCTACCCAGGTGGAAGCCATGACCGGAGAGACGCAGCGCTTCCTCAAGATCTACATGTTTTGTAATCCCCTGACCGCGGCGCAGATGGTTGCGTACTCCGATGCCTTTTCCGCATATCTGCCGTGCCGGGTGTCATTGGTAGAGGACAGTGACGGCAAACTATGGCTGTATACGCTGAACATGGACATGATGATACACGGCGGCAAGACCTTGCCGGATGATCTCAAGGCCGAAGCCAATAGCGTCAAGGACACGATTCTGGATATCATAAACCGGGGTGCGCATGGCGAGTTCTAGTCATTTCAAATAGTCGCAGCTCAATAATGTCATCGCGCGCATTTGCGTGTACTCGACCCATGAGCCTGATCGGAGGCATACTTCCCTGATCGGGCGATGATTCTTCGCGTCGTTCTGTGACTATATAATCTGGTTCGACTATAGTAAAAATAGCAATAACCCTGTTCTGCAGGAGTCTTTCATGAGCAGTGCCGGAAAGACCATCAAGCAACGGCTGAAAAGCCTGGAGCAGCACCTGAAACAGGAGAACCCTGTGCTGGTGTCTGCTGTGCAAAGCTACCGTCAACTCGATCAGGTCGGCAGGGCGCTTGGTATGCTCGACTCCGAACAGTCATTTGCCACCCAGATCTCCTGGTGGCCCATGATATCGGTCCTGGGTACGTTTTCGGCCGGCAAGTCCACCTTTATCAATCATTTTCTCGGCACCCCCTTGCAGGCGACCGGCAACCAGGCCGTCGACGACAAGTTCACGGTCATCTGCATTGGCAGCGAACACCCGTCGCAGTCACTCCCCGGCGTGGCGCTGGATGCCGATCCGCGCTTTCCGTTTTACCAGATCAGTAACGAGCTCGAGAAGGTCGCGAAGGGCGAAGGGCAGCGCGTTGACAACTACCTGCAGTTGAAGACCTGCCCCAGCGAAAAACTGCGCGGCCGGATTATCATCGACTCGCCGGGTTTCGACGCCGATTCCCAGCGTACGGCGACCCTGCGACTCACCGACCATATCATCGACCTGTCTGACCTGGTGCTGGTGTTCTTTGATGCCCGTCATCCCGAACCGGGTGCAATGCGGGATACCCTGGCGCATCTGGTGGGTGACACCATCCATCGTGCGGATGCCACCAAGTTCGTCTTCATCCTCAATCAGATGGATACCACCGCGCGCGAGGATAACCCGGAGGCGGTCGTCGGCGCCTGGCAGCGTGCCCTGGCAGGGGAGGGCCTCACGGCAGGGCGCTTCTACAGTATCTATAACCCGGACGTGGCCGTACCTATCGAAGATGCCGCCTTGCGTAAACGCTACGAGTCCAAGCGCGACCATGACTTGACCGAGATCCATGAAAGGATAGAACGTGTCGGTGTTGAACGCGCCTATCGTATCATCGGTGCGCTGGAGAAAATGGCACATCACATCGAGGAGAAGGTCGTGCCGCGCTTGCGCGAGTTCAAGTCGCGCTGGCGCAAATGGGTCCTGTGGGGTGATGCCCTTATCCTCGGCGGGTTCGTGTTTGTGGCGGCAGCAGTAACGCAGTGGCTGGGTCTCCGCAACGGCTGGCGATTGGCCGTACCTGAATGGCAGGGTTCTACGGGTACTGCTGTCCTGGTGTTGCTGCAGTTGATTGTGGCTGCCGCACTGCTCGTTTACCTGCATTTCAAGGTGCGCCGCTTGGCGGCCGGTCGTGTGCTCAGGAAACTGGAACAGAAATTTGCCCCCGGCCTGGAGCGGGAGCGCATGCGTGCCGCCTTCCTCCATAACACCCGGCCCTGGCACAGTATCTTCAGGACCCGTCCGGTTGGTTGGGGCCGGTATGCGCGCAAGCGCCTGCACAATGTGGTTGCCGAGGCGAACCAGTATGTGCAGATCTTGAATGACCGGTTCACCGACCCTTCTGGCCAGGAGGTAGTTGAGGAATCCGCTGCACCGTCACTGACGGTGGTGTCCGCATCGGCTGATGACGCACAAACGACCAGGGATTCCGGGCGATCCTGATGACGGCATACCTGCCCGGGCAGCCGTCGTTGCCAGCTGCAGCCGCGCCTGAATTATTCACTGTAATTGATGCAGATCAAGCGTATCCGTGTTGTAATAAAGGATAATTATCAGTCAATTTTGCAAGTTTAATAAAAACTGATTGACCACTGTTTCCCATTCGATTTGTGGCCTTCCCACCGTCTACTCAACGGGATTGATTCAGACGGGTAACGATCCGGGTTCGGGACTGCCTGACCCGTAGAGGAGAACATGACATTGTTGAATACCAGTAGCCCTGACAATGACCGCCGCCTGGATGCCGCACTCCTGGACGGTGTCCGTGCCCATCTTGCCTCGCGGGTCATCGGGCAACGTGACCTCATCGACAGCATGCTGATCTGCCTGTTGAGTGATGGCCACCTGTTGGTGGAGGGGATGCCCGGCCTGGCCAAGACGACCGCCGTGAAGACGCTGGCGGAGGCCATAGAAGGTGATTTTCACCGTATTCAGTTTACCCCGGACCTGCTGCCTTCCGACCTGATCGGTACCGATATCTATCGGCATGAGAAGGGTGAATTCGAATTCCGTGCCGGCCCCCTGTTTCACAACGTGCTGCTGGCGGACGAGGTGAACCGTTCCCCGGCCAAGGTGCAATCGGCATTGCTCGAGGCCATGGGCGAACACCAGGTCACGGTGGGGCTGAAGACCTACCCGATGCCGAAGCTGTTTATGGTCCTGGCCACGCAGAACCCGATTGAGCAGGAAGGTACCTATCACCTGCCCGAGGCCCAGCTGGACCGTTTCCTGATGCATGTCTGGGTCGACTATCCGAACGCCGAAGAGGAACTCGCCATCCTGGAACTCGACAGTCAACAGCAGCTGAATGAACCCGCGCCACCGGCCAACCGGTTACCCCAGCAGCAGCTGTTCGCGGTGCGTGAGGACATCGCAAGGCTCTACCTAGACCCTAAATTGAACAACTACATCGTCGATCTCGTCCAGGCCAGTCGCAGACCCAAGTCCTATGACAAAGATCTCAGTCGCTGGTGCCGGTTCGGGGCCTCGCCACGTGCCACTATCGCCCTGGCACGCTGCGCCCGCGCCCGTGCCTGGCTGGATGGTGACGATTTCGTGGCCCCCCACCATATCCAGTCCGTGGCCCCGGATGTGTTGCGGCATCGGGTACTGCTGACCTTTGAAGCCGAGGCGGAAGGCGTGACCAGCAACGATTTTGCCAAGCGCCTGCTGGAGGTAGTGGCAATTCCGTGATAGCGACAGTTATTGCCCGAACAGGGCGTGACCTTCCGGTTTTTCCTGCGCTGTGTCATGAGACGGTAACAGGGTAATGATTCTCTACCCGCAACTCGATGATCTTCTGGAGCTGCGCCACCAGGCCCGTACCCTGGGCGTCGCGGCTCACCATCTGGTCAATTCCACTTTCAGCGGTCTGTATGCCTCGGTGTTCCGGGGCACCGGTCTGGACTTCGATGAGGTGCGTGAATATCGCGAGGGTGACGATATCCGCAACATGGACTGGCTGGTCACTGCCCGTACCGGCACGCCACACCTGAAGGTATTTCGCGAAGAGCGCCAACGCAGCGTTATTCTGTGTGTCGACACCGGTCCCCACATGAGTTTTGGTACCCGCGGTACCTTCAAGTCAATCCAGGCCGCGCGCACCGCCGCGCTGATCGGCTGGGCAGCGAGCAAACAGCACGACAGGGTGGGCGGAGTGCTGTTCGGCAACCCGGCCACCGGTACCCAGTATCACCGGGCGACCGCTGGACGCCGCAGCCTATGGCGCTTGTTGCGGGAGCTGACCAAACCGGCTGAACATGGCGAGACCGACGAGAACCAGTTGCTGCTGGCGTTACAGCACCTGGATTCGGGCAGTACGACCGGGTCACTGATTTTTGTCATCGCTGCCATCAACCAGATCTCAATCGGGCTGGAACGTAGCCTGGGCAGCCTGCGGCAGCGGCACGATGTCTTACTGCTCCCCATCGATGATCCGGCAGACCGTGACCTGCCGTCCGTCGGGCCGGTGATTTTTACCAATGCCGTTGGCGAGCTGCTGGAAGTCGACACGGACGATGAAGCCGGTCGGCAGGCATTTCGCGAGGACTGGGAGGCGCGCCGCGACGAGGTCCGGCAGATGGCCTACCGCCTGGGGATTGGCTTCATTCCCATCAGGACGGACGAGGACGTGCACGATGCGCTCACGGCCGGCCTGCGGCGTTATGTTGGTGGCCGGGTTTGACGCCAATGGAAGAATTTCCCGACACGTTGCGCGATATTCATGGTCTTGATGCCATTCCGTGGTGGCCGCTTGGCGTCGGCTGGTGGTATGTCATCGCCTTCATCATTTTCATCGCAGTCGCCATCGCCACCAGTTACTGGTTAATGCGCTATGCACCCTGGCTGGGGTGGCGGCGAGATGCCCACCGCCAGCTGCGTGCCCTGAAAAAGGCCTTGCCCAGCAAAGACCCCAGGGAGGTGGCCGGCAGGCTGTCGGAGTTGTTGCGGCGAATCGCGATGGCGCGCAGCGGACGCAGGACAGCTGCCGGGCTCACGGGGGAAAACTGGCTGCGCTGGCTGGCCAAGCAGGACAGCTCCAATTTCGACTGGGAGCGTCGGGGCGAGGTGCTGCTGCGGGCACCGTACATGCCACCGGCTATGGCGGTCGAACGCGCTGAACTGGCGGCACTGATACGCGCAGCAATGCGCTGGATTGATGCCACCCAGCCTTCACGCAAGGGTTTGGGTCTCGCCTCGCTACGCTCGTTGTTTTCCACCACGACCGGGAAAGGGGGATCGGCGCGTGTTTAGCTTTCACTGGCCCTGGTTCGCCGTGCTGCTGCCGCTGCCCTTGCTGATCTGGCGGTTCTGGCCGCACAAACGCAAGCCGGCGGACTTCCAGGATCACGGCAATGGCACTACGCTGCTGCACCCGGCACTTGGCCGCCTGGCTTCTACCTTCCTGACGGCCCGTTCGCTTACCCACATGGGCAGTCTGCAACGGACGATCATGCTGGCGCTGCTCTGGGTGGCCCTGATCGTGGCACTGATGCGACCCCAGTGGTTGGAACCCTACACGGAGGTACGTACCGAGGGTTATGACCTGATGCTGGCCGTGGATACCTCGCGCTCCATGGAGGCGCTGGACTTCACGGTCAACAACCGCCAGGTCACGCGCATGGCGGTCATCAAGGGTGTACTGGGACGGTTCATAAAGGCACGTGAGGGTGACCGTATCGGCATGGTGGTCTTCGGCAGTCAGGCATTTATACTCTCGCCCATGACCCTGGACGTGCAGGCGGTGCATACGCTGGTTGACAGCATCGTTGCCCGCATGGCCGGTGACGGGACGGCGATCGGTGACGCCATCGGCCTGAGTGTCAAGAAATTGCGTGAACGGCCCGAGGGGTCGAGAGTCCTGATACTGGTCACTGATGGTGAAAACACCGAGGGCAGTCTGCCGCCAAAACTGGCGGCACAACTGGCGGCCCACGAGGGCATTCGTATCTACACCATCGGAGTCGGCAGCAAGGGTCTGGTGCCGTTTTTTGAAGACGGCCAGCTGACCCAGGTCAAGATGGAGATCGACGAGGACCTGCTTACAGAGATCGCCAGCATGACCGGTGGTGCGTATTTCCGGGCAACCGACACGAATGCACTGGAGCAGATCTATCAGCGTGTCGATGCCCTGGAAAAAACCCAGGCAGAGTCGCGTACCGTGATGCTGCCGCAGCCACTCTACCGCTGGCCCCTGGGGCTGGCGCTGCTCATCCTACTGGTACTTGGGCTGTTCCCGGATGGCATCCCGCGCAACCTGCTGCAGGGTCGTGCCCATGGATAGCATAATTTCGGGATTTCACTTTTCCGAACCGGTCTGGTTGTGGGCCTTGCTGCTGTGTATCCCGGTGGCACTGTGGCTGGTGGTCACACCACGGTTCAGCAACAACGACCGCCTGCGCAATTATGCCGATACCCACCTGCTGCCCTACCTGATTGGGCGTTCCGAAATCACGCCGGGCAAGCGCTGGAAACGGTTTCTCCGCTGGACAGGTATCTGGGTGATGCTGGTCCTGGCCATGGCGGGGCCGCGCTGGGACTTCCGTGACGAACAGTTATTCAAGCCGGGCAGCAACCTGGTGGTGCTGTTCGATATCTCGCGCTCGATGTATGTAACGGATGTTCGGCCCGACCGGCTATCGCGGGCGCGCCAGGAACTGGAGGACCTGCTTGGCCAGAACCGGGGCGTCCGCATCGGCCTGATCGCGTTCGCATCGATCGCGCACGTGGTGTCACCCATCACCGAGGACATGAACAGTATTCGCCGGTTATTGTCGGCACTCGATCCCGGCCTGGTTCGTCTCCAGGGCAGTCGGCTGTCATTCGCACTGGAGCGTGCCGAGCAGTTGCTGGCCGGGCAGCCGGAAGGTAGCACCAATTCGCTGTTGGTCATTTCCGATGGTGATTTCGACGAAGAGGGCCTTGCCCAGCGGCTCAACCTCCTGGCAAGCAACGGGGTGCGAGTGCATATACTGGGTATCGGCACGCCGAAAGGTGACGCCGTTCCGGGTCCGAGGCCAAACAGCCCCTGGATGATGCAGTCGAACGGTCAGCCAGTCGTATCGCCCCTCAATGAAAAACAGCTGCAGGACCTGGCAACTGCCGGTGGCGGTATCTATCAGCGTGCCGACTACCGTGACAAGGATACCGCCAGGGTGCTTGCCCAGGTCAAGACCCAGCCCTTGCTCAATGCCGCCACCGACGAGCGGACGCGTGTCTGGAATGAGCGTTTCTACTGGCTGGCCGGACTGGCCCTGCTGCTGCTGCTGCCATTGTTCCGGCGCAGCCAGCCGAGCTACAGAGCCACAGACTGATGCAGCGCAACCATAACAACAGGCCTGCGTTTGCTCCACACCGTGCGCTGCGATCCGCGTTGCTGTGTTTGCTGCTGCTGAGTGCAGGGGCGCTGAATACGGTGGAGGCGGGCTGGTTCAAGAATTCCGAGCAGGAGGCTGCGCAGAAATACGAAAACGGTGAATACACCCAAGCGGCCGAGGAATTCACCGATTCCTACCGGCGCGGTGTTGCCTTGTATCACGCCGGCCGCTACACAGATGCCGCAGAGGCCTTTGACAGCGTGGAACGCAATGATGTGAAGGCGGATGCCCTGTATAACCTCGGCAATAGCCGATTCAAACGCAGTGATTATCAAGGTGCGGTCGAGGCCTACCAGCAGTCGTTGAAGCTCCGCGCCAGTGATGAAGATACCCTGCACAACCTGTCGCTGGCGAAGAAGATGGTGGAGCAATACTCGACCGGTGAACTCATCGAGGAGCCAGCCGAGGAGCCGCCGGAAGAAGAACCGGAGCAGCCGGAACAAAAGCAGGAAGACGAGCAGCAGGAACAGCATGAACAACAGGAATCGGAGGAGTCCTCGGGCGAACAGCAGCAGGAATCGGAGGAGTCCTCGGGCGAACAGCAGCAGGAATCGGAGGAGTCCTCGGGCGAACAGCA
>Ga0224512_10000816_pt1 | contig 31921 bp, 30 predicted proteins | sample SF_May12_sed_USG_4_FD_169103 | JGI IMG/M metagenome (GOLD analysis project Ga0224512, IMG submission 169103) | Sediment microbial communities from San Francisco Bay, California, United States - SF_May12_sed_USGS_13 | ecosystem: Environmental > Aquatic > Marine > Sediment | place: USA... | reverse complement strand
AAAGATCCGCCAGAGTGAGCACGGGCAGCCTCCGAGACGCACTCACCCCATGCCTGCACCGCTTCCGCATACTCTTGAGCCCGCACCACTAGTGCCTCGGGACTCGAGGCCTCGAACACCACCGTATCCGGACCGACCGCGGGCATTTCCGCTGGAAGGATGGTTGGTGTGGCTGCCGACGTTCCGGTAGGGGCGTCGGGGGCTTCCCGGGGCATACTTGCCGCTACGCCACCGATTGCGGCAACGGCGACCGCGCCGATCATCATCTTGGCGAGGAATCCGGAGGAGAACAGGCCAAAGAGCGTCGCCCGCAGCCTTCGCGGGGAGATTCCGGGAGATGACGATCGTTCCAACCCACACCGAGCGCACAGGGACGTACCTTGCATCCGCACCAGTGCCGGAGCGCCACATGCGCTGCACCGCTCCGGGCTGTTCCGTTTCATGATCCCAGTTTACTGACCACGTATGGTGTTCATAGTACCACTTTAAGTAGCCCAAGATCGTCTAGTTCTTTTCTTCACATGTTCACTAAGGGGGTCAATCGGGTGGCAGACCCGTCCGGCGGTGATGGTTGGAAAGGCTCCAGGCCGAAGCCGCTCGAGCCGCAGATGGCTGGTGCGGCCATCCGCGTTCAAGTCCGGCTGCCAGACTGCACCGGCGAGAGGAAACGTTTTGGACCGATCGATATCAGATGAAGCCCCGACCCCGCTGACCGGGGCGCTCGCGTTCCTTGTCGGGGCCCGGCTGGTCCTGAACACAGGGTACCGCTTCGTCTATCCCTTTCTGCCGGTCATAGCCAGAGGGATTGGAATCCCGCTCACGCAGGCCGGATTGCTGGTCTCGGCCAGATGGATTACCGGTCTGGCGACGCCGGCGACAGTCCGCATTCTCGGACGGGGCGAACGACGGAAGCGGCTGATCGTCGCCGGGCTCGCCCTGTTCGCCACCGGGGCGGCGGTCACCGCCGCTACCGGTGTGTTCGTTGGTGCCGTAGTCGGCTTCGTCCTGCTGGGACTCGGCAAACCTGCATACGACGTGGCCGCTCAGGCCTATCTCGCCGATCGAACTCCGTACCGGCTTCGGGCTCGATACTTGGGCGTCATCGAGTTGACCTGGGCGGGTTCATTGCTGCTCGGGGCGCCCGTTGCCGGGTGGCTCATCGCCGGTTGGGGATGGGCCGCCCCCTTCTGGGCGATAGTCTTGCTGAGTGTCCTGGCGCTCGTCGCCACGCGCTGGGTGATCGAACCGGACGCCCAATCAACCGAGACGGTCCGGCCCAAGCTGGCGCTCGACCGCAGTGCGCTAGCTTTGCTGGCGGCCATCGGGCTCTTCTCGGGTGGGTCGGAGGTCATGTTTGTCGTGTTCGGAGCCTGGCTCGAAGATGGCTTCGGTTTGTCGCTGCTGGCGTTGGGGGCCGCCGGCGTGCTCGTTGCCGTGTCGGAACTGGCCGGTGAAGGATCGACGCTGGTGTGGACCGACCGGATCGGCAAGCGGCGGTCGGTTGCAATCGGGCTGGTGATTTCGGCCCTTGCCTACGTTCTGCTGGCCGTCACCAACGCCAACCTCACTGCCGGTCTGGCGAGCATGGCGCTGGCGCTGGCCGGCTTCGAGTTCACGATCGTCTCGACCTTCCCACTTGCTTCCGAATTGCGACCATTGGCTCGCACCCGCTTCCTAGCACTCCTCAGTGTTGGCATGGGGCTCGGCCGAGCCGCTGGAGCGTCGATTGGACCATTCCTCTACGAGCAGTCGGGACTAACCGCCAACACTGCGGTAGCTGCCGCAGCTAACGTGATGGCGCTGGTCCTTCTGATCGTCTGGGTGCGTGAGGCGAAACCGGAGGGGTAGCCGAACCGGGTGGGGCCGGACCATCAGCCCTGGCGAAGGGCCGTGGCGATCAGCACGACAACCGACCGACCTTCGACCTGGTAGCGGAGGTCGTCGACTCGGGGAGCCTGCGGCGGAAGCGTGATGTCGTTGGGGGATTCCAGCGAGGTATCGACGACCCGGCGCCATCCGCTGGTCGCCCATTCTGGGAGCTCCGGCAATTCGAAGTCCAGGCGGTCCTGGTAGGCATTCAGCGCAACGTGCATCAGAACGTCACCGGGCAGGCTGGACGCCGATAGCGCCAGACTGTGGGAGTTGTCCCGGAAGTCGGGGCTTCCCAAGCTGACTCCGTGCAATTTGATGCCTGCCTGTCGGGTTAGTTCTTCCAGCGAGAGGTGGTGCTCTCCGGTGAACGAACCGCGGACGAAACGGAGCCGTATCAATTCCTTGACGAATCGGTGGATGTCGGCGTGGGTCTGGACGTTCGACCAGTCAAACCAGCTGATCTCATTGTCCTGGCAATAGGCATTGTTGTTTCCGAGTTGGGTGCGCCGCACCTCGTCTCCCATCAGAATCATCGGAGCGCCGAGCGACAAAAGATTGATGGCGAGGAGGTTCTTGACCTGCCGCTTGCGAACGGCCTCGATGGACGGGTCGTCGGTGGGTCCCTCCTCGCCATAGTTACTGGAGAGGTTGTGGTCGGAGCCATCGCGGTTGTCCTCGCCGTTGGCTTCGTTGTGCTTGGCGTTGTAGGAGACGAGGTCCTGGAGGGTGAAGCCGTCGTGACTCGTCACGAAGTTAATGCTCTGTTCAGCCTCGCGACTTTCTTGGCCGTAGAGATCCGGACTACCCAGCAACCGGTTGGCCAGGCGCGGCACCATCTTGTCGTCTCCGCGTACGAAGGCCCGGACGTCGTCACGGAATTGACCGTTCCACTCCTTCCAACTGTCACCAATGAAGTGACCTACCTGGTACAGGCCGGCTGCGTCCCAAGCTTCAGCGATCAGTTTGGTACCGGCCAGGGCCGGGTCCGATTCGATATCCCAAAGCACCGGCGGATTTGGGATCGGCCGGCCATTCTCGTCTCGGGACAGAATCGAGGCCAGATCGAATCTGAACCCATCGACGTGCATCTCCCTGACCCAGTAGTGAAGGCTGTCGAGGATCAGACGCCGAACGATCGACTGGTTGGCGTTGAGGGTGTTGCCCGTGCCTGCGAAGTTGGCGTAGGTTTGCCCATCCTCTTCCATGATGTAGTAGGCGGTGTTTTCGAGGCCCCGGAAGCTCAACGTTGGGCCGTCTGCACCGCCCTCGGCGGTATGGTTGTAGACAACGTCGAGGATCACTTCGATATCGGCTCGGTGGAGCGCCTTGACCATGTCGCGGAACTCGTTGAGCGGTGCCAGGGGATCGCGACATGAGCTGTAGCCGCAGTGCGGAGCGAAGAACGAGACAGGGGAGTATCCCCAGTAGTTGGTCAGTGACGGTTGAGCGTCCTGCCAGTCGAATTGGAACACGGGCAGCAACTCAACCGCCGTGATACCGAGGTCTCGAAGGTAGGGGATCTTATCGATCAGGCCGGCAAAAGTCCCTCGCTTCTCGGGATCGACACCCGAGCTTGGATGCTTGGTGAATCCACCGACATGCATTTCGTAGATGACCGTCTCGGCAAAGGGCCGTCGGAGGTGGGTATCGCCTTCCCAGTCGTAGGCCGATACATCGGCTACCACGCTCTTGAGGGCGTGTTGGTCGTTTCGTCCGGGCCGGCAAGCGGCGCTCCGCCGGTAATCGGACGGGGTGGCGATCGCCCGTCCGTACGGATCGAGGAGCACTTTGGACGGATCGAAATAGAAACCCCGAGCCGGATCGGCGGGACCGTGTGCCCGATACGCGTAGAGCTGGGCGGGGCCGAGGTCCGGGATGAAGGCGTGCCAGTAGTGGTAGGTCCGGTGTCGGCGGGGATCCAGGCTGATTACCCGGGCCGGGTCGGCGGCGTCGACGTGATCGTAGAGGAGCAGTTCCAGCCGGTCGGCGTTGCGGGAGTAGACGCTAAAGTTGACTCCGTCGGGCTCCACCAGCGCACCCAGCGGATGGGGACATCCTGGATATTGTTCGGCCATGCGTGCCTCTCGAGCGATTCTGGGATTCTCGCGCGTTTGCCGAGCGGCAAGGGTGCAAAGACGGTCCGGGGCGTCAAGGACCGAGGCGATCCACCAAGTCGTTCAGCCTTTGGGCCAGCGCCCTACTCATTTCGCCGAGGAGTTCTTCAGTGACGGGCCGGTCGCCGGTGAGGAACTCGTCGGTCCGGCGATGGGCCCGGCCCTGCTTGCCGGATGAATCGTCCGCTCCGTCCAAGGCGGGCGCCGACCGGGGGGCTTCGAGGGCACTGCGGGCGATGGGGATGAACATGCTGTCGAGCCTGGGTCAACCTGAGTTGGAAGCCTGAGAACTGCTGTCGGCGCCGTTATCTTCCTGCTCGCCGGTGTCGTCGACCTGTACGACCAGGTAGTGCTGGTGCTCATTAACGGCTCGTACCGCGCACGGTCCGCACAGAGACTCCTGTTCGTAGATCACCAGTGCCGGCGAATCGCAACGTTGGCAGAGGAGGTCGGTCACCGGCGATTCCTCCGCTCCCCAAATCGTCGGACACTGAGCACCGGTTCGATCGCCTCGACAATGCGGACTGTCAACTCTGAGTTGCTGAAGAGGCCGGTCTTCACGTCGAGGACCGCGGCCCTCAGATCGGGCGGAGGAAGCGGGTTGATGCTGACGTGGCCGCACGTACGGCATACCTGGCGCTGCAGGTCGGCGCCGACGTTGTGGACGTTGAACTCGTGCGTGTGCTTGTCAGACCGCGTCTCCCGAGTACTGCGTTTGAGCATATGGCCTCCCTTAACCACGTTGTCGACCCACGGCGCGAAAGCTCAAGGAGGATCGTTTTCGCTCTCGATGTGACTAGTTCGGGGTTTCGGCGCTCAGCTTCCTTGCATGTTCTGGGAGACGAGTTGCGAGACCCTGTTTTCAGGCCGGTTCGAGGGCCCGGTCGAGCACTTCGTCGATTGTGTCGACAATATGAAAGGTCATATCTTCCCGGCAGCTCTCCGGCACATCATCGAGGTCGGCCTCGTTCCGGGCGGGGAGGATGACTTCGGTGAGACCGGCGCGGTGCGCCGCCAGCACTTTCTGTTTTACGCCGCCGATGGGCAGCACCTTGCCTTGCAGGGTGATCTCACCGGTCAGGCCAAGCGTATCCTTCACCTTTCGTCCCGACAAGAGGGACGCCAGGGCGGTGGTCATGGTGATCCCGGCCGAGGGGCCGTCTTTGGGTACGGCGCCCGCTGGCACGTGAACATGGAATCTCCGCTTCAGGTCGGCCGGGTCGATCTTCAACAGATCTGCATGCGACTCGATGTAGGACAGGGCGATGCGCGCCGACTCCTTCATCACGTCGCCGAGCTGTCCCGTCAGCGTCAGCCCGGGTTCGCCGTCCATGGACGTCGCCTCGACGAACAGCACGTCGCCGCCGGCGCCCGTCACGGCCAAACCGGTTGCCACGCCGGGGACGGCGGTGCGGTCCTTGGCCTCGTCGCGCCAGACCTTGGGCTTGCCCAGGTACTCCTTGACGTCGGGTTCGTCGACCGCGACCACTTCCGGCTTGTCGTCGCCGCGGGCGATCCTGGTGGCTACCTTGCGAGCCAGCTTGCCGAGCTCGCGTTCGAGCGACCGGACGCCGGCTTCCCTCGTGTACCGGTCTACAACTGCCGTGAGGGCCTCCTCGGTGACAATGATCTCCTCCGGTTCGAGTCCGGCTCCGCGAATCTGGCGGGGGAGGAGATGGTCGCGGGCGATCGCCACTTTTTCCAGGTCGGTGTACCCGTCGAGTCGAATCACTTCGGTGCGGTCCAGGAGGGGTGCCGGGATGGTCTCCAACACGTTGGCAGTGCCGATGAACAAGACGTCGGAGAGGTCGAGATCCAGCTCCAGGTAATGGTCCCGGAAAGTGTGGTTCTGAGCCGGGTCCAGCACCTCGAGCAAGGCAGACGAAGGGTCTCCACGCCAGTCTGACCCCACCTTGTCCATCTCGTCGAGCAGGAAAACCGGGTTCATGGTCTCAGACTCGATCAGAGCTCGCACGATCCGACCCGGCCGCGCGCCAACGTAGGTGCGTCGGTGGCCGCGCACTTCCGCTTCGTCGCGGATGCCGCCCAGAGCCACGCGCACAAACTTGCGTCCCAGGGCTCGGGCGACGGACTCGCCCAGCGACGTCTTGCCGACCCCGGGAGGACCGACCAGCAGCAGGATGGCTCCTTCCCGCAGGTTGCCTGCCTTCTCCAAGCCGCGGTCTCTGCGGAGCTTACGAACCGCCAGGTGTTCGACGATGCGTTCTTTGACATCTTCGAGGCCGGTATGGTCGGCGTCGAGCACGGCCCAGGCCTCGTCGAGATCCAGGCGGTCCTCAGAACTCGTGCCCCAGGGCACGTCGAACATCGTGTCGAGCCAGGTGCGAATCCAGGAGTGCTCGGGAGACTGTTCGGACATCCGCTCCAGCCGGTCGACCTCCCGCTCGACTGCCTCGCGCGCTTTTTCCGGGAGCTCGGTCTCTTCGAGTCTTTGCCGGTACTCGGAAGCCGCGTCGCTTTCCTCGCCCAGTTCTTTCTTGATTGCTTCCAACTGCTGACGCAGCAGGTAGTCACGCTGGGATTTGTCGATTCGTTCGGTGGCGCTGTCGCGTACCTTCTTGCGCAGAGTGAGATCGGCCAGCACCTCGCCCATCCACGACATCAGTTTGCCGAGACGTTCGCGAATGTCGAGGGTCTCCAACAATTCCACTTTCTGCTCGAGGGAGAGGTCCGGGGAGTAGACGGCCAGGTCGGCCAGACGGCTGGGATTCTCGATTCCCAGGATTCGTTCGGCTACTCCGCCCATACCCCGCTGGTTCAGCACCTCACCAACCACAGCGCGATATTCCCCGACCAGTTCGTCGAGTGCTTCGTCGTGCACATCGGCTTCGGGATACTGCTCGGCGTCTACCCAGAGTGCACCTTGATCGTCGGTTCGTCCGGCGCCCACCCGGGCCCGGGCCAGACCTTCAACGACTACGTTTCCGCCTTCGGCATCCTGGATCTGCGCGACGGTGCCCACGCTGGCGTAGGTCCCGTTCACCTTGGGCACCAGCAACATCAACCCATCGGACTGCTCGGTTGAGGCAACAGCCGTGGTTCCCTCTTCGGTTTCAATACGCAACGTGACCACCATGTGAGGAAAAACCACCCCGTTGCGGAGGGGTAGCACGGGAAGGGTCAGTTCTCGGGTGTCAGTCATGTAAGCCTCTCTTTGCTAGCAGTCCGACGTCCAACCGGAGGACCGTGCCCGGTATTCCCCGTTGGAACTCAGATCTGATATTACGAGGCTCAGGTTCTTATCAGGAGAGGCACTTAGCTTCGAAGGTTCTCACGCATCCCAGGTGGCCCGTCGGGGATCCTGGTGAACCTGATCGGCATGTCGATGCCGGAGGCTGCTTCCTCCAGCTGGGCGGTCGTGCTGCCCGATGACCGTCGATGAGCTCGACGGCGACCCAGTCTCGTGTCCAGCCACGGCCGTCACGCACGCCGCGCGAGCCGGGCCAGCGGGTTCATCCGGCGGGACGACCCGGTTCCCAGCCGCCAAGAAATCACAAGTTCACATAACCTGCTTTTTGTCGTACAGTTGCGTGAAGCAGCCAAAGGGAGGAATCGTGTTTCGTGGAGCAGTAGCTACTCTGCCGGCCGGTGATATCGATCGGGCCAGGAAGTTCTACCAGGAGGTCGCCGGTTTCGAAGTTGGTGACCAGGAAGCGGATGGCTCAATGAGAGTCCGGGTAGCCGACAACTGGATCATGGTCTATCCGTCCGCGTTCGCCGGCACCAACCAGGCCACCGCGGTCGGCATCAGCGTTGAAGATACCGAGGCGGCGGTTGCACATTTCAAGAGTCGAGGCGTGCAGTTTGAGGAATACGACTTCGGCGAGATGAAAACCGTTGACGGGATCCTCACTATGCCGGATGGGACAAAGGGCGCCTGGTTCAAGGACACCGAGGGCAACATTATCGGACTGTTCGACGGCGAGATTTAGCCTCGCCCTGGTTTGGGTAACTGTTCCAGCGCCGCGGTCGAGGTAACCGCGGCGCTGGCTGATTATGGGTAGTACCGGCTGAGGCCGCCGTTATTCCCTCGCCAGATCGAACCATCAGGGCCGATCAGAGAATTCGACAAAATCGCCTGCCTTCGGAATCTGATCTCTGCGGAAGAGTTGTTCGGCCGCCCTCCCGCTTCCTGTCCCGTTCACAGCGTTCCTTATGAATCGATCCAAGAGATCTTTGGGACGCTCGCCGGCCGGGATGATCCGTCACTAGCCGGCTTCGCGCAGCACCTTGGCCACTTCGAACCGGACCTGGAAGTCGGGATCGGCGGTCAATGATTCGACCAAGGCCCGGCTTTGGCCTAGTCGAAGTTCGCCGAGCGATCTAACTGCCTTCCAGCGGATCCATGCGTCGTCATCGGAAAGCACTTCCTCGAAAAGCGGGCGGAACCGCTCGTCTTCCGTGTCGGCGGCGGCGTCGACTGCCGTGCGTCGCACCAGGCGGGACGGATCGGCCATGCTCCGGGCGACGACCCGCTTCCCGAGGTCGGTATCAGACGCTTCGAGCAACACGGCCACGGCAATCCGTCGGACTCGCGGATCGTCGGCGTCGAGAGCTTCCAGGAGGCTTTGCTGGTCTCCTTCCTCGTCGGGGTCGAGCAGGTGTAGCTCCTCCGGCCTGGAGGTGTTGTGAGCCCGGCCGGCTTCCTGCATCAGCTCTTCGCGGGTTCGGTCTGGCCGATTGTGAGCTGCATCAGGAGTCGCGAAGAGTTCCTTCACAAGAGCCAGCAACGGTTCCAACCGGTGCTCCCATGACGAGCGAGCACCAATGCCGACGGTGACGAAATCTCCTGCCACCATGACGTCGGTGACGTCTGGTTCCGCAAATAATCGCCCCACTCGGCTATCGGCCGGCTTGCCCCGATCGCGCCGGCGGTACCAGATACCGGGTGCCGGGGTCCCGCCCGTCGTGAATTTGACCTTGCGGGGGTGGGGGGTTGCTTCTGGGACGACCGGGCCGTCGAACACCCGGTCGAAAACCGAAGGAGCCGGCGTTGCCGCTCCACTCGCCCATAATTCGAACCTTCCGTCTCGGATTCCGTAAGCCAGGGTTATGCCTCCGCCGAGGCCGTGCTCCCACCACCCTTCGCTGAGATGGTGTGTCACCAGGTCGCTCAGCTGCCGGGCATCATCCTGCCTCCAGGCGCCGGCCGAGAAGAACTTCAGCAAGAGCGCTTTGAACGGAACCAGAGTCTCGAACGGCAAACCGAGTGCTACATCGGACGTGAGGTAGGCGGAGGCGGTGGCGACCAGGTCATGGGCGGCGATGGTATGCCGGGTCGTATCGAGGTCAACGGGTCGGGCACTCAAAGGCACAACACGATCGTAGACATCGGCAGAATGGAAACACGAAGTACAGTTTGGGATGCCTATTCAGCGAGGTTGTGGCAATCGAGACAACGAAGAAGATATTGATCGTTGACGACGACCGGGTCTATACCAAGATCCTCAGCCGGTTCTTTGCAGAACGGGACTTCACGGTGCTCACCGCCGAAGACGGTGTTCACGCCGCGTGGGTGGCGGCCAATGAGCAACCCGGACTCATCCTGCTCGACCACTACCTTCCCGGAGCGGATGGACTGACTGTCCTCAACCGACTGCGCCGAGTGGGAGTGACCCGTGACATCCCGGTGATCTACCTGACCGGTTCGGACAGCGAGTTGCTCGAGAAGCAGGCAAAGACCGACGGGGTCCTGGCGGTCTTCAGGAAAGGCGACCTGGACGAGGATGAGTTCATGTGGACGATCAACCGCGTCTTTGGCATCAAGACGGCTCGCGAACGATGGAAGACTTTCGACACGCCGGACGAGCAGCGTCGAGGCAGCAGCCCGGCGACGGATGAATCGCCTTCCGCCATCCCTGATGGTTCTGATCCGTGGGCTGAGTAGTCAGTGGGCGGCGTCAGTCGGCCTGCCTGCTCCCGCCCTGTTCAGCCAGCAGTCGTGGTAGGCGCCGATGACTGATGACCGATGACTGACTAGTCACACCCGACGACTTCTAAATGCTCCGCGGGGAATGGCGCAAATCGCCGATAGGCACCGGGTAGGACACCTGTCGGACCTGGGAGGATCTTCCATGTTGGGGTTTCGCAAGCGAACGGACCACGACCACGACGACGCGTCACATTGGGCAGGACCCGGTCTGGTGCGGATGGTCTGTACCGGATGCGGGCGCGTGAGTATCAAGCTCGACGGCCAACCGCCGCCCCAGGAGCCGGAGCACACCGTGGCGGTCGACTCCCTCGGGTGGTTGGTCGGCGAGTCCGCCTAAAGGCGCGAGCGCGACCTCCTCATTCGAATTCAAAGAACCAACCTACTGCCAGAACTCACTCTGTGTGCGCTGTCGGCCTCAGTGCGTGCTAGGCCTGGCGATCCAGAGCGGCCGACGGCCAAGAAGGTCCGAAAACAGGGGATATTCTCGGTTTCCGCCTAGCGGGCGCCGTCACGGACCATCGACATGCGACGAGCCAGCGACACAGGAGCGGTGTTCAGTCCGAGAGCTACTGCGAACTCTGCGTCTTGGGTCAGATCGAGGATGATCTCCTCGCCCTCGGCTCTGAGATGGAATCCATCCGGTAGAGCGTTGATGCGAATCTCGTCCAAGCTCCAATCGGCAATCTCGGTGTCTCCGGCACGAAGGCGAAGCCGTTCATCCGTCAGGTCGATCACGACCCGGATCGCGGTGTCGCGTTCGGTCCGGGTGCGAAGCACTCCCACGAAATCTGTCATGCCTCTTCCTTCCCTCGCGGGTCCAAGTTGCTCTGTACTAAAGATATCGCACGTGGCAAGGGAACAAGGCTGAGATGAAGCCGAATGGGCGGGCGACGGGTTCCTCTTACTTCGGTTGCATCCGAATCCCGCCGTCCATCCGGATGGTCTCGGCGTTGACGTAGTCGTTCCGGATGATGTGGTAGGCGAGGTCGGCGAACTCATCGGGGTGCCCGAGGCGTTTCGGGAACAGGACCTGCTTTGCCAGCGATTCCCGGGCAGGTTCGCCCAAGCCGGCCAGCAGGGGCGTGTCGATGATGCCCGGGGCGATCGTGTTCACCCGGATACCGACCACGGCCAGATCGCGAGCCACCGCCAGTGTCATGCCCACAATGCCGCCCTTGGACGCGGCGTAGGCGGCCTGGCCGATCTGTCCGTCGAAGGCCGCCACCGAGGCTGTGTTGACAATGACGCCGCGTTGCCCGGAGGTGAGTTGATCCGTGCGGGACATGGCCGAGGCCGCCAATCGGATGGCGTTGAATGTGCCGATCAGGTTGATTTCGACGATCTTCGCAAAGAGCCCCAGGTCCATGGGCTCGCCCGCCCGGTTGAGAGTTCGACTGGGTGATCCAATACCCGCGCAGTTGACCAGCACCCTCAAATCTCCCCGGTCCACCGCTGCATCGATCGCAGCTTGCACCTGCTCGGCGTCGGTCACATCGGTGTGTAGGAAGGTGCCGTTGATCTCATCGGCGATCTGTCTGCCCGCCGCGTCCTGCAGGTCGGCGATGATCACATGAGCGCCCTCACCGGCGAGTTTTCGACCCGCAGCCGCCCCCAGTCCAGACGCGCCGCCGGTGATGACTGCCGCGATCCCTTGCACTTCCATAGTGACCTCTGCCTCTCTCCACGGAAGCTAGCGAGCGAATAGGGCGGGTGGGCGCCGACCCACGGCGGTACTTCAGGCTACTCCCCGGGCCATGGCGAAGCCCATGGCCCCCAAAAGGATCGAGGCGGTGATGACCGTCACGCCCCACCGACGGCGGCTGAGGCGGGCCATCGGGGCGCCCATCAACACGATGCTCCCGAAGAACAGCACGAGGTAGGGGACCAGGATCTCGGGCCGGCGCGGCGAGCGGAACTCCAACTCCAGGAGGTAGTCGATGGCGAAGGAAGCAACCACAAAGGTCATGAACGAGACCGGCCCCGCATAGAGCCGCCATCCGCTGCCCGCCCGGACGAACCTGACCAGAGCGAGACCGGCGGGTATCCCCAGGATAATGATGCCGGCGCCCAGGATCCGGTTGAGGTTTTGATCGATGACCCGTGTTGCGAAGCCGACCGCCTGCAGGAGATTCACGAGATTGACCACGATCCAAACGGTGTTCAGGGCACCTCGAGGTGCCCTGATGACGACCGGCGAACCCGGTCGGGCTGGGAGGCGGTGCACCTCTTGAGATTAGGCCCTCAGGCGGGCGGGTCGGGACACGTTCGACGGCGGGTAGCTTTGAGAGGTAAAGGAGTCGACGTGGGACGCAGACGGTTTTCAAAGAGATTCTTTCGCTTCATCAAACGGCCGCCGCAGGCCCTGTACGCGATTGGTCTCGGACCACTCTACGGACGACTGGTGCTGCTCCTGACCACGACGGGACGGAGATCCGGGCTGCCCAGGGTGACTCCACTGCAGTACGAGGAAATCAACGGCGCCATCCATGTCGCCTCGGCCCGGGGCGATCATGCCGACTGGTTCCGCAACATCGTCGCCGATCCGCGGGTCGAGGTGAGGGTCCGCTCGCGTCGCTTTGCCGCCACTGCCGAGCCCATAACAGACCCCACCCGGGTGGCCGACTTCCTCGAATACCGCCTCCGTCGCCACCCCAAAATGGTGGGTGCGATAATGCGGCGGGAAGGTCTGCCGCCTCATCCGAACCGGGCCGATCTCGAGCAGTACGCAGGGCAGCGGGCGCTGGTCATCATCCGGGAGGCAGAATCGTAGGTCCAAGACCGCTCGCGTCCGATCCCTGGTCCCGGGTGGTCGTGATCGACGGTTCCCGTGAGAGACGCTGGCTCCCAGATCGTGGATCTCCGATTTGCGGATGAGCGCGTGGATCGCGGCCGCGTCGTCGGGGGTTGCGGCTCGAAGGCGGGCGTTGGTCATGGCGGAGTCAGCGAACTGGGCTGAGGTTCGGGAGCCCCTGGAATGGGGAAACGTCATTGCTTTCTCCGGTGGCCGACTAGAGTGAGCACGCCGGGCAGCTGTCCCGGCGGCTCTCCAACCGGATCGAGCCGCCCTCGCACCACAGGAGCACCGTGGCCATCGCCGCCGAACATCTCACCACCGCAACCTCATTCACCGAACTGGGCGTCTCGCCCGATCTGGTAGACGTCCTCGACCGGACGGGCATAGCATCTCCCTTTCCGATCCAGGCGCTCGCCATCCCGGACGCACTCGCCGGTCGTGATCTGTGCGGCAAAGCCAAGACCGGGTCGGGCAAGACTCTCGCCTTTGGTGTGCCGATCATCCAGAACCTGAGAGACGCCAAGAAGAACCGACCCGTCGCTCTGGTGTTGGTCCCCACCCGTGAGCTGTGCTCACAGGTGACGGAGGCCCTCCGGCCGCTTGCTCGGGCGCGGGGCCACGAGGTCGTGGCGATATACGGCGGCGTCCCGATGCAGCAGCAGATGGCTGCCCTTGCTCGCGGAGCTGAGATTGTGATAGCGACACCCGGACGCCTCATCGATTTGTATGAGCGCAAGGCCCTGGCGCTCAATTCGGTTGAGGTGGCCGTGATCGACGAGGCCGACGAGATGTCCGACCTCGGCTTTCTCCCCCAGGTCCGCTGGATCATGCGGGCTGTGGAAGGCGACCACCAGACGATGCTGTTCTCCGCCACTCTGGGTGGGAGTGTTGGTGCGCTGATCGACAGTTACATGCACGATCCGGTCTTTCATGAGGTCGCGTCTGATTCAGTGACCGTGGAGACATCGGAGCATCGCTTCATTCAGGTCCATCACCTGGACAAGGCGAAGATGACCGCCCGGATCGCCGCTTCGGCGGAGCGCACCTTGGTTTTCGTCCGCACGAAACGAGGCTGTGATCAGGTGGCCAAGGATCTACGTGATCTGGGTGTGGCGGTCCGGCCCATCCACGGCAATCTCCCGCAGGGAAAGCGAGAACGGATGTTGGCCGCTTTCGCGGACGGGCACAGCAACGTGTTGGTTGCGACCAACGTGGCTGCCCGCGGGCTCGACATCGAAGGGGTCGACATAGTGCTCCACTACGACCCGCCCGAAGACTCCAAGACCTACGTACATCGCTCCGGCCGGACGGCCCGCGCCGGCGAAGAAGGTCTGGTGGTCACCTTCGTCGAATGGGATCAGATCGAAATGGTTCACAAGGTGCAGATTGAAGCCGGACTCAGCGAACCCATTGTCAAGATGTTCTCCAACGATGAACGCCTCGACGACCTGGGCTCCTGGGATGCACCGGATGGCATGGTGCGACCGGAGACGAGGCGCACCACAGTGCGGGCGGCCCGGGGCCGGCGGCGGCGATAGGACTTCTCATGTCCTGGAACCCTCTTCTTCGTTTGTGTTCGTGGTTCGCAGACGGGTCGTTGTGTGTACGAAGCTGGCTGCTGGAGACTTGATACCGATCACGACAGGTCGAGATTCACCGCAGCTGAGAGCCTGGTCGGGGAGACACCCAAGCATCGTCCGGGGCGCCCGGTCGGGTCTCCCGATCAGCGACTTGCAGAAGGTTGCCGACGGGTGGTCGGCTCTACGGTTTCAGCATTCAAGGAATCACGCTCGAAAGCCGAAGAGAGGTGAGCGAAACGCGGGGTTGGGCAGGGAGAGGGAGACATCGTGACATCACCCGAAAGCACTTCCTGGCAATCGCTCGTCCGAGCCCGTATGCGTGAGGAAATCGACGAATGGGTCGCCGAGGGTCGCAGTGAAGCCCAGTCGGATCGTCCGCTCGTCCTGATCGATGTGATGGGTGTGGTCAGCGACGCGACTACGCGCACCGTCGGCGACGACGCCTCTGATGAAACCGACGATGACGCCCTCGAGATTCCGTCCTACATGCCCGCCCTCGTGCGCCACTTGGTGGAAATGGCAGATGTCCGCTGGAGCACCCCGCTTGACGACGAGCTCCGTGCGGAGCTGACCGCCTGCCTGGGAGTGGGTCCAATTCCCTCGATCGAGCCGGATGACTACGGCATGACAGAACCTGCCGCGCGGGAGCTGCTCTGGAAGGCCGCCTCGGCCGGCCGGGCAACCTATCGCATCGAAAACGTCTCCAGCGAGATTCCCTCCCGGCTGCCCGACAGCACCGTGTTGATCAACATCGCTCCGGACAAAGTGCTGCGCCCCGATCACCTGCCCCCCGAGCTTCGACGGGCCTGACCGGCCGGGCCGTGCAGGCGGTCTCCCCGGCCCCTAACTTCTCTGCCCATGCGCGGCTTGACCCTGGACGGGGTTGGTGTCATCACCTACCGAACCAACTTGCCCGAACCGACGGTCGACCGGCCTTCCGACGCCGGTGGTGGCCGTGGTCGGCGGGTCTTTGTGGATCGGATCTTCACCCCTACGAAGGCCGGGAACGTCGCCTTCACTCGCTGATGCGCAGCGCAGCCCCGATAGCAGGAGGCGCTCCCCAGAACGGCGTACGTCAGCGCAGCCGGCCTATCGCGATTGGGGTGATCAGGTCCGTTTCCTGGCCAGCTTCCGTTCGCTCTCGGTGAGATACCGTTTGCGGACTCGGATGGCCGAAGGGGTGACTTCGACAAGTTCGTCGTCGGCGATCCACTCAATGGCCGTCTCGAGAGTCAGTTGCCGGGGCGGCTTCAGCCTGATGGCTTCGTCGGCGGCGTGCGTGCGGATGTTGGTGAGCTGCTTCGGTTTGGTCGGGTTGGCCGGTAACTCATCGGGCCGGGAGTTCTCCCCGAAGATCATGCCCTCGTACACCTCTTCTCCCGATCCGATGAACAGCTCTCCACGCTTCTGTAGATTGTCGAGGGCGTATCCGGTGGACGTTCCCAACCGGTCGGACACCATCGGCCCGCCCTGGCGGTGGGGGAGTTCACCCGCCCACGGCATCCATCCGGCGTGATGTTGGTGTACCAGCGCTTTACCCCTGGTTGCCGTCATGAGCAACGAACGGAATCCCAGGAGCCCGCGCGCGGGGGCAGTGACCGTGACGATGGCTCGCCCCCGGTCGCCCGGCCGTAGATCGGTGACCTGCCCTTTTCGGGGCGCGACGGCCTGGGTGACGGTCCCGACGTGTTCGTCGGGGACATCCACCACCGCCCGTTCGACCGGTTCGTGAGGTTTGCCGTCGATCTCGCGGAGGATCACTTCAGGTCGGCTGACCTGTAGCTCGAAGCCTTCGCGGCGCATCGACTCGATTAACACGGCTAGTTGCAGCTCCCCGCGCCCGGCTACCTCAATGATCTCGGGAGAGGCCGTTGGCCCGATCCGGATCGAAACGTTGCCGAGGACCTCCCGTTCCAGACGCTCGCGGATCTGACGGGAAGTGAGGAGCCATCCGTCACGTCCGGAAAGGGGCGACGTGTTGACGCCGAAGGTCATCCGCAAGACCGGTTCATCGACTTCGAGACGGGGGAGAGGTTGAGGATCATCGGCATCGGCCAGCGTGTCACCGATCTCCACTTCCGGGAACCCGGCTACAACGAACAGATCTCCGGCAATGCGCTCCTCGACGACGATCCGACCCAACCCTGAGAACCCCAGCAGCCCGCCCAGTTTTCGCTTTAAGGGAGGCTCTTCTTCGACGGAATGGCAGAGAGCGACTTGTTCGCCGGCCCGCAGGGTTCCCTGCACCACCCGGCCGATGGCGAGTCGACCGAGGTAGTCCGATGCATCGAGGTTGGTGACCAACGCTCGTAAAGGTGCCTCCGGGTCGCCCGCCGCCGGGGGAATCGTCTCGACAATGGCATCTAACAGTGGAGAAAGATCATCGCTTTCTCCCGGCATGCCGACTCCGCTGATCGCCTTCCCGTGCCGGGCGATAGACGAGATGATCGGAAACTCGATGTGGTGGTCGGCGGCATCGAGATCAAAGAACAACTCGTACACGTCATCAACGACCTGTGCCACCCGGGCATCTGGTCGGTCCACTTTGTTGATCACCACCACTGCCGGCAGCCGGAGAGCTAGTGCCTTGGAAAGGACGTATCGGGTCTGCGGCATGGGCCCTTCGGCGGCGTCGACGAGCAGGAGCACCCCGTCCACCATCGCCAGCGCCCGCTCGACCTCACCGCCAAAATCGGCGTGCCCTGGTGTGTCGACCAGGTTGATCTTCGTGCCTTTCCAGTCGATCGACGCCGCCTTGGCGAGGATGGTGATCCCTCGCTCTCGTTCCTGGTCGTTCGAGTCCATAACTCGATCGACCCGTGCCTCGTGCGAGGCGAAGACCCCGGCTGCGGACAGCATGGCGTCAACCAGCGTCGTCTTGCCGTGGTCGACATGCGCGATCAGCGCCACATTGCGGAAGGGGGAGCCTGACATGAGAGGGGTATGGTAACCGTTCCCAGATCCGGTCAAGCTTGGCCGCTACTCGCCGATGTCCTCTTCCCACAACTCGGGTCGGGCGCCGATGAAGTCCTCCATTAGCTGCACACAGGTTGGATCATCGACGATCTCGACCTCAACCCCCCGGGAACGGAGATACTCCTCAGGACCCTGGAAGGTCCGGTTCTCCCCCGCGACGACCCGGGGAATTCGATAGAGGAGGATTGCGCCGCTACACATGTCGCAGGGAGACAGTGTGGAGTAGAGCACGGCCCGTCGGTAGTCCGCCGCCCTCAGCCGACCGGCGTTCTCGAGGCAGTCCATCTCGGCGTGCAGGATGGCGCTGCTTCGTTGAACGCGACGGTTGTGACCCCTTCCCACCACCCGGCCGTCCAGGACCAACACCGAGCCGATGGGTATGCCTCCCTCCGTCAGTCCGATCTGAGCCTCGTCGATGGCTGCTCGCAGATAGGCGTCCATGCGCCCCAGCCTGGCACAGAGACCGGTCCAACCGCAGCCTTCCAGGGCCGATGGTCCCTAGTGCCCAGACGATCTATGCCGGAGTATTAGTGCATAATACATCCCCGACACTCGCCGGAGGACGTCAGTCTGATTTCAGGGAGAGCGGCAATGGCTATTGAAGTGCGGAAGGTCGTCCTCGAGAGTGTCACTGATGCGTCGGGGATGAGGACGCTGATCAAACAGGGAGTGTTCGCGGCCGACGAAGTGATAGCGGTTGTCGGGAAGACCGAGGGGAATGGTGGTGTCAATGACTTCACCAGGATCCTGGCCGATCGGGCTTTTCGCGATGTGTTGATGGAACTGGGAACCCGTCCGCTGGAGGAAGTCAAAGAGATTCCCATGGTCTGGTCGGGCGGGACGGACGGTATTCTCACACCGCACGCCACCGTGTTTGCCCGCCTGGCCGGCGATTCCCAGGCTTCGGATGAGCCGCGGCTGGCGGTTGGCTATGCCATGAGCGAGGTCATTCTCCCTGAAGACATCGGCCGGCCGGCGATGGTCGAGAAGGTAGCCGAGGGAGTCAAGCGGGCGATGAAGGAAGCCGGAATCTATGACCCGACCGACGTGCACTATGTGCAAACCAAAACCCCGCTGCTGACGATGGACACCATCAACGACGCAAAGTCGCGCGGACATACGGTCGCGACCGAAGATCCGCTCGAGTCAATGAACATCTCCAACGGGACTTCGGGACTGGGCATCGCCTATGCGCTGGGGGAGATAGACACCGTGCCCGCGGAGGATGCGATCGGACACGATCTTTCGCTCTACTCGTCGGTGGCCTCTTGCTCTTCTGGTGTCGAGCTGGACCAGGCGCAAACGGTGGTCGTCGGCAACGTGCGCGGTGCCGGTGGCCACTACCGGATAGGTCACAGCATCATGAAAGACGCGCTCGATTTCGAAGGCGTCTACGAGGCAATTCGTTCGGCAGGCCTCGACCTTCCCGAACGAGCGAGGGCGTCGGATCTCGACGGCCGTCTGGTCAATGTGTTCGTCAAATGTGAAGCGGATCCGACCGCCCGGCTGCGCGGCCGCCGGCAAGTGGCCCTCGACGACTCCGACGTGCACCATCACCGGCATATCAAAGGCGCCGTCGGGGGAGTGGTGGCCGCAGCCGTCGACGATGCTGCAGTGTTCGTATCGGTGGCGGCCATCCATCAAGGGCCGTCCGGAGGAGGCCCGGTGGCGGCCATCGTCGATCTCGGCTGAGGCTCGACCAATGGCTGCCCAACAGCATCCGACAGGCAAAGCCGTATCCCCCCCGTCGCTCCCGGCAGCAGCCAGTCGCGGTGTCCAGCATCTTGTGGATGGCCCCGGCCAGCCGGGGGTATTGCTCGGCGTTTCGTCCAACTCCGCCTGGGTGCAGGCGGGCGGGCATGTGCTGGTGCTCTCGGGGCGTGACGCGGTTCGTCTGCCGAACGGCATCATCGTGGGAGAACCGGGCGATGCGGTCGGATCGCATTCGGGGGACCTCTGCGTGGTTGGTGATGGTTGCCTGGAAATAGGGAGGGTGAAGGCCCGCGTCGTTCGTTGGTGGGATCCGCGACCCACGCTCGATGCAGTGGCGCCTTCCGCTCTGGCCGCCCGATGCGCGGACGCCCGGCAACGCTTCGTGTGCGTCGACGATGGCGGACTGGGACGGTCGTTGAAAAGTAACGATCCCGCCGCCGTCCGGCACGCCATGTGTGCACTGCTCGGGAGGGGCGAAGGACTCACTCCGGAAGGGGACGATGTGCTGGTCGGATTGCTGGCCGGCTTGCGGTTGCTGGGTCCGTCCGTCGGTGCACCGGGCGCAGGCGGAATGCTGGCCGCGGTTGCGCCGATCATCCTCACCGAGGCACCCTTCCGTACAACTGCCTTGTCCGCGGCATTGCTCCGTCATGCCGTGGCGGGGGAGGTGGCCGATCCGGTGGCGGCCTTCCTCCAAGCGCTCACCGGGAAAGGCGATCTGAGCGCGGTCGTCGACGCTCTCCACACCATGGGCAATACGTCGGGGGTGGCGACGGCCTCCGGCATGCTGCTGGCCGCAGATTTCCTTGCCGAAGGGAACACTCATGATGGACAGCGTTGAGGTTCGGCGCGGCACTTACCACGACTCCGTGCGCCTGATGCAAGTCAGTCGAGCGCTACAGGAAGCGCAAGGCGTGAAAGAGGCATTGGTGGCGATGGCCACCGATCTAAACCGGGAGTTGCTCTCGGGCATGGGTTTCGACCTGAAAGCAATCGGCGCGACCGGATCCAACGATCTCATCCTCGCGTTACGGGCCGTCGACGAGCAAGCGGTTGATCAAGCTCGCCGAGCCCTTGAGGAAGCTCTGGTGACGAAGGCTCGCCCCGACTTCGGGATGCTCGCTGCTCCCATTGCTCATGTCGTCGGCTCGGCTGCCGCACAAGCCACCATCGCCTTGATCTCGGTTCCCGGCGAGTATGCCTTCGTTGAGGCGATGGATGCGCTGTCGCACGGACTCGATGTGATGGTGTTCAGCGATAACGTCCCGATCGCCAAGGAGATAGTGCTGAAAGAGATCGCCGGGAGGCGGGGTTTGCTGGTCATGGGCCCCGACTGCGGCACCGCCATAGTCAACGGGGTCGGTCTCGGCTTCGCCAACGTCGTGCAATTGGGCCCGGTCGGCATCGTTGGCGCCGCCGGCACGGGTATCCAACAACTCTGTTGCCTGCTCGACGAGGCCGGCGTCGGGGTTCGCCATGCGCTGGGCACCGGCAGCCGCGACCTCTCGATTGAGGTGGGGGGATCGTCCACACTGCGCGGATTGGCAGCGCTGGATCGAGATCCGAGCACAGAAGTGCTGATCGTGGTCTCCAAACCGCCCTCACCCGAGGTCGCAGCTAGGGTCAGAGCGGCCGCGCAGGAATGTACGACGCCGACCGTGCTTGCGTACCTCGGAGAAGAGGGAGTAACCCTGGAGGGAGCAGCGCATCAGGCGCTCGAATTGCTGGGCAAGGCCCCAACTGTCTACGCCAGCTGGCCGGCTGCTCGGGGTGATCACCGGCCCGGGGTGCTCAGGGGCTTCTTCTCCGGCGGCAGTCTCGCTAATGAGGCTGCTCGCTTGGCCGCCTCGGCCTTAGGGGAGATCAGTCGCGACGAACAGGCTTCCGGCCATACGATCGTCGACTACGGCGAAGACGAATACACACGCGGCCGGGCACATCCGATGATCGACCAGCGGCTCAGATTGCAGCGCCTAGAAGCGATGGTGGGGGATCCGCACGTTGGTGTCATTCTGCTGGACGTCGTCCTCGGGCACGGGGCCCATCCTGATCCGGCTACCGAGCTGGCCCCGGTGATCGCCCGTGCCACCGCAGGAAGGGCCGCAGTGGTCGTGTCGCTGTGCGGCACCAAGGGTGACCCGCAGGATCGCGATCGGCAGGCCCGCCTCCTCGGCGAGGCCGGCGCATCCGTATGGCTCTCCAATGCCGCCGCAGCCCGTCACGCGATCTCGTTGGTGGACGGAGGCGGACGGTGAGTGAGCTCGAACGCCTCCTCGACACCGAGCCGGTAGTTGTCACGGCTGGGATCGAAGTGCTGGCCGGTGCGCTTGAGGCCCAGAGCGTCGAGGTGCACAGGACCGACTGGAGCCCACCGGCGGGCGGGACCGGAGCGGCCCTCGCCTCCCTCGCCGCGGCGCCGGCGGTGGCGGAAGCCAACAAGGTTGCCATCGCCCGGTTGCTCGAGGTGCGTCCTCACCTCGTAGACGTGGCCGCAGCAGGCGAGGTGATCCCAGGATTGACCGAGCGCACCTTCCTGCATGCCGGGCCCCCGCTCGCCTGGCCGGACGCCAGCGGACCGATGCGGGGGGCGCTTATGGGTGCCATGCTTTACGAGGGTTTTGCCACGACTCCCGAGGACGCGGCAGCCAAGCTCGAAGCGGGTGAGGTGGAGATCTCTCCGTGTCATCATCACCAGGCGACCGGCCCGATGGCCGGGGTCATCAGCCCGTCGATGCCGGTCCTGGTCGTCCAGGACCCCGATACTGGGAGAGTGGCGTACTCGACGCTCAATGAAGGACTGGGGAAGGTCCTTCGCTACGGGGCGTTTGCTCCGGAGGTCATCGAGCGGCTCCGGTGGATGGAAAAGGTGCTGGGACCGGTGATAGGAGACGCCCTCCGACGGACCGGCCCCGTCGATCTGCGCTCCCTGATCGCCCAGGCCCTGCAGATGGGAGACGACGGGCACAATCGCAATCGGGCAGGAACGTCACTGTGGCTCCGGACCATCGGCTCCGCGCTGATTGAGAGCGATGCCGCGCCGGTGGCCGACCTGTCCTCCGTCTACTCGTTCATCGACTCGAACGACCATTTCATGCTCAACCTCGTGATGGCAGCCGGGAAACTGATCGTAGATGCCGCCTCCGGGGTCGAGCACTCCAGCCTGGTCACCACGATGGCTCGGAACGGAACAGAGTTTGGCATCCGGCTTTCGGGGACAGGAGACCGGTGGTTCACGGCTCCGGCGCCGATCGTCGACGGTCTCTTCCTCGGTTCGTTCACCGTCGACGACGCCAATCCGGACATCGGGGACTCAGCAATCACCGAGACGATCGGCTTGGGCGGGTTTGCGATGGCCGCCTCGCCGGCCATTGTGGGGTTCGTTGGCGGCACCGCCACCGGCGCTGCTCAACGGACCCTGGCCATGTACGAGATCACCATGGCCGAACACCCTGCGTTTCAGATACCCATTCTCGAGTTCCGCGGCACCCCGACCGGAATCGACGCCGTGTTGGTAGTCCGGACCGGGGTCCGGCCCCAGATCAATACCGGCGTAGCAGGCAAGCAGCCCGGGGTGGGGATGGTTGGGGCGGGCCTCGTCGAAGCACCGATGGAGTGTTTCATCGGCGCAGTCAATGCTCTCGCCGAAGGGTTGAGTGAGTTGTGACCGCCAGGGACTTGCGTAGTGCCGCATGGTTTTGCCGAAACCGCGTAGTTTTGACAAAACGACAAGCAAGGAGGGTGGCATGACGATCGCCCAGGTGTTCGACTACCAGCGGCCGGAAACGCTCGACGAAGCGGTACAGATCCTCGCCGCCCACAGCGGTGACGTCCGAGTGCTGGCCGGTGGAACCGACCTGGTCGCCTGGTTGCGCGACGAAGCCGTCGCCCCCGACCTGCTCGTCGATATCAAGCATATCGAGGGTCTCGACCAGATCGCCGATGAAGGAGACGCCCTGGCCATCGGCTCACTGGTCACCTTCACCGATCTCCTCAACTCAGACCTGATGGCCAGCCGGTTACCGCTGATCTGTGAGATGTCGGCGACGGTGGGTTCGACCGGAATCCGCAACCGAGCCACCCTGGTCGGGAACATCTGCTCGGCAGTTCCCTCTTGCGATGCCGGCCCGGTCCTCCTCGTGCACGGAGCGGTAGTCCACACCGTCGGAACTTCTGGCGCTCGCCGGATTCCCATCGAAGAGTGGTTCCTCGGTCCCCGTATGACGGCGCTCACCCCAGACGAGATTGTGACCAAGGTGGTGGTGCCGGTACCGGTCGGTGGCCACGGTGCCGCTTACGTCCGGCTCAGCCGCTATGAAGGCGAAGACCTAGCTCAAGCCAGCGTTGCCATTCTGGCGCCGCCCGATCATGGGTTCCGGGTTGCCTTCGGGGCCGTTGCCGCCACGCCGCTGCGGGCCCGGCGTATCGAAGCACTCCTGGAGGGCAAAGCTCTCGCCCCGGGGCTCGTCGCGGAGGCGATGGCGCTGGTAGCCGAAGAGATCTCTCCCATTTCCGATATGCGCGCATCGAAGGAATACCGGTTGCGCATGTCGGAAGTGATGCTGCAGCGGGGGTTGCAGGCCGCCGTAGGACGCTTGGAGGGCGACGGGCCTTCCTATGGAACCAACTTGATGTAGGGGGCGACTAGTGCGCATGGATATGTCGGTCACCGTCAACGGTGAACCATGGCTGTTGACGGTCGAGCCCAACGATGTGCTCCTCGAAACTCTGCGGTCCAAGGTAGGTGTGAAGAGCCCCAAGATCGGCTGTGAACGCGGGGATTGCGGGAGTTGCACGGTGCTGCTCGACGGTCACACGGTGCGGAGTTGTCTGGTGCTTGCAGTGGAAGCCGACGGTCACGAGGTGATCACCATCGAGGGCCTGCACCAAGGGGGGCTCACCGAGCTTCAACAATTCTTCGTCGATCTGAACTCGTTCCAGTGTGGCTTCTGTGCTCCCGGCATCGTGCTGGCCGCAGCCGAACTGCTGGAGGAGAAACCTCAGCCAACCCGGGAAGACGTACAGGTAGCGATCGGCGGCAACCTCTGCCGATGCACCGGATACGACCCGATCATCGATGCCGTCCTGGCGGCAGCCAACGCGGGGGGGAAGAGGACTCGATGACCACACTCAGACCGTTCGAGGAGGAAAGCAGCCGCGGTCTCGAATTCGTGGGCAAGTCGGCTGTCAGGATTGACGGATTAGAGAAGGTCTCAGGTGCTGCCCGGTACGTGGACGACCTCGACTTCGGTCCCGACCTTTTGCATGCTGAGATCGTCGAGAGCCCCTACGCCAATGCCATGATCAAGAGCATCGACACGTCGGCCGCTCAAGCTGTACCCGGCGTCACCAAGGTCGTGACCGGACGGGATTTTCCCTTCAAGTTTGGGCTGTACATGAAAGACCGCTACATCTTCGCGCAGGACCGGGTGCGATTCGTCGGTGAACAGGTGGCGGCGGTGATCGCTCGCGACCCGAAAGTTGCCAAACGGGCCGCCAAGCTGGTCGAAGTGGAATATGAGGAACTTCTCCCGATCTTCGACCCGATCGAAGCTCTGAAGCCGGATAGCGAGTTGATCCATCCAGATCTCGGTGACTACACCCACGTGCCGTGGTTCTACCCACACGACAACACCAACATCGCCCACTGGCGCAAGACCCGCAAAGGGGATGTGGAGCAAGGGTTCGCTGATGCCGACCTCGTTCTGGAAGACGAGTACACGGTGCCGCGTTACGCCCATTGCGCCATCGAACCGCACGTCATCGTCGGCCTCTACGACCAATCCGGCCGCTTGACCATGTGGTCGGCCTCCCAGTCCCCCTACACCCAGCGCCACCTATTTGCCGAAGCGCTGGCGCCGCTCGGGCTGACCCACAAAGACGTCCGGGTGATTACTCCCTACGTCGGGGGAGGATTCGGTGGGAAGGCCGGCGTCTCGATGGAGATCATGGGAGCCGCGATCGCCACTTCGGTGAAAGGCCATCCCGTCAAGATCCGGTTCACGAGAGAACAGGAGTTCTACAACACCTACCAGCGCCAGGGAGTGGTCGCTCACATCAAAATGGGCGTGAAGAAAGACGGCATCATCACCGCCATCCAACACATTCTCAACTGGGACGCCGGCGCCTACGTCGAATACGGGGCCAACGTGGTCAACGCCGCCGGGTTGTCCGCCACGGGCCCGTACCGGATCCCCAACGTGTGGATCGACTCCAAGTGCATCTACACGAACCTGCCGCCCGGTGGTCCTTACCGCGGTTTCGGGTACTCAGAGTTCATGTTCGGGCTCGAATCGCATGTCGACCGGGTCGCCGAAGCGATCGGGATGGACCCGGTGGCGTTCCGCCGCACGAACGCCATCAGAGAGGGCGACATCCTCGCCTACGGCGCGGAGATGAACTCTTCCGGGCTGATCGAAGCCATTGATCGAACGGCAGCCGCCATCGAGTGGGGAAAGGAAGAGACCGCGGCCGATCCCAACAAAGCGATTGGGAAGGGGTTTGCGGCTTTCTGGAAGGCGCCGGCCATGCCGCCCAACGCCTCGTCTGCGTCGTTTCTCAAGTTCAACGAGGACGGCAGTATGAACATCACCGTCTCGGGGATGGAGCTCGGCCAGGGATACCTCACCGCCATGGCCCAGATCGCCGGGGAAGTGTTGGCGGTGCCCCCTTCCAAGATCAGGGTGGAGACGCCCGACACCGATCGCAACCCCTACGAGTGGCAGACCGTTGCCTCGCACGTGACTTGGAGCTGCGGTAATGCCGTCCACGCGGCTGCGGTCGAAGCCCGCGAGAAGATCTTTGATGTTGTGCACCGGGTGCACGGCTACGAAGAAGAGTCGCTGTATCTCGAGGACGAGAGTGTTCGGTCAAGCACCGATCCCGAATTCAAGCTGCCGCTGAGGGATTTCGTGATAGAAGGGCTCGAAGATTCGGATGGCACCTTCAAGGGTGGACCGATCGTGGGTTCGGGGAAGTTCATGCCGGAGTTCACATCCACTCGCAGCGATCCCGAGACCAGTCAGGGTGGCCATCCCAACGTCCACTACACGGTGGGGGCGGCCGGAGTGGTGCTCGAGGTAGACCGAGAAACGGGCCGGATGAAGGTCAAGAAAGTGGCCCTGGCCGTCGACGTCGGCAAGGCCATCAACCCCAGTCTCATCGAAGGCCAGATCACCGGCGGTATTGTCCAGGGACTGGCCACGGTCCTCTATGAGGACATGCGGTTCAGTGAAAAAGGGAAGTTGCTGAACGCCAACTTCACGGACTACAAGATCCCCACGGCTCACGACATACCCGTTGAGACGATCCCCATTATCATCGAGGTCGCCCAACCGGATGGCCCCTTCGGGGCGAGAGGCGTGGGGGAACACACCATGATTCCGGCGGCCCCGATCATCGGCAACGCCATCAAGGACGCTCTGGGTGTCCGTATCACGTCGATGCCGATCACCGCCGAAAAGGTGGCGCTCACGGTTATGAGAGAAAAGACGACGAGCAATGGAGACTGCAATGGCTGTTGATCTGGAGAAGATTCTCCGTCCGGTAGACAACCCGCTGAAGCCTTTCGAGCCAAAGTACATGACGCTGGCCAGCGGTGAGACGATGGTGATCCGCCAGATTGATCGAGATGAGGTCGCCGATGTGCTGCCCTACATAGAACCGCTCCAGCACGTGGAGCGCGACTACTACGACGTGGTGGCTGCTCGTGTCTTCGCGGAGCTCCTGGGTTATTACCGCTACCGGATGCAGGACGAATATGTGCTGGTGGCGCAAATCAAGGGGGAACTAGCGGCTGTCGTCAACGGGCGGCAGGTTTCGCCTGATCTCGGTATGTCACTGCATACGATCGCCCTGCGGCGCGGGCTCCGGATAGGTGCCCACGCTTTCGCCGCCAAGATGGAGTATCACATCGATGTCCTCGGGCACAAAGAGGTGTTGATCGTTGCCGAATCGCCGATCGGGTTCCGGCGGTGGATGATCGAATACCAGCTAGAAAAGCGATTCGAGACGTCCCACGAGCTGGGCGGCGTGCCCTCGTGGGCTCTGACCAAAGAACTGTTCGATCGAGCCCGCTCGACTCTCGTCGTCGGGAGGCGTCCGGTCCCGCCGGACCTACTCGCCCAGGCCGAGGCGGCGATCTTGCCGCCGTCCGATCCGCCCACACCTCCGGCCGATCTGCTGGCGGCCACTCGGTCGTTGTACGACCCGACCGCCACCGCCCTCATCGCCCAGCGCAACCTACTGGGACGGGAGGCCGACCGTGCGTGAAGTTTACGTAGCCGGGATCGGTATCACCACCTTCACTCGGCTCGAGTATCCGCTGTCGGAGATCGCCGCTTACCCAGCGATGATGGCCTTGAAAGATGCCGGTATCACCGATGTGGATCATCTATACGTGGCCAACATGGGCAGTGCCCGGGTCAACCATCAGACGGCGCTGGCCAGCGCGGTGGTGGACAGCCTCAGCCTTACTCCCGCCGGAGCGGCGGTCGTCGAGAACGGCCCCGCCTCGGGGGCCTCCGCTATCAAGGCCGGGTTCGCGGCAGTGGCCTCAGGCATGCATGACGTTGTGCTGGTCACCGGTGCCGAGCGTATGAGAGAGGTCAACAACCTCGAAGCGACCGACTTCATCGCCACGCTCACGCATCCACTGGCCGAGTACATATACGGGGTCACGTTGCCGTCTCACGCGGCGATGTTCACTCGCCTGTACATGGAGAAGTACGGCGTAACCGAACGGCATCTTGCCATGGTGGCCGTCAAGAACCAGAACAATGCCATGCTGAACGAGTTCGCTCATCTGCACCAGCCCATCACGATCGAGGGCATCCTCGATTCGCCGGAAGCGATGACGAACAACCCCTATGTCGCCGAACCGCTGCGGTTCTTCGACGCCTGTCCGGTCTCGGACGGCGGAGCGGCCGTCATCCTGGTGTCAGAAGACGTTGCCAAGACCATCGATCGGCCGCTTGTCCGGTTGGCGGGTATCGGTCAGGCGACCGATACCCACGCCGTACATGAGCGGGAAGAACCAACCGACCTGCTGGCCGTACGGCGAGCGGCCGCCCAGTCGTTCGAGATGGCCGGTTTGACCCCGCAGGAGGTGGATGTGGCGGAGCTGCACGACGCCTTCACCATCCTCGAGATCGTCGAGAGCGAGGAGGTCGGGTTCTTCCCGAAGGGCGAAGGGCACATCGCCCTCGAGAAAGGCGAAACCGCATTGGACGGATCTCTGCCGATCAATCCCTCCGGGGGGTTGAAGGGGAAGGGACATCCGGTCGGTGCCACGGGAGTTGCCCAAGCTCACGAAATCGTGGCGCAGCTCAGAGGTGAGGCCGGCGACCGGCAAGTAGAGGGAGCCCGGGTCGGGTTCACATGCAATTTCGGCGGCTTCGGCAACAACGTCGTCTGCCTTACTTTCGTGAGGGAGGACTGATGGCTCGCGAGATCTACGCCTACAAGTGTCGCAAGTGCGGTCATTTACACTATCCCTTCCGGATGGTCTGCAAGGGGTGCCGCCAGAACGACTTCTTCGCGTTTGATATCGTGCCCCTGCCCAAGAACGGCAAACTGTTGACCTTTACCAGGGTGTACAACCTCCCGGCCGAGTTCGAAGTGCCGACTCTCGGCCTGGGGATGGTCGAACTGGCAAACGGCCTGAGGATCACCGGGCAACTCGAGGTGGATGATCCCCAGATCGGAATGGCGGTCCGGGGTGACGTCAAGGTGGTGCGAAAGACCGCCTACGAGAAGTTCTACGGGATGGTGTTCACCGCGGCGTAGCGACCGAAGCAATGTCGCCAACAACCGATGAGGAGCCCGTGATCCGCGACACGGTAATCGGCGGCGCCCGCAATTGTGCCCGGATGGTTACGTCCAACCGATCGAGGTTTTAGACCTGGGCGATTGCCCGCTGCGCCGGGCTCTTCCCGTAGCACAGGTCGAGCGAGGGAACCACAAAAAGGTTGAGCAACGTCGACGTGACTAATCCACCGACGATGACGATAGCCATCGGGTGTTCTATCTCGTGACCGGCGATGTTGCCGGCTACGACGAGGGGCACCGTAGATACGCACGACCATGGCCTCGCTCGTCCCGGTCAACACCTCTTTGACCCGTTGTTTCAGATAGGTCAGCACTCTCCGGGAGGACACCAATCTTTTGACGAATTCTTTGGGGATCATCGGAGCTGATTCCGTCGATAAGGAAGTTGCCTGCGTCCGGTTCCAGGATTGTGGCCAGGATGCGGATGGCCGTCGTCTTCCCTGCTCCATTGGGACCCAGGACCGACTACCCGGCCCGTTTGAAGGGCGAAGGTCAACCCTCGAAGCGCCGGCCTATTGCCGTACGCTTTTCACAGGTCGTCGGCCAGCAACGTCTCAGCTCGAGGAACCGGAACATCTGTTGCCTTGCTCCCCACTTTGTTGTTGGCCACCAGAGCTGGTTCTCCCTTGCCCAGCAGAAGCCTTCGCCGCTTTCTGATGACAGATTCCGCCAATCTACTCGAGGTGATCCGGGTCCGAGAGGGCCTCCCCGGGCTACGGTGCTTGGGCTCGATCGGTCTTTCCGTACACGTCTTCGCTCAGGATGTACGCCCGCTCTTCCAAGATCATTGCGCCCTCTCGGACTTTGACAAGCTCTTCGGGAGTGAGTTGAATCATCTCGACCAGCTCCAACTCCTCGATGGACTGGTCATCACCTCGCCAGCCCACCCGGATGTTTCCTACGTCCTCCGCGTAGTACTTCAGCTGGTGGGCACCCGGCTCCTCATCGTTGAACTCGTCAATCACCAGGACGTTTCGGAAACAATCGAACACAACGCACGTCTGAGTTCCGATTTCGTATACGAAGGCCCGGTCACTGAAATCGACCGCCGGACCCCACCCCTGCGAGTAGCTGGGAGCCTCCAGTCGCTGGCTTCTGCTCATGGCGATGCCGGCCCGTGCCTTGGCAACTCCGGCGATCCAGGTCGGCGCTTCGATGAACTCGCCCTCTTCCCACTCCTCGGGGTACTCGCCCATCCGCCAGACGTTCCCGCTGTCGTCCTGGGCAAAGAACGCCAGCTCGGTTTCGACCAACTCGCCGTCGCTGAAATCGAGATCCCAGATCACAACGGACTCGACACCGTCGATTACCTTCGTCAGATCCGTTACGGTGAAGACAAGCCGATGTGGAATCACTTCGCCGTCTTCGGCGGTGAAGCCTTCATACACCATTCGGGTTCCGGGCCGCATCGGCAACCAGGAATTGTCAATTGTCGTCGGATCCCCGAAGTTGTCATGGTCGAATTCCTCGAATAGAGGAACCAACTCCCCGTTCGACAGGAGAACTTGCGGCGCAGGTTCGGATACGCTCACCGAATCCTGCACTTCGACCGTCGTCGGAGGGTTCGTGGTTGTGGTCGTGGAGGTCGGGGGTATCGGTAAGCCGGCGGTGGCTCCAAGCTCTCCCCCGCAGGCCCCCAAAACCAGGAGAAGTCCGACCAACATTGACAAACTGTTCATGCGCCGCACAGCAACCTCTCTCCTCGACAACGCTGTTGTCTTGCCGGCCGTATTCATGTCTGGGGCACCGCTTCGATGGCTCGCCCGGGACCGCCGCGGCTCTTGGCAAAGCGGAAATACAGGGACGGTACAACCAGAAGGTTGAGGAGCGTCGCGCTCGCCAGACCACCGAGGATCACAATGGCCATCGGATATTCGATCTCCTGGCCGGGGAGGTCGCCCGAAATGACCAGCGGCAACAGAGCCAGGCCCGTCGTGAGCACCGTCATGAGAATCGGTACCAGCCGCTCCTGGGCGCCGCGCAACACCAGCTCGGGGCCAAATGCCATACCTTCTTCGTGCTCGAGGTGCTGGTAATGGCTGATGAGCATGATCCCGTTGCGGGCCACGATTCCCAACACGGTGAAGAACCCGACCAAGGACCCTAGAGAGACGACTCCACCGCCGATGAAGGCGGCAATCACTCCGCCTACGAGAGCGAACGGCAAGGTAAGGAACGACAGAGTCGCCAGGCGCCAGCTCTTGTAAGAGGTCTGAAGGAGGAGGTAGATGACGATGGCCGCGCCGATCGCAAACACCATCAGGCGTCGAGAAGCCGCCTGCCGTTCCTGGAACTCACCGATCAGCTCCGCCCGGTACTCGAGCGGCCAGATGATCTCATCGTCGAGACGATCTTCCAGCTCGCCGACCACCGAGCCCAGGTCTCGCGTCCCGTCGAGGTTTGCTCCGACGTCGATGCTCCGGGACAGGCCCTCATGATGGATGATGTTCGGAACCGCCACGACCTCAATACTGGCCACCTCGTCGAGACGCACCAGGTCACCTGCCGGCGTATCGATCAGAAGCCCTCTGACGTCGCTCAGGCTGGCCCTCGTCTCGGGCGTGCTCCATAGCTGGACGTCATAGGCTTTCCCTCCCTGGAAAATGTCGCCCGCTTCCTCTCCGGCGATCAGGTACGCCGCCGATCGCCGCACGTCACCCGGCTTCAAGCCGTATTCTTTGGCGGCATCCAGGTTTACCTCTACCTGAATCTGGGGGATGTCCTCTTGGAACTCAACGTGGTTCTCTTTGACGCCCGGGATAGTCCCGAGGAGCTCATTGACCGTCGCCGCCTGTGCTCGCAAGGTCTGGAGATCCGGTCCGAATATGCGGACGGTAATCGCTTCACTGGAACCGGTCAGCACCTCGCGAATTCGTTCTTTCAAGTAGGTAAGGACGTCGCGGAACAGACCCGGATAACCGTCCACGACCTCCTGGATTCGATGGACGGTTTCGTCGTAGTCTGCTTCCGGGTCGACACTGATCCAGTTCTCACCGAAGTCGATACCGACCGGCTCGTCGGCAAGGAGAGCCTGGCCGATGTGCGCCCCGAAGTTGCGCACACCCGGTATTTGGCGGAGTTCGACACTCGCCTG
>Ga0224512_10000815_pt1 | contig 31957 bp, 31 predicted proteins | sample SF_May12_sed_USG_4_FD_169103 | JGI IMG/M metagenome (GOLD analysis project Ga0224512, IMG submission 169103) | Sediment microbial communities from San Francisco Bay, California, United States - SF_May12_sed_USGS_13 | ecosystem: Environmental > Aquatic > Marine > Sediment | place: USA... | reverse complement strand
GGCTGTCGTCGTCGCCGCGGCCACGCTCCTCGCGGCACCCTGTGTCGCCGCCGAGACCTATCCATCGCAGCATTACGACCTGCGTCTCGTGACCGTCGCCGACGGGCTCGACCACCCCTGGTCGCTCGCCTGGCTGCCGGACGGCCGCATGCTCGTCACCGAGCGCGAGGGACGCCTGCGGATCGTCGCGGCCGACGGTGCGGTCTCGGCGCCGGTCGCGGGGCTTCCCGAGATCGCCGATACCGGCCAGGGCGGCCTCCTCGACGTCCTCGTCACGCCCGACTTCGCGACCAGCCGGACCATCTTGTTCTCCTTCTCCGAGCCGGGCGCAGGCGGCCAGGGCACCGCCGTCGCGGCCGCCGAACTCGACGGCGGTCGGCTCGCCAACCTCCGGATTCTGTTCCGCCAGCTTCCCAAGAGCAGCGGCGGCCGGCATTTCGGCTCGCGGCTGGTGCTGGCGCGCGACGGTACGCTGTTCGTCACCGTCGGCGAGCGCGGCGAGGGCGAGCGCGCGCAGGACACGACGGTCAACCGGGGCCAGGTCGTCCGCATCCACACGGACGGCCGCATCCCCCGCGACAATCCGTTTGTCGGACGCGCCGGCTACCGCCCCGAAATCTGGTCCTACGGCCACCGCAACCCCCAGGGCGCGGCCCGCCACCCCGAGACCGGCGAACTCTGGATTCACGAGCATGGCGCGGCCGGCGGCGACGAGGTCAACGTCGCGCGGGCCGGGCGCAACTATGGCTGGCCGGTCATTGCCTACGGTCGCCATTACTGGGGCGGAAAGATCGGTGAGGGAACGCACAAGGCGGGGATGGAGCAGCCGGTGCACCACTGGGATCCGTCGATCGCGCCGTCGGGAATGGCCTTCTACACTGGTGACAAGTTTCCCGCGTGGCGTGGCAATTTGCTGGTTGGCGCGCTCAAGTACCAGCTCGTCGCGCGGCTCGTACTCGACGGCGAGACGGTTGTTGGCGAGGAGCGAATTCTCGGGGAGCTGGGCGAACGCATCCGCGACGTCCGGCAGGGACCGGACGGATATGTCTACCTGCTGACCGACGAGAGCGACGGCAGAATCCTGCGCGTCGAGCCCGCCGGCCGGTAACGGCGACTTCGGGTTACCGCGGCGTCGCGGCCAGCAGCGCGACGATACCGTCCCGTGCCGCAGCGGCGGCAAGGTCGCGCGCAGTCTTGCCGTCCTTGTCGGCGATGCCGGTACTGGCACCCGCCGCGATCAGGTGTTTCACGACCCCGGCATGGCCCATCTGTGCCGCATACATCAGTGCGGTGCGTCCGCGGTCGTCCTGCAGGTCGACCGTGGCGCCATGCTCGATCAGCACGGTCACCGTGGCAATGCCGTCGCCGACGGGAACGTCGTTCGCGTGGCCGGCGGCCCAAATCAGCGCTGTCAGGTCGTTGCCGTACCGGGTGTCGGCCGCGACTCCCGCCTTCAGCAGCAGTTGCACGGACTCGCTGAACCCCTTTGCGGCCGCATAGACGATCGCCGACTTGCCGGTGCGGTCGACATGGTTGGCGTCGGCGCCCTTCGCCAGCAGCAATTCCACGACATCGTCGTCGCCATTGAAGGCCGCCGCGGCCAGCGCCGACACGCCCCTGTTGTTCACCGCCTCAACCGCGGCCCCGGCTTCGATCAGCATCCCGGCGACACGCCGATGACCGCCCTCGGCGGCGCTAATCAGCGGCGTGCTGCCGGCAAGATTGCGATGATTGATGTCCGAACCCGCATCCAGCAGGAGCTTAACGGCCTTGCGATGCCCGTTGCCGGCGGCGAGCAGCAGCGGCGTGCCGCCGAAGCGGTTGCGGGCCGATACATTGGCGCCCTGTTCGAGATATTTCACGATATCGTCGGTCCAGCCTTTTTCCGCGGCCTGGATCAGCGCCAGGTTCAGCGTCATGTGGTTGGCAGGCTTGCCGCGCGCCGAATCCGGTGTGTTGTCGCGGTAATGATTGTCCGCCCGGGCCTGTAACGAAACGGCCGTGATCGCCGCGACGATAAGAAGTGCTTGCCAGTTCGCTTTCATCGAACCTGCCTCCGCCTGCCCTGACCCTGCTCTGCAACTGCCTTTCGCCCATCATAGCAAAAGTCCGGGCGGCCACAAACGCGGGGCAAACAGCCCGGACCAGGCATTGCCAAATCAGCCAGCAGCAATCCGGCCTGCCCGCATTGACATGCGTCAACATGTCCTAAGATTTGCGGTCGGATTTCTGTCGCTCGGGAAGCTCCTCGACCTCGGCAAGGCCGGACTGCCCGGTCAGGCAGACGGGGCACACGCAGCCGGTGGCGCCGGTGCGGACGATCATCGCCTCGTAGTCGAAGTTCCGGTCGACCTTCAGGCACCAGCAGTCGGCCGATCCGTCGCAGTTGAAACCGCGCCGACAATTGGGGCAGTGCGCACGCCCGGCGGTCACCATGGCCGGACCGTCACGTATCGGCAGTGCCGTCGAAGCGGCCCATCACCACCTCGGTGAACAGCGTATTGACCAGCACGGCCCGTAGTGCGGCCTCCTCGGAAACCGTGTCCGGATCGAGCGATCCATCCTCGCGCATTCGCAGCGCTTGCTGACGCGCCGTCAGGACCACCGGATCAAGTTGGCTGGCAGCCGAACCCGCTATGAACCGGACCAGCTTGTCGGCGGCCTTCATGGCGTCCAGATATTCGAGATTACCCTCGTTTTGCAGGACTCCGACCCTGTCCTTCATTTGATCGACGCCGGCACCCGATGCGTCGCCAAGCGCGTGCAGTACCGCGTCGGCGGCGGTGATAGGCTCCAGATCGTCTCCGTGCCGCCCCTGGGTCAGTTGCAGCACCGCGCAGAGCAGGAACCCCAGAACATAGGCGTCCTCCCAGAACCCGTCCGAAACGGGGATCGCCCTCATCCGGTCGTCGACGAAGACCGCGATCACCTCGTGCGCGGTGTTCCGCGCCTGTGCTTCGATCGTTTCGCTCATGGTGGCCTCGCTATTGTTCGCGCCCTGAATACCACCCGCGGGCCGCGAATGCACGTACCGCCCGGACTCGCGCCGGAACCGGATGCTGTCCCACCGCCTAGCCGGCCGCGGTCCCGAATACGCGCTGCAGCAATTGCGTCGTGCGCTTCGCCGGATCGCGCCGGATCGCCGCTTCCTCCTTGCCGACATAATGGAACAGCCCGTCCAGGCCCTTGCCGACGGTATAGCGCGTCAGGTCGGCCTTGACGTCGGGCACGAACGGCACGGCCTCGTAACGCGCCATCATACTGTCATAGGAGCGGATCGCGCCGACCTCGTTCATCGAATCCAGGACGATCGGCGTGAACCGTTCGGTCAGGGGAGTCGTCATCTTGCCACGGAAATACCGTGTCGCGGCATCGTCAGGGCCCTGCCAGATCGTGCGCACGTCCTGCAGGGTCATCTCGGTGATGGCCTGCCAGAACACGTCCCTCGCTTCCGGCGCCGCGCGTTCGGCGGCCCGGTTGAGCTTGAGCTCCAGATCGGCGGTCAGCTTGTTCAGCCCGATCCTGGTCAATACGTCATGGACCTTGTCGAGGTCGCCGGGCAGCGGGATATGGATCGCGGGATCCGCATAGTAGCCGTCGAAAGTCCCGACCTGGGCAACCACGCGCTCGGTCCCGACCTTCAGGGCCTCCTTCAACCCTGCGCCGATCTCGCCGTCGGTCAGTGGTCCGGCCAGTCCGGCGCCGCTCAGCGCCGACTGCAGGTTCAGGCTGCCGCCGCCCAGTGTCGTCTGGCATCCGGCCAGTGCCGCGCCGGACAGCATTACAATAAAGTCTCGTCGACCAATCATCGTCGTCTCCCGTTGCGCAAAGCGGCCGTATGATACCGGCAAACCCTTGCCCGCGGGTAAAGAGCCAGGCCACGGGGCCGGGCGTCACACATGACAGCTCAATCCGGCCGGGGTTGCGCGATGCAGTCATTGCCCTCTGCGGTGTGGCCGACGACGTAACCGTCGGGGTCGATTTCGAAACTCGTCACGCATTCGTAACGCCAGGTTATCAACGGCGTGCGGCGGGCGACCGGCACGACCACCTTTGCCCCGTCGACGATCTGTGTCTCGGTGACCGTGTAAGGCTCGCCGCCCTGGCTCTCCGTACGGCTCTGCCGCCAGGTCAGGACGCGGCCGCCGTCCTTCATGGTGTAGACGGCGTCCGGCGCCCCCCATTTCAGGACCAGGGCACGGTCCGACTCGCCGATCCAGTCGTCCAGTTCGGTCGCTGCCGCGTCGTAATCGTCGTCCGGAGCGGCGCATCCGGCGGCCACAAGGAACAGGACACCCGTCAGGGTCAGGGCGGGACGCAGCATCATGGGGAGCCTCGCATTCGCAACCGGTGGCAACATCGCACGAATTGCCTTGCACGTCACCCCGGCGCTAGGACTCCTTTCACCATTGCGTGGTACATAGGATTGTAGTTCCCGCCCACACGGCCGGAGCGATCACGAAGGCGATGCTGGCACCCCGGCAGGTGGTCCCGGCGCCCCGGACCACCATCCTGCACGCCAGGCGATCGCGGAGCTGACGGCAAATCGGTGTCGCGGGAACCACCAGGTGGAGAACATGGAATGAAGAAACGCGAGCGCCCCGGCGCTTTCCCTTCGGCCCGGCAGGACGAGCAGGCCGCCCGGCATTTCCGGGATACGCCGCAGACGCGGTCGCCCAGCTACCGGCTGGCCTTCGCCGACCCGGATTTCCTGCTGCGCGACGATCTGCGTCCCGTGCGACTGCAGCTGGAACTCCTGAAGCCGGAGCTGGCGCTGCAGGAGGCGGACATCGTCTCGACGATCGTGGTCTTCGGCAGCGCCCGCACGCCGCCGCCGGAGGACCCGTCCGCCGACCCCGGACGCATCCGCGATTACGAGGAGGCGCGGCGCTTCGCGCGGCTGATGAGCGAGCGCGAGCCCGCCGACGGGCTGCGCAGCGTGATTGTCACCGGCGGCGGGCCCGGGATCATGGAGGCTGCCAACCGCGGCGCGCGCGAGGCGGGGGCCCGTTCCATGGGCCTCAACATCGTGCTGCCGCACGAGCAGGCGCCGAATCCCTACATCACGCCGGAACTGAGCTTCCAGTTCCATTACTTCGCGATCCGCAAGATGCATTTCCTGATGCGGGCGCGGGCACTGGTGTGTTTCCCCGGCGGTTTCGGGACCCTGGACGAGCTGTTCGAGACGCTGACGCTGATCCAGACCGGGAAGATCGAGCCGATTCCGGTGCTGCTGTTCCGCGAAGCCTGGTGGCGGCGCATCGTGAATTTCGAGGCGATGGCCGAGGCCGGCATGATCGCGCCCGCCGACCTCGACATCTTCCAGTTCGTCGAAAGTGCAGACGAGGCCTGCACCCTGGTCGACGCGTTCTACGACGCGGAGGCGTGAGCGCCTGCGCCGCCGGCCCGGATCGCCTGGGCGGCCGCGCGCCCGTCCGCCGCGGGCTGGAAGACCACGGAAATCTCGCTGAACGCCTCGTGTGCGGCCGCGGTATCCTGGTGGGCCTGCAGCTCGAAGGAATCGAAACCGCAGCGGGCCATGGCGAACAATTGATCGCGCAGGACCTGGCCGGTGGCGCGAATCTCGCCCCGGAAGCCATGGCGTTCGCGGAGCAGCCGCGCAGTGGTGAAATGGCGGCCGTCGTTGAGATTCGGGAAGTCGAGCGCGATCAGGTCGAGCCGTTCGAGATCGCTGATCAGGCCATCCAGCACCTCGTCACTGGCAAGCCAAACGCCCACCGCGACATTGCGGCGGGCAAGGCCCGCGCCCGCCGACTGCCAGCGCGCCAGCGACACCAGGGCCGGCGCACTTTCCGGCAGTGGGTCGTCGTCGCCGATGCGGGCCCAGACGTCGATGTCGGTGACCGGTTGTCCTGCGATGAGGCGAATGATTTGCATGGGTCTTCCTCCGCGGGCTGCGGCGGTTATGGCTGTTTGTAGAGGGCGTCGCGGAACGGGTCCTGCCCGACCCGCCGCACCGTGTCGAGGAAGCGTTCGCCGTCCTCGCGCTGGCCGAGATAGGTGATCAGGATCGTCTCGACCGCGTCGACGACGTCCACGGCGCCGAAGCCGGGTCCGACGATTCGGCCGACCGCGACGTCTTCGGCGGAGGACCCACCCAGCGTGATCTGGTACGATTCCGCGCCGCCCTTCTCGAGCCCCAGAATGCCGATATGGCCGACATGGTGATGGCTGCACGAGTTGACGCAGCCCGAGATGTTGATCGTCAGCTGGTCGAGGTCGTATTGCTCGTCGAGCGCCGCCAGCCGCTCGCTGAGACGCTGTGCGATCGGAATCGAGCGTGCCGTGGCGAGGCCGCAATAGTCGAGGCCGGGGCAGGCGATGATGTCGGTGACGCGCGACAGGTTGGGCGTCGCGAGATCGAGCGCATCGAGGGCCCGCCACAGATCGTATAGACGGTGCTGCGGCACATGGGCGAGCACCAGGTTCTGGCGGTGCGTCACCCGGATCTCGCTGAAACTGTAGGCGTCGGCCAGCGACGCGACCGCCTCCATCTGCGCGGCGGTCAGGTCGCCCGGTACGCCGCCGATTGGTTTGAGCGAGATCGTCACCGCCGCATAGCCGGGCCGCTCGTGGGGGAAGAGATTGGCCTTGGCCCAGCGCGCGAAGGCGGCGTCCTCAAGGCGTTTCGCCTCGAATTCGGGGCTTCGGCCCGGCAGGTCGGCGTATTGCGGCGGCCGGAAATGCGCCCGCACCCGGGATATTTCCGCGTCACCCAACTGGAGGCCGGGATCGGTGATCTGATTCCACTCGGCCTCGACGAGTTCGCGGAATTTTTCGATGCCGAGCGCCGAGACGAGGATCTTGATCCGCGACTTGTAGAGATTGTCGCGCCGCCCCTCGACATTGTAGACGCGCAGGATCGCCTCGAGATAGCCGAGCAGGTGCTCCTTGGGCAGAAACCCGCGCAGCAGCTGGGCGATCATCGGCGTGCGGCCGAGCCCGCCGCCGACCCAGATTTCGAACCCGATTTCGCCATCGATGCCGCGGGTGAGCCTGACGCCGATGTCGTGCACCCGCATCGCCGAACGGTCGCTCGCGGATCCCGTCACCGCCACCTTGAACTTGCGCGGCAGGAACGAGAATTCGGGATGGTTGGTCGACCACTGGCGAATGATCTCGGCCCACGGCCTTGGGTCGTCGATCTCGTCGGCGGCGACCCCGGCGAACTGGTCGGTGGTGATGTTGCGGATGCAGTTGCCGCTGGTCTGGACTGCATGCATCTCGGCCGCGGCCAGGTCGTTCAGAATGTCCGGGGCGTCCTCCAGCCTGATCCAGTTGAACTGGATATTCTGGCGTGTCGTGAAGTGGCCGTAGCCGCGGTCGTAGCGCCGTGCGATCCGGGCGAGGGCGCGGAGCTGGTCCGCGCTCAGCAGGCCATAGGGAATGGCGACCCGCAGCATGTACGCATGAAGCTGCAGGTAAAGCCCGTTGCGCAGGCGCAGCGGCTTGAATTCGTCCTCGGAAAGCTCGTTGGCCAGCCGCCGCCGTACCTGCTCGCGGAACTGGGCCGTACGCTGCTCGACGAAGGTCTGGTCCAGCGTGTCATACGCGTACATGATGCGTCTCCGTCAATTCGGCACCACTGTCGGCCCGCCGGCGCGGATGCGCTCGCGCAGGTGGGTCGGCAGGAGTTTTCGGGAAACCGCGGCTTGCTCGACCTCGACCTCGTACGGGCCGATGACGACTCCCGCAGCTTCGTCTGTGCGGGCACCCGCCAGCATCCGGGCGACGGTCTCGTCGTCGTCGCTCGCCGCCGCATGGTCGATCTCCTCGCGCCAGCGTCCGGCACCATCGCGCCAGACGACGGCGCCGTCGACCAGCCGGTTGGCGGTGATTACGCGTTTCGGCACGGCGAGTCCCTCTCTCAGGCCATTGCGGCCACGCAAATATACGATGTTTCGGCGTATAACAAAACTTCTGTCTAATGTAAATTGTTAAATATAATAAACAACATATATTTTACGTATAATATGCCCACAAACCGACGAGGACCCGTCGGCGCTTTCCATAATAAGCCGCCGGGGCTCAGGCCGTGACGGCGCCCTCAAGGGCGGACGGCGGGAATACGAACCGGCGGTAAATCCAGCCGATGGCCATCAGGGTAAGACCCAGACCAAGGAATGAGGCGACCCGGAACAGGCCGCCGATTTCCGCCATATCGAACAGGAACACCTTGCAGACAGTCAGCATCAGCACCGCCAGCGAGGCATAGCGCAGCGGCATGTTCCGGCGCCAGATGCCGGCTGCCAGCAGGACCAGGGCATATACCAGCCACAGGCCGGAATAGGCGTACCATTCACCGTCCGAGGTGAAATGCGGGTTCAGGGTCGATCCATGGAAGGTGTGGCGCACTTCCAGCGAAAGCCACACGAAGACCAGGACCAAGCCGCCGATCCCTGCTCCGTCCGACACGGGTTTGAGCGCCTGCCGGCCGGTTTCGATCCGGAACGCCAGGGCGAAGATGGCCGGAATCGCGAAGGCGAGGAGCAGAAGGTTTGCGATCGGCCACGCGCCGACCGGATCGCCGGTCAGCAATGGATTGAGCCCCATCAAATGCACCAGCACAATTTGCGCCGCCGCGAGCCCTGCGAGGATCCGCCAGCCCCAGACGGCCACGATTCGCGGGTGCTCCGCCCGACACTGCCACAACAGGGAAAAGGCTATCGCGGCCCAGGCGATGGTCCGCAGGCTCGTCTCGAGCAGCTTGTCGCCAGGCAGGAACTGCCCGCGATTGACGATATCGGCAATCTCCATGGTCCAGAACAGCGTCAGGAACGTAAGCGCCCCGGCCTCCAGCGCCAGCACCAGCCGGTCGTCCTCCGTGCGCCGGAACAGCCGCGCTGCAACATAGAAGGCGAGGGTCGGTAATCCGTAACCATAGAGCATCCAGTTGAGCCCCGGCGTCGCGCCCAGCCGATAGTCGAACATCTCGTAATTGAACACCAGCCGGATCAGGACGCTGCCCGCAACGAGCAGCGCGACATGGCGGAGCGCCCGTACGTTCGTGTACCCGTAAATCCAGGCCATCGCCGGCAGTTGCAGCGAAAGGGCGACGGTCAGCCAGGCGTTTTCCAGCGCCATGGCCAGGGCCAGCGAAACCGACGCGACGACGCCCACCGCGTATGCGGCGAGGGCGCCGTCCATGCCGGGCTGCCCACGCTTGCGCGACACCCAGGTCGCGGCGACCAGATAGATTCCCGCCAGCAAGAGCCCCATAGCCGCCCACTCGAGGGCGACCTCGAAGTGCCTGATGCGCCAGAATGCGATGGCCAGTGCGGCAACGGGGACGCCGGCGGAAACGCTGGCCCACAGGCCGGGCCGGGCGGCGCCGCGCAGCAGGAACAGACCGGCCACGCCAAAGAGTGCCGCGTAACCGCCAGCGGCGGCGACGAACGGCTTCAGGCCCGGCGGCAGGGTATCGAGGATGTTGATTTCCCCTGGCCAGTACGGCAGGTTCCAGCTTGCCAGGATGATCGCCGCCAGCACTGCGGCTGCGATGGCGAGCGCGTCGAAGGTGACGTCGCGTCGCCCCGCCAGCATCACGAACGCGCCCAACAGGCCGGCCCAGACCACCGATCCCGCCTGGAATTCGTCCGTCCAGACGAGCAGCAGCGCCAGCACGAGCATGGCGCCGCAAGCCGACCAGGCGAGCAGCGCCGGGCGCGGCAGCGCCCACAGGAATTTCGGCCAGGCGACCGCCGTGTCGTGGCGGGCCAGGCCCGCCGGCAGGTAGGTGAACAGGATCGCAGTCACGGTCAGATAGCCGCCGACCGCCGGCGCGCCGAGATTGTCCCACTGGTAGACCATCCACACCACCGGCCACAACGCGGCGCCGGCCAGGGCGCCCCAGGCGAGCCAGCCCCAGCCCTTGTAGCGCAGCACCGTCAGGGCCGCCGCATTCACCGCGGTGAGGTAGGGGAACAGCGTATAGGCAGACGGATGGCCGGTCTGCACCAGGTACGGCACCAGGAAGCCGCCGAGGATGCCGAGCGCGGCGACGAACGGGCCGTGGATCACCGACAGGGCGATGGCGGCGCTCCAGACCACGCCCAGCATGCCGAACGCCACCAGTGGCGGCAGCAGGTCGTATTTGCCGTAGGCCGCATAAATGCTGACGAACAGCGCGGATACGCCGGCCGCGACCAGCGCCGGTGTGATGAACGACGGCTTCAGCGCCGCGACCCGCTTTTCGAACGGATGCCGGCGCAGCAATTCGCCGCCCCCGATCAGCGCGATACCGATGACCGACCCGAGGATGCATTGCACGGCCGGACCCAGCCAGTCCTTTTCGATTGCGTGCCGCACCAGCAACACGACGGCCACGACGATGGCGATCGCGCCGACTCCCGGCAGCAAGAGGGGTGCGAGCCTTTCCTCCAGCCCTTCCTTTTTCGCGGCAGCCGGAGCGGCGGTCGGCGCTGCCGGCGGCCCTGGTGGCGGGGGCGACGCGGGTCGGGGCGGTTCCGCAACCGTCCGCGGCGGCGGTGCGGCCGGTTCCGGCACGGGTGGCGGTGCGGCGGGTGCTGCCGGCGGTCGCTGTGGCGCCGGCACAGCCGCGCCCGGATCCCGGCCCTGCAGGTCGCGCAGCAGCCGGTTGGTGCGCGCAAGGTCGGCCCGCAGGTCGCCGATCTTGACCAGCGCGACGATCGCCATGATCGGCGACGCAATGAGGAGGCCGCCGAATCCCAGCAGCATCAGGATGAAAAGGACTTCCATGGGCCGTACCCCTGTTGCGCTTGTACCAAGCTGAAGAACCGGACACGTTATGCCCGGAAATATGAAATGCAAAGTTAACCGGGTTGCCGATACTCGAGTAGCCGGACCGCGCGAGGTGCGATCGTCACGCCGCGCCGCGCCCGTACGGCTTGGCCTGTGTCTTTGCAATCTGGTAAGAGATTGCCGTTAGGATCGCCACCGGCTTCGAGCGGACACGGCAGGGGACGGGATGCTGGCCTTCGAGAAAGAAGAATATCTCGAGCGTATCGAGAACACGAAACTGCGGATGATGCAGTTCGGGCTCGACGTGCTGCTCGTCGCCGACCCCGCCAACATGAACTACCTGACTGGCTATGATGGCTGGTCCTTCTATACACCCCAGGTCGTGGTGGTGGCGCTGGCGCAGGACGAGCCGATCTGCATCGTACGCGGCATCGACCTGAATGGCGCAAAGGTCACGACCTTCCTCGACGAGAGCAGCCTGATCGGCTACCCCGACGCCTATGTCCAGAACAAGCGCATGCACCCGATGGATTTCGTCGCCGAGGTGCTGGAGGCGCGCGGCCTGGCGCGCGGATCCATCGGCCTCGAGATGGACGCCTACTATTTCACCGCCGCTGCCGCCGAGGCGCTGCAGCAGAGCCTGCCCAACGCAACCTTCAAGAACGCCTATACGCTGGTCAACTGGATCCGGATGATCAAGTCGCCGCAGGAGCTTGCCTACATGCGGCAGGCGGCGCGAATCCTCGAAAAGGTCATGGCGACGGCGATCGACGCGGTGACTCCGGGCGCCCGCCAGTGCGATGCCGCGGCAGAGATATTGGCCGCCCAGGCTCGCGGAACGGCGGAGTTCGGCGGCGATTACACGGCCATTGTGCCGATGCTGCCGAGCGGCATCGGGACCTCGACCCCGCATCTGACGTGGTCCGACCGGCCGTTCGCCTCAGGCGAGGCGACGATTCTGGAACTTGCCGGCTGCCGCATGCGATACCACTGCCCGCAGGCGCGCACGGTCTTTCTTGGCACGCCGCCCAAGCAACTGGCGGATACGGCGAAGGTCGTCCTGGAGGGGCTGAACGCGGTCATCGGGTCGGCGCGGCCCGGGCTGACCTGCGAGGAGGTTGAGGGCGTGTGGCGCGGCGTCATCGCCAGGGCCGGCATCGTCAAGGAGTCGCGGATCGGCTATTCCTGCGGCCTGAACTACCCGCCGGACTGGGGCGAACACACGATCAGTCTGCGGCCCGGCGACAAGACCGTGCTGCAGCCGGACATGACGATCCACGTCATCCCGGGCATCTGGCGGGACGACTGGGGCGTCGAGATCAGCGAATGCATCCATCTTACCGAAACCGGCGCCGAGCCGCTGGCCAGAACGCCGCGGGAGCTGATCGTCAAGGCATGATCCGGGGCGCCACGCTCGCGGCCGGCGTTCCAGGCGCCGCGTCAATAGCCTGAATGCAGACCGGACTATCCGCTATTGCGCGCCGCCCCGGTCCGAAATCGGCTTGGCGTAGGCCAGCTCCACGTCCCAGGGAAAGAGAATCCAGGTGTCCTGGCTGACCTCGGTGATGAAGGTGTCGACAAGGGGGCGGCCGGCCGGCTTCGCATAGATCGTGGCGAAATGCGCCTTCGGCAGCATGTCCCGCACGATCTTCGCGGTGGTCCCGGTATCGACCAGATCGTCGACGATCAGCCAGCCTTCGCCGTCGCTGTCCAGGCTCTTCAAAACCTTGGTCGCGCCCTGGTCCTTGTGGTCGTACGAAGCGATGCAGACGGTGTCGACCAGGCGGACGTCGAGCTCGCGCGCGACGATGGCCGCCGGGACGAGGCCGCCGCGGGTGATCGCGACGATCCCCTTGAACGGCCCCTGATCGTGCAGACGCCAGGCCAGCGCCCGCGCGTGCCGGTGCAACTCGTCCCAAGAGACGGGAAACTCCATCTGTGCCGCGTCGCTCATCGCCGGGTGTCCTGGTTGCCGCACGCTGCGTGCGTTCTAGCCGATACGCCGGACAGCGGCAACGGCTATACCGCCAATTGGGGAGTATTGCGACTACAACAAAGGCTCCCCGCGCGTCCTGGATGATATTTGATAATCCCGAACGTCGATCCGTATGGCGCGTTCGCGGGCCGGATCGATCAACGGGAAGTGATGGTGCGCCGGCGAGCGCGGCTTGACTTCCAATTTCGATTATTACAATCTTCTAATGGAACGGCGCGCCATGGTACCGGGCATCGTGGCGCCGCGCCGGGTGTTAACCGCATGCGAACCGGGCGGGCAACCAACGGGAAGAAGGAATCGAGACGATGCCGGAGAAGACCAACGCCAAGAGCATGTCGATCATCGTAACCAAGGGCTCGCTCGACTGGGCCTACCCGCCGTTCATTCTCGGCACGACGGCCGCCGCGATGGGGCTGGACGTGACGATGTTTTTCACATTTTACGGTCTCGGCCTGCTGAAGAAGAAACTCGACCTCCAGATCACGCCGTTGGGCAATGCGGCCATGGAAATGCCGATGATGGGCGGCCATATGACGATGCCGAACCTGATGGGCGTGGTGCCCGGCGTCGACCGGGCGGCGACCGTCATGATGAAGAACCTCATCAAGAAGAAGGGGGTGGCCTCGATCGAAGAGTTGCGCGAGGCCGCCGTGGAATCCGATATTCGCATGATCGCCTGCCAGATGACGCTGGACCTGTTCGAATACAAGCGCGAGGACCTGATTGAGGGTCACGAACTGGGCGGCGCCGCGACCTACATCGACTCGGCGACCAAATCCGATATCAACCTGTTCATCTGAGGCGGCCCACGGCCGGCCTCTCGAGACCCGACGCAATCAGGAAGGAGAAATCACACATGGCCGATCAGGTGCTTGACGCCAAGGGGCTGAACTGTCCTTTGCCGATCCTCAAGGCTAAGAAGGCATTGAAGGATGTGCCCGCCGGGGGCACGCTGGAAGTCCAGTCAACGGATCCGGGTTCGGTCGCGGATTTCGAGGCGTTCTGCCGCACGACCGGGAACGAACTTCTTGAGTCGAAAACCGAGGACGGCGTTTACGTCTTTCTCATAAAACACACGTCCTGACCGCATCGCGGCCACGGCTGCGGATCCGATGGAATGCCGGCCCGGGGCGTTTTCGCTCCGGGCCGATTTTGTTGTGCGCGGTGCATTTCATGTACTGTGAACGGAAAACCATGAAAAAATAATGGTCTTGTTGGGCGTCGCACGGCCGCTAGCGGTAAAGAAATTCGAATGAATAACAATAAATCGAAAGATCGAGAGTCAGGATTTGTATTTTTCTAAAGAATAAGATTCGAATTTTTTTAATTTGTTATAATTACACAGAAATATTCTCACTTCGCAGCAGTGATATTGACACTGTATTTCAAAATTTCTGATTGGTTTCGCATGTAACTGCATGGTATTTGCCGATAATCCAAAGAATTCTTTTGCAGAATACATTAGACGATGTTAATTTAGAGATTGTTAAAAAACCGCGTCCGCGTTTGGGGGCGGACGTCAATCAAGACAGGGGGGTGCGTCTGGTGCTTCCGTCAATAAGCCAGGAAGTGGGCCGCGGGCGGGAACTCAGGGGCGAAACAACTTGGCAACCCGGTCTTCATTCTCAGGAGGCAACATGAAAAAGGCACTTTACAGCTGCACTGCGGGACTGACCGCCGTCGCGGTTCTCGCCTGCGCGCCGGCGCAGGCGACGGAAGGCTATTTCTCGCATGGCTACGGCGCCGTGAACAAGTCGATGGCCGGGGCCGGGGTCGCCACGGGATTCGACGCCATGTCGCAGGCCACCAACCCGGCCGCGCTGACGTTGGTCGACCCGCAATTTACGGCCGACATGTCGATCTTCAGCCCGCGGCGCGAGTACACGGCGTCTGGTGGCGGCTTCGTTGTTCCCGGCACTTTGGAGAGCGACCGGAACTATTTCTTTATACCCTCGCTCGCGGGCGCCTATGAAATCGATCCTGTCTCCTCATATGGCTGGGCGTTTTATGGCAATGGCGGCATGAACACCACTTACGACGATCCCGTAGGGCCGTTTGGTGGTGGCAAGACGGGTGTCGACCTGGCACAGGCGTTTCTGCAACTGACCTACGCCCGCGAGGTGACGCCGGGGATTTCCGTGGGTATCAGCCCCATATTCGCTGTCCAGCGATTCAAGGCCTTTGGATTGGGTGCGTTCGCAGGTTTTTCCAGCGACAGCACAAAGCTCACGAACAACGGCTACGACATATCGTATGGTTATGGTGGCAAACTCGGCGTCCAGGCCGATCTCACCTCAGGATTCCGGTTCGGGGCATCCTATCAAACCCAGATGTATATGACCGAATTCGATGACTATGCGGGTCTGTTTGCAGAGCAGGGTGACTTCGATATTCCGGCCGCGCTGCAGGCCGGGTTCTCCTGGAGTACGGGGACCGGGGTGACCGTCGCACTCGACTACAAGCGGATTTTCTATGGTGATATCGACTCAATCGCCAATGACATTTCGGGTATCGGACCGGGTAACCTCGGTACGGCCGGGGGCGCCGGGTTCGGTTGGGAAACCGTCAATGCCTATAAGTTGGGTATCGAATGGGAGGCCAGCCCGACAATCAAGGTTCGTGCCGGCATCGGTCTGAACGACAATCCGATCCCGGCATCGGAAGTCACGTTTAACATCCTGGCGCCCGGCGTCCAGGAACAGCACTACACGGCGGGATTGACCTGGCAAATGAGTCCGAACAGCGCGCTCGTTCTGGGAGCCATGTATTCGCCCAGCAGCAGCATCACGGGGACGACTGCCTTTGGCGATACCATCACGCTCGAAATGTACCAGTTCGAAACCACGGCCGGGTGGACCTGGACGTTCTGACGGAGAAGTAAACAATCTTGCTAATGGGGCCCGGCGGCAAGCCGGGCCCTTTTCCGTTGCCGGTTCTGGCGGGGCCGGCGTGTGACGCACGAAACGGTGTCGCCTCGGGATCGAAAAAATATTTCGCGGCCCAGGGATTGATTCCGGGTACCTGCGGCGTTTCCTCCTCAATAACAAAAAACGTGTCTGTCACGTCGGGAGGAGACGGTGCGAAGGATCAAGATCACGATCGGGCCGGTCGAGTTGTACGCAAAGCTCCTCGACACGCCGGCCGGGGAGGCCATTCGAAATTCCCTGCCGTTCCTGTCGATGGCGCGGGTAGCGGACAGTGCGGTCGTGTTTTTGGCGCCCGACCGCCTTTCGGCGCATTCGGGATCGCCGGCCATGGGCCGGCCCGGAGATTTCGTCCTCTGCGGCCGCAGCGGGACCTGCGGTATTGATTTCGGACACGCACCGTTCTCGCGCAACAGGCGCCGCGGTCCGCGCCGTTCGGGCGACGTCTGGGCGCGCGCGATGGGCGACGTCGCGGCGCTGAAACATGTCATCGACGGCGACCGGGTCGCTGTCCGGGGTGTCGACTGAGCCGAACTTCCGGAGTCCCGCCGCTATTTTGTGGAGCCTGCGGCCTGATCGTTCCGACCGTCGGACGGCGGCCCGTCGGTCCGTCTGTTGTCCTCCGCCCTGACCAGCAGCAATAATTCGAGCCCGACCATGGCCGGCCCCGCATCACCCGGTTATGGGAGCGCCATTACGGTCACAAGGAACGTTTCATCGACCAGGGCGGATAATGCGATCACCCGAATCACTCTGCCTGTCGAAGGGTCGTCGCCACAGGAATTCCACTGGCGGAATCTGAATCCGAACCATATATTAGCGATATCTAATTATTGACCTGTCAGGAGAACACCGATGGCAACGACGGCACGCGTCAAATGGATCGAAGGGTCCCGTTTCATTGGCGAGTCGCAGAGCGGCCATGCCGTCGTCATGCAGGGCCTTCCCGGAGACGGCGAGCCGTCCGTGGGCATCCGGCCGATGGAAATGCTGTTGCTCGGCATGGGCGGCTGCACCGCGATCGACGTGGTGATGATCCTGCAGAAGGCCCGCGAGGCGGTGACCGACGTCGTCGTCGAGATCGAAGGCGAGCGCGCGGACGGCGTGCCCAGGGTCTACGAGCGGATCCACGCGCACTACGTCGTCACCGGCAATGGCCTGAAGAAATCGGCGGTCGAACGCGCGATCAGGCTGTCGGCGGAAAAATACTGTTCGGCGACGATCACGCTGGCCGCGACCGCCGACATAACCCACGATTTCGAGATCGTCGAGGCTGGGTAAAGCCGTTACTCGCCCGGCAGATAGCGGAAATGCCCGCTGATCGGATAGTCGAACAGCAGATCCTCCAGTCGCGGGCCGCGGCCTATGTTATGTGCGATCAGGGGCCGTCCGCCGTCCCGCGAGAGGCGGTCGGTAACGATGCCGATATGCGGCAGGTTGCCGGGCAGGCGCCAGGTGACGAGGTCGCCCGACGCGTAGTCGTCCGGGTCCCGGGTGGCCGGAAGCGACTGGCCGTGCCGTGTGAAGTAGGTCTCCAGGTTCGGCACCCGCCGGTGATCGATGTTGCTGTCCGGCCGGCTGAGGCTCCAGATCTTCGGGTATTCGCCGAAGGCCTGCGCCATATCCTCATGGACCTTTTCCTGCAGATCGATACCGAGTCCAGACCGGTAGGCCCGGATCACCACATCGGTGCAGACGCCGATATTGTCCGGCACGTCGCCGCCGGGATAGGCAATCGTCCTGTATGAGCCGTCATAGATGACCCGGTGTCGGGTGCGTTCGATTGCCGCCGCGATCAGCTTTTGCGCCGCCGGGGCCGTTCGCTGCTGCGCCCGGATCGTGTGCGGCAGCACGACGATGATGGCGGCGAGAAACAGAACTCCGATCCGGAATGTCCCGAACACAGCAATCTCCGGTATTAGACAGCGGCGGCCATCCCGCCCGAATATCCCGGTATCGGACCACAATATTCCGGCGAAAAAGGGGCGGGGATGCGGTCAGCCGCCGCAGGCGAGCGCCAGGCCGCGCTTTTCGAGATATTGCTGGTGGTGTTCCTCGGCGCGCCAGAATTCGCCGGCCGGCACGATGTCGGTGACGATCGGCGCGCTGTGGCGGCCCGAGTCCTCGAGTGCCCGTTTCGAGATCCGGGCCTCATGGGCCTGTGCCTCGTCATGCACGAAAATGACGGACCGGAAGGCGGTTCCGACATCAGGCCCCTGGCGGTCGCGCTGCGTCGGATCGTGGAATCTCCAGAACGAGCTGAGCAGTTCGGTATAGGTAAGGCTGGCCGGATCGTACTCGACGCGGACCACTTCAGCATGTCCGGTCGCCCCTGAGCCGACCTGCCGGAACGTCGGGTTGGCCACGTGGCCGCCCATGAACCCCACCTCGGTGGCGGTAACCCCGGGAATAAGCCTGACCGCCGCCTCGACGGACCAGAAACATCCTGCGGCGAAAGTCGCCGTGGCCATTTTCACGTTCTCCTGTGACTTATGAACAGATGGTACCACGATATTCCGGTTCGGCAACGGCCGAACAGCGGGATGCGAATTCGCGCCCGCGAATTCCGTTGTGGTTGTCGGCCTCTGCTTACTTTGTCCGTTCGCAGTTCGCGGCGCGTTCCATCGCGGCGCAGACGGCCGACTGGTCTTCCTCGCCGTGCCCTTGCGCGACCGCGGCGTAATAGTTCTGCAGCGCCGCGTGGTAGATCGGCGTCGGGACCAGATGGCGCGCCGCATGCTCGGCGATCAGCCGCGAATCCTTCAGCGGGATCGAGAAGTTCATGCCTTCCTTGCGGTAGTCGTTCTCGGCCATCAGGGCGCCGCGCACCTCGAACATGGCCGAGGACGAACCGCTGCCGCTGATCACCTCGTGGATCATTTTCGGATCGAGGCCCGATTTCATGCCGAGCACCATGATTTCGGCCGCGACGCCGTTGTGCACGAGGTTCAGGATGTTGCCGCAGAACTTCATCTTCATGCCGCAGCCGAAATCCCCGACATAATAGCGGCGCCGGGTGAACAGGCCGACGATGGATTCCACCCGCTCCCAGGCCGCCCTGTCGCCGCTGCCGAATGCGGTCAGCTTGCGCTGAAGCGCCATGATGCGGTTGCCGCTGACCGGGCAGTCGAGGAGGATCCGGCCCTCCTCCGCCAGCGCGTCGCGCGCTTGCTCCTTGTCGGCGATCGAAAAGGTGGACAGCTCGACGACGATCTGGCCCGGCCCTCCGCCGTGCATCAGGCCGTCCGGCCCGGCCACGACCTCGTGCAGGGCTTCGGCGGTCGGCAGACAGAGGAAGACCACATCGGCCCGGTCCGCGGCGTCGCGGGGTGTCGCGGCGGACTCGCCGCCCGCCTCGCGTAAACCGGTGATCCTGTCCGGGTCGATGTCGCAGCCAACGACCCGGCAGCCTGCCGCGACGAGATGGCCCGCGATGGCCGAGCCCAGCACGCCCAGCCCGATGAATCCGACTGTTTCGCTCATCTGCCTGTCCTCCGTTCGTCGGCAAGTGTAGCGGTTGTTTCCGCCGCGGCAAGCGGTCTGCCCGCCTGCGGGCATGTCCATTGATTTTCCAGTTCAAGACGGCGATTGATGGAAATTTAAGATACCGGCTGGTAAAGATGTGTGCGGCGCTTGCGCTGGCCGGAATAACGGAGCTTGAACGTGCGAAACCGATTGTCTGCGGCAGGTCGTGCTGGAATTGTTGTCCTTGGCGTGGTTGCGCTTGCCGCTTGCAGCAGCCCGAAGGTCAGCGACTCGCTGTACCGCGACAGCGAGGTCGGCAGCTCGAAGCGGGTCGTCCGTTGCCGCGTGCTGGAAGCGCGCGAAGTCGCGATCCGCGGCGACGACGCACCGGAAAAGGGCGAGGCGGTCGGGGCCATCGTCGGCGGCATCCTCGGCGCCATACTGGGCAGCCAGGTCGGCAAGGGCGCGGGGCAGGAACTCGCCGTCCAGGCCGGCGCGACGGTCGGCGCGGTTGCCGGCGGCGGCGCCGGGCGCCAAGCTGCCGACAAGTTGAGCGAACGGCCCGGCATCGAGTATTCGATCATCCTCGACAGTGGCGAGGAACTGACACTGGTCCAGGATCTGCTCGAGAGCGACCGCATCGTCCAGCCGGGCGAAACCTGCCGCCTGCAGACCGAGAACGAAGGCATGAACCGCGTGCTGCCCGCCGAACACCTGCCCGACCAAATCAACGCGCCGAAGACCACGACGGTTAAGTAACCGCGGCTCCGCCGCCGTCGGCGTTTGTCGGTTCCGTCGAGCCGCCGGCGACCTATATTGCATTCCGGGCAAGCTGGATTTGCGGATCAACGGAAGCGGGAGGCGGTGTCATGGCGAGCAATGCAGGGGACAGCAACGCAACCATCGAATGCGCGGAAGACGGACCTTACATCGTCAAGGGCTGCGACCGGCTGGTTGATGCCGCCGGCGCTGCGCTCGCCACCAGAAAGTTGATGGCGCTGTGCCGCTGCGGCGGCTCGGCGAAGAAGCCATTCTGCGATGGGACCCACGCCAAGATCGGTTTCTCCGGCGCACGCGTTGCCGACGGCTCGGAAGGCCGGCGTGAATCGTATTTGGGCAAGGCGATTACCATCCACGACAATCGGGCCATCTGCGCCCATGCCGGTGTGTGCACCGACAGGCTCTCGAGCGTCTGGCGGATGAATGAGGAACCGTGGATCGATGCCGACGGCGCATCGGTCGAGGCGATCATGGAAGTGATCCGCGCCTGCCCATCGGGGGCGCTGAGCTATTCCGTCGACGGGGCAGAGGGCATGAGTCCGGCAGCCGAGCCTGTGATCCGGGTATCGAAGGACGGCCCCTACCACGTGACCGGGGGCGTAGAGCTGGCCGATGCGGCCTGGGGCGAGGGCGCCTCGCGCGATCGCTACACGCTGTGTCGCTGTGGCGCGTCGAAGAACAAGCCATTTTGCGACGGCTCGCACTGGGATGTCGGATTCAAGGACGGGGGCGGGTAGGCGGCCCCGCGCCATCCGGCAGCCCCGGGGCGCATCCGGCCCGGTTTACACCGCCACCTTGGGTACCACCCGCAGATCCCTGCGCCGGATCAGCGTGGCGGACCATCCCAGAGACTCGAGCGACGACGAATATCCGTAGTGGCGACGCCCTGCCGGACCTGCCGTCCGGGCTTCGGCAGGCGCGCGAGTGGCCTTAATTTCCATATGGTTAATTATTCATTCACGGTTTTACCGTAAACGGAGGAGATCTTTGTCAGTAACGCACGCGGCGTTTCCGGCGCGTTTGCCTTCCGTTTGGATATGCATCTGCCGGTCGCCGACCGTGGAGGGGTTTATATGATCAAAATATGCAAGATACTGATCTCAACAGTCACCGTGCTGCTCGCCGGCGCCGGCGCCGCCGCGGCGCAATCCTAATATGCCGGCGCATACGGCGGCGTCAACTTTGGGCATGACAGCGATGTGTCCGACAGCAGTTCGCCGGGTGTCCCGATTACCGTAACGACGAATATCGGCTACGCGGTCGGCGGTTTCGTCGGCTATGATTTCGGTGGCGGATTCCGCGCTGAGGGCGAACTCGCCTACCGCCGGAATGGCCTTGATGAGCAGTCTGCGTTAGGAATTTCATTTAAGATGCAGGGCGACGTCTCGTCGCTCGCCGTCATGGCGAATGGCATCTACGAATTCGGATCGGGCGCCTCTGCCTTCTCGCCGCATATCGGCGCCGGAATCGGCGTGGCCAGGTTCTCCTTTATCGACGCCGGCCTGGTCGGCGGCCCCACCGAGAGCGATAACGACACGGTATTCGCGTATCAGTTGATCCTGGGCGTCGACTACGAGCTGTCGCCGACACTGTCGGTATTCGCGGATTACCGCCTGTTCGGGACGACGAATCCGGGATTCACCGATTCCGCGGGCGACGTTATCGAGGCCGAGTACCTGAGCAGCACGGTGCTGATCGGGATTTCGACGAATTTCTGATACCACCGTGCAGCTCCGGACTCGTGGGCGACTGCCGCCTACGCAGGACGCTGTCGGGGCAGGGTGCGGTCGGACTATTCGCCGTGCGGCGGAGCGTTACTCCGCCGCCTTGGGCACCGCCCACACGCCCTTGCGCCCGAGCAGCGCGGCGGCGCAGGCGTCGAGGATGGCGTCGGCATCGATGCGGTAGTGCCGGAACAGGTCGGGCAGATTGCCCGACTGGCCGAAATGCTCGACACCCAGCGGCTTGACGCGGTGCCCCAGCACGCCGCCGATCCATGACAGGGTCTCCGGGTGGCCGTCCACCACTGTGACGATGCCGGCGTCGCGGGCCAGCGGCTCCAGCAGCCGTTCGACATGGCTGCGCGCGCCGGGGCCTTCACCATGCTGGCGGGCGCGCTCCGCCGCATGCCAGCCGGCGCCCAGCCGATCCGCCGAAGTCACCGCCAGCAATCCGGCGCCGGGCGATTCCGCGGCAAGCTGTTCCCAAGCCTGCAACGCATCCGGTGCGACGGCCCCGGTGTAGGCGATGGCGATCTCGGCGCCGGGGGCCGGTTCGCGCATCCAGTAGCCGCCGGCGACGATGCCGTGCCGGGTAGTAGCGTCGACCGTCCGCTGCGGTTGCTCGAGCGGTCGCGTGGAGAGCCGCAGGTAGACCGCGCCGCCCTCAACGTCGCGCAGCCATTCGATCTCGGACTGGCCGGAGCCGTCGCGCTGCACATAGTCGAACGCCCATTCCAGGAGTATCGCCAGTTCGTCGGCGTAGGATGGCTCGAAGGAAGCCAGCCCGTCCTGCGCGATGCCGATCAGCGGCGTTCCGACCGACTGGTGCGCGCCGCCTTCGGGCGCCAGCGATATGCCCGACGGTGTGCCGGCGACGATGAAGCGCGCGTCCATGTAGCAGGCGTAGTTCAGCGCATCGAGGCCGCGCGCGATGAACGGGTCGTACAGCGTGCCCACCGGAATTACCCGCGCGCCGAACAGCCGGTCGCTGAGCCCCGCCGCCGCCAGCAGCAGGAACAGATTGTTCTCGGCGATGCCGAGCTCGATATGCTGGCCGGCCGGACCCTGGTCCCATTTCAGCGGTGACGCGATCGACTGCTCGCGAAAGGCGTCGGGGCGATCCTCGCGGTGGAACACGCCGCGCTGGTTGATCCAGCCGGCAAGGTTGGTCGAGATCGCCACGTCCGGCGAGGTGGTGACAATGCGCCGCGCGAGATCGCCCTGCGCCTTGCCGAGATCGTTGAGGATGCGGCCGAAGGCGTCCTGGGTCGACAGGGTTCTGGCCTCGAGCGGCGCAATCGCCGGAATTTCGACTGCTTCGGGCGGTGCCGGTTCGGGCCGCTGTGCGAACGGCACATCCTTCAGGAAGGCGCGGATATTCTTCGTATCGGCCTCCATGCCGGCGAACGGCTCCCACTCTTGCCCTTCCGGCACGTTATGCAGGGCGCGGAAAGCTTCCATCTGATCCGGCGTCATCAGGCCGGCATGGTTGTCCTTGTGGCCCGCAAGCGGAAGCCCGTGACCCTTGATGGTATAGGCGATGAAGCAGTGCGGCCGGTCGTCCGCAACGCCGTGGAAGGCCTCCAGCACGCTCTCCATGTCGTGGCCGCCGAGATTGGTCATCAGGCGGTGCAGCGAGGGATCGTCATGCCCGTCGAGCAGTTCCTTCAGCCCGGCGGTGCCGGCAAGGTCGCGCTTCAGCCGTTCGCGCCAGGCGGCCCCGCCCTTGAAGGTCAGCGCCGAATAATGCTGGTTCGGGCAATCGTCGATCCACTGTTTGAGGGCCTCGCCGGCTGGCCCCCCGAACGCCGCCTGCAGGCGCTTGCCGTATTTCAGGTTGACCACCGTCCAGCCGACCGAGCCGAAGAAGTCGCGGATCCTGCCGAACAGGTGATCGTTCACCACGCCGTCGAGCGAGTGGCGGTTGTAGTCGATCACCCACCACAGGTTCCGCACGTCGTGCTTCCAGCCCTCCAGCAGCGCCTCGAACACGTTGCCCTCGTCCAGTTCCGCATCGCCCATCACCGCCACCATGCGGCCGGGTGCGCCGGTATCGCCGAGCCCGTGCAGGCGGACGTAATCCTGGACCAGCGAGGCGAACAGCGTGACCCCGACGCCGAGCCCGACCGAGCCCGTGGAGAAATCCACGTCGTCCGAGTCCTTGGTGCGCGACGGGTAGGACTGGGCGCCGCCCAGGGCCCGGAAGGCCTCCAGTGCACCGCGGCTCTGTTTGCCGAGCAGATACTGGATTGCATGGAAAACGGGGGAGGCGTGCGGCTTGACCGCGACCCGGTCCCGCGGCCGCAGCACATCGAGGTAGAGCGCCGTCAGAAGCGTCGTTGCCGAGGCGCAGGACGACTGGTGGCCGCCGACCTTCAGCCCGTCGGCGCCGGGGCGGATGTGGTTCGCGTTGTGGATTGTCCAGCTGGCGAGCCAGAGGATACGCTTCTCCAGCGCTTCCAGCATGGCAATGCGATTGGGTTCATGGGCGCCAGCCATGAACACGATATTGCTCTTTCCCCGCTGCTTGTAAAGGGCGGGGGACTGACCGTAACTGGCATTACGCGCCCGGTCAGCCTCCCCACGAATTCCGCTGGAGCCGGCGATCAGCCGACCAGCCGGATCATAAATATGACCTCCTTGAACTCTACATTGACGGTGGTTGTGGGCAAGTTGGGCCAGGTAAAATCGTTCACGACCATATTGCGGAAATCCACTCCAATGATCATTCCGGGACTCAGCCGGTATCCAATTCCCGCCATTAATTGATACGCCGGACTGTGAGTGAATTTTCCTGTGACCGGAACCCCGCCGACAACGAGGTCCCGGCGCGTTGCCCGCACAGCGCCGACGCCCGCGCCGAGATAGACCGTGAAAGATTCACCCACATTCATGTCCACAAAGCCGTTGGTCATGATGCCTATCGTTTCGAGATAGCCCTCCGCATCAGAGTAGGTGGGCGGCAGTCCAGAATAATCGACGAATTGCGAGGCTTCGCTGTGGCGGTAGCTGCCTTCCAGTTCAATGCGAAGGCCGCTTGCATATCCTTCCGGCATCCACTGATATCCAATTGACCCGAGGCCCGCCAAGGTAAAATCGTCCTCGAACGCCGAACTTCCTGTAGGCGCACTCCGCGACCAAGAACTGTCGGAGAAACCCCCTTCCGATCCTCCGATGCCGAGCGAAAAATACATCCCGGAATCCGAGTTGCTGTCAGCCTGTGCCCATGCCGGGGCCGAGAGCGAGAATAGAACCAGTCCGCAAAGAGTGGCGAAAGAACGTTTCATGTCTTAATCCATATTCCGAATTGCACGGAAATTGACGGTGGCGACCCGTTTTCTTAGCAGTGTTTAGGTTGACGAATTGTAAATTCAGCGGAGCCGCCCGGCCTTTTTTCGACCACAGGCGCCGGCAAGGGACCCAGCACGTGCAGGGGACTTCGGAAACTTCGCTCCCCGCGCTCTTGCACGCCGCACAGGCCCCGGAAGGGCCCGTGCCGATCGTTCCGACATCGCAAAGTGCTGGATTCACGTGTTTTTAACGCCGGTCAACGACAATCCGTGCCTAAGGCCCGCACCAGTGCGCAGGGCCGGGAGAACAGGGGCACAATGATGCGCCGGATCGAAGATGCCGTCCCGCCCGGATGGCGGTGGCCCAGGAGGCGTGACGCGGCAGTCGCGATCGCCGCCGGTCTGGCGTTGACCGCGCTCGGCGCGGCTACCTGGAAAGAGGTGATCGGCGGCGCGACACCAAGCACCGCGAGGTCTCCGACCCGAGGGAAATCGGCGGTGGGCGGGTGAAATGGCCCGCCTTGAATCGCTGCTGCATCCGGGCGAGACGGTGCTCTGGCGTACCGAGCCGGCCTGGCGGAGTGCGAGGAGCAACCTGCTGTGGCAGGTCGTCGGGCTCGCCGGGGGTTCGTTCTTCCTCGGCCTGTTGATCGACGGTTTCGATGTCGACCGGCTGAAAGCGATGCTGGCCGTGCTGCTCGTTGTAGCCGCGCCCATCGTTTTGGGGGCGTATTTCAAGCAGGGCACCGGCGTCCTGGTCACAGACCGGCGGGTGCTGCGGAGCAAGGGATTCTTCCGGCCCCACCGTGAGGAGCTTGAGCGCCGGCACATCGCCGCCGCGGTGGTTTACGAGGGTGACGAGACGCTGGTGCTGCGCGCCGCGCGGCCGGATGCCATCCGCCTCCTGGAGCCGGACAGCCGAGCGTCGCTGCGTTCCACGGGCGAGGCGGAGATGCCGTTCTTCCGGGCGTCGGTCGACAACGATGCGGTGCTCGAGGTGCTGGAAATGGCGCCGGAGCGGATCCGGCCGGTGACCAAACCCGATCCGGTCGCGAACCTTCATGGCGCACGTTTAGCGCTTGCCGTCGCCGTGCCCCTGCTTTCGGCACTCGGCCTGTGGGTGATGGCGGAGCTGGCCCTGCCGGCCCTCAACGGCCTGCTTTTTGCCCTTTCGATCGCTGCCACGCTGGGAGCCGGCGCCCTGCTTGGCCTGTGGCTCGTGTGGCCGGTCGCGCGGCTCGCGGTCCCGTTGGAGACAGCCCGATTCTTCGCGTGCACCCTCTACCATCCGGACTGGAAGGCCCTCTATCCCGAGGACGAGTCGTGGCGCGACGACCTGCGCCGCACCGAGCGTCGATTGTCGTGGCTCTATGGCGCGCCTGTCGAACTGGTGGATTTTCCCCGTCCCGAGGAACCCCCGGACGCAATGGAGATGCACGCATAACAGGCCCGGCCCGCGCGGTGGCGCTTTGCAGTGCCGTGGTTTGCCCTTGGCTGGTTCCCGAGCGCGCAGGCATTATCCCAGAATGGCAAGACCGGAGGCGTGTACAGATTAACCGTGACTTAACCCCTTTGCCCCGATAAATCCCTTTACGGCGCCGGCTGCGGCGCGGCACCGGGCATAACGAAGGGCTGTGCCATGCGGTTCATATTCGGCGCACCGGTTGCGTTCGTGGCCCCGGCAGTGGGCTACATGCTGAACTGGATCGTCGCCTGGTTCGTCAAGGGCGTGCCGAACATCGCGACCACCTACTGGCCGGCGAACATCTTTTGCGCCAGCAACGGCGACATCACCCTCTTTTGCGGCCGCTCGCCGGGCGACCTGGAACATTTCATGCTGGTCTTCTTCTTCGTCGCCTGCATCATCGGCTGGGAATCGATCCGGATCCTGCTGCCCAATGCGCAGGGCCCCGTGGAAACCGGGGGCCGTCCGGGGGTCGGTCCGACGTTCACGCGCATCGTCGCCTGGAGCATCGTTGCCCTGCCCAGTCTCATCCTGGCGCCGCACATTTATCTGACCATCAAGGCCATGCCGGCGGCGTTCAGCTATTACGGCTGGGGCACGGAAACCCTTGTCGACTTCCTGCGCAGCTGGATCGCCGGCGCCAGCTTCATGCTGCTCTACGCCATCGCGCGCCGGGGCGGCAGCACCGGCTTCGCCTGAGCGTACCTGACGACGCCCGCCGCGCCCCAGTCTCGTGCCGAAGGATCGGCATCACCTGCCATCTTGCCCCTGGCCGCCGCCCGTGGCAGTTTCCTGCTCCTGTCTTTAGCAACTGACCGAGGAAATCCATCGATGCGGCTCCTGGCCTTCGACAAGGACGGCGTTCCAACAATTGCCGTGCGGCGCGGCGATGAAATCGTCGACCTCTCCGTCGCCGCGCCGGATCTGCCGCGGAACATTCCGGGGCTGCTGGTATTGGGCGAGGGGATCATGGAGCAGGTTGCCGCCATTGTCCTCGACCCGCCGGCGGAGTCCGTGCGCCCGGCCGAGGGGATGCGCTACGTCCCGGCCGTCTGGAACGCTCCTAAATACCTCTGCTGCGGGCTGAACTACGCCGAACACGCCAAGGAGGGCGGGCGCGAACCGCCGGAGCATCCGTCGCTGTTCGTCCGTTACGCACAGTCGCTGGTCGGCCACAACGAGCCGATCGTCAAACCGTGGATCTCCGATAAGTTCGATTACGAGGGCGAGCTCGCGGCGGTCATCGGCCGGCCCGGACGGCACGTCGCGCTCGCAGACGCGCTGTCCCACGTCGCTTTTTACTCGGTGCTGATGGACGGCTCGGTGCGCGACTTCCAGCGCCTCGGCACGCAATGGACGCTGGGCAAGAACTTCGACCGGTCCGGCTCGTTCGGACCGGACCTGGTGACACCCAACGAGCTGCCGCCGGGCGCGTCGGGCCTGCGCCTGACGACCCGCGTGAACGGGACGGTCGTGCAGAACGACACCACCGACACGATGCTGTTTCCGGTCGCCGAGCTGATCCACCGCTGGTCGAAGGCGATGACGCTGCAGCCCGGCGACGTGATCGCCACCGGCACGCCGTCGGGCGTCGGCTATGCCCGCACGCCGCCCCTGTTCCTGAAAGCTGGCGATGTCTGCGAGGTCGAAGTCGAGGGCGTCTGCCGGCTCAGCAACCCGGTAATCGACGAGGATGCGGACTCGGCCGACCGAAAACCCCTCGTCGCACCAGAGCCGGCGGCAACGGTGGCTGGCGCCACATCCGAAGCGCCGAAGCCGGCCGTGGCGCCGTCCGGCGAGTCCCGCATCGAGACCCATTACACGCAGCCGGCGCTGACCACGTCGATCCAGGCGGCGCTGCGCGAGGAGGGCAAGGATCCGGAGAACCTCAAGCCGCACGACGTCATGGGGCTGGGCGAGATGCATGTGCGCGCGCATGAGGCGACGCGCGAGCTCGCCATGCAGCTCGGCCTCAATCACGAGAAGAAGGTGCTCGATGTCGGTTGCGGCGTCGGCAGCCCGTCGCGCTTCATGGCCCTGCAATACGGCTGCAGGGTCACCGGCATCGACATCACCGATGCCTTCGTCGAGGCCGCCGGCATGCTGGCGGAGCGCGTGAAGCTGGGCGACTACCTGGCCTACAAGAAGGCCGATGCGCTCGACCTGCCGTTCGGCGACGCCAGCTTCGATGTCGTGGTCAGCCAGCACGTGCAGATGAACATCGAGGACAAGGCGCGCTTCTATGCCGAGATGTTCCGGGTGCTGAAGCCCGGCGGCCGCCTCGGGATCTATGACCTGGTGGCGGGCGAGGGCGGCGAGCCGTTTTATCCCGTGCCCTGGGCCGCCGATGCGACGATCAGCTTCCTTGTGAAGCCGCATGCGCTGCGCGCCGCTATCGAGGGCGCCGGGTTCGAGGTCACGTCGTGGCAGGACACCACGGCCGCCGGGCTGATCTGGTTCGAGGAACAGCGCCGCCGCGAGGCAGAGCCGGGCCACGAGGCCTCGCTGCTCGGCCCCGAGTTGTTCCTCGGCTCCGACTGGTACGAAATCCTCGCCAATCTCTACCGCAGCCTCGCCGGCGATTGCGTCGCGGTTGTCGAGGCGGTATGCGGGAAGCCGGCCTGACAGATTTCCGGAGGACACGGCCATGGGCTGCTGCCATCATTATTTCACGGCGACCGAGGGCGGGGAGGACGTCTTCGCGGTCGACGTTTCGTCGATCGCCTACGGGCCCGGCGCGCTCAACGAGGCGGGCGAGCAGGCGAAGGCGCTGGGCATCAAGCGCGTCGCCCTGTTCACCGACAAGCGGCTGGCCGCGCTGGAACATGTGGCGATCGTCCGCAAATCGCTGCAGAACGCCGGCGTCGATATCGCCTTCTACGACGAGGCCAGGGTCGAGCCGACCGACGAGTCGTTCAAGGCGGCAACGCGGTTCGCCGAGGAGGCGAAGGTCGACGGCTTCATCTCGGTCGGCGGCGGCTCGGTAATGGACACCGCCAAGGCGGCCAGCCTGTACGCGACGTACCCGGCCGACTTCCTGGCCTATGTCAATGCGCCGGTCGGCGAGGGACGGCCGGTGCCGGGCAAGCTCAAGCCGCACATCGCCTGTCCGACGACCTCAGGCACCGGTTCGGAGTGTACCGGCGTGACGGTGTTCGACCTGTTGTCGATGAAGGCAAAGACCGGCATCGCCTCGCGCTATCTGCGGCCGGCACAGGCGCTGATCGACCCGCTGACGACGCATACGCTGCCGGCCAACGTCGTCGCCTGCAGCGCCTTCGACGTGCTCAGCCACGCGCTGGAATCCTATACGGCGATGCCGTTTACGCGCCGTACGCGTTCGCGTACGCCGGCGGAGCGGCCGATGAGCCAGGGCGCCAATCCGTGGTCGGACCTTGGCTGCCGAGAGGCGCTGCGGCTGGCCGGCAGGTACATGGTCCGCGCGGTCACAGACGCCGCCGACCACGAGGCGCGTGAGCAGCTGATGTGGGCCTCGACCCTGGCCGGCATCGCGTTCGGCAATTCCGGCGTGCACGTGCCGCACGGCATGGCCTATGCGGTGGCCGGACTGGTCAAGGACTACCGCCCCGAAGGCTACCCGGACGACGAGCCGATCATCCCGCACGGCATGAGCGTCATCGTCAACGCGCCGTCGGTGTTCCGCACCACCGCGGCGGCCTGCCCCGGGCGGCACCTCGAAGGCGCCGAGTGCCTGGGCGCGGATGTGCGCGGCGCCGGCGACGCGGACGCCGGCGAGGTCGTCGGCGCGCGCATCGTCGAGCTGATGAAGCCGACCGGCATCCCCAACGGCATCGCCGGCGTCGGCTACGGCGAGGCCGATATCGAGGCGCTGATCCAGGGCACCCTGCCGCAGCAGCGCCTGCTGAAGAACGCCCCGATGGAGATCGGCGCCAAGCACCTGCACACCATGTTCGAGGGGGCGCTGAGCTACTGGTAGGCGCGCGGTGCCGGCATGGCGGAATTCGAGTTCGAACCGGGGGAGACCGAGACGCTCCGGCATGCGCCGGGCTGGGTCGACCTGTGCATCGTCGCGGTGATCCTGCTGATCGAATTCGCGATCCTCGCGGCGGCCTCCCAGGAAATGGCGGCGGTGCCGATGCGCTGCGAGCCGCGGACGCTCGCCGCAATCATCGTCATCACCCTGTTCGCCGGGGCCTGCCTGCAATTCGCGGTGCTGGTCATGCCGCCGCTGGTCGAGATCACCGACCGCCGCATTTTGCGCCGCCGCCGGCTCGGCTGGGACGATCCCGAGACGCTGCCGCTCGGCGCGATCGAGCAAATCCGGCAGCAGGGCCGGCGGCTGATAATCATCGGCGGCGGTACGACCCTCGCATTCTTCTGCCCGCCTGCTTTCGCACCGCGCATCCGCGCCGCCATCAGTGGGGCGAAGAAGGTGGCTTAACCCCGCGGCGGCGCCGTGGAGCCGCGCACGACGAGGCGCACCTCGACGCGGGTGCGGTGGCGCGCGGGCTTTCCCTCGATGCGGTTGACCAGGTAGTCGGCGGCGAGCGCGCCCATCTCGCCGGACGGGACGTGCATGGTGGTGAGGCCGGGCGGGATATGGCTCGACAACTCGGCATCGTCGAAGCCGACGACCGACAGGTCGCCCGGCACGTCGAGGCCCATCGCCGCGGCCTCGAAGATTGCGCCGAAGGCGAGCAGGTCGTTGCCGCAGATCACCGCGGTCGGGCGCTGCTCCGGCGGCCCCGCCAGCACCGCACGCAGCCCGTCGCGCCCCTCGCTGACCCCGTAGGGCTCTTCGATCAGGCGGCCGTCCTCAAGACGCAGGCCGCGCCGCGCCAGAGCCTCGCGCACGCCGACCGCGCGCGCCGCCGCCCGGTCGTTGCCCTCGGCGATCCCGGCGATCATGGCGAAGCGCGTATGGCCGAGATCCAGCAGGTAACTGGTCAGCCGCACCGCCACCTCGACATTGTCGAAGCCGATGCAGGGATGCGCCGCGTCGCCCTCGTCGACCCAGGTGTTCACATGCGGCACGCCGCGGGTCTCCAGCATCACATGGAGCGACGGGTGGTGTTCCGTGCCCGTCAGCATCAGGCCCTCGATGCCGCGCTCCAGTAGGTTCGTCGCCTGGCGCAACTCCTTGTCCATGCGGTAGTCGGAGCCGGCCACGACCAGCGCATAGCCGCGCTCGTTGAGGCGCGATTCGAGCTTCTGCACGCCGGTGGCGAAGATCGGGTTGTCGAGGGTCGGCACCACGGCGCCGATGGTGCGCGAGCGGCGCGACGCCAGGGCCCTTGCCGCCGCGTCCGGGACGTAGCCCAGTTTGGTGGCTGCGGCCCGGACCCGGTCGCGCATGTCGGCGCTGACCTTGTCGGGCGTGTTCAGGGCCCTGCTCGCTGTCGCCGGCGACACGCCGGCCAGCGCCGCCACGTCGGACAGTTTGACTGACTGCGCCGATTCTTGAAATCGCTTTCTCCTCGTTCCCCGCTCCATGGCTATAGCCTGCGCCCAAGTGCCGACCGGGGCAAGAAAGAAATATTACAATAATATCAATAAAATATATGTAATATTCCCGATCCGTTCCTTTGCCA
>Ga0224512_10000814_pt1 | contig 31991 bp, 28 predicted proteins | sample SF_May12_sed_USG_4_FD_169103 | JGI IMG/M metagenome (GOLD analysis project Ga0224512, IMG submission 169103) | Sediment microbial communities from San Francisco Bay, California, United States - SF_May12_sed_USGS_13 | ecosystem: Environmental > Aquatic > Marine > Sediment | place: USA... | reverse complement strand
CAATGAAACCCGTTCACCCAGGCCCGGGTGGCGAAATTGGTAGACGCAAGGGACTTGAAGTCATTGAGCACCCAGGCTGGAAACACCTGGCGTGAATGGAGTCAAATTCGGGGAAACCTCAGCACCTCAGGGTGGTGGCAATCCCGAGCTAAGCCCGGAACCGTTTACGGGAAAGTGTAGAGACTTGACGGCTCCTGCCTGTGTCACGTGTATGACGTGATATGGCAAAGAGAAAGTCCAGACCCCAAATGCACGCGCTGCGTGCAGCAACGAAAGTTGTGGCGGGTAAGAAAATCCCTCGGTGGCAACACCGTGCCGGTTCGATTCCGGCCCCGGGCACCAATACAAATAAGGTGGTCACCCGAAAAAAAATACGGGGCATCCAGGCCAGAATTCTGATTTGATGAGACCTGATTAACTCATCTTTCGTCATTCCGGCGAATGCCGGAATCCAGACACCAGCTGATTACCAACGACTGGATTCCGGGTTTCCGCTACGCTCCACCCGGAATGACGGCCTGATCAGGCTTTCCTTAGACATGAGCTGAATTTAGCGGGACAGCAATGAGAATGTCCTCTTTTCCCTCATGCGTCCACGGCCGCTATGCAGTCAGCATCGTTGTTGGCCGGGCTGTTGACCCGCGTGCTGACCGGGCAGGCAATCATTTTATCGGCAGGGTAGGGGCGCAACAGGGGCTTGAATGTAGCTGCTTGGCGGACCTCCGGATCCAGCCAGTGCTCGTAATCAGCGGGTTCAATGATGACCGGCATACGGTCATGCACCGGCCTTACGGTGTCGTTGGCCCCGGTGACAATGATGCTGCAGGACTCGATCACCTCGTCCTCGCCTTCCCAATGCTCCCACAGGCCGGCAAAGGCAAATACGCCGCGCCGCTTGATGCGGAAGTACCAGGGCTGCTTGCCCGCGGCGGTCTGCTGCCATTCATAGAAGCCATCGGCAGGAATCAGGCAGCGCCGTCGACGGAATGCGGCCCGGTAGGCCGGCTTGTCGGCCACGGTCTCGGCGCGGGCATTGATCATGCGATAACCGACTTTGGCTTCTTTCGCCCAGGACGGGACCAGGCCCCAGCGCAGCAGCACCATTTCACGCTGCCGGTCGGCAACCCGCACGGCAGGGACCGACTGCGACGGCGCGACGTTATAACTCGCACCGATGTCCGGCACCGCGTCCACCCCGAAATGCTCCCGCAGCTCTTCGGGTGGCGTGTGTAAGGTAAAACGTCCGCACATAAGGGTATCGCTATCTATCCACTCATGATCCGCGGCCAGCGCGCGTGCATGGCATCCGCCAGTTCCGGCTCGACCGTGACCACGTAGACCCGCCGCTCGTGCCCGCTGCGCGCCACCAGCCCCTGGATCCACTGGCCCTTGGTCAGATCATACCAATGGCTGCAGCCCTCGAAGTCCTTTTCCATGAAACTCTTCACCGGCAGCTTGACCGGTAGCGGGAACCAGCGGTCCCAGCGACCGCCGTAGATCGCGTCCAGCCGCGCCCAGCCGCCCAGCGGCAGTTCGCCGGCCTGGTCATGGCGCCGGCCCCACGCCAGCCGTTCCGTGCCGCCGCTGCGGGTCCTGACCGGCAGCATGGCCTTCGGGTTGGGGAAATACACCCGGACATCCTGGCCCTGCGATGAATAGTAGACACCGCCGCACATCAGGATCGGGCGCAGCACCCTGAGCGGATTTTATCCAAGCCGCCATGCTCGCAGTTCAATCGCACCTGCAAGGCGCTCCTACCACTTCGTTCCCGCCTCTCGCGGCATATATGACAGGCCGGGCAGGGGTGAGGGTGGTCAATTACTCCGCTGGACACGACCGTTCCCCTCAGATCGTCTGGCGATGGCCGTGGGGTTTCCAGGCCGGGGCAATCACGTTGGGCATGCTCGAGCGCCCGAGCAGGCGCGCCGGGGCCAGGGCGAACTCGCCGTAGCGCCGGTTGATTTCGTCCATCACGGCATTGACCTCGCGCTGTTCCTCGTCCAGGGCATCGAACAGTTCCAGCTGATTGCCTTCGGGCACCGGGTCCAGCGCGGTCACCTGCACCTGGTGCACCCCCTGGCCGGTCCAGGCCTCGTCCATGACCCGGCGGCACAGCGTCATGATCTCGCGGCCGTCGGCGGCGGGCAGGGCGCAGCGCAGCTTGCCGCCGACCCAGCCCGCATCCGTGCGCAGGCCGATAAAGAAGGTCGTCGCCTGCAGCCGGTGGCGCCGCAGGCGCGTGCCGACCTTCTCGCTCATGTGCAGCAGGTAGGTAAGCAGCACCTCCCGGTCGCGGGTGGCCGGCGGTACCACCTTGCCATGACCGATGGACTTCGGCGCCGGGACCTCGCACTGCAGTTTCTCGGGGTCCTGCCCCTGGCACATGTACCAGATACGCCGCCCGGGATTGCCGAAACGCCGTGCCAGCACGCTGATGGGCAGGTGCCTGATTTCGCCGCAGCGGCGCACGCCATGCTGCGCCAGGAAGCCACCAATGCCCTCGGCGATGCCGCACAGCGCTGTCACCGGCACGTCGTGCAGGCGTTGTGCCGCCTCCCAGGGCGGGATCACCGTCAGGCCATCCGGTTTGTGCAGCTTGGCGGCGAACTTGGCCGTGGTCTTGTCACCGCTGACGCCCACCGAACACAGCACACCGGAGGCCTCGAACACCCTGCGCTTTACCAACCGGGCCATGCGCAGGGGCGTACCCAGCAGGCGCTGGCAATGGGTGACGTCCAGAAAGGCCTCGTCCACGGAAAACACCTCCATATCGGGCGTCACGTCCTGCAGCGCCTCCATGATGGCGATAGAGGTGGCGGCATAACGCTCCGGCTGCGCCGGACACTGGATCAGCTCCGGGCACAGCACGCGCGCCTTTTTCAGGCGCATGCCGGTCTTGATACCATAGGCCCTGGCCTCGTAGGAGCAGGTGATGATGCAGGTACCCTGGCGGCCGTTGGTGATCGCCACCGGGCGTCCGCGCCATTCGGGGCGGTCGCGCTGCTCGATGGACGCGAAAAAGGCGTTCATGTCGACCAGGATGATGGCCCGGGGCCAGACCACGGGACAGTGACCGGCAAACTCCGGACAGTCGGGACGGGGGGAACGGCTAACAAACGGCATGCGCAATTTCCGTATTCAGGGTTGCTGGCAACAGGCCGGGCAGGGCCGCCCGACTACTGTGATTATATACAGTATCTTCAGGAACAGGCCAGCCGGTTAGAAAAAGTCTAAAGAAGTTGATCAAAATCAAGACGCCAGCGATATAAATCCAGCGATACTCTGACTGTCCGGGACTGTGCGCAGTCCCGGAATGTTGCGGTGCGCGAGGCCATGCAGAGGAGGCATGCGCAACGCGCTGATTTTCGTACTGATTCATTCGTACTGATTCAACAGGGGACCTGCAGCAAGGGGGTGCCGGAATTGTATAAAGGCGGGACACGATGACTGCGGCGGACTTGAACAGGACACGCGACAAACCGGTGGTGAGCGAGCGCCTCAGGCGCCTGCTTGGGCTGGTCTTCCTGCTGTTTGCGCTGCTGGTCGTCAACTCGGTCTACCTGGTCACCATCACCTACCTGGAACACTCGAGCAACCAGATTCACCAGGACTATTTCTACCTGCTGATGTTCCTGCTGCACCTGGCGATGGGACTGCTGCTCACCGTGCCGGTGATCCTGTTCGGACTCACGCACATGCGCCGCGCCTGGCGGCGCCCCAACCGCTACGCGGTACGCGCCGGGATTGCGCTGTTCAGCATCGCCCTGGTGCTGCTGTTCACCGGGCTGATGCTGACCCGCTTCGATTTCTTCGAAATCAATGACCCGCTGGTACGCCGCGCTGCCTACTGGGTACATATCACCAGTCCCCTGGCCGTCGCCTGGCTGTTTGTGCTGCACCGCCTCGCGGGCCGGCCGATCCGCTGGCAGCGGGGCCTGCACTGGGCGCTTGCGGCCGCGGCCTTTGCGGCCGTGATGCTGGTGCTGCACGTCAGTACCCGGACCAGCGGTGAACCGGTACAGAAGGTGGAATTCCTGCCCTCGCTGGCGGTGCTCGCCGGCAGCAACACCATCCCGGCCAGTCACCTGATGACAGACGACGAGTGCGCGGTATGTCACGGCGAGATCGCGGAACAGCACGCACACAGTGTCCACCGCTTCAGTTCTTTCAATAACCCGGTCTACAAGTTCAGCGTCGAGGAAACCCGCAAGGTCGTCATGCAACGCGACGGAACGATGCAGGCCGCGCGTTTCTGTGCCGCCTGCCATGACCCGGTCCCCCTGTTCGACGGTCGCTTTGACGACCCGGACTTCGATACCGACAACGACCCGACGGGGCAGGCCGGCATCACCTGCCTGAGCTGTCACGCCATCACCGCTCTGGACGGCACCGTCGGCAATGGCAACTACACCATCGCGGACCCCCCGCGTTACCCGTTTGCATTCAGTAAATCCGGACTGTTCAAGGCCATCAACCACCAGTTGATCAAGGCCAAGCCGGCCTTTCACAGCAAGACCCTGCTGAAGCCCTTCCACCGGGAGGCGGCCTTCTGCTCGACCTGCCACAAGGCACACATACCCGAGGAGGTCAACCACTACCGCTGGCTGCGCGGGCAGAACCACTATGACAGCTTCCTGTTCAGCGGCGTATCCGGGCACCGGGTCGACAGCTTCTACTATCCGCCGCAGGCGGCCTCGCGCTGCAGTGACTGCCACATGCAGCTGACGCCCTCCGACGACCCGGCGGCCCGGGATTTCGACGCCAGCGGCGAGCGCAGCACGCACAATCACCAGTTCCCGGCCGCCAATACCGGCATCGCACACATGCTCGACCTGCCGGACTGGGTCATGCAGGCCCACCAGGATCGTCTCAGTAACGTGACGCGCATCGATATCTTCGGCATCAAGGAAGGCGGGCGTATCGACGGCAAGCTGCATGCGCCGCTGCGCCCCGAACTGCCGGTGCTCAAACCGGGACGGCGTTATCTGCTGGAACTGGTCGTGCGCACCACCGGGGTCGGTCACCACCTGACCCAGGGGACGGCCGATTCCAACGAGCTCTGGCTCGATGTCAGCGCATCAACCAACGGCCGGGTCATCGGTCACAGCGGCAGCCTCGACGCGGACGGGGCCGTCGACCCCTGGTCCTATTTCGTGAATTCCTATGTCCTGGACCGCGCGGGGAACCGCATCGACCGGCGCAACGCCCAGGATATCTTCGTACCGCTCTACAACCACCAGATCCCGCCGGGGGCGGCATCGGTGGTGCATTACCTGCTGGAGGTACCTGCCGACGTCAACGGCCCCGTCGAGATCGAGGCCCGGCTTAACTACCGCAAGTTCGACACCACCTACCTGCGCCACCTGCAGGGCGAGGCCTTCACCTACAACGACCTGCCTATCACCACCATGGCGACCGACAGGATCACGCTGCCGGTAGTGTCACACCCGGGTGAACTGCCCGAACAGACACCGGCAATCCCTGTTATCGAGCGCTGGAACGATTACGGCATTGGCCTGCTGCGCGAAGGCAGCTCGGTCTCGACCAGCGGCAAGGGCGAACTGCGCCAGGCCGAAACCGCCTTCCAGCAGGTGGAAGCCCTGGGTGACGGCAAGGGCCCGCTCAACCTGGCGCGGGTCTATTTCAGGGAGGGACGTCTGGATGAGGCCGCGCGCGCCCTGATGCGCGCCAGTACCAGCACATCACCGGCCCCGTCCTGGACCATTGCCTGGTTCAGCGCACTCATCGACCGCGAGAACGGCTACCTGCGCGAGGCCGAACAGACCTTGAAAAACATCATCGAGACCCGTTTCCAGGATGCCCGCAGGCGCGGCTTCGATTTCTCCTACGATGTCCGGGTACTGAACGAACTGGGGCGCATCCTGTTCGAGCGTTCCCGACAGTTGCGTGGCACGGCAAACGAGGCGCAGCGCCGCGAACTGCTCGGCCAGGCACGCGACTGGTTCCTGCGCACCCTGGAAATCGAATCCGAGAACCTGAGCGCACACCACAACCTGGCACTGGTCTATGCCGCACTCGACTACACAGAGGAGGCACAACGGCACCGGGCGCTGCATGAGAAATACCGCCCGGATGACAATGCGATCGAGCAGGCCGCCGCCCTGCATCGCAGCCGCAATCCGGCCGCGGACAAGGCCGCGGCGGCCATTGCCATCTATGTACTCAACAAGCAGGACAGAAAGACCCTGCAACCATGAAACAGGATAATTCATCAATACAGCCCTACAGGGGCGAGGCCGTTATCCGCACGGTCTTTTACCGCTCCCTGGGCGTCATCCTGGTGATTGCCCTGGGCGGCGCCGGCCTCTGGTACCTGTCACGCGAGGCTACGAAACCGGAAGCAATCGAGGAGGCCGTGGTCTCCGGCCCGGTCATCGAGACCGCGACACCGCTGCACACGCCACCCGCCGTTGCCTTCACCGACATCACCGACGAGGCGGGGATTGATTTCGTGCATGTCAACGGCAGTCGGGGGGAAAAACTGATGCCCGAGGCCATGGGCAGCGGGGCGGCCTTCCTCGACTATGACAACGACGCCGACCAGGACCTGTTGCTGGTCAACGCCACCGGCTTGTCGGAACAGCCACAGCAACCGGCACCGACCCTGGCGCTCTACCGGAATGACGGCCACGGCCGCTTCAGCAACGTGACCGAAGAGTCCGGGCTCGCCATTACCACCTACGGCATGGGGGTTGCAGTCGGCGACTATGATGCCGATGGCTGGACGGACGTGTATATCACGGCCCTGGGCGAAAACATTCTCCTCAGGAACAACGCCGGACAGTTCGTCGATGTCACGGCCGCGGCACAGGTCGCTGGGCTGGCGAGCGACTGGAGCACTGCGGCAACCTTCATCGATTACGACAACGACCAGGACCTGGACCTGTTCGTCGGCAACTACGTGTTGTGGTCGCGCAAGATCGATCTGGAGATCGATTTCCAGCTCACCGGCCTGGGCCGGGCCATCGGCGCCCCCAACCACTTCACCGGCACCAACAATCGCCTCTACCGTAACGAGGGCAACGGGCTGTTCAGCGATGTCTCGCATACCGCCGGCATCGTCGTGAATGATCCGGTCAGCGGCCTGCCGGAAGGCAAGGCCCTGGCGGTCGCGCCGGTGGACTATGACGGTGACGGCTGGATCGACCTGTTCGTGGCCAATGACACGGTCAGAAATTTCCTGTTCCACAACCTGGGCAACGGCCGCTTCGAGGAGATCGGTGCACTCGAAGGCATCGCCTTCGACCGCAACGGCAAGGCCACCGGCGCCATGGGTATCGACACGGCCTATTTCCGCAACTCCGACGACCTGGGCATCGGCATTGGCAACTTCGCGAACGAAATGAACTCCCTGTTCGTCACCGCCGACGGCCAGGCCCCGTTTGCCGACGAGGCCATCCTCGAGGGCTTCGGACCGGCCTCGCGCCTGGCCCTGACCTTCGGGCTGTTCTTTTTCGATTACGACCTCGACGGCCGGCTCGACCTGTTCCAGGCAAACGGCCACCTGGAGAGCGAGATCAACGTCGTGCAACCCAGCCAGCACTACGCCCAGCCCGCCCAGTTGTTCTGGAACTGCGGTGATGACTGCCGCAACCGCTTCCTCCATGTGGAAGAGACCGGGGCGCTGGCCACACCCCTGGTCGGCCGGGCGGCCGCCTATGCCGATATCGACAACGATGGCGACCTGGACATCGTGATCACCCAGGTAGGCCGGCGCGCGCGGCTGTTCCGCAACGACCAGCAGCTGGGCAACCACTGGCTGCGCGTGGCCTTCGCGGACGGCCCAGGCGCGGGTGTGATCGGCGCCCGGGTGGAACTGACCGCCGGCGGCATCACCCAGCGCCGCCATGTCATGCCCACGCGCAGCTATCTCTCCCAGGTCGAGTTGCCGGTGACCTTCGGCCTCGGGCGCAACGCTCAGGTGGACAGGCTGAGCGTCACCTGGCCGGATGGCCGTGTACAGGAGATCCCGGTCAAAGCGGTCGACCGCGTCATCACCGTGAGCCGGGGGCACTGAGGTGTCTGGAACCATTTTTAGAACAACTGCACAACATAACGCCGATGGCAAGAATGAAAAATGGTTCCTGACACCCTTATTTCTGATCCTGTGCCTGCTGGCCGCGCCGCCGCTTCTCGCCGATGACAGCGTGGCAGCCCCGCCTGCGGACCGGGACAAACCGGGTTTGCAGGCCGTCCCACTGCCCAAAACAGACAACCTGGATGAAGAAACCCGCGCGCGTCTTGAGGAGGCCCGCGCACAGGTCAATGCTGCCTTGCAGGAACGGGCCGCCGCACGCGAGCTCGCGGCCACCTACGGAGAACTGGGCGCACTCTATCAGGTCTATGCACTGCACCGTTCGGCGGAACAGTGCTATGCGAATGCCATCGCCCTGGATCCCGACAATTTCCGCTGGAACTATTACGCCGCCTACCATGCCGCATCCACCGGGCGCATGCCGCTTGCCGTGCAGCGCTACCGGCAGGCGCGCGCATTGAAACCCGCCTACAAGGCACTGGTCGTGCGCCTTGCGGATGCCTTGCTCGACCTGAACGAACTCGACAGTGCCCGCACGGCCTATGAAGAGGTCATCAGCGAGACCGGACTGGAGGCCGCCGCCCTCTATGGCCTGGGGCAGATCGCCCTGCTGCAGCGCGACTATGAAACGGCCATTGCGCATCTCACTCGCGCCCTCGAACTGGACCCCGCTGCGACCCGCATTCATTACGTCCTGGCACAGGCCCTGCGCGCCGTGCAGCGCACTACCGAGGCCAGAACACAGCTGGCATTACGCGGCGACGTGCTGCCCGCCATCAGGGACCCCCAGATCGAAAGCCTCATGGCCATGAAGAGCGGCGCCCACGTCCACTTCATCCGCGCCATGAAGGCCATCAACCGGCACGATCATAACGCGGCACGGGGGCACTTTGCCGACGGCCTGGCCCGGGAACCGGACAATGCCATCGCGCTGGTCAGCTACGCTCGCACCCTCTACCTGACAGGGGAGGCCAGCGAGGCCCGGACGATCCTGGAACGTGCCGTCACCCTGAAACCGGACAATGTGCTGGGACTGTTCCTGCTCGGGATCCTGGCAGAGGAGGGGGGCGATACCGCCCGGTCGACTGACTATTATCAGCGGGTACTCAAGCTGGAGCCGGCGCATGCCGGGGCCCATTATTATCTCGGCAATCATTATTTCCGCCAGCAGGACACCCGGCAGGCCGCGACGCATTATCGCCAGGCCCTGGCGGCCGATGCACGCTACTCGGCGGCCTATATCCCGTACCTCGGCGCGCTGATCCACTCCGGTGCCTCCGATGGCACGCTGCTGGAGACCCTCAGGGACGCGTCGCATTATTTCCCCGAGCAGCCAATCTACCGCAGCCTGCTGGCCCGCCTGCTGGCGACGAGCCGCGACCCGCAGATATACGCTCCGCAGGATGCGCTGCGCCTGGCCGAACAACTGGTCGAAGAACAACGCATCCCGCCGCACCTGGAAGTGCTGGCACTGGCCTTTGCCGTCAATGGCCGCTTCGCGCAGGCCGCCACGATCCTGGAAGAGGCGCTGATGCGGGTTGCCTGGTCAATGCCCGGTGTGGCGACCCGCCTGGGCGCAACCCTGGCCGCCTACCAGGAAGAAAAACTGCCTGCCGCCGAAGAGCTGCAGGACTGGCCCGTGATCCAGCCGCCGGCCTTTGATGGCCAGGGGCCGTTCCGCAACTACCCGGCCGCGAGACCGTACTGAAGACACCCTTGTGTTCGCAGGGTTCCTCTGCTCACCCCACGCAGTGCACCCTACCTCCTGATTCATTACGCTGAAAAAAGGAAAGGCGCACCCGAGGGTGCGCCTTTTCCGGTTTGCAGTGATACAACTGCGGCAAATTACTTGCTCGTACTGGTTGCCGGTGCAGCAGGAGCTGCATACCCGCCATAGCCATAACCGGGATAACCGCCATAGCCATAACCGGGGTAACCGCCCCAGCCGTAACCGGGATAACCGCCCCAGCCGTAACCGGGATAACCGCCCCAGCCGTAACCGGGATAACCATAACCATAACCCGGATAACCCCAGGGACCACCGCCCCAGGGACCACCCCAGTAATCGTCATCGCCCCACCAGGCACTCGCCGTGCTGGCGCCCAGTGCGGCTGCGCCGGCCACGATAATGGCAGCAACAAGCTTCGTAATTGTCTTCATTACATCTTCCCTCCGTTATTGTTGATTACCTGATTACCTGATTACCTGATTACCGCTGCCTGCCAGTTAGTAGCCGGCAAAGGTAACTAAAAGTATAGACAAAATAATGTCGCAGCTCCTAGCCCCGAAGGTGAGGGTGATGCGGCCTATTCAATGATTATTTGATCCAGATCAAACCACTGACCGGACCCTGGAGGGGCGCCGGGGGCCGCATGCCGGGGGTAGGGAGGGGCAATCTAAATTTCAGATATTACTGAATAAAAATTATATATCTTATTGTTATTTATAGTTTTTTATTCATGATAGATAAAGCCATAAGGCCCGGCGCCGATATACCTAAGGCAGTTATCCGCCACAGAGACACGGGCCATGGTCAGGGTTCTACGAGGATTTCAAGGTACACGCCGGCTGGGGCTTGCCCTGGGCCTCTGCGCCATGCTGGCGGCCTGCAGCACGACCCCGCCAGTACGGCAGAAACCATCCAGCGGCGATGTACAAACAGCACCGGTCCATCCCCCGGTCGTTACCCTGGCAAACAGCCTGCTGGGCGTTCCGTATCACTATGGTGGTTCCAGCCCGCGCGGCTTCGATTGCAGTGGCCTGGTGTATTACGTCTATCACCGGGCCGGCATGCCGGTACCCCGTACAACGACGGCACAGCGCCAACATGCCATACCCGTCGCCCTGACACACATTCAGCCCGGGGACCTGCTGTTTTTCAAACACGGCTATCGCCGGGTATCCCACGTCGGCATCTATACCGGTAGCGGGCAATTCATACATGCCCCCTCGAGCGGGAAGCGGGTGTCCTATGCCAGCCTCGACAATCCCTACTGGCAGCGGCGGCTGGTTGCCGCGGGACGTTATCAGCGCTGATCCGGCACCGGCATCCTGTTTACAGGTCACGCATGCGCTCGTTATAGTGATCCGCGCATGTCCTACAGCCGATCATTTACCGCCATCCTGATTGTCGCAATCCTGATGACAAATTCCACCACGGCCGGAACAGCCAGGCGATTGGCAGACTGTCCCCAGACACCGAATTGTGTCTCCAGCCTGGCGACTGACAAGCAGCACGCAGTTGCACCTTTTTCATTCTCAGGCGCTGCACAACAGAACTGGGGCAGGCTCAGGGCGGCTATCCTGTCGCAGAAACGCACCCGAATAGTGGCAGAGGATGCAAGCTATCTGCATGCCGAGGTACACAGCAAGGTTTTCGGCTTTATCGATGACCTGGAATTTGTACTGGTGCCTGAAGAGGGGATCATTCATGTACGTTCGGCCTCGCGCTCGGGATACAGCGACTTCGGCGTAAACCGGCGACGCATCGAACGTATACGCCGCACGTTTAACGGGCAATAAGGGGAAAGGCAGTGCAGGCTGAGGGTGTCATCAAGTTTGACCTGGCATTCAGCAGCGCGCCGGCTGTGCACCCGGAAACGCTGCGCGAGCTCAATGCCTGGCGGCGGATACTCTGGCAGCTCGCGCTGGTCGGACAGGACCCGCAACGCTACGGCGGTTATGGTTTCGGCAATGTCAGCCAGCGGCTGGCACCGTTCGATGCCGAGCCGGGGCGACGTGCCTTCATCATCAGCGGCACCCAGACCGGTGGCCTGGCAACCCTGGACGCATCCGCTTACTGCACCGTCACGCAACATGATCCGCGCCGCAACCAGATCGCCGCCGCAGGGCCGGTCAGGCCTTCATCGGAATCGCTGACACATGCCATGATCTATGCCCTGGATACCGGTATCCGGGTGATCCTGCATGTCCATTCACCGGTGATCTGGCAGCATGCCGAAACCCTGCAGCTACCGCTTACAGACCCGGCCGTTGAATACGGCACACCGGCCATGGCACTGGAGGCAGAGCGCCTGTTCAGGGAAACGGCTGTCAGTGACAAGGGCATGTTTGCCATGGGCGGGCACGAAGACGGTGTCGTGGCCTTCGGGGCAACAGCGGAAGAGGCCGGCACCCGCCTGTTAAGCACGCTGGCCACAGGCTACACACTTATCTGAACGGAACCTGTCGGGAGGAATTCAATGTCCAGGATCAGCATCAGCTGCGCTAACAACGGCCCACTCGTGGTCAAGGGCCTGACCCGGCTGATTGACAGCGAGGGCAGGCCGTTGCCGACCAAACCGGCAATGGGACTGTGCCGATGCGGCGCCTCCAGGAACAAGCCGTTCTGTGACGGCAGTCATAAAGACTCGGGCTTCGATGACGCCAGGTCACTGCAACGCACACAGGACAGGTGTCGGGATTACGTCGGCCAGCACATCACCATTCACAACAACGTGCTGCTGTGTTCGCATGCGGAGCACTGTGTCAAACAACTCGGCAGCGTGTTCAACGAACACAACACGCCGTGGATCGATCCCGACGGCGACAGCGTGGACAATATCCGCGCACTCATCGACAGCTGTCCGTCGGGCGCGTTGAGTTACAGCGTCGACGGCGAACCGCAACACATCCCGGAACGTCAGCCAACGATCGAAATCGAACAGCACGGCCCGTACCGCGTCAGCGGTGGCATTGAGCTTGCCAATGCCGACTGGGGTGAAGGTGCCTCACGCGAGCATTACACCCTGTGTCGCTGCGGTGCCTCGAAAAACAAGCCGTTCTGCGACGGCAGCCATGTCCATAGCGGTTTCAGGGGCGATAACGAGCCGATCTAGGAACCGGGCAGAGGCCCTGGCAGGGAGACATCTTTGTACAGAGACGTATCCTATTTAACATAATATACATTACACGAACTAATATACCGGGCAGGCGATATATCATTATGATGCCCTCAAGCCCTGAAACAACCCTATCAACAGACACGCATTCCTGTGAAACAGATACTGCACCCAGCGGCCTTGATAGCGCTTGTCGCAACAGCGGCACAGGCCGACACCTTTCCGCTGCCGCCCCTTGATGTCGACATGGTCGGCCAGGTGCAGCACATCACGGCACACCGCGATGAAACCCTGCTGGACCTGGCGCGCGACTTCGACCTGGGTCAACAGGAGATCCTGCTGGCCAATCCCGAGGTGGACCGCTGGCTGCCCAAAGAAAATTCGGTGGTGGTCCTGCCGCGCCGCTTCATCATCCCCAAGGCCGAACGCCGCGGCCTGATCCTCAATCTGCCGGAGATGCGCCTGTATTACTTCCCCGACCCGAAGCTGACCGAATCACCGGTGATGATCACCCATCCGGTGAGCGTCGGGCGCATGGACTGGGAGACCCCGCTGGGCATCACCAGGATTGTCAGCAAACAAAAGGACCCCTCCTGGACCCCGCCCCAGTCGCTCAAGGAAGAGGCCCTGGCCGACGGCGAGATCCTGCCCGATGTGGTCCCGGCCGGGCCGGACAACCCGTTGGGACGCTATGCCATGCGCCTGGGGCTGCCCGGTTACCTCATCCACAGCACCAACAAGCCCTACGGTGTCGGGATGCGGGTCACCCATGGTTGTGTACGCATGTATCCCGAGGACATCGAGAAGCTGTTCGACAAGATCCCCACCGGTACCCCGGTGCAGATCGTCAACCAGCCGGTCAAGGTGGGCTGGCTGGCCGGCGCCCTGTTTCTGGAGATACACCCGGTCATGGATGAAGACCGGGAAAAGTACAGCGACTTCATGCAAATGGTCCTCAATGTGATTGCCGATGCCATCGCCGAATCAGGAACAGACCACCAGGTCGCGCTCAACGGTCGCGCCATTCGCACCGCAATCGGGGAACAGCACGGCATGCCGGTGCTGATCTCGCGCTAGTGCATGCAAAAAACAAGGCCCCCGCGGGGGCCTTGTGATCAGAAACGTCTCGGGATAGGCAAATAGCGAGCCTGTTATTTGTACATCGCCTTCTTGAACATGCGATCGATCTTGCTATCGGTTTCCTGCGACAGGCTCATGGCCTGGTTGGCGGTATTCGTCGCCGTCCCCGCCATAGCCTTGGCCTCGGCTGCGTCACGGGATGCGGCCGCGGCCTCCGCCTTGGCCGCAGCAGCATCCGCGCTGGCCTGGTCAACCTGGCTCTTCAGGCTGGCAAGCTCGCCGGTCGAGGCACAGCCACTGATACCGGTATAGAGTACCGCTACCGTTGCCAGGGCCAGCAGGCGCCGTGTTTGAGTCATCTTGATTTCCATCATTGTCCTCCTTCGTGGGTGATCCATTGGCTGAAATTGCACGCCGCAATGCTACCTGATCAGGCAACCGGCAGGAAACAGTAAACAGGGGACATTCTGCTTTTTATTGCACCCGGGAACTACAGGTGGGTGAAAAAAATGAAAAAAACAGAATGTCCCCGTTTATCCCTAGCGTATTTCGACGGGTGTACCGATGCGCACCCAGCGCTGCAGGCGATCGATCTGCGCATTGGTGAGGGCGACGCAGCCATTGGTCCAGTTGAACTGTTCATGGATCTCCGGGTCACCTGCCCCGATGCCGTGAATGCCGATATAACCGCCCAGCACGGTATTCTGCGGCGGGGTCTTGCCGGTCCGGGAGGCCTGCCGGATCGCACGCCATTGTTCTTCACTGATGGCACCTTCCTCCAGGGCGCGGGTGGCCGCCTCGAGATCAGGAAAATCGAGCCCCATGAACAGGTGATAGCGGGTGTCAGTGGTGATGCGCCGGATAGTGAACCGGCCCAGCGGGGTCTGGTTGTCTCCCTGGCGCTTGAACCAGGTCGTGCCATAACGACCGATGGCGATGTCCTCGAAGCGGTCCACCTCCCTGCCCTCCTGCAGCACGCTCAGGGTCCGGCTGTCGGTATCCACCAGCAGCCGGATTTCGTCTTCAGCCAGCGCAGTGGCTACCGGCAGCCAGAGCAACTGGGCGACAACTGCAAGAAACCAGGCCGCCTGCCTGAGTCGAATGATTGCCATGATGTGCGTACGAGGTCCGCGCAGTGATATAACAGACCTGTCATTATATAGCCTGCAGTTCTGAACCGATATGCAGCCACTCAACCCGGGGTATACGCGTCATGTTCGAGTCCGAATTCTGTCTTGAAGAGTCGATCATCCATCTCAACCATGCCGCCGTCTCCCCGTGGCCCCGCTGCACGGTAAAGGCCGTCAAGTCATTTGCCGATGAGAATGCCTCGCTGGGATCCCGGCACTACCCGGACTGGGTAAAGACCGAGCAGGACCTGAAGGAACAGCTACGGCAGCTGATCAATGCACAGTCTTGCGACGAAATCGCGCTGTTGAAAAACACCTCGGAGGCGCTGTCCACGGTCGCCTACGGCCTGTCCTGGGCGCGCGGCGACAATGTCGTGATCACCAGCCAGGAATTCCCCTCCAACCGGATCGTGTGGGAGTCGCTGGTGAAGTACGGCGTTGCAACCCGTCCTGCCGACCTGGACCTGGACGATTCGCCCGAGGCGGCGATACTGGCCTGCATCAACAACAACACCCGCCTGGTCGCGGTCAGCTCGGTGCAGTACGGGACAGGCCTGCGACTCGACCTGGAACGGATCGGCGCCCACTGTCACGAACGTGGCATCCTGTTCTGCGTGGATGCCATCCAGAGTCTCGGGGCAGTCGAGGTTGACGTACAGGCTTGCCATGCGGACTTCGTCATGGCGGATGCACACAAATGGATGCTGGGACCGGAAGGCATTGCCCTGTTCTATTGCCGCAGCGAGGCGATGGAGCGGCTGGACCTGAAGCAATACGGCTGGCATATGGTCGAGGATCCGGGTAACTACGATCGCCGTGACTGGGAGGTCGCTGCCAGCGCCCGGCGCTTCGAGTGCGGCAGCCCCAACATGACCGGCGTGCATGCACTGCATGCCAGCCTGTCGCTGCTTCACGGGGTTGGCATGTCCACGATCGAGAAACTGGTGATGGAAAACAGCAGCTACCTGATCGAGCGGCTTGATCAGCTCGGTGACTATCGGTTGATCACACCCAGAGAGGCTGCGCGGCACGCTGGCATCGTCAGCTTCGCGCCCCTGAATGACAAGCCGGAGACACTCTACGCGCGCCTGGTTGAATGCAACGTGCTGTGTGCCATACGTGCTGGCGGCGTGCGATTCTCACCGCATTTCTACACCCCCCGGGAGAAGCTGGACCAGGCCCTGGACCTGCTGAATACCTAGGCGAACCGTGCACAGAATACACCCTACAGACCAGAAGTATGTTTTGCGCATTCGGTCAAGGCAGTGGAAACTGGGATAGGGTATTTATGTCCAATCTGTTAATGTCATATTTTGGATATCCGTCTGCACGATGCGGCTGCAACCAACGTCAACAACCGAATAAGGACTGCCGACATGGTCACCTTGATTGAACTGCTCGTTGTTCTGGTCGTCATCGGATTTCTGATGGCACGCCAGGCCTCGCGTTACCTGTGGGTTGGCCTGCTGGGCGCCGGACTCGTCTTCTGGAGCATCTTTCATTCACCACCTGGCTGGGCACTGCTGCTTGCCTGGCTGGTGTATATCCCGATTGCCGCCCTGCTGACCCTGCCTGCCCTCAGGCTGCGCCTGGTCAGCGGTCCGCTGCTGGCGCTGTTTGCCAGACTCATGCCCGCCATGTCGGACACCGAGCGCGAGGCCCTGGAGGCCGGCAGCGTGTGGTGGGAAGCGGAGGTCTTCAGCGGGCAACCGGACTGGCACCACCTGCTCGGCTTCCCTGCCCCGCAACTCAGCGCAGAGGAACAGGCCTTTCTCGACGGGCCTGTGGAAGAACTCTGCGCCATGATCAACGACTGGGAGATCACCGAGGAGCTGCGTGACCTCAACGAGGAGACCTGGGACTACCTGAAGCGCCAGGGCTTCTTCGGCATGATCATTCCGAAGCAGTACGGCGGCCTGGAGTTCTCGGCCAACGCCCACTCCGTGGTGGTGATGAAGATTGCCAGTGTCAGCATCTCCGCCGGGGTGACGGTCATGGTGCCGAACTCCCTGGGCCCGGCCGAACTGCTGCTCACCTACGGCACCGACGCACAGAAGGACCACTACCTGCCCCGCCTCGCCAATGGCACGGAGATTCCGTGTTTCGCCCTCACCGGGCCGGAGGCCGGCAGTGACGCCGCCTCCATGCCCGACAACGGTATCGTCTGCCGCCAGCCATTCAATGATGAGGCGGATGTCCTGGGCATCCGCCTGAACTGGGAAAAACGCTACATCACCCTGGGACCGGTGGCGACGCTGCTGGGCCTCGCCTTCCACCTCTACGACCCCGACCATCTGCTCGGCGATAAAGAGGACATCGGCATCACCCTGGCGCTGATCCCGACGTCGACCCCCGGTGTCGAGATCGGCAAGCGCCATTTCCCCATGAGCCAGTCGTTCATGAACGGGCCGAACAGTGGCCGGGATGTATTCATTCCCATGGACTGGATCATCGGCGGACAGGAATTTGTCGGCCAGGGCTGGCGCATGCTGATGAACTGCCTGTCCGTCGGCCGCGCCATCTCCCTGCCCGCCCTGAGCACGGCCTCCGGCCAGAAGATGAGCCGTGCGGTTGGCGCCTACGCCGCCGTGAGAAAACAGTTCAAGGTGCCGATCGGCAAGTTCGAAGGGATCAGCGAGGTGCTGGCCCGCATTGCCGGCAATGCCTATACCATGAACGCGGCGCGCGGCTTCACCACCGCCGCCATCGATTCCGGCGAAGACCCCTCCGTGGCCTCGGCGATTGTGAAGTACCAGCTGACGGAACGCATGCGCCTGGTCGTGAACGACGCCATGGACGTACTCGGCGGACGCGGCATCAGCATGGGCCCGAAAAACTTCGTGGCGCGCGGCTACCAGGCCCTGCCGATCGGCATCACCGTCGAGGGCGCCAACATCCTCACCCGCAACCTCATCATCTTCGGCCAGGGGGCAATCCGCTGCCACCCCTTCCTGTTCAAGGAAATCGAGGCGACCGCCAACAAGGATGTCGCTGCCTTCGATGCCGCCCTGTTCGGACACGGCAGCCTCGCCATGAGCAATATCGCACGTTGCCTGTTCCACGGCATGAGCCATGGCCGCCTGCTGTCATCACCGCAGCACGGCCGGCGCGGTCACTACTACCGCCAGTTCACACGCATGAGCCTCGCCTTTGCCGTCACCACCGAGATGACGCTGTTGTCACTGGGTGGCGGACTGAAACGCAAGGAATCGATCTCGGGGCGTCTTGGTGACGTCCTGAGCTACCTCTACCTGGGCAGCGCAGTACTCAAGCATCACTATGACAACGGTTCCCCGGAGGACGAATTGCCACTGCTGGAATGGGCCTGCGATGACCTGCTCTACAACATCCAGGTGCGCCTCAACGAGGTATTGAACAACTTCCCCAACCGTTTCATTGCCGTACTGACACGCGCCCTGACCTTCCCGGCCGGCAAACCCTACCGGCGTCCGGGTGATGCGCTCAGCCACCGGGTCGCGGACCTTATCCTGAGCCCGTCCCCGCTGCGTGACCGTCTGACGGAAGGTGTGTATATTCCAACTGACAAAAATGCGCCACTGGCACAGCTCGATGACGCCCTGATAAAGAATACGGAGGCCGAACCCGCGCTGGGGAAACTGCGCCAGGCCATGCGTGCCGGCAAGCTGCCGAAGGGTGACCCGGAGGATTTCATCGAGGCCGGGCAGACAGCCGGTATTATCACGGAACATGAAGCGGCCGGAATCCATGCCGCCATCGCGGCGCGCACGGAGGTCATCCAGGTTGATGACTTCGAGCCGGGATACCTGGTCAGGGAGCATTGACAATGGGGGCACAACAAGCCGGATGGGGTGGCCGACCGGTCCTGGTCGTTGACGGCAGCCGGACACCCTTCCTCAAGGTTCGTGGCAAGCCCGGCGCCTTTGCCGCGAGCGATCTCGCTGTCGCCGCCGCGCGTCCCCTGCTGGCCCGCCAGCCCTTCTCCGCTACCGACCTGGACGAGGTCATTCTCGGTTGCGTCATGCCGGGTCCCGACGAGGCCAATATCGGCCGGGTCGCCGCGCTGCGGCTGGGTTGCGGCGAACGCGTACCGGCCTGGACGGTGCAGCGCAACTGCGCCTCCGGCCTGCAGTCTATCGACTGCGCCGCCCAGAACATCGCCAGCGGCCGTTCCGGACTGGTGCTGGCCGGCGGCGTCGAGTCCATGAGTCATGCACCGATCCTCTACAACCACGCCATGGTCAACTGGCTGGCCGCCCTCTCCCGGGCACGCAGCCCCGGCGCGAAACTCAGGGCCATTGCCGGCCTGCGCCCTGGTCACCTCAAGCCGGTCATCGCCCTGCTGCGCGGCCTGACCGACCCGGTCGTGGGACTCTCCATGGGGCAGACGGCCGAGATTCTCGCCCACCGCTTCGGGATCACCCGGGAACAGATGGACGCCTTCGCCCTGCGCAGCCATCAGCGCCTGGATGCCGGGCACCGGGCCGGCCACCTCGACGAGATCGAGGTACTCTATGACAGTCGCGGCAATCTCTACGATCACGACGACGGACTGCGTGCCGACAGCAGCATGGAACAGCTGGCAAAGCTCAGGCCCGTGTTCGACCGCCCGGACGGCAACGTGACCGCCGGCAACAGCGCCCAGGTCACCGACGGTGCGGCCTGGCTGCTGCTGGCCTCGGAAGACACGGTTGCGCGTTACGAGCTGCCGGTGATCGGCCGGCTCATCGACAGCCAGTGGGCCGGACTGGACCCTGCCCAGATGGGACTGGGGCCGGCCTATGCCATGGCGCCGCTGCTGATGCGGCAGGGCTTCGACAGCACGGACATCGATTTCTGGGAAATCAACGAGGCCTTTGCCGCCCAGGTACTCGCCTGTCTCGCCGCCTGGCAGGATGCCGGTTTCTGTCAGACGGAACTCGGACGCGACACCCCGTTCACACCCATCGACGAGTCCCGCCTGAATGTGGACGGCGGTGGCGTCAGCATCGGCCACCCGGTCGGCGCCAGCGGTGCGCGCATCGTGCTGCACCTGCTGCACGTACTGGAACGCGAGCAGGCACACCGCGGCGTGGCCAGCCTGTGTATCGGCGGCGGCCAGGGCGGTGCGCTGCTGGTTGAAAGGACCACGGGGTAGCAGTGATGACCGATACCGACAACCATTTCCGGGCAGAGACCGACGACGACAACATCGTCTGGCTGCACTTCGACAGGGCCGGCAGCGGCACCAACACCTTCAGTACCGAGGCGCTGCAAGAACTCGACCGACAGCTTCAATCGATCGCCGCCCAGTGTCCCCGCGGCCTGGTCATCCTGTCCGACAAGCCCAACGGTTTTATCGCCGGGGCCGACATCGAGGCGTTTACCCGCATAGAAACAGAACAGCAGGCACTCGACTTTCTCCGACTCGGTCAGTCGGTATTCAACCGGCTGGCGGCCTACACCCTGCCGACCGTCGCCCTGATCCACGGCTTCTGCATGGGCGGCGGCACCGAACTGGCACTGGCCTGCCGTTACCGGGTGACGCGCGATGATCCCGCCACCCGCCTGGCACTACCGGAGGTGCGCCTCGGCATCCATCCCGGCTGGGGTGGCAGTGCACGCCTGACGCAACTGGTCGGCGGCCTCAAGGCCATGGACCTGATGCTGACCGGCCGCAGCCTGGCCGGACGCCAGGCAAAACGCATCGGCCTGGTCGACAGCGTAGTCCCGGAACGCCACCTGCGCGCAGCAGCGCGCCGGCTGATACTCGACGCGCCCGCGCCGGCCCGGCCCGGCCGGCTCGACCGGCTCAGCAACAGCTTCATCGCCCGCCCGTTGCTGGCCGCGGTGATGCGCCGGCAGGTGGCCAAACGCGCCCCGCAAGAACACTACCCCGCCCCCTATGCACTGATCGATATCTGGCGCCAACACGCCAACGACACCGGTGCCATGCTCGAGGCCGAGGCGCAGTCGGTTGCCCGCCTGATCAACGGCCCGACCGCACACAACCTGATCCACGTCTTTTTCCTGCAGGAACAACTCAAGGGACTGGGACGCGACAGCGACTACCGCCCGGAATATGTCCACGTGGTGGGCGCCGGCACCATGGGCGGTGATATCGCCTCCTGGTGCGCCCTGCGCGGCTTCCGGGTCACGCTGCAGGACCAGTCCCCGGAGCGCATTGCTCCGGCCATGCAACGCGCCCATGCCCTGTTCAGGCGCAAGCTGAAACAACCCCGCGAGATTACCGCCGCCATGGACCGCCTGCTGCCCGATCACAAGGGCCTTGGCGTGGCCCGCGCCGATATCGTCATCGAGGCCATTTTCGAGGATGCCGACGTCAAGCGCGGCCTGTACCGGGAACTGGAACCGCGCATGAAGACAGACGCCATCCTGGCAACCAACACCTCCAGTATCCCGCTGGAGGAACTCACCGAGGCCCTGGCCCGGCCCGGACAGCTGGTGGGGCTGCACTTTTTCAACCCGGTGGCCAAGATGCAGCTGGTGGAGGTGGTAAACGGTGCGTCCACAACGGCGGAGGTCTCGGCGCAGGCCATGGCCTTCACCCGCCAGATCGACCGCCTGCCATTGCCGGTGACCAGCACCCCCGGGTTCCTGGTCAACCGCATCCTGATGCCCTACCTCATGGAGGCGGTCATCCTGGAATCCGAGGGTGTGGCACCCGGCCTCATCGACCGGGCGGCGACCGGGTTCGGCATGCCCATGGGGCCGGTGGAACTGGCCGACACCGTCGGCCTGGATATCTGCCTGCACGTGGCAAAGGTGCTGGCATCCCACTTCAACGCCGAGATCCCTGAACGCCTGCAGCAGCTGGTGGATGCCGGCCGGCTCGGACGCAAGTCCGGGCGCGGCTTCTATGAATACCGCAAGGGCAAGGCGGTCAGGCCGAAGGTCTCCGGATCGGACGCGCAACTGGAGGAGATCAGCGACCGGCTGATGCTGCGCCTGCTGAACGAGGCCGTGAGCTGTGTGCGCGAACAGGTCGTCGGGAGCAACGACCTGCTGGATGCCGGTATGATCTTCGGCACGGGGTTCGCGCCCTTTCGCGGCGGACCCATGCACCACATCCAGTCCACGGGTGCGGGCACATTGCAGGCACGCCTGCAGCAATGCACCAGCCGCTACGGCGAGCGTTTCACGCCGGACCCGGGCTGGGATTCACTATTCAATACACAGGGGGGTTAAATGACTGAGAGGGCAAGCGACAAGATACCTGCCGATGTGGCCGGAACACTGGCCGGACTGTTTCGCGAGCGTGTCAGCCGGACACCGGACGCCGTGGCCTACCGCCAGTATGACGACTCCACCGGCCAATGGAATGATTCCACCTGGGCCGACATGGGGGACGAGGTGGCCCGCTGGCAGGCGGCCCTCGCCAACGAGGACCTGCAGCCGGGCGACCGGGTCGCCATCCTGTTGCGCAATTGCAAGGAATGGGTGGTCTTCGACCAGGCGGCACTGGGATCCGGCCTGGTGGTCGTTCCTCTGTACACCGATGACCGCGCCGAGAACAGTGCCTACATTCTCAATAATGCCGGCGTCAAACTGCTGTTGCTGCAGGGCGAGGAACACTGGGAACGGCTGTTGCCGGTTCTCGACCAGCTCGCCACGGTGATCCGTATCATTACGCTGGCGCCGGTCAGCGTGCCCGAAGGCGAGACGCGGCTGCGCAGCGCTGCGGACTGGTTACCGGAACACAACGACGGCCTGCGCAATGCCGATAGCGCGCCCGATGAACTGGCGACTATTGTCTACACCTCCGGCACCACCGGACGTCCCAAGGGCGTCATGCTCAGTCACCGCAATATCCTGGCCAATTCCGACAGCGCCCTGGAGATCGTCCATGTCCATGGAGGCGACATGCTGTTGTCTTTCCTGCCGCTGTCGCATACCTTCGAGCGCACCGTCGGTTATTACATCCCCATGATGGTCGGTGCCACCATTGCCTATGCCCGATCCATACCCGAGCTCGGCGAAGACCTGCTCAATATCAGGCCCACCATTCTGATCTCGGTGCCGCGCATCTATGAGCGTGTCTATAACAAGATCCAGGCCGGACTGGCCGAGAAACCACCGCTGGCCACCAAACTGTTCAAGCTGGCCGTGGAAACCGGCTGGAGACGCTTCCAGCACCGCCAGGGACGCGGCGGCTGGCACCCGACGTTCCTGTTGTGGCCATTGCTCGACAGGCTGGTGGCCGGCAAGATCATGGCCAAGCTGGGCGGACGGATGCGCCTGGCCGCCTCCGGTGGCGCCCCCCTGCCGACGCCGATTGCGAAGGTCTTTATCGGCCTGGGGCTGAACCTGATCCAGGGCTATGGCCTGACGGAGACCAGCCCCATCATCAGCGCCAACCCGGAGGATGACAATGACCCGGCCAGTGTCGGGGTGCCGCTGTCAAACCTCGAGGTGAAGGTGGATGCCAACGATGAACTGCTGACGCGCGGCCCCTGCGTCATGCTGGGCTACTGGGACAACCCCGAGGCCACCCGTGACATGATCGATGCCGAGGGCTGGCTGCACACCGGCGACAAGGCGCGTATCGAGAACAACCACATCTACATCACCGGGCGCCTGAAGGAGATCATCGTGCTGGCCAATGGCGAAAAGGTACCGCCGGCAGACATGGAGATGGCCATCGCGCTCGACCCCCTGTTCGAACAGGTCATGATTACCGGTGAAGGCCGCCCCTACCTTGCGGCTGTCATTGTGCTGAACCCGGAACAGTGGGAGAACTTCGCGCGCGGTATGGGGCTGGATCCTGCAGACCCGGCGATACTTGCAAGTGAGTCAGTGGAACAGGCGGTATGTGACCGGCTGTCCGGCTTGCTGTCGGAATTCCCCGGCTACGCCCAGGTGCACAGAGCGACCTGCATTCTGGAACCCTGGACCATCGAAAACAGCATGATCACACCGACGCTGAAACTGAAGCGCAACCGCATCATGGAGCATTACTCGGATGCCGTTGAAAACATGTACGCGGGTCACTAGCGTCTGAATGCCTGAAGATATCGGACTCCCCGACGACCGCCACCTTGCCATCCGGGTAATGCCCGGGCCGGCGGACTCCAATGCCGAGGGTGACATCTTCGGCGGCTGGATCATGTCCCAGGTGGATATTGCCGGCAGTGTTGTCGCCCGGCGCCGGGCACAGGGCCGAATCGTCACCGTGGCGGTGAATTCCTTCCAGTTCAAACAGCCTGCCTTTGTCGGCGACCTGATCAGCTGTTATGCAGAAGTGACACGCATAGGTACGACGTCGATCACGGTCAGGGTACAAGCCTTTGCCGAGCGTTACCGAAAACACCATGAAGTCGTCCGCCTCACCGAGGCCGAGCTGACCTACGTGGCCATCGACGACCAGCGCCGCCCGCGGCCGGTGCCAAAGGATGAAGACGCGTAGTCAGTAGGTTGGGCAAAGGAGCGACAGCGACGTGCCCGACATGGAACCGGTATAGACGCTGCAGGAGCGCCCCATGGGCGCGATTATGGCTGTCGACGAACAGCGCCGCCCACGGCCGGTCCCGAAAGACAAGAAATAAAGGTAGCCGTAGGTTGGGCAAAGGAGCGACAGCGACGTGCCCGACGCAAGACCAATTTGTCGGGCACGCTTCGCTTTGCCCAACCTACCGAGATGTCACCCTACAGGGGAACAGGCGGATTAAACAGCGCCTTGAAATTATCTGTGGTGGCTGCGGCGATGCTTTCAAACGTCTCGCCGCGCAGCTCGGCAATGTGCTCGGCCACGTGCCGCACGTAGGCAGGCTGGTTGGGCTTGCCGCGGTGCGGCACCGGCGCCAGGTAGGGACAGTCGGTCTCCACCAGCATCCGCTCAAGCGGCAACCGCTGTGCGATCTCCTGCAGTTCCCGGGCGCTGTTGAAGGTCACGATACCGGAAAAGGAGATGTAGAAGTCCATATCGATGGCGCGCTGCGCCATGTCCCAGTCGCCGGTAAAGCAGTGCATCACGCCGCGCGCGGCACTGGCGCCTTCCTCTTCCATGATCCTCAAGGTGTCATCCTTGGCATCACGTGAATGGATGATCAACGGCTTGCCACACTGTTTGGCCGCCGCGATGTGGTTCCGGAAACGCTGCCGCTGCCAATCGAGGTCGCCCTCGCTGCGAAAATAGTCCAGGCCCGTCTCCCCGATCGCGACAACCCTGGGATGGGCGGCCATCGCCACCAGTTCATCCGGTTCCGGATCACGCCCGCCCCGCTCGTTCGGGTGCACCCCGACCGACACAGTGACCTCATCACAGTCCTCTACCAGCGCCAGCATGTTCGGGTAGTCTTCCAGGTTGATGGAGACGCACAGCATGTGGCCCACACCCTGCGCGCGCGCGGAGGCCAGCACACCCTCGACCCCGCCCTCGAAGGACTGCAGGTCCAGCATATCGATGTGGCAGTGTGAATCGACCAGCATGTGGCTAACCTCTTGATGACAAGAGGTGAATGATAATGGCTTTCAGGAGGACCGCAAACGCGGCATTTACATGGTGTGGGTCGGACGGTCGGAATCGAGTGCACCGGCGAGCAGGCCCTCGATCTTGTTGCGGGCGGCTCCGTCATCCTGGTCACTGAACTGGACACCGATACCGGCGGCGCGGTTACCTTGTGCCCCGATAGGCGTGATCCAGACCACCTTGCCCGCAACCGGGATCTTCTCGGTCTCGTCCATCAGCGTGAGCAGCATGAACACCTCGTCACCGAGGTTATAGCTCTTCTTGGTAGGGATAAACAGGCCACCGCTTTTGATGAAGGGCATATAGGCCGCGTACAAGGCGCTCTTGTCCTTGATGGTGAGGGAGAGTATCCCCTGGCGTGGTGCGGCTGCCTGTGTCATAACTGCGTTACCCTTTCCTGTTGTACCACGTGTTTCAGGATGTCCCGGCTGCCCATGCGAGCAGGATGTCTTCGGTCATCAACTGGCGATTAATGCCGCTGCCCGCCATCTGAATCGCCCGGCCCACCCGGTCCAGCTGTCCGAACATTACCTTGCAATCCATTTGCCGTGCAAGTGCCTGCAGTCCCTCGGCCAGGTCAATCCCGTGAATTCCGCGGACATGGCCGGTGAGGCGTATCCTCAGCAGGTCCATCAGCCATTCCCGCAGCCAGTGCAGACCCGTCAGGTCCTCGTCCTTGCTCCAGCTCGCCGCCAGTGCGATCGGGTCCTGCCGGCCCTGGTAAACCCCGACCAGGGCCTGGAACTGCCGGGCCCGTTCCTCCAGGGCGTTACCCTGCGCCAGTTGCAGCGCCAGTAGCGGCGCCCCCCTGGCGAGACTCAGGTAGACATCCGGCTGCCCAACCTCGACCTGTTGCTTCAACCAGGCCACGGCCTGATCACGCCTGGGCACCGGGATCCTCACCTGCTGGCAGCGGCTGCGTACCGTGGCCGGCAAACGACCCGGATTGGCGCTGACCAGTACCAATACTGTGTTATCGGTCGGTTCCTCCAGTGTCTTTAACAGGCTGTTGGCGGCATTGATGTTCATGGCCTCCGCCGGGTTCAGGATGGCGACCTTGAACCCGCCCCCGTGGCGGCTCATGGCGAGGCCCTCGGCCAGCGCCCGGATCTGGTCGACCTTGATGGCGCTGCTGTCCTCCCCGGGAGAGATGCTGAAGAAATCGGGGTGGTTGCCGGCCGCGAACAGGGTACAGCCGGTGCACTTGCCGCAGGCACCGCTGCCCTCGACGGGCGACTCGCACACCAGGAAACGCGCCAGTTCCCCGGCAAAGGCCGCCTTCCCCAGCCCGGGCTGGCCGCTGATCAACAGGGCGTGCGGGAAGCGGCCCTGGGCAGCGGCGGCCGCCAGGCGCTCGAAGGGCTGAACCAGCCAGGGATTTTTATGTAATAATAACAATACTATTCAGTTACTTACAATACAATTGTCAATCAGTAGTTTAATTGAGGCACGGCCAATTGTGATTATTGCCAGGCCAGCGATAACCCTGGCGCGTAATCCCGATTCCAGCCCTGGCGCCAGCCGGAGCATTGTCTCAGAAGCCGGGAAAAATAAAAGACCCCGACACGCAATGCGGGCCGGGGTCCATTACAGCAGCTTGGTCGGTGGTACTTTAGAAAATCACCAGTACCTGCGCACTAAACAAATCGTCTGTGCCGTGAACAATGGATTCCGCGCCGGCAGGCGCATCATGTGCGTGTGTATCGCGGAATTCATAGTTGAGCGTCACACGGCTCTTCTTGTTGAAGAAGTACTGTGCACCAATGGTCCAGCGCTCGAAATTACGCTCGATGGCAGGATTTCCCTCTGTACCGCGATCCAGTTCGTCATAACGGACATCGAGTTCCAGGTTCGGCAGGACCTTGTAACCAAAATCCAGATACCAGCCCTCAGCTTTGTTGTCCGAAAGCATATTGAAGCCCGCGATCTGGGTGCCGTCGTTGCTGAAGGATCCAGGCACTGCTGCACCATCAGAGGCATTGAAGATCATGCCGTCAGCCTTGATGTACTCGCCGTACAGCCGGTATTTGTCCCAGCGCAGTGTACCGCCCACGCCCCAGCGGTCACGGTCGAACTCCTTGTCGCCCCAGAGCGCCGGATCCGAGTTACTGCTGTCGAAATAATGGCGATCGCCATCATGGTACCAGGCATAGACCTTCCAGTCCTCGCGACGCGGGCCCTTGCCTTTAAATACCTGGCCGGCTGATACGTAGTAGTACAGGTCACGATTATCATCGGTATCACCCCTTGCGATGCCGTTGCCGTTGCCCACCATGAAGGCATAGCTGACCTCCCAGGGGTACTTGCCCGGGCCATCCTTGAGGGTAAAGGTGTTGAACAATTGCACGCCGATATCACGATAGGCACCAACCGAGCCGTTTAATTGATTACCCCCTCTGCAGATATCCAGATATGTGAGTTCGTTTCCCGAACCTCCGGCTGTTAATGATGCCGGATTACATGTAGCAGAGCCGTCCGAATCCAGAAACCGCTCCAGTAGCAGCTGGTCGGCCGCGATGGAGAAGTTGTTGTAGTTATGCACATGAATCGCCTGCAGGCCGTCCTCGGAACCCGGAGTCTTGAACTGGCCGACTCTCACGCGGGTAAATTTCTTTAAATGATTCAGCGTGACGCTGGCGTCCGTCACCTTGACACTACCGCCACCGGGACGAGTGACACCGTTATTGCCGAACTCCGCCAGCAGGAAATAGTTCACGTTACTGTCCAGCGGGAAGCCGGTGCCCCTCACACCAAGCCGGGCACGCCGGATATTAAACTGTTCATTGGTATCAAGGTCAGGGCCAATCGAGTTGAAAATGGCTGGCTGACCCGCCCAGGGACCTGCCGCCAGTGTCGAACCGTCTGTACTCACAAATTCAGGTTGCACGAAGCCCCAGATCCTGGCGCGTTCAGCCGCGCCTTCAGGCTCGGTGCCCTGCAACGACAGCCAGTCGGCCGCGTGCGTGGTCGCCCCGGCCAACATTCCCCCTGCACAGACAATCGCCAGCGTTGCCCGCTTGAATGCATTATTCCTCATGGAATTTCCTCCAGTGTTTGGTATTGATGAAATCAAGTTCCGTCAGCCAGCATGCGTATCCCCTCCCTGCATACTGACCCGGATCTTATGTTTAATACAGCCAGTGTGATCAGGGCTTGACCAGGGTATAGCCCTGGTCCACCAGCTCCAGTATGCGCACCACGCCGGCACCGACCCGGACGGCATTCGGATTGAGCGCCGGTTCGTGACCCAGATTCTTGGTCATATTGGCAATGGTGTTGTTACAGGCGGCAAAGCGTACCCCTTCCGAGGTCAGTCCACCGATTCGGCCCTTGTTGACGTTTTCGGCAAACATCAGGCGCACCCCGGGGCCAAAGGCGACGATCTCGATATCGACCTTGTCGCTGCCATAGGCCTTGAGCAGGTTGCCGGCCACATTGAGAATCAGCGTCTGTTTGAAGGGATCATCGTCACTGATCTGCAGCACCACCTTGTGCTCGGCAAACGGTTTCTCTTCCGCGGCCTGCGCCGTAACGGCGGTCAGGGCCGAGATGAGTGTAAATCCGGTAAAGGCGGCCAAAATCCAGGCCAGTACTCTTTTGGGTGTACGCATTAGCTCCTCCTGAATAAGAAAAGATAACAAGGGGTTGAAAATTAGCTGCTTGAAGCAACGATGGAAATTTTAAATTATCAGGACATAGACGATACGGCATCAGGATTTATTCCCGCTACTTCATCATCATTGGCAGATATCGCTTTCAGTGCTCTGCTTATTCGACCTTTAGGAAACACTGCGCATCCACTACTGCCCCCCGAAGTGATGCGGCCAGTTGCCCATTGCCGTAAGATACCCGGGGTCTTTTACACGAAAATCAGCGAACAATCCACCGGGACCAGGATATTCTCATGACAATCTTCCACGTTCGATTCCATGGCGGACTCTGGATCAGCCTGCTAATCGCGACTTCACTCAGCGGCTGCAGCGGTTTTGGAGGCGATCTGCTCGAGAACCGCCAGCAGATCACCATCGACTCGGAGCCGCAGGCGGCCTCGGTCTATGCCGAAGGGGTAGAGATCGGAAAGACTCCGCTGATCATCAGGCCGAATGAAGTATTCCAGGCACGCTTCACCGGGGGTGATGCCCAAACCGGGGGACTTTTTGTCTACCGCTACGTAGGATCACTATCAATAAAGAAACCCGGCTGCGAAACCTACAGCACCCAGGTCAACGACAACATCCTGTCGAAGGATATCCATGTGCAGCTGGAGTGCGACCCGGGTTACAAGCCGGCCGAGGTACAACCCTCAGCCCCACCAGTGTCTGTAACGACACCGGCAGCGAAACCAGCTTCGACACAAGGGGAAATCGTCCCTGCCAAACCGGCCGGCAGTGCCGAGGAACGGTTGTTGCAAATCGAATCCCTGCACCAAAAGGGCCTCCTGAGTGAGGAGGAATACCGCACCCTCCGGCAGCGAGTCCTCGACACCCTCTAGGTTCCTGCTGTCGGTTGTACTGATGCGCCAAGGGTAGCGTTAAGTAGGACCTGATTAATTCCTCTTCGTCATTTCGGGTCTCGGCATCGCTCCGCCCGGAATGAGGACTTGATAAGGCTTAACGACCCTGCAGATAGTCGCGCATAAAATTCTCGATGATCTCCCGGGTAATCATCCCCGTCTGCACCGCGACCAGTTCACCCTTCGGGGTGTAGGCAAGGGTGGTCGGCATACCCGCCAACGGACCGGCCTCGAAGGCCTCCATCATGTCCGGATACCCCAATAGCACGGGGTATCCCACCAGGTAGTCCTCGACGAAAGCGGCCACCTCCCCCGCATCGGGCTTGCCGAAGCTGGGATAATCCAGGGCGATGCCCAGCACGATCGCATCAGCATCCTTGTGGTCATCATGAAACTGCACCAGCTCGGGGAGTTCTTCCTGGCAGGGCGGACAGCGCGGCCCCCAGATATTAACGAAGGTCCACTTGCCCTTGCCGATGTACTCGCTCAACGGGTGGGGTTTCCCCGCCGGGTCAGGGAGGGAAATATCCGGAGGCCCTGCCACCAAGGCAGGCAAACTGAATAGCAGCAGTGCGGACAGCGTCGCCAGGCAGACCCCAAGCCATAGCCACCAGCTGTTTCGGAAAATAAGCATATACAATATTAATAATTAATCATGGGCTTACCCGGTACACAATAGACAACAGACCGGGAAATAATATTCCAAACCCTCATTGCCATCCTGTTTCACGGTGTTCATAAGGCCGCAAAACGAATAAACTGTCGGAATAAATATAAAGAAACTATCGTCATACTATTAACGGGGCAGTACTTATGGCAAAACCTGGCAGCAAGGCTGGATGCGTCGGCATCTTTTCGAACACCCGGTTTATCAGGAACGAGCTCGAGAAGCGTCGTGACCTGCTTTACCAGATCGCCTACTCCTGGTGTCACGACGCGGCACTGGCCGATGACCTGGTTCAGGAGGCGATGCTGAAGGCGTTGAAGAACGCGAAACAGCTCAAGAACCCGGATGCGATCCGGGGTTGGTTGAGCAAGATCATGGCAAATTGCTGGTATGACTATCTGCGGCGCAGAAAGGAAACCGTCGACCTGGACAAGCTGCCCTACGAGGAATTTGCCTACGAAAAGGACACCAATGACCGACAGGATATCGTGGACCGGGTACGTTACAGCATCTCGCGCCTCCCTGTCGGTCAGCGCCAGGTCATCACGCTGGTCGACCTGGCCGGGTTTTCCTATGCGGAAATCGCTGAAATACTGGATATACCTATCGGCACCGTGATGAGCCGGATCTGCCGGGCAAGGAAGACGTTGAAAAAGTCCCTGGCGGACTACGACCCCCGCCATGAAGTAATACGGGCAAGGATCAGGAGAGTAAAGTGACCCAAAGGCATGTCTATTCTGACGAACAGTTGCAGGCGTTCGTGGATGACGAAATAGATATCAGTGACCGTGCCGAAATCATCGAGGCCATCAACAAGGATGACGCCCTCGCCTGCCGCGTGTGTGAATTGATGCAATTGAAGGACTCGGTGCGCCTGGCCTACCGCGAGCCACCGCAACCGGAAAATACCAGGGATCGCTGGAATGCCTCCCACAAGGCCGTGTTCTCGGTCAAGGCCGTGGCGGCCGTCATGCTGCTTGCCGTGGGTACGCTGGTCGGGGTCCTGCTGCAGCCACAATTAAACCCTTCGACCTCTATAACGCCGGTGGGCCTCGCGCAGATCGCCCCCGCTGGCGATGAATACAGGCGCGTGGTCTTCCATATCAGCACCGCGGACCCCCTTCGTCTCGAGCAGGCATTGAATGATGCCGAGGAACTCCTGGCAAGCTACCAGGATTCGCCCGAGAAGGTTCAACTGGAGGTGGTCGCCAACGCCGAGGGGCTCGCCCTGCTGCGCGAAGATGCCTCACCCTACGC
>Ga0224512_10000813_pt1 | contig 32001 bp, 30 predicted proteins | sample SF_May12_sed_USG_4_FD_169103 | JGI IMG/M metagenome (GOLD analysis project Ga0224512, IMG submission 169103) | Sediment microbial communities from San Francisco Bay, California, United States - SF_May12_sed_USGS_13 | ecosystem: Environmental > Aquatic > Marine > Sediment | place: USA... | reverse complement strand
GTCACGGTGACGCCGTACCCCTTCGCGATCAGATGCTTGAGCATGGCGTATCCCATGCGTCCCGGTCCCACCATTCCGATATTTTCTTCGCTCATCTCGGTCTCTCTCGCGCTGTGTTTCCGATCCCCGACGGGACACCGCCAGCCCCCCGGCGGCTCGAAGATGTTATCGCACCCGCCCCCGCCCGACGCCAACTCTAAACCGCGGCCGAAGCCCCGGCACCCCCCAACACCACGGCTTGCGCGCCCGCGCCAATGGACGTATTCTTCGGACCATCAATTAGCAATCTAACCTTTGTCCCGCCGAAAGCGACCGTCCGAAGCGGGACCGCAAGCCCGTCAGCCATCAGGGAACATGCCATGAAACTCAATGTGATCGACGCCGACGCCCACGTCATTGAGCAGCCCTATACGTGGTCCTTCATGGAAGGGGACGAGCGCAAGTACGAGCCGATGATCGTCAGGTTCGACTCGGGTCCGGAGCAGCTCGGCGCCAACAATAACGTGCAGCAGGAGTTCTGGGTGGTGGACGGACGCATCCAGGCCAAGGATTCGAATTTGGGGCTGCGCAATACGTCCAAGGAATCCCGGGAAATGGCGGACATCGGCGCGCGGATCGCACATATGGACGATCTCGAGATCGATGTGCAGGTCCTCTACCCCACCCTTTTCCTGCGGCCGCTGACCCCCAATGTCCGGGCCGAACGGGCCCTGACCCGGTCCTACAACCGCTGGCTCGGGGAAATCTGGAAGCAGGCGCCCGACCGCCTGCCTTGGGTGATGCTGCCGCCGTTGCTGTCGCCGATTTCGGTGATCCGCGAGGAAATGGAATGGGCCAAGGAGAACGGCGCCTGCGGCGTCTTCATGCGGGGCCTGGAATGTGAGCGCCGGTTGACCGATCCCTATTTTTACGACTTCTACGCCGCGGCCGAGGAGCTCGACCTCATGATCGGCATCCATTCCGGTAACGGCGCCTTCGAGGTTCACGATTTCTACGGCGACGAAACCGGCTTCAACAAGTTCAAGCTGCCCTGCGTCGGCGCCGCCCACGACCTGCTGATGACGGACACGCCGTCCAAGTTCCCCAAGCTGCGCTGGGGCTTCGTCGAGATCAGCGCCGAATGGATTCCCTATATGCTCAACGACCTCGAACTGCGCCTCAAGCGCAGGGGGCGGCCTTTCTCCAAGGACATTCTCAAGGACAACAACATCTTCGTCGCCTGTCAGGTGACCGACGATCTTGCCCATATCCTGAATTCGATCGGTCCGGACAATCTGGTGATCGGCACCGATTACGGCCATCACGACACGTCGACCCAGATCGAGGCGCTCCGGATGATCCGCGAGGACGGCAAGATTCCGGCCGATGTGGTCGACAAGATCCTCGGTGACAACGCGGCCCGCCTTTACGGCTTCGCCTAGCCGCGGCTGGCGGCCTGGCGCTCCTGCCCTTGCGGGACGGGGGGCTCTCCCTCCAGGCTCTCGGCCATGGTCCGGCGGCGGCGGAACAGGATGGCGCCCGTCAGGACCGCGCCCGCGGCGCTGAGCACTAGGGTGATCTGCAGGCCGATCAGTTCGGCCAGCACCCCGCTGATCAACGCGCTCAGGGCGGGGCCGCCCCGGAACAGCAATCCATAGAGGCTCATGACCCGGCCGCGCATGGCGCCCTCAACGGCGTTCTGCATCAGCGCCTGGGACGATGTGCCGACTACGGTGAGGAAGGCGCCCGCCAGGAACATGCACACCAGGCCGACCCAGTAGATTCCGATCGCCGCGAACACCGCGACGGAGAGGCCGGCGCCGACCAGGCTCGCGACATTGATGACCGAAAGCCCTTCCATGCGGCCGCGGCCGGCTGCCCAGAACGCGGCCACGGCGGCGCCGATTCCCATGGCGGCGGTCAAGGCCGCGAAGGCCTCCACACCGCGGCCGAAGACGACATCGACGAAACCCGGCAGCAGTTCCGGCAGACCCTTGACCCCCACGGACAGGCCGGCAAGAACGCCGAGCACGGGACCGATCCCGGGATGGCCCAGGGCGTATCGGAGGCCTTCGGCCACATCGGCCAACAGGCCGCGGCGCGAGTTCTCGCCTCCTTCCCTGACCACGATCCGCAAGCGCGACAACGCGATCATGAAAGCGATAAAGGTCAGGGCATTGAGGGCGAAGGCGATCCCGACTCCCCAGGCGGCGATCATCGCGCCGCCGAAGGCCGGGCCGAGGAACCGGGCAAGATTGAAGAAGGCCGCGTTGATGGCGATGGCCGAAGGCAGGTAGGTGCGTTCCACCAGCATCGGAAAGATGGTCAACCGGGCCATGGTGCCAAAGGAAAACGCCACCCCGACCACAAGGGTGAGCCCCAAAAGCACCCACGGAGTCACCAGATCGAGGGCCACCAGCAGCGCCAGGGCGGCGGCCTGCAGGCAAGCCAGCCCCTGGCTGAAAATCGCGATGTATTGCCGATTGAAACGGTCGGCGATGGCCCCGGCGAGCGGCCCGAGAAGGACCGTCGGGGCGAGTTCCGCCGCCCCCACCGCGCCCAACCAGATGAAGGAGTGGGTCAACTGCCAGGTCAGCCATCCGATGGCGATGCGATGGACCCAGGTACCGACCAGGGAAATCGACGATCCGATCAGATAGATGCGGAAATTGCGTTGACCCAGTGTCCGCCTGATCGAATTGAATCCCGCCAAGGCGGTCATGGTTCCCGAACTCCGAAGACGGCGTGAAGCCCTGGCGCACCGCCCACCGCGGCCGCGCCGAAGTCCCCAACCCGATGGCGAGACCCTTGGTTTATAGAGGCCGCCGCGCGCTCCAGCAATGCCGCCCCCCAGGGTCCAAAGGTCGCGATCCAATACGGGGGTGTAATTTGCCGGCAAAGACGCAATAGTACTGCCGTCGGCGCAACCCGATGGATCGAAAGCTCAGGCATGCCTCCCGCACAGGAATTCAGTGACCACGACCTCGGCGCCCTCGCCGCCCCTATTCGGTCCATCGCCGAGAGCGCCGGCGATGCCATCCTGACCGTCCGCCGCCGCGGTTATGACGTCACCAAAAAGGAAGACCGCTCCCTGGTCACCGACGCCGACCACGCGGCGGAGGCGGCGATCCTACCCGCGCTGGCGAAACTCACGCCGGGGGTGCCGATCCTTTCCGAGGAAGCCGTGGCGGCCGGAGATACGCCAACCGTCGGCGATGCTCCCATCTGGGTGGTCGATCCCCTGGACGGCACGCGGGAGTTCGTCGCCGGGGGCACCGAATACGCGGTCTGCATCGGCCTTTTGGTCGATCGCGTGCCGGTCTTCGGGGTCCTGCACGGCCCGGGAATGGGATTGACCTATTGGACCGCCGGCCCCGGCGTGGCGATGCGGGCCAAGGACCACACGGTGGAACAGGCGATCCACGGCCGCCCGGTGCCGGAAGCGGGCCCCATCGTGATCACCAGCCGGTTTCATGGAAAATCGGGCCGCCTCACGGCTTTCTTGGAAAGCAGCGGCATGACGGACCGCATCTTCATGAGCAGCGCGTTGAAATTCGGCCTTCTGGCGGAGGGCAGCGCCGATCTCTACCCGCGGTTCGGGCCGACCTGCGAGTGGGACACCGCCGCGGGTCATGCCATCCTGACCGCGGCCGGCGGCTGCGTGGAGACGCTGGACGGCGATGAGCTTGGCTACGGCAAGCCCGATTTCCTCAATTCCGATTTCATTGCCCGCGGATCCAAGGCGTGAGCGCCGCTTCCGACGCCTATGTTCGAACTGCCGATGACGAGGCGATCACGCAAGCCGCGGCATTGATCCGCGCTGGCCGGTTGGTCGCCTTCCCGACCGAAACCGTCTACGGATTGGGCGCCGACGCCACCAACGATTTCGCCGTCGCCGCCATTTTCGAGGCCAAGGGCCGGCCACGGTTCAATCCGCTGATCGTTCATTTCGCGGACCCTTCGGCGACCGACGCCCAGGCCGTGATGGACCGCCGCGCCAAGGCGCTGGCCGACGCGTTCTGGCCGGGCCCTCTCACCCTGGTTCTCCCCCGACGGCCCGACTGCACCCTTTCCCGGTTGGTCAGCGCGGGCCTCGACAGCGTCGCTTTACGCGTCCCCCGCAACGACATCGCCCGGGCATTGATCACGGCGGCGGGAACGCCGCTTGCGGCGCCCAGCGCCAATCGCTCCGGCGGGATCAGTCCCACCACGGCGGCCCATGTCGCCCAAGCGCTCGACGGGGCACCCGCCATGATCCTCGACGGCGGACCGACTAGCGTCGGGCTTGAATCGACGGTGGTCGACCTCAGCACGCCGGAAGCGGCCCTGCTGCGGCCCGGTGCCGTCACCCGGGAGCAGATCGAAGCGCTGATCGGCGCCGTGGCGCTGCCCGGGGACGGGCCCAAGGGGGCGCCGGAACGGTCGCCCGGCCGCCAAGCCCGCCACTACGCCCCACGCCATCCACTACGCATCAACGCGGACCGCCCCGCCGCGGGCGAGGCCCTTCTGGCCTTTGGGCCCGGCGAGCCGGAAGGGGCTTCGATTACCCTTAACCTAAGCCCGACCGGGGACTTGACCGAAGCCGCGGCCAACCTGTTCGCCATGCTGCACGAGCTCGATTCAACGGCGCCCGACGGCATTGCCGTCATGCCGATACCGGATACCGGACTGGGGATGGCCATCAACGACCGACTGAGGCGCGCGGCTCACCCCTTGCTCCGCAATGGCGCGGGGGATTAAAAGAAGCCATGGCAATCAACGAAGATATTCTTGCCCGGTTTCGCAATGTCGTGGGCGAACGCGGTATCATTACCAATGCCGAGGACATGGTGCCCTATGTCACCGACCACCGGGAGCTTTTCCAGGGCGCGGCGGGGGCGGTCCTGCGCCCGGCATCAACGGAGGAAGCCGCAGCCCTGGTCGCCATCTGCGCCGAAGCCGGCATCGCGGTGGTGCCCCAAGGCGGCAACACCGGCCTTGTCGGCGGCTCGGTGCCCGACGGGACGGGAAAGGCGGTCGTCCTCAACCTCGGCCGCATGAACAAGGTGCGCGCGCTGGACGCGCTCAACAACACCATGACGGTGGAAGCCGGCTGCATCCTGGCCGACCTGCAGTCTGCCGCCGAGGAAGCCGATCGGCTGTTCCCTCTCAGCCTCGGCGCCGAGGGCAGTTGCATGATCGGCGGCAACCTGTCGACCAATGCCGGCGGGGTGCAGGTCCTGAAATACGGTAACGCCCGGGACCTGGTGCTGGGCCTCGAGGTCGTGCTGGCCGACGGCCGCGTGTGGCCCGGCCTCAATGCGCTCCGCAAGGACAACACCGGATACGACCTGAAACACCTGTTCATCGGCGCCGAAGGGACGCTGGGGATCATCACCGCCGCGGTCCTTAAACTGTTTCCGCGCCCCGGCCAGGTTGAAACCGCCCTGATGGCCGTCCCCAAACTTGAAGACGTGGTCCCATTGCTGGCCGATGCCCGGGCGGCGTCCGGCGATGCCGTCACGGCCTTCGAACTCTTGCCCCGCCTTGGTCTCGAACTTGTGGTCAAGCATTTCGAAGGCATCCGCGCACCGATGGAAACGGCCTCGCCCTGGTACGTCCTGATGGAATGGAGTGCCGGTGAAAACACCCGAAAGGAAACCGACGACGGGACCCTGCGGGCCGCCCTGGAAGCCTTTCTAGAGGCCCGTTTCAATGCCGAAGTGGTGACCGATGCGGTGGTGGCAAGCAGCGAAGCCCAAGCCCGCGAGCTTTGGCACATTCGCGAGGTGCTGCCGGAATCCCAGACCCGGGAAGGGGGGTCCATCAAGCATGACGTGTCGGTGCCGGTGTCGAAGGTCGCGGACTTTATCGCGGAGGGCACGCGGCGGCTGGAGGCTCAAATGGACGGCATTCGGGTCTTCCCCTTCGGCCATGTCGGGGACGGCAACATCCATTTCAACGTCAGCCAACCCGAGACCATGACGAAGGATGCATTTTACGAACATTGGAAATCGATGAACCGGGTGGTTCACGACCTCGTCATGGACATGGACGGCAGCTTCTCCGCCGAACATGGGGTCGGCAGGCTCAAAAGGGATGAGCTGGCCCATTACGGGCAACCGCTGGACCTGGAACTCATGCGCCGGCTCAAAGCCGTGTTCGATCCAGCCGGCATTCTGAACCCCGGCATCATGCTCTAGCACTTTCCACGAAACCAGCGAACCGAGAGGATTCCAATGGCCGATCGTGAAATTGCCCTGATTGTCGGCGCCGGCCCCGGCCTCAGCGCCGCCGTCGCCAGGCTGTTTGCGTCGCAAGGCATGGGCGTGGCCCTGGCGGCCCGGGATCCCGCGAAGCTGCGCGATCTCGCTTCCGAGATCGGCGCCACAACCCATGCCTGCGATGCCGTGGACAGCGGGGCCGTCACCGCCCTGTTCGATGCCGTATCATCCCAGATGGGAACGCCCGACGTCGTGCTCTACAACGCGAGCGCCCGGGTGCGGGGGCCGATCGAGAGCCTCGATCCCGGCGCCGTGCGCGACGCCGTCCTGACCTCATGCTTCGGGGGCTTCCTGGTCGGCCAAGCCGCCGCCAAAAGGATGATCGAGAAAGGGTCGGGCACCATCTTGTTCACCGGTGCCTCGGCATCGATCAAGGGCTATGCCAATTCGTCGTGCTTCGCGATGGGGAAGTTCGGCCTGCGCGGCCTGGCCCAAAGCATGGCCCGTGAACTCCAGCCTCAGAACATCCATGTCGCCCATTTCGTGATCGACGGCGGCATCGCCAAGGCCGACGACCCCCGCGCGGCGGACCGGGGACCGGACGGTTTGCTGGCCCCGGACGAGATCGCCAAGACCTATCTCCACGCCCATCGCCAGCACCGCAGCGCCTGGACCTTCGAATTCGAACTCCGCCCCTGGGCCGAGAAGTTCTGACCCCCGACACCGGTTCACCGTGGCGGCGTCGTGTCATCGCCGACGGCTGCCGGGCGGTGCCCGTCCAAAGCACTGGACGGCCGCTTTTTTTTCTTGAATCCGCCCCCATGATGCGCGAAAGAACGCGCCTATTCCCAAATACCCTCGGGACCGGAGAACTCAGAATTGATGGACCAGGAACGCGACCTCGTCGAAGTGGCTGCTCCCGAGCGAGAAGGGGCGCATACAGACGGTGAAATTCAAGGCGTGGGCATCGGAGCTGCGCCGGCACCGGACTATTTCGTGGAGCGGGACGGCGTCCATTTTGCCGGAACCCACATCCTGATCGACATGTGGGGTGCCGCGCATCTCACGGACATCGAGGTCATTCGCGACGCCCTGATCCGGGCGGTGGAAGCTTGCAGCGCGACGCTGCTTCACATTCACCTGCACCATTTCGGCGAAAGCGGGGGCGTCTCGGGCGTCGCGGTGCTGGCCGAATCCCACATCAGCATCCATACCTGGCCGGAGCGCGGCTTCGCCGCCATTGACATCTTCATGTGCGGCGCCTGCGACCCGGCCCGCGCCCTCCCGATTCTCCGGGAGGTCTTTCATCCCGAGGCCTTCAACGTTTCCGAAACCCGGCGCGGACTTGTCGAGTGACCGACGGTTGGTTCACCGAGACTCTGCATCGCGGTTACGGACAGAGTTTTGAGATCGTCGAAACGCTGGTCCGGGAAAGGACCCCTTACCAGGATCTCACCATTTTCCAGACCCGGGCGCTCGGCCGGGTCCTCGTGCTTGACGGCGCGGTCCAGACGACGGAAGCGGACGAATTCTATTACCACGAGATGATCGCCCATCTGCCGCTGTTCTCCCAGGAACGGGCGCGCCGAGTCCTGATCATAGGCGGCGGCGACGGCGGGACGCTGCGCGAAGTCTTGAAACATCCCAGCGTCGAGCAGGCAACCATTGTGGAGATCGACGCGCGCGTGGTGGAACTTTCGCGAGAGCATCTGCCTAAACTCTCCAATGGGGCGTTCGAAGACCCGCGCACGCATCTCATCATCGGCGACGGCACCAAATTCGCCGAGGAATCAGCGGACACCTTCGATGCCATCATCGTCGATTCGACCGATCCCATCGGGCCATCGATCCCCCTGTTTGAAGAACCGTTCTACCGAAGCTGCGCCAAACGGCTCGACGGCCGCGGCGTTTTGATCCGCCAAGCCGGCGTTCCCTTCTTCCAGGCTGGGGAATACCGCGACACCCACCGCATGCTGAGCAACGTTTTCAGGGACTGCACCGTGGCGCTGGTGCCGGTGCCGACCTACTGCGGGGGCCACATGGCGCTGGCGCTCGCCAGCGATGATCCGGAAAATCTCAACTGCGGCCGGGCATCGTTGGACCGTCGTTTTTCGCATGCCGGCATAGAGACGCGCTACTACACACCGGAAATCCACGATGCCGCCCTGGCATTGCCCGCCTTCATGAAGAAAGCGCTGCAATCCAGCCCGCCGACTAGTTAGAATTAACTATAAAAAGATGCCCGCTGGCGGCGGTGCTGAGCGGCGCCAGCCCTCGCGATTGCGCCGTCGGACGCCGTCGGAGATCGAATCCGTGGGTGCCGATCGGTTGAATTCTATGACTTATGGGTGGCGCGCCCCGGAATTCCAGTAAATAATGCATGGGGCGGTTCCGCTGCCGCGTGCGCCGGAACGAAGAATGTGAGCGGTCCAACCGCAGAAATAGAGCTAAAGGTATAATCGATCGGCGTTGCGGACGCCGAACGAGGGTCGGATGTTGAAGATTCTCATTGCCGATGACCATCCGTTGTTCCGGGAAGGATTGGTCCGATTGGTGGCCGAGCTTGATTCGGACACCGAAACTAGGGAAGCCGCCGATTTCCCCGAGGCCGAGGCGCTTGCCCGCTCCGAGGGGCCGTTCGACCTGATCCTGACCGATCTCCGCATGCCCGGCATGGATCAGTTCGCTGGCGTTCGGGCCCTCAGGGAGGCCGCGCCATCGGTTCCCATCGTGGTCGTTTCCGGCTACGAAAGCCGCGCCAACCTGGAACGGTCTCTTGAGGCGGGCGCCCAGGGCTTCCTCCCCAAATCGGCGCCGCCGTCGATAATGGTGAACGCGCTTCGCCTCGTCTTGCTGGGCGAGATCTACGTCCCGCCGTCCCTGTTTTCAAGCGATGCCAAACCGACCGAGGCCGCCCAGGCCAGCATGGAAAGCGCACGCTCGGCCATGATGGTGCGCGCCAATGTCGAGATGCTGACCCAACGCCAGATGGCTGTCCTGGCGTTGATCGGGCAAGGGATGTCCAACAGGGATATCGCTGAACGGCTGCGGATCTCGGAAGGCACCGTGAAGGTCCATGTCGGCGCGATCCTCAAGACGCTGGGCGTCAGCAACCGCACCCAGGCCGCCTTATTGGCGACCGAACTCGGGATCACGTTTGACGGGGACGATCCCGACAACGCCATCGCGACAGGGACTTGACCGACCGAGGCCCCGTTCGCGGCGGCGGCGGAATCTCAACTCAACGCCTCTCTCAGCGTCCCAAGACTGACCGGTTTAGATAAGGTGGTGACGCTGACCAGGTCGCCCTTCGTGGCGAGGTCTTGCGCCGCATCGGCAAAGCGCGGATTGTGGCCGGTCACGAAGATGATCTTGGCCTGACATTTCTCATGGGCCAGCCAATGGGCGAGCTCGACGCCATCCACCTCAGGCATGACGAGATCCAGCACGATCACCGTGGGGTTGAACGATTCGTATATTTCCGCGAACTCGTCGGCCTTCTCCGTCGTCTTGACATCGAAGCCCAGCCCCTCCGCTACCTCACGAAGGATCTCCATGAAATCGGGCTCGTCATCGATCGCCAAAAGGCGTCTGTCGGTCATCGTGCTCCCCACCTTTCGGTCCAACCCCTTCGCGCCGGCGGATCGGGATCCCCCGGACCGTCGACCGGTATCCGCGCACTTTATGATAAGATTGCCGTCAAGCGCTAGAGACAAACCTTCGCCCCGGTCCCGAAGGACCGCCCAAAATCACCCGGCCCTTTGGACCGCCGGATTTTTGCTGTAAAATTGAGCGCAAGAACAGGCCGATACCCGCCGGCGATCCTGACCGGCAGACAATTCAATAGATAGGGAGAGAGACATGCCGTACACCACCTGGAGGGGCGTGATCGGGTGCATCAAGCCGACCCGGCGTCCCGGGTCCCTCGAAGAACTGATCCGGATGCTGCCGGAAGGCGTGGGCGTCATCCCGCTATTCCTCAACATCCGCCAGGGGACCACGGACGAATTCAAACGCGCCGTCGAACCCTATGAGCCGCTGCTCGATCAGCTGGCCGAGGAAAAGGTCGATTTGATGCTGCCGGAAGGCGCCCCGCCTTTCATGTTGCTCGGCTTCAAGGGCGAAGAACGGCTGATCAAGAAATGGGAGAAGAAGTACAAGACCCCGGTCTTCACCTCGGGCTCGAATCACGTCGCCGCCCTGCGGGCCCTGAAGGCCAAGCGAGTCGTCGGCGCGACCTATTTCACCGGCCCCATCAACAAGATCTTTTCGGATTACTTCGAAGGGGCGGGTTTCGACATGCTCGCCATGGACGGCATCGACGCGCCCTTCGATGCGATCGGCCAGTTGTCTTCGGAGGAGGTCTATTCCCACGTCAAGAAAATCGCGCTCAAGCACAAGAAGGCCGACGCCATCTACCTGCTGGGGTCGGGCTGGCGGGTGCTGCCCGTGATCGACATTCTGGAACAGGACCTGGGCATTCCGGTGGTCCATCCCGTGCCGGCCCGCTGCTGGGAAATCCAGAAGCGCCTTCACATCAACGAGCCGGTGGACGGCTACGGCGTCCTGCTCAGCGAGATGATCTGACCGGGCATCGCGCGCAACGGAGAGAGGGACTCATGAGCGAACTGAAAAGCATGAAGCCCACCGGCGTGCTGCATTTCGCGATCGGCGTGTCCGACCTGGAAGAGGGCCGGAAGTTCTATGAGGACGTTCTGGGCTGCACCTATCTGCGCCAGAACGACACCACCGTATTCATGAAGGCCGGCGGGGATCACTTCGTGCTGACCAATACGAAGCACCACACCCGCCCCAACCCGCCCGGCGAATACGAATTCCATCACGCCTTCATCGTCGAAAGCGAAGACTTCGATGCCGCGCTCAAGCATGTCGAGGAGGCCGGCTATCCGATCCTGGTCTACGAGGACGAGGGACACCGCACCTTCACCGGGCGCCACGGCTACATCCAGGACCCGTTCGGCAATTCCATCGAGATCATCGATTTCCACGGCGTCGGCGATTTCTCCAAGCCCGATTTCAAAGGGCGAGGCCGGCGCCAAAAGCCCGCCAAGGAAACGCCGTCCTAATCCGGGAAACCGGCAAGGGCCCGGACCTCCGCCGGGCTCATCCCCTCGTCCCTGAGCACGCGGATCGCCCGCGCGTCGTTGCGTTTCGCCAGCCGTGCGCCGGTTTCGTCCGCGATCAGGGGATGGTGGTGATAGCGCGGCGCCGGCAGGTCGAGAAGCGCCTGCAGCAGCCGCTGCAAATGGGTCGACGGCAGCAGGTCCGCGCCCCGGGTGACCAGGTTCACCTCCTGATGAGCGTCGTCCACCACCACCGCGAGGTGGTAGCTGGTGCCGATGTCCTTGCGTGCCAGCACGGCATCGCCCAACAGCAGGGGATCGACGGCGACCTCGCCCTCGCCTGCATCCGTGAATGACAGCGCGCCGACAAGGCCCGCTGCCTTGGCGGCATCGATGCGAAGCGCCGCGCCGCCCATTGCGGCCATGCGCGTTTTCCGCTCCTGCCCGCTCAAGTGGCGGCAGGTGCCGGGATAGGGCGGCCCGTCTAGCCCGGCGGCCTCCTGGGGCGCGGCCCCGGCGCGGGCAATTTCCGCGGCGATCTCCTTGCGCGTGCAAAAACAGGGATAGAGGACGCCGAGGTCGATCAGCCGCGCCAGTGCCGTCCGGTAGGCTGGGCCCCGTTGCGACTGGCGCAGCACCGGCGTTTCCCAGGCGAGGCCAAGCCAGGCAAGGTCTTCTAGGATGGCCGTCTCGAAGGCCGGCCGGCAGCGGCCCGCATCGATATCCTCGATCCGCACCAAGAATCGCCCCCCGGCCGCCGCCGCCGCGGCGAACAGGGCGGCATAGCCGTGGCCGAGATGCAGAAATCCCGTCGGCGAGGGTGCAAAACGGGTCACGGGTGCGGTCATGGCAAAACGTCCTGATAGGCGGCTGTCTTCGCTGGGCTGGCCCGAATATCGGCCTCGGACAGGCGCGTTGCAAGGGGACGCCACCCTCTCGCGAGGGACGCCTCCCTATGATAAGCTGAACACGAACACGGCCCAGGCACGGGCGATCAGGGGAGAAACGTCATGGCTACCACCGTCACAACGGAATTCGAGGACAAGTTCGCGGACGTGGAGGGAAACTCCATCCGCTATATCGAGGACGGCAGCGGCCCCGCTGTCTTGTTGTTCCACGGTGCGTCTTTGGGATCGTCGGCGGACGTCTACCGGCGCACCATCGGCCCGCTGGCGGCCGAGGGCTTCCGGGTCATCGCCTTCGATTTCCCCGGCTTCGGCCTGAGCGCTTATTCCGAAGACGGCTCCGTCGGGCTCAAGAAGAAGACCACACTGGGTCTGATGGATGCGTTGGGCCTCGACAAGGCCGCCCTGGTGGGCCATTCCCAGGCCGGCAATGTCGCCATCGCCCTGGGGCTTGAGAACCCCGAGCGCATCAGCCACATCATCGTGCTGGGCACCGGCAGCCTGCTGCCGCCGCTGGAAGGCGGCGCCGGCAAGCGCGAAGAAGCGGTCCTGCAGCGCATGGACCAGCGCATGGCCCAGACCGAACCGACCATCGAGGATACGCGCAAGCTATTGGAGGGCACCCTGTTCCATCACGAGCTGATCACCGATGAGGAACTTCAGCTCCGCCACTCGCGGTCCGTCGGGCGCAATTTCGAGGCCTTCGTCGCCCGCAACGAAGCCCGCGCCAAGTCCGGCGGCGGCGGTGGCGGCGGCACGCCGCTCTGGCAGCGCCTGACCGAGCTCAAGATGCCGCTCCTGATGATCTACGGGCGCGAGGACCGGGCCCGGGCGGCGGACCGCTTCGCCCTGTTGCGGGAAAAAGAGCCCGGTCTCGACATGCATCTGGTGGACGGCTGCAAGCACCTTGTGCCCTGGGACGCGGCCGACGTGATCCAGGAGCTCGCGGTTCCGTTCCTCAAGAAATAGGTCCGCCCACTCCCGGGCGGGGCGGGGAGAGACATCATGGCCGGCATGCTGATCGACGGCGTCTGGGACAATGACGCGGAGGTCCCCCACGACAAGCGCGGCGCCTTCGTCCGCGATGCGTCAAAGTTTCGCAACTGGGTTACCGCCGACGGGTCCCCCGGGCCGGCCGGCGAGGGCGGCTTCGAGGCCACGCCCGGGCGCTACCACCTGTTCGTGTCCTGGTCCTGCCCGTGGGCCCACCGCACCCTCATCATGCGTCGGCTCAAGGGGCTCACGGAGGTGGTCTCGGCCTCCATCGCCGACCGGCCGAAGACCGCGGGCTGGAGCTATTCGAAAGGCCTCGACGATCTCGCGCCGGGCAAGGACGGGGTCTTTCACCTATACCAGGCCTATGCCGCGGCCAACCCCAACTATACCGGCAAGGTGACCGTGCCGACACTGTGGGACCGCCAGCGGGGCACCGTGGTCAACAACGAATCGTCGGAGATCATCCGCATGCTGAACGACGCGTTCGGCGCATGGGCCGACAATTCGATCGACTATTATCCCGAAGGCCTCCGCGCGGGCATCGATGAGATCAACGATTTCGTCTACGAGCACCTGAACAACGGCGTCTACCGCGCCGGCTTCGCGCGGAGCCAGGACGCCTACGACCAGGCGGTGGAAAAGGTCTTCCACGGCCTGGACACGCTGGAGCAACGCTTGGGCAAGGGGCGCTACCTGATGGGGGAGCGCATCACGGAGGCCGACTGGCGCGCCTTCCCCACCCTGCTGCGCTTCGACCTCGTCTATTACAGCCACTTCAAGTGCAACGTGCGGCGCCTGCAGGATTATCCCAACCTGGTCAATTACCTGCGCGAGCTGTACCAATGGCCGGGCATCACCGACACCGTGAACCTGGCCGCCGCCAAGGCGAACTATTACCGCCAGGAAAAGGTCAACCCGACCTGCATCGTGCCCAAGGGACCGGACATGAGTTTCCTCGACGTGCCCCACGATCGCGGGCGCCTGCCCGCGGCGGCCTGAGGCCCGAGGGAGGAGCGCGGCGACATCTCCTGCGTCGCGCCCCCTTAGAGGCGCGCGCGGCGCGCTGCTCAGGATGAGGCGTTAGCCTAAGACCCTCTTGCCGAGCCTGTCGAAGCATGAGCCTGTCGAGGGCCGAGGAATCCCGGGGCGGCGGCAGGGCGGCGGCGCGTGAAGAAGCCCTTATTTAAAGGATTGCTTAATTAAATAATTATTTAATTAAGGCGCCTGCCGGAGATGCGGATGGGCGGAGATCCCGCGCCGGGAGCGGCGGCCGCCGCGCCGGAGGTTGCCGCTAATCGAAGCCGTAGAGGGCGGCGGGGTTGTCGGCGAGGATCTTGCGCCGCGCGCCCGCGTCGGGGGCATAGTCCGCCACCATGTCCAGCAGATCGCCGTCATTGGGCATCTTGCCCGGCTGCCACACCTCCGAGTGCGGCCAGTCGGTCCCCCAGATGATGCGCTCGGGCGCGCGATCGATCAGCGCGCGGGCCATGGCGACGATGTCGGCGTACTTGGCGCCGCGCGACATCAGCCGGTCGGCGCCGCCGATCTTGATCCACACATTGCCCGCCGCCGCGAGGTCCGCCATCACGCGGAAATCGGGATCGTCGGTGCCCCTGGCGCCGTCGCAACGGGCGAAATGATCGATCACCACCGGCAGGGCGGCGCTGTCCAGCACCTCGGCGTGAGCCACCACGGAATCGAGATCGCAGTGCAGGTCCACCGACCACGGCAGATGGGCGATCTTGGCGATCTGGGCGGCGAAGATTTCCCGGGTGAAGCCCTTGCCGTGGGCGTGGGTGATGTTGAGCCGGATGCCGCGCACGCCGCCCGCGTGCAGCGCCGCGATCTCGTCGGCGCCAAGGTCGGGATTGGCGTTGATGACGCCCCGCAGGCGATCGGGCGCCCGGGCGATGGCGTCGGTCACCACGGCGGTTTCGAACCCATGGACGTTGGGTTGCACCAGCACACCGCGCTCCAAGCCCAGCACATCGGCCATATTGAGGTAATGCTCGATCGGCGCCGCCGGCGGGGTCGAGCGCCGGTTCTCCACATAGGGGTAGAGATGCGGCGGGCCGTAGATATGGAAATGGGTGTCGCAGGCCCCGCTTGGCGGGGCGAATTTCGCCGGCCGGGGATTGGGGACCGGCGGGTAATTGACCATCAGGCGGGTTTCCAATGCGTGACACTCCCTTCACCGGGGTCCTTTACGGACCCCTTCGGACTTCCAGGCATTGTAGGACAACAGGACCGCGACGTCGGCGACCAACCCGACCAAGCCCCGACCGTCGCGGTTGGAGGCAACATCGCCCCTGGCGTTCAAGCACCATCCCTACACCATCCCCCGGCGGTCGGACTCCATCGCCCGGCCCCATTTTCGCGGCCCCCAGACGTAAAGCCACTTGCAGGGGTAATCGTGCCAGGGGCCCAGCTCGGTCCAGACATGGCCGTTGTCCACGACCATTTCGCCCGCGAGGGTGGCGATCAAGAGCACCGCGTGCTGTTCCGTGGTCTCGCAGATCGCGAGCTTCATGGCGCCGAGCGGGAAGCCGAGGTCGCGGTGGGCGAGCGCCCGAACGGTGAGTGCGTGATCTTCGCAATCGAAGCCCTCGGCGGGGGCCTCCATCGTCTCGAGGTCCGCCATCAGCCAGCTGTCGCGGACATCGCGCAAGTGACCGAGGCCGAGGCACTGGTCCTGGATCGGCTGGAGCTGCTCCAGCCAGTCGGGCAGGAAGTCGACGACCTCGGCATCCGGCGCGTCCTGCTCGGGATGACGCGTGAGGAAATCATCCCATTGGGGCGGCGGCACCCGGGCCCAAAAGCCGCCCCATACCCGCATCGGCCGGATCGGCGGTGTCAGCATGGCTTGCCCCCTTCGCGGGTTGGAAAACGCCCCATCTTACAGGACGGGGACGGGAAAAATGCCGGCCCTTCCATCGCTTAAATTCGCTACCCGAATAGGCCTGTTGCGCATATTATTCGCCCGATCGTTCACCGTCCGGGTTCCACCCGTTGACGCCTCATAAGGCGGCGCCAGACCGCTCGACGATCGGTATTGGCAATGACTGCAACAGGAAGGAACCTTTCCATGGATCAGGACCAGATCGATCCGCGTATCTATGATCTTTACGACGAATACTGCCACAGCTCGATGGAACGCCGCGAGTTCCTGCAGCGCGCCGCGGCGATCACCGTGATCGGCGGCTCGGGCCTCGCGATGGCCCAGGCCCTGCTGCCCCGCTATGCCGAAGCGCAGATGATTTCGTTCACCGATGAACGCATCAAGGCGAAATACGTCACCTACGATTCGCCCGGCGGCAATGCCGCCAAGATCAAGGGCTACCTGGTGCAGCCCGCAGGCTCCGGGCCCTTTCCCTCGGTCCTGGTGGTGCATGAAAACCGCGGCCTCAACCCGCATATCGAGGATGTCGCGCGGCGGGCGGCGACCGCGGGCTTCCTGACGCTGGCGCCCGACGCCCTTTCGGCGGTGGGCGGCTATCCCGGCAATGACGACGACGGCAAGAAAATGCAGGCCGGACTCGATCGCGACAAGATCTACGTCGACATGGCGAACGGGGCCAGGTGGCTCAAGAAGCACCCGCTGTCCAACGGCAAGCTGGGCGCGGTCGGCTTCTGCTTCGGCGGCCAAGCCGTCAATATCCTGGCGACTGAGCTGGGCGCGGACCTGCAAGCCGGGGTGCCGTTCTACGGCCGTGCCCCAAAGACCGCGGACGTGCCGAAGATCAAGGCGGCGATGCTCATCCAATACGCGGAGGACGACAAGCGCGTGAATGCCACGTGGCCCGGTTACGAAAAGGCGCTCAAGGCGGCCAAGGTCTCCTATGAGGCGCACACCTATCCCGGCACGCGCCACGGCTTCAACAACAATTCCACCAAACGCTACAATGAAGCGCAGGCGAAGATCGCATGGGACCGCACCATCGCCTTCTTCAAGAAGCACCTGTCATAGACGGCTTCGCGCCGGTGGCGCGGCCAGGCGGCGGCCCCTCGGGGCCGCCGCTTTTTCTTTGCGGGAATGAAGACCTAGGCGGATTTCCGTGTTAGGGAGCAAACCGCCCCTAGGCACCACAGCACCACCCCGAGCGCCACCACCGACAGGCCGACCAGGGCGCCCACCCCGGTGTAGGACACCGAGGCATGCAGCATGTAAAGGGTGCCGAGGCAGAAGAGCGCCGGCGTCAGGGGATAGAGCGGCACGCGGAACGCCGCCGATCCGCCGCCCCGCTTCCGCAGGACGAAGACCGAGACGCCGACCAGGGTCAGGAAGAACCAAAAGACCGGAGCCGTATAGTCCACCATGGCGGAGAAGCCCTGCCGGGTGAACGCCCCGAACCCGACCAGGGCGAGGGACAGCGCGCCCTGGACAAGGAGCGCCGCGACCGGCCCCTGGGCCCGGGCGTTCCAGCGGCCAAGCGGCGCGAACAAGGCGAAGTCGCGGCCCAGCGCGTAGCCCGAGCGGGCGCCGGTGAAGATCGTCGCATTCAAGGTGGTGAGCGCCGCCACGCAGATCAGGGCGGAAACCGCGACGGCGCCTCCCGGACCCAGCAAACGGCCCATGTAATCGGCGCCGACCGCGCTCGACCCACGGACGCCGTCCACCCCCAGGACCGCGAGATAGGCGCCATTGAGAAGCAGATAGATGGCGCCGATCAACAGCGTTGCGATAACCGCGACGCGCAGCATGTTGTGCCTGACATCGACCAGCTCCGCCGACAGGTAGGCGGCCTCGTTCCACCCGCCATAGGTCAGCATGATGAAAATCATCGCGAATCCAAGGCCGGACATGAGGCTGGCGGGCACGGCGGCAGGCGCCGGCGCGGCGGCAGGGGCAGCCTCGGGGGTCAGGACAAACCCAAGCACGCCCACCACCACCGTTACGGAAACCAAGACCGCGGCCAAGGTATTCTGGGCACCGGCCGTGACCCTGGTCCCGGCAATGTTGAGCGCCGTGAGACCCACCACTCCGAGTGCCGCATAGATCGAGGAGCCGAAACTGCCCAGGTCCAGGAGGCGCTGGGCGTAGTCGCCGAGCACGAAGGCGACCATGGCGATGGCCCCGGTCTGCACCACCGTGATCCGGCCCCATGCGAAAAGAAAGCCCACCGCGGGGCCGAAGGCACGGGTCAGGAAATGGTACTCGCCACCGGCATCGGGCCAGGTGGCGGCCAACTCCGCGTAACACAGCAGGCCGATCAGCATGAACACGGCGCCGAGCGCCCACAGCCCCATAATGAGCATCGGATCGTCGAGCTTGAGCGCCACCAGGGAGGGAGACTTGAAAACGCCGATCCCCACCACCATGCCGACCATCAAGGCGAGCGCGTCACGGGGACGGAGAAGCGCCTTGGGGCCGGCATCCCCCGTGCCCGCCGGCGCTTCACCCTGTTTCATGGCCTAACGGCTGGCCGGCTGGCGGCGGGCCCGCCAGGGAATTTCCACCGGCTTGACGCTGCCCGACAGGCGGACCGTCCCGGTGATCTCATCGCCGGAGATGGTCCCCGTATATGTCTGATCGACCACGACGTCGTCGATTTCCGAGGTCACGGTGAACGATACCTTGGTCCCATCGACCCCCGCCGCGCGGACCGGCACGACGGCGCCGTTGACCACCATCTTGCCATAGAGATCCTGATAGCGCTGTTCGATGTCCGCCTGCATCGGCGTGACGGCGTTGAAATAGCTCGAAAAGGCGATATCCCAGGTCCACTTTCCCGCCACCTTGGCCGGCACCGTCCAGGCATAGACGATGCTGCGTTCCTCGCCTTGGGAATCCACCACCCGCATGTGGTCGGGGCGCCAATCGCCCAGATGGTAATCATGGGAAGCGATGCGGGTCCCCGGCTTCAAGGTGGACAAGAGCTTGGGCCGCAGCTGCAGGACGATATCGGGCAGAAGATACATGGTGACCAAGCTTGCCTTGCTGATATCGGTTTGGAAAATGTCACGCACATGGAACTTCGCGCGATCGGCGACGCCCTGCTGCTGGGCGCGCTTGTTGGCGATGTCCACCAGCTTGGTATTCAGATCGACGCCGAAACCCTGCGCGCCCAGCCACTTGACGGCGGCAATGACGATGCGCCCGTCTCCGGAACCAAGGTCGATCACGTAATCGTCCTTGTTGGCCTTGGTCAGTTCGAACATGGTCTTCAGCACATCCGCATGGGACGGCACGAAGGGGACATCCAGGCCGTCGGAGATCTCCTCGACATCGGGGGTCACCTCCTGGGCACCGGCGGGCGCCGACAGGCTCGCGGCCGACATCAGGACAAACGCAGTCAGAAAAACCGAAATGAAGCGGCACATGCGCCGCCCTGGCAGATTGGTCATGGCCGCATCCTCCCAACCATAACAGTTGCGCCACATTGCCGGCAGGCACCGGCAATGGAGAGCGATCCCAAATCGCCGCGATCGGGCCGACTTGCTTTTAGATTTCCGGGTTTCGCCCCAGCGCCTATTGGCGCCGAGATTATGGCTCAAATATGGCCGATTGACGGGTTCCGCCGGCGCCCGGAAGCGATGCTTTGCACGGCGACGATTGCGCCCTAACCTGAGTCCCCGGCGGAGCGGTTTTTTTGGAGGTCGCCATGCATGATGTCGTCATCATCGGCGGCGGACATAACGGCTTGGTCTGTGCCGCTTATCTGGCGGACCACGGCTTGAAGGTCTCGGTCCTGGAAGCGCGCGGCTCCGTCGGCGGCGCCGCGGTGACCGAGGAGTTTCATCCCGGGTTCCGAAATTCCGTGGCCGCTTACACGGTGTCGCTCTTGCACCCCAAGATTATCGGCGATCTCGATCTCGCCGGCCACGGACTGCGGATCGTCGAGCGCCGGATGCAGAATTTTCTGCCGCTGCCCGATGGACGTTCGCTTGCCGTGGACGGCGTCCGAACCCGGGACGAGGTCGCCAAGTTCTCCGCAAGGGATGCCGGCCGGCTGGACGCCTACCATGCGCGTCTCGCGGTCATCGCCGAAATCCTCAGGGAGCTCGCCCTGAAGACGCCCCCCAATGTCGTTCACGGCCGCAAGCTGGCGGCGCTCGGGCAGATGCTGGAGGCCGCGCGGATCGGACGGCGGATCGGCCGTCTGGGTCTTTCCGGGGAGCGCGACCTGCTGGAGCTGTTCACCGGGTCGGCGGGCGATTTCCTCGATCGCTGGTTCGAAAGCGATCCCATCAAGGCGGTCTTCGGCTTCGATGCCGTCGTCGGCCATTACGCGAGCCCCTACGCAGCCGGCTCGGCCTATGTCCTGCTGCACCACGCCTTCGGCGAGGTCAACGGCCAGCGCGGCCGATGGGGCCATGCCATCGGCGGCATGGGATCGATCACCCAGGCCATGGCGCGGGCGGCAACGGCGCGCGGCGTCGAGATTCGCACCGATTGTCCGGTCCGCGATGTCATCGTCGAACAGGGCCGCGCCGCCGGGGTCAACCCGGAATCCGGCCCGCCCATCGCGGCCCGCGCCGTCGTCGCGGCGGTCAACCCCAAGCTCCTGTTCACCAGGATGGTCGATCCGTCGAGCCTGCCCGGCGATTTCCGCGAGCGGATCGGCGCCTACCGGATGGGGTCCGGCACCTTCCGCATGAACGTGGCGCTGTCGGAACTGCCCGACTTCACCTGCCGTCCCGGCCGCGAGGTGGCCGACCACCACACCGCGGGAATCATCATCGCGCCCAGCCTCGCCTACATGGAGCGGGCCTGGTGCGACGCAAGGGCCCGGGGCTGGTCGCGGGAACCGGTGATCGAAATGCTCATCCCCTCGACCCTGGATGACAGCCTCGCGCCCCCGGGCGCCCATGTCGCCAGCCTGTTCTGCCAGCACGTGGCGCCGGACCTTCCGGGGGGCGCGTCATGGGACGACCACAAGGAAGAGGTCGCCGACCTGATGATCGCCACCGTGGACACCTACGCACCCAACTTCCGGCGCTCGCTTGTGGCGCGCCAGGTGCTATCGCCGCTGGATCTTGAACGCACCTTCGGCCTGACCGGCGGCGATATCTTCCACGGCGCGCTCGATCTCGGCCAGCTGTATTCCGCCCGCCCCGTGCTCGGCCATGCCGATTACCGCACCCCCGTTGCGGGCCTTTACATGTGCAGCGCCGGGACCCACCCCGGCGGCGGCGTCACCGGGGCGCCGGGACACAACGCGGCCCGCGAGATCCTTGGCGATTTCAAAAGGCGGCATGTTCCGGTCCGTCCCCCTGCTCCATGAGGGGGACGGGCGACCCTAGGTTCGCACCGAAGGGGCGTTGCTGCAGGCGATCTTCCTAGGATACCTGGCGTGGCTGGCAAGTGGCGCCCAGCCCGGCTGAAACCGGCCGCCACCCGATGCGAAGGTGTCAGACTTTGCCCGGCGTGGCGGGGACATGGTCGAGCCGGTACAGAATAGCGATCAGGGCAAGGGCCGCGATGAACAGCCAGATTGGCCCGAAAAACCAAAAGGTCACGGGGATCGCAAGGTAGTAGGCCCGCATGCCCACCGTATAGTGGTGGGCGCCGCGGTCGAAAAGAGCCGCCGCGATCCCCAGAGTCTCGCGCGTATCCTCGGTCACGGGCAGGGTGATGTCGATACTCACATGATTGAAATAACGGAGCGCCAGGGAAAAACTGAAAAACGCGGCAAAAAAGCACAACGCAAGGATCAAGACCTTGAACGTGAAGTAAACCTCGATCCTCGAGCCAAAGAAGTTAAGCCTGTAGAGGATATCGGGGACATCGTCGGAATGAATCAGGAAGCTGAGAATTCCAATAGCCAGAAGGATGGAAGTTGACGCCAGGAAGCTCGCGGCCATGTTCCAATTGCGCAGGGCCTGCACGGCGAGAATATCGCGGCGCTCCTCCATCACGTTCCTCACCCAAATTTGGCGCGATCTGTTCGCGTGCCCGATCGCCGTCCGGTCGGGTCGAAGCCGCACCTCGCGGACCAGGAACAAATGATATGCCGCAAGCAATCCGAACGCCGCCGCCACCAAAATGGTCTCGATAATTGTCATGCCGTCTCCTTGCCGTGGGTGCGGCACGGCTTATGATGGCTGGCGTCGGAATATTTTGAAAAACGCCAGCATGCAATATTGTAGACGCGAAAAACCTAGCGTTCACCGATCAATGGCGCCTCCTTTCGAGCGGGCCCAAAACAATCCGAGGTGGCAATGGCACAGACGATCCGGTTTTGGACGGGAATGACCGTCCTCGGACTGCTCGTGATCTTCACCATTCAGAACGTCACGGTGGTAGAGGTCACCTTCCTCCTGTGGACCCTCAAACTGCCGAGAGCCATTCTCCTCTTCCTGGTCTTCGCGGCGGGTACCCTGTGCGGCTGGCTGTTCAGCCGATGGCATCGGCCGCCTGTCCACCCCGACGAAACCCTCTAGCCTTGGCCGCCCCGCCCGCGGCCCGAGCGGATCAGTCGAGCCAAACCGATTCGTGCAGTTCCGGTCGTGTGACGACCCTCTTTCGATCCTTTAGGAGGCTGGAAAACGAGTCCATTCCGCGGTCCGGATCGCCGTGGACCAGAATCGTCAGCCGGGGATCGCCGGCCCCCTCTAGCCAGGAAAGAAGCTCATCGCGGTCGGCATGGGCGGAAAACCCATTGATGGTGTGAACCTGCGCGCCCACCCTGACCTGCTCTCCGAACAACGGAACTTCCTCGGCCCCGTCGATGATCCGGCGGGCCAGGGTGCCATGCGCGGCGAAGCCGACGAAGATGATGCTCGCCTTCTCGCGCCACAGATTGTGCTTCAAATGATGCCGGATTCGTCCGCCGGTGCACATTCCGGAGCCCGCGAGAATCACGGCGCCACCCTTTATGGTGTTGATGGCGATCGATTCCGCGGTCTCCCGGGTGAACCGCAGGCCGGGCAAAGCGCAGGGATCCGTGCCACCGGCGATCAACTCGCGGGCCCGCGCGTTGAACAACTCCGGATAGCGTCGGAAGATGCCGGTCACGGAAATGGCCATGGGCGAATCCAACATGACGGGCAGGTTTCGCGGCAGAAGGCCCTGATCGATCCCTTCGCGAAGATGAAACAGCAGCTCCTGGGCGCGTTGAAGGGCAAAGGTCGGAATCAAGACATTGCCACCCCTGCCGATGGTTTCGGCAATGGCCGTATAGAGCTCGGTTTTCGACGCCGCCAGGTCTTTGTGATCGCGATCGCCATAGGTCGTTTCCATCACGACATAGTCGGCCGCACCGGGTTTCGTCGGGTTTTCGAGAAGCGGCCGGTTGGAGTTGCCGATATCGCCCGAAAAGACGATGCGGCGCACGTCCTGGCCGGACTTCGCGTCCACCTCGATCGACGCCGAACCGAGGATATGCCCGGCGTCTATGAACCGGACCCTGACGGCATCATCGAGGGTGATCCACTCCCCATAACGGGCGGCGCGGCCGAAGAACTCGAAACACCAAAGCGCATCGGCCGTGCTGTAGAGGGGATCGGGCGTCGGCTTGGCGCGGCGATTCCCGTGGCGGCGCGCCCGCTGGAACTCCTCCTCCTCCAGTCTCGCCGCGTCCAGCAAGGTGATCCGCGCCAGCTCCCGCGTCGCCGCCGTCGCGATGATTTCGCCGCGGAACCCGCGCTTGACCAGCAGCGGGATCCGACCGCAGTGATCGACATGGGCATGGGTGAGCAACAGATAATCGATCTCACCCGGATCGAAGCCGAATGGTTCGGCGTTGTCCTCGTCAAGTTCCCGGCTTCCCTGGAAAAAGCCGCAATCGATCAGCACGCGGGTGTGGCCGCATTCCAACAGGTGGCAGGACCCGGTGACCCCTTGGGCCGCGCCGTGGAAGGAGATTTTCATGTTTTCACCCGCAATGACCTCGTCCTTCGGCTCGAGGGTTGGAAATATCTTGGCATGCTCACCACCATGGCGCTCGGCCTGATGCCATCGCCATCGGAATTGGGGGCGGCACGGAGGCGGAAACTGGCCGACCCGGCCAAACGATCAGGCGTTTCGGATCGCCGGAAAAGGCCTCGCGAAGGCTCAAATCGCGCCAACGCCCCGCAAGAATACCGCAACGATCAGGATCGGGGCGAGCACGCGGAGGCTCCACAACCAGCACCGGCCGATGACGGTCTCGCCCAGATCCGATTCCCGGAGCGCGGTGGGCCTGCCCCATCGCCATCCCACGAGACATGCGACCAGGAGACCGGCAACGGGAAGGATGGCATTGGATACCATGTAGTCCATGCTCTCCAATATGCCGCGCTCCCCCCACCTGACGTCACGCCATATGCCGTAGCCTAGTGAAGCGGGCACGCCGGCGAGGAAAATGCCGAAGCCTACGATGAAAGCCGCAACCGGTCGGCGCATCCCCAACCGCCGCAAGACATATGCGGTCACCACCTCCAGCCCGGAGATGCTCGCGGAAAGCGCCGCTGCGGCTAGAAGAAAGAAGAACAAGATGCCGACCACGCGGCCGCCGTCCATCGAGAGGAACAACTGCGGCAAGGTGATGAAAACCAGACGGGGTCCGGTCCCGGGATCCAGGCCGAAGGCAAAAACGGCAGGAAAAATCGCCATCCCGGCGAACACGGCCATCAGGGTGTCGCCCAGGGCGACAGCCAATGCGGAGCCGGGAATTCGATGCCGGCGCGCGAGGTAACCGCCATAGGTGATGAACAAGGCCATGCCGATACTCAAGGAGAAGAACGCCTGGCCCAGGGCCGCGAGATAAATATCGGGACGAGCAAGAAGCTCCCATTTGGGACTGAACAGGAACTTGAGCCCCTGCGCCCCGCCCTTATGGGTTAGACCGTAGATGGCAAGCCCCACGACGATCGCCGCCAACAGCGGCATCAGAATGCCGGTCAGCTTTTCGATGCCGTTCTGGACACCCGCCGCCACCACGGCGGAGCCCGCCACCATGACCGCCGCTTGCCAGAACAGGGGCTGGGCGGTGCCGGCGATGAAGGCTTCGAAAAAGCCGCCGTAATCGGCGCCGGCGATGCGCCAAAGCGACCCGTCGACGGCGCCGACGAAATAGCGCAGTGCCCAGCCGGAGATCACCAGATAGAAACTCATGATCAGGAAGGACCCGAGGACCCCGAGAGCCCCGGCCATCTGCCAAAACCCTTCCGGCGCTATCTTGCGGATCGCCGCCACCGCGTCGCCGCGGCTGTGGCGGCCGATGGCAAGCTCGGCGATGACGATCGGCAAGCCGACGACCGCGACGCACAACAGGTAAACGAACAGGAATGTGGCGCCGCCATTTTCACCGGCAACATAGGAAAAACGCCAGATGTTGCCGAGACCGACGGCCGCGCCGACGGTCGCCAGGATGAACGCGCGCTGCGAACCCCATTGTTCCGCTGGCGTTGATGGCTCCATGTTAATGACCTTTAGGGGATATCCGTCGAATCGGGCCGGCAACGACCCTCTAGATCATGGCTGCGCGATGCGATGTTTGGGGAACCCTTGCCTGGCGGGTCAGCGGAAAAACCTGATTTCCTTGATGAAGGCCGACGACTTGCCCCCGTCTTTGGCCTTTGTCGTGTCGATTTCCAGCGCGATCCCGGTGACCGCTGGATCGTCGTCCTTTTCCTTGTCGAAATACTCCCGGTAGGCCGCCATGAGATCGAATCGTGACGTGATCAGCTTTCCCTCGGGCGCCTTGTCCGCGCAGACGTAGCGGCCGCCTTTCTTGAAATGCGCGCCCACGAAGGGGTGGTTCGTCCTGTCATTTCCGGAACACAGGAAAAGGCCGATGAAATAGGGGCTGTCGGGAATGAACATGGAGCCGCTGGGCTGGCGCTGATCACCGAGAAATACGATCACCATGATCGCCTGGTTGCGGACGCCGTTTTCCCAAGACGCCGCGCCTGGGTACTTGTTCACGCCCCAATCGATTTCCAAATAGCGGAACTTTCGGACATTCACGGCCTCGTTCGGCATGACACCCAAGGCGGGCTTCTTGGCGATCAAATCGAGGCCTTTCTCACCGATGCCCAGATCGATCGCATTTCTGAGCCGCGCGTCGAGCTGAAACTTGAAGCCCTTGGATTTCAACCAGTCTTCGATCGGGCCCTTCTGATAGTCGGAAAATCCCACGGTTCGGGCCAACCGGCCTTCGGCAGCAATCGCCGCGCCCGCCGCCGGGAAAGCAAGAGTCGCGGCGAGCCCGAAAACGAGACGCCCAAAAAGCCCGGCGCCGTTCGAGACAGCTGATTCACCGCTTGAGTTCGACCGCGCACTCTTTGCCATCTTCTTCCAACCGTTGTGTCGCCGGCCATCCCCAACGCGCCCCCGCGTACCATGTGAGCACCGAAACAGCGGGACTCACGCAACCCGGCGACAACGCGCACCGAGCGCTGCCGCGCCCTGGAAACTCAAGAGGGGTCCCGCATCAGACCGGACCGTTCACCGCGGGGTCGTGTTGTAGCTGGTCAGCTTGATGAACTCCAGGCGCGTGCCGTCGGGATCGCGGAAATAGATCCTCGGCCCGTTGACGGTGCCGCCTTCCCGATCCTCTTCGTAGAGAATTTCCGCGCCGGCGGCCTCCAGGTGCGTCTTGGCTTTGGCCAATTCCTCTTCGGAGATCGCAAAGGCATGGTGGACCAGGTCCTTGCCTCCGTCCCGGTTGATGGGCCCGTCCTCGGCACAGAGCAGAATGCAAGTCCCGCCCGCATCCATGAAGGAATGCCGCTTTCCATCGCTGTTGATCAACTTGAGCCCGACGACGTCAGCATAGAACTTCGTGCTCTTCTCGAGATCGGAAACCGGGATCGAAAAATGCGCGACACCTTGGCACTGGACCATGACCGCCTCCCTCAGCTTGATTCGATATTGTTTCAGGCCTTCGGCGCGACTTCGCGCTTGAATGGCCTTAACGGAATTTATACACCTAAAATACAGGATCGGCGACCGATCACGCTCTAGCGGCGCGTCGGCCGCTCGACAGCCATGCACTAACCTCTCGCCGGGGAAAAATACCGCCGTTCCATGGCCAACGACAGTCCATCCCTTTCCCTTCGCCAGGACCTTTTCATCAGGACCCACGGGGCCCTGTTGGTGCTCGGCACGATCTTCGTCCTCGAGCTGTGCCGCCGCGCCGGCATCAGCGTACCCAACCCCCAACTCTTTACCGCCCTCGCCATCACCTACGCGGCCTATAGCGGCGGATACATGGGCGGACTCGCGGGCGCGGCGATCGGCGTCGGTTACGCCTTCTACTTCTTTTCGGCCCCCGGCGAGCTCTTTCACTACACCGAGATCACCCGGGCCAAGGTGATCGTCAACATCATCACTCTGCCGTCCATCGCCATCCTGGTCAGCCACCTGTCCGACAAGCTCACCAAGAACCTCCGCGCACAGGCGGAACAAGCGCTCAGCGAGAGCGAAGCCCGGTTCCGCGGCGCCTTCGAGAACGCCGGGGTCGGCGTCTTCATTCGCAGCCCCGACCGCAAATACCGCGAATTCAACCGGACCTTCTGCGAGATGCTGGGCTACAGCGAGGATGAGATCAAGGCCATGCGCCTCAGGGATATCGCCCATCCCGACGATGATCCTGAAATCGCCAGCATCCGCAGCATCCCCCCCGGCAGCGGTGAAAACCATGTGATCGAGCGCCGTTTCATCCGCAAGGACGGCAAGGTGATCTGGTGCAATGTCAGTTACAAGGAGGTGCTCGATGCCGAGGGGCGGCCATCGACGACCATCGCCATGTGCCAGGACATCACCGAACGCAAGGAAATGGAACGCCGTCTTCAGCAGTCTCAGAAGATGGAAGCGGTCGGCCAGTTGACGGGCGGCGTGGCCCATGATTTCAACAACCTGCTTTCGGTCATCATGGGCGCGGCGGAACTGCTGGCGGAAAAGACCGACGCCAAGAACCCCCACCTTGAGAGCATTTTGCGATCCACCCGCCGCGGCGCGGAACTGACCCGGCGCCTGCTGGCGTTTTCTCGCTGTCAACCGCTTCACCCGCAGGCGATCGACCTGCCCACGATGGTCACCGGCCTGCGGCACATGCTGGGTCGGACCCTCGGCGAAACCGTCGACATTGCGACGGTTTCCGCCCCCGATGTCTGGCCGGCGGCGGCGGATCCCGGGCAGTTGGAAAACGCCCTGGTCAACCTTTGCATCAATGCGCGCGACGCGATGCCCGGCGGCGGCACGGTCACGATCGAATGCACCAACGCCACGGTCGTCCCCCGCGACACGGCCGACGACGGGGAAATCCTGCCCGGCGACTACGCCGTCTTGACCGTCACCGACTGCGGAACCGGTATGAGCGAAGACGTGCTTGAACACGTCTTCGAACCCTTCTTCACGACCAAGGATGTCGGCCAGGGCAGCGGGTTGGGATTGTCCATGGTCTACGGCTTCGCCAAGCAATCGGGCGGCCATGTCACCATCGACAGCCAGGTCGGCGTCGGCACCACGGTGAAACTGATCCTGCCCCGGGCGGACGCAACCATGACCTCCGGCGATACGGCCGCCTCTGACCATCGGCCGAGCGGCACGGGCCAACGCATTCTCCTGCTGGAAGACGACGAGGATGTCCGGACCCTGCTGCAGGACATGATTGCCAAGCTCGGCTATGCCGTGGTCCCGGCCGGCACCGCGGCCGAGGCGGAAGCGATCCTGGCCGAGGAAAGCATCGACCTGGTGCTCTCGGACGTGATCCTGCGGGGCGGCGTGAGCGGCCCCCAATTCGCCGCGCGAATCAAGGATTCGCGGCCCGATCTCAGGGTCCTGTTCATGTCGGGCTATCCGGCCGACGAATTGGACGGCGCGGATAGCCCCGGCGGCGGCGAGGTGCTCCTCAACAAGCCGTTCAAGGTCTTCGAGCTGGCCCAGGCCCTGGCCACTGCGCTGAGATAGGCGCTGAATTAGCGCCGCCCCTGCGATCGGGCGGGGCCCATACACCTCCCCACACGAACCAAAGCTGACATGAATCGGTTGTCGCCCAAAGGCCAGAACAGACAGGGCCAGACAGACAGGGATTAGGATATGGGTTATCATCCGGCCGATGCATCAGAGCGGTTCGCATTCGCTTGCCCCTTGGCAACATGATCACAGTTTCGGACTCCATAAAGAGCGGGTTGCCGAGCGGAGGACACGACTGGTCGTCGGGATCACGGCCGCAACCATGGCCGTTGAGATCGCGGCGGGACTTGCCTTCGGATCCATGGCGCTGCTGGCGGACGGCCTGCATATGGGGTCCCATGCGCTTGCCCTGTCGATCAGCGCCTTTGCCTATCTCTGGATGCGGCGCAAGGCCGGTCATCCCAGTTATGTGCTCGGCACGGGAAAGATCGCGTCCCTCAGCGGTTACACCGGCGCGCTGCTGCTCCTCATCCCGGCAGCGGCGATGGCGTGGGAAAGCATGGAACGCCTCCATGTTCCCCGTCCCATCAACTTCGAGTGGGCGATAGCCGTGGCGGCGGTTGGGCTCGTCGTCAACGTGGCCTGTGCCTTCATCCTGAAGTCCGGCGGAGGCCACGTGCATTCCCATGGTCATGGCCACGACAATCCTCACCAGAAATCGTCCGGGGCACAGGAGCAACGGGAAGACCACAATCTGCGGGCCGCCTATCTCCACGTGATTGCAGACGCCTTGACCTCGATCCTAGCCCTTGTCGCCCTGTTCGCCGGCGCCTATTGGGGGCAAGTCTGGCTCGATCCGGTGGTGGGCATCGCCGGGGCAGTCCTCATCGTCTTTTGGGCCTGGGGCCTGCTGCGGGATAGCGGGAGTGTATTGCTGGACCGATCGGTCCATCCGGAAGTGCGGGAGGGTGTCAGGAAGGCCATCGAAGGCGAAGCCGACAACAGTCTTGCCGACTTCCATGTCTGGTCCATAGGACCGGGCATCTATGCTGCGGCCTTATCGGTGGTGACCCATGACCCGATGCCGCCCGATCATTACAAGGCGCTGATCCCGGAGGACCTTGGAATTCAACACGTCACCATTGAGGTGCACCTGTGCGACGAAGGGTCGATGGATAATCCGGCTCAGCCCGTGAGGTAGACATAAGCCATCCCGAGCGATGCCGTCGTTGCCAACGTTGGGATCATGCCCACTTTGAACCGCAACATCATGACCAGCGCAGCGGCAGTCAGAATTGCCGAGACGGGATCGATGGTTGCCCATTCCGGAACCAAGAGGCGGAACCAGAACGCGTGATTCTCGACGATGCGGTCGAAGACCACATGTAGCCCGAACCAGACCGACAGATTTAGGATCACGCCCACCACCGCCGCGGTGATGGCGGACAGCATGGCGGTGAGGATCGTCTTGCCACGCAGCGTCTCGATATAGGGCGCGCCAAGGAAAATCCAGAGGAAGCACGGCACAAAAGTCACCCAGGTGGTCAGCACGGAGCCGATGACTCCCGCCACCATGGGGTCCAGCGTCCCGGGGTTCCGGAAAGCGCCCATAAACCCGACAAATTGGACCACCATGATCAGCGGACCGGGGGTCGTCTCCGCCATGCCGAGGCCGTCGAGCATCTCGCCCGGCGCAAGCCAATTATAAGCTTCCACGGCCTGTTGAGCGACGTAGGCAAGGACCGCATAAGCGCCTCCGAAAGTCACGACGGCCATTTTGCTGAAAAACAGGCCTTCCTTGACGAAGACGTCGTCAGCACCCAGCCAAGACCACAAGGCCGCAATCGGTGCCAGCCAGAGGAAAAGGCAGATGAGCGTGACTGTGACTGCGCGCGCCAGCGATGGCTTGGTATGGGCGAAGCGCTGGCCGTCGAGGGAATCCTCCCCACTGGAGGCCGCTCCGTGGCCGGAGATCACGACGAACTGCCCTGGCCATTTGCGGCCGCCAAAGAACCCGATGACCGCCGCTGCAATAACGATCAGCGGGAAGGGGGCATCAAGGAAAAAAATCGCAATGAAGGATGACGCGGCGATTGAATACATCGCGGCGTTCTTGAGCGCTCGCTTGCCGATACGGATGACAGCCTCGATCACCACGGCAAGAACGGCAGCCTTGATCCCGAAGAACAGCGCCTGGACCAAGGTCAGATCGCGAAAACCCGCATAGAGGACGCTCAGGATCAGGATGACCAGCGCGCCCGGAAGCACGAACAGGATCCCCGCCACGAGCCCACCCAACGTTCGATGCAGCAACCATCCGACATAGACAGCCAATTGCTGCGCCTCCGGTCCCGGAAGCAGCATGCAGTAATTGAGCGCGTGCAGGAACCGGGCTTCGCTGATCCATTTCTTTTCATCGACCAGCACACGATGCATCAATGCGATCTGGCCCGCCGGCCCGCCGAAACTGAGCAAGCCGATCCTGAGCCAGGTGCGAAATGCGTCGCGGAAGGCGACGGGATTAGCGGATTTGTCGTCCAACATTGCCAAAGCCCCTCTGTGGGACACTTGGCGATGCTTGGGCTGTAAGGCTGCCTTGAGAAGGCCGGGAGATCGCTTTATCCCGACGAAAAAAATGTAGTGCTGCGCGATGTCGCCCGCAATAGAAAAACCAGGCAGATCAAAACGCCGTTTGGCCTTAGACGTCGGAGGTCAGCCTCGCCCACGACGACTGGCCCCCGACGAAGGAGTTCAGGTCTGCCCTCGGCCGAGGCTGTTCCGAACGACCCTATGCATAGGCATTGCCCCGGATACCCTATCGCGACACCGGCTCCTCCATATGGCGCGGTCGGCTCATGAGGTCCCGCCATCTGCGGCAGTGCTTGCCTCACAACACCGAGAGACAAAATCGAACAAATACCGAGGGAGAAAATGGTGCCACGGACGGCATCCTATTAAAGGCACAAGTATCTAATTTTTCCCTATATTTTTTAAGAACACTCTTCAGGATACCAACAGAAATACCAACAAACTGACACGCTACCGCCCCC
>Ga0224512_10000812_pt1 | contig 32016 bp, 37 predicted proteins | sample SF_May12_sed_USG_4_FD_169103 | JGI IMG/M metagenome (GOLD analysis project Ga0224512, IMG submission 169103) | Sediment microbial communities from San Francisco Bay, California, United States - SF_May12_sed_USGS_13 | ecosystem: Environmental > Aquatic > Marine > Sediment | place: USA... | reverse complement strand
ACCGCGCCTGAAAGATGAGGAGACATCGCGGCACTCGCCAGCAGGGGCCTGCACTTCGTCGCAATGGCGCGGTAGATTGTGACTCGCGAATCGCTAGAAACTCGGTATTGAAGGAGAACATGATGAAACAAACAAGTGTTCGGATGGTGGTGTTGGGTGTGGCTGCCGTGGTGGCGAGCGCCACGCAGACAGGCACGATGTTCGGCCAAGACAAACCGCTCGGCTCTGCGTTCACCACAGAACTGACCGCCGTGTGGACGGCCGGCAATGCAAAGATCAACACGTTCGGGGTGGACGCTCAGTACACGTATCTGTGGGAACGGGCGGAGGCCAAACTACAGGGTGGAGCTGTCCGGTCCCAGACGACCTTCACGACGAGGTCGGCGCTGGGGACATCGCAGGACGACTTCACGCTGACGGAGACCCAAGACACGGAGAAGACCGCCGAGGCCTTCTACGCACGCGGTCGCTACGACTATCAGTTCAGCGATCTATTCTACGGGTTTGGTGGAACGGACTGGCTGCGCAACACCTTCTCGGGAATCGAAAGCCGTATGCTCCTGGCCGTAGGAGCGGGCAACATTTGGGTGAACTCGGAACGCGCGAAGTTCAAGACGGACTACAGCGCCACGTACACGTTCCAGCAGGACGTGGTGGAGAATCCCTTTGTCAAATCCAACTTCCCCGGGGTTAGATTCAGCTACGATCTGTGGACGCGGCTCACGAGCTCGACGGAGTTCCTCAGCGTGCTGGTCGGGGACTTGAACCTGGACGACACGGATGACCTGCGCTTCGATGTCGTCAATGCGCTCCCGGTCGCCATCAGCGCGCGACTCCAGTTCAAGCCGTCCTTGCAACTCATGTGGCGCAATCGACCGTCGCTGACGGAGGTGGCACTGACGCCTCCTGCAGGACAGACCGCTGACACGCCAACAGTGACGATTCCGCTGCAGAAGCTGGACAGCATCTTCAAGGTTGCGCTGGTCGTGAAGTTTTGATTGTCGACCGACGCGTTGCCTGCTTGAGCAGGTTCGCCTTCGAACGCGCGACGCATCTGGTCCGTGAGTCGCTCGATTTCAGTCACCGTGCTTCACTGTTGTCCGTGGCCCGGCTCAGCGCCGGACTGGGGTGAGCCGTAGGTGGTGAAAGTCAAAGCTAAAGTCCGTTCGCGGCGAGACGGCCTGCATCTTGGCCTCCTCGATTCGGCCGTTGGGGTCGAGCACAAACGTGATGAACGCATCAGCTCTGAGTTCGCGATCTCTCCAGCGGGCGACGAATGTGTCGTATTGCCAGTGCTCGAGGTCGCCGATCAATACCGGCGTCTGCATGAAGCGGATGACCGGAGCGCCATCCTCGATTGCGATAGTGATGTCACCGTACCATGGATCGGCGTAGGTGCCGGTGTAGCTCTGGATGGGGAGTGAGGGATCGGCATGCTCGTTGCGAGCCGTGGTGATTCCCTCATCCATCGCACCCATGTGGGCCTCGTAGCGCGCCATGACCGCTTCGTATGCCGCGAGCCAGTCGGTGTCGTCGGCGCCGAGGTAGTGGTCGAGCACATGCCAGGCAATGGCGTTGAAGGCGGCGCCCGACTCCTGGTTGGTGAGGACAGCCACTCCGACCTTGTGGTCTGGCAGCATCGCCACGCGTGACACGTATCCCGGAAGGCCACCGGTGTGCGTCACCAGTTTGTGTCCTCGGTAGTCGCGCACGAAGAACACCAGCGCGTACCCGTTGAAGCTCGATCGGAGCGCTGCAAGCTCGGGCGCCGGTGCTCCTGCAGGAATCGGGGTGACCAACGTCCACAACTCGCGAGCCGTGCGCTCCGAAAAGAGCCGATCGTGCCCAACCCGGCCGGAGTCGAGCTGGACGATGAGCCACTTCGCCATGTCCGCAGCGCTGGCGTTGATCCCGCCTGCCGGGTTGGTGTTATCGCTCGCAAAGGGATTGACCGGACGCACCTTCCCGTCGATCCGGGCGTGTGTCGACGCGATGTTTCCTCCGGCGCCGACATCGGAGTGGCGGGCGTTGCTTCCGGTCATGCCGATCGGGGTCAAGATACGGGTCGTTACGAATTCTTCCCAGCTTTGTCCGGTGAGTTCCTCGATCACTTCGCCGGCAACCGTGTAGAGCACGTTGTCATAGGCATACGCGGATCGAAAGCTGGTTGCCAGCGGGACGTGACGCAGGCGTCGCGCAATTTCCTTCCGATTGTAGGTCGATGGCGGCCACCACAGCAGGTCGCCCGCACCGAGTCCGAAACCACTGCGGTGCACCAACAGGTCGCGGATCGTGAGTTCCCGCGTCACATACGGGTCCGACATGCGGAACCAGGGGAGGTGGTCCACGACAGGATCATCCCATCCGAGCCTACCCTCCTCCACGAGCAAGCCCAGCGCAGTCGCGGTGAACGCTTTCGTGTTGGAGGCGATTCCGAAGAGCGTGCGCTCGTTGACGCGGTCGGATTTCCCCATGGTGCGCACGCCAAATCCTTGCGCAAGCGCGACGTGCCCGTCTTTGACGATCGCCAAAGCGACCCCGGGCACCTCGAAGGCTCTCATGACGTGTTCCACATATGCATCGATTCCGGCTGGGGGGAGTGGTTGCCCCTGGCCCAACAGAGGAGTCGTGGCAAGCGCCAACGACATGAGAACGCCGACCAACTGCACAGGCCGTCGGTTGGAAATGGTGTGCCTCATTGCTTGTGCTCCTCGGAATCGTGAAGGGTAGTGAATTGCACGCGACCTTCCCGGGTCACCTCGTGGCGGGCCACGATGATTCGCACGTTGTGCCAGAGCTCGAGCCGCAAGATGTCCGCAAGATCGTGATCCTGCGCGTGGCGAATGTCGGCGTTGGACGCATTGGGGAATTTGCGACGGTAGTCACCGCACAGGGCGTCACTCGACGCGTCTGCTGCGGGGCCGTGGAACAGAAGCACGACCGTATCGAGCTGATGAGCTTGGATGAGAAACTGACACTCACTGCGGTATCGGTGCGCTCGCGTGAACTCGATACCACTCGGCGCCAGAGCTCCCGCACCTCCTGGAACGTATAGCCGATCATACCGGTGGATGTGAAGCTCGTCGTGGAGAAATGTGGCAAGTGGCGCGTGGGTGCGACCGTCCGAGCAGGCAACAACGAGCGCGGTGGGGAAACTGCTGTCCCACGCCAATTCTCTTGCCGACATCATATCGGGGGTCTCACGGGAAGGACGCTCCGCGTCAGACATTCGTGGCTCTTTCAGGTTGTGCGTTCACGCCTACAGTGGTGGCACGCCGACGGTGAACAGGCGGTCGGTCACCTGCCAGGACCATATTGGCAGGAAGACGCCGCTGCCGACCAAGATGAAGGCGACGAGGAGAGCCAGGAGCGCCCAATGTCGGCTGCGTGGTCCGACTGTCACGACCGTATCGCGCAAGACACGCGTACCCGGCGGAGGAAACTCGTGGTGATGCCATGCCCTCACTGCGACCTGAGCGAGATACGCTCCGATGATGATGGGAATCACCGCCATGAAGGCCGTAAGCACTTTGAACGTCCGCACCGCTAAACGGGCAGCCTCCCGGGGATCGTCGGCGGCCAGTTTCTGCACCCGATCCAGGAACGCGCCTGTGTAGACGAGTCCCACGATTCCGGTAACCGTCACGACAATGATGGCGAGCAGGCTCAGCTTCCGCATCGTGGGATCGGCGAGGATCACTTTGGGTAACTGGGACGGCATGGTCAGCAGTCTGTCACATTGACGGACAGGCCACCGCGGGATGTTTCCTTGTACTTCTGATGCATGTCGAGCCCCGTCTGCCGCATGGTCTCGATCACCTGATCCAGTGGCACATGGTGCTTGCCATCGCCGTAGAGCACGGCTAGCCGCGCGGCATTCACCGCCTTTGCTGCCCCCATCGTATTCCGTTCGATACACGGCACCTGCACGAGCCCGGCAATCGGATCGCAAGTGAGTCCAAGGTTGTGTTCCATGCCGATTTCGGCCGCCTCTTCGATCTGTGCATTGGCGCCGCCCATGACGGCCGCCAATCCGGCCGCTGCCATAGAGCAAGCGACACCGACTTCTCCCTGACAGCCCATCTCAGCTGCGGAGAGCGATGCGTTCCGCTTGTAGAGCATGCCAATTGCCGCCGCCGTGAGGAGAAACGTGCGCACGCCCATGGGGTCCGCATTAGGAACAAATCGCATGTAGTAGGCAATGACTGCTGGAATGACACCAGCCGCACCGTTCGTCGGTGCGGTGACGACACGTCCGCCCGCTGCGTTTTCCTCGTTGACGGCGAGCGCGAAGAGGCTTACCCAATCGAGCAGTGTCAGCGGATCGTCGGCGAGTGTCCGATTCTCGAGACGGCGATACAGAGTCGCCGCTCGGCGGCGCACCTGCAGCCCGCCGGGCAAGCGTCCCTCGCCCTCGCATCCGCGGGCAATGCATTGCTCCATCACCGACCAGATCCGATCCAGCCCCGTGTCCGTTTCGGTTTCCGGTCGCCAGGCGCGTTCATTAGCTCGGACGATCTGTGCAATCGTCAAGCCATGACGGTCGCCCACGTCGAGCAACTCAGCTGCGGATCCAAAATGATACTGCAACGGCTCGAGTGGTTCACTGCCGCCAGTGAGCCCTGCTTCTGCTTCCGCCGCTGTGAGCACGAACCCCCCACCGATCGAATAGAACTGCTCAGACATGATGAGGTCGCCTACAGTGTCAAATGCAGACAATTGCAGACCATTCGGGTGTCGAGGAAGAAACTCTTCTTTCTTGAAAATGAGATCATCGTGTTCGCGAAACGGGATCGACTGGTTCCCGAGTAGCTGGAGCATGCTCGTGCTGCGCACCTCCGTCACGAGCGCATCGACTTCATCAGGGTCGACCGTTTCCGGATGTGCCCCGGACAGGCCGAGCAGAATCGCCTTGTCGGTGGAGTGCCCCCGACCTGTCAGGGCCAGGGAGCCGTACAACTCGCAGCAAATGCGTTGCACGCGCCCTAGGTCGTTGGAGTCTCGCAACGCCTCGACAAACCGCAGCGCAGCTTTCATTGGACCAACTGTATGCGAGCTAGACGGACCGATGCCGATCTTGAAGAGGTCGAAGACACTCAGTTCCATGGCGTCACGAGGTGAGACGAGACAATGCAAAGAACGAAACGGCAGCCCCCACGATCTCCACAACGAAGAAGAAGATCATGAGCCGCGCAGCTTGTCGTTCGAGAATGATCCCAATGAGACGTCCGCTTGCGAAACCGGCATAAATCAGACCGCAGGCAAAGAGACCCGGCTTGACCCACTCGAGGTGGAACGCAGCGACGGCGAGAAGAACACCGGCGGCCAACACGAAACCGCCGTATGTCGCTCTGATGTCGGTTCGAGCCATCGGGGTCGAGGCGCTTACTTCGATGGTGCGAGCCCAAGCCTCCGGTGCCCAAAGAAACCCGATACCGATGATGCTCAAGATGAGGGCTGTAGCAAGAAGAATGATATGTGCCAGCAGCATGATGGTCCCTGCCTATGCAGTAGCTACGACGATGAGCTGTGGGCTAGTGGCTTCATCGTACGCTTCCATGGACCAGCTTCCGTAAAAATCGGAGCCACCAAAGCCCGCCTGAAGAAGCAGCTGTCGATAGTCGTCCGCAAGCAGGCACAGATATTCGAACGATGCAACCTTGAGATCGCCCTGTTCGCGCGTGTGAAACACATCGAGTACGCTGATGCGGACTCTATGCGCAAGGTAGTCAAGTGCCATGATTCGCGAAAACTCAGGTGTGTTTGCCTCGAGAATGAATCTTGGCTGCTCTTGCATGAGCTTGTCAGTAATGCCCTGACTGAGGACGAGCACGCCACCAGGTCGAATCACGCCCCGCATGCTTTGGAGCGCCGTCAGGGCTTCATCTTTGTCGCGCATATGTGGCAGTGACGTCCGCAGGCATATGACGGCGTCGAAGCCTCCAGAGCGAAATGGTAGGAACCGGAAGTCCGCTCGCGCGAGTGGCAAGCGTGGGTCGAGATGTGCCCGATTGACCCTTGCTTGCTCGAGCATGGCGGCCGAGATATCGGAGCCGCAGGGACGGTAGCCGAGGTTGGACAGGATGTGCAGGTCCCGGGCCGATCCACACGCGCAATCCAGCACGGTCTCGACTGCGCGATCGGTGAACACTCTGTGGAAGAACTGGGACTCCGCCATCCCATGTTCTTCGTGGGCGTCGAAGAAGAGATCGTACCGTTGGGCGAACTCGTGGTACGGATCGTCTCGTGGCAGGGATGTGTCGGCTGAAACTGCACCGACCGGTGACGCGCGACGTTCGGGAACGATACGCTACTCCTCCTCGCTCCAGATCTCCGCTTCAAACGTGTAGAGTCGACTGTCGGGATTCCGCCATGCTCCTACCGAAAGTCCCGCTTTGCGGCAGAGGGCATCGAGATACTCTTCGCGGTTCCACCCGAACGATGCCGGGACTTGCGGCAACAGCAGTCCAGCGTTCGGGCCGAGGTGCAGGACGACCCCATGCTGGCCCATGATGACCTGTTCGGGCGCGGCGAGGCGCATGGGTGTCAGGGCGCTGATCTCAATGTGGATGTCGGCCAGTTCGGCGAGCGTGATCGGAGGAAATCGTGAATCAGCGGTCGCAGACGCTATGGCCGTATGGATGACGGATTCGACCAGCGGTCGTTGGGCCTCGCTCTCACCGCGGCACCCACGAAGCTCTCCCGTGTCCCGTCGCCGCAGAGTGACGAACGTCGCCCGCGGTGCGAGCAGGGCCGAACTCGCGGCAGGCATCTCGGGCAGGCTACCATCGTCGAGGTACCGCTCCAGAGCTCGGCGCACCAGCTCGAGGAGCACCCGCTTTTCAGTTGCCGACAGGGGTTCGTACTCCTGCGGCTCGGTCGGCGCATCCGGTGGCATTACAGCCATCGGGCAAACATGCGTTGCGCTGATATGTCGCGCCAGGTCACCGTCAAATCCCGAACGGTTGCCTCAGCCGTAATAGTCGATCTTGCAGCCACAGCCATCCCACATTCGCGCGTACTGTCCGAGCCGTCTATCGACAAACCTCTGAACCTCATCCGGATTGGCGAGGTACCGGACCACGCACTCCGTCGCATTTGGGCGTTCGATGGCAGCGAAGCCCGAGAGTGTGTCGATGATCAAGAGCTCACCGGCGATCCCAGTGGGGTGGCGTTCCACGACCTCCCAAGAGGCGTGAGCCTCGCTCGACTCGTCCGGCGCGAGGCGGAGAATGGGTTCGGCAACGAGTCGACGGGCCAGGGTCTCCGGGGTCACGGTAGTCAGGTGATATGGTCTGGAGTATCTTACCCGCTCTTCGTCTACAGCCCGATTTGTCACTAGAAAGGTAAGAAGCCGGTGCGGCTTTCCGATACTGCTATCCGTCGGCCCGTCCTCACTAGCATGGTGAGCATTGCGCTCGTGCTGTTTGGCGGGATCGGGTATTTCCAACTCTCGGTGCGGGAGTTCCCCGATATCGATTCGCCGGTCGTGTCGGTCACAACGGTGCTTCGAGGCGCCAACCCTCAAGTCATAGAGTCCGCCGTCACGGATATACTCGAAGAAGAGCTGAGCACCATACCCGGATTGCGGACGCTGACCAGTGCAAGCTCGGAGCAGGTCAGTAGCATCACGTTGGAGTTCACGCTCGACCGAGATCTGGAGGCGGCAGCGCAAGACGTGCGTGATAAGGTGTCTCGCGTGCGGGGCCGTCTGCCACAGGACATCGAAGAGCCGGTCGTGAGCAAGCAAGATGCGGATGCAGAGCCGTTCTTTTGGCTTGCGCTGTCGGGCGCCAACTACTCATTGCTCGAACTCTCGGATATCGGTGACCGTGAGGTAAAGACTCGACTGCAGTCGCTACCAGGCGTGGGGCGGGCTGAGATCTTTGGCGAGCGCCGCTATTCCATGCGCATTTGGCTCGATCCTGAGGCTCTCGCCTCGCGGAACCTGACGGTTGAAGACGTGCGAACTGCCGTACTGACTCGCAGCGTTGAAATCCCTGCCGGTCGCATCGAGTCGGCTCGACGCGAGTTCACCGTGCGCACGCTTGGCGAGCTCAAGACCCCCGAGGAGTTTCAGAATCTCGTGGTGGCAAACCAGGATGGTCGTTTGGTCAGGCTGCGAGATCTCGCACGGGTGGAACTCGGTCCGGAGGACGATCGCACTGTCCTCCGATATATGGGTATCACCGCCGTTGCAATCGGGGTTGTGCGCCAGTCCAAAGCCAACCTCATCGATGTCTCTGATGCCATTGTGGCCGAGTTACCGTCCATCCAGGAAACCCTGCCCCCAGGGGTGGTGCTGTCTGCAGCATTCGATGGCGCGAAGTTCGTGCGGCGCTCGATCGACGAGGCCCAAGAGACACTCCTGCTTGCGGCAGTGCTCGTTGTCGTGATCATCTTCGTGTTCTTGCGAAACCTCAAGGGCACCATCATACCTGGGCTCGCGATTCCCACGTCGATCATCGCGACATTTGCGCTACTGTACTTCCTCGGATTCACCATCAACAACCTGACGCTCCTCGCGCTCATTTTGTCGATCGGCATCGTGGTCGATGACGCGATCATCGTGATGGAAAACGCCTACCGCCACCAGGAGCAGCTTGGGGAAGATCCCGAGACGGCTGCGATGCGCGGCACGAGCGAGATTGCGTTTGCCGTCATCGCCACGACGATTGCCCTGGTAGCGGTGTTTTCACCGCTGACGTTCTTGCGCGGCACGACAGGCCGCCTGTTCAATGAGTTCGCGCTGGCGATGGCCGGGGCCGTCGTAATATCGAGTTTCGTTGCGTTGACACTGACACCGATGCTGTGCGCGAAGATCCTGCGTGTGCCGAAGACACACAATGCTCTCTTCAATGTCTTCGAACGCACGTTTGAGACGATTACTGACGTCTACGGGATTGCACTCGGATGGGCACTGCGCCATCGGTGGTTCGTTGTTGGGGGTGGTGTGTTGACGGTATTCCTCGCCGCATGGGTCTTTGCCAATCTCAAACGGGAGTTCGTGCCACCAGAGGATCGAGGCTACTTCGTGACGATCACGATTGCACCCGAGGGTGCGTCGCTGCAGTACACTGACGAGTATCAGCAACGGGTGGAGGCAATTCTCGGGCGAACGGAGGATGTCGAGTCGTATTTCAGCGTTGTCGGATTTGGTGGAGCGGTGAATGGAGGAATCGTCTTCTCGCTGCTTTCCGACTGGTCGGATCGCGAGCGTTCTGTACAAGACGTGATCGGCGAGGTGCAGCCGCAATACTTCGCGATTCCGGGAGTGTTCGCGTTTGCGAATAATCCGCCGGCGTTCGGTGGGTTCGGCAGCCCGGTCCAGTTCGTCGTGCGGCACCCCGATTTCGATTCGCTCGTGGCAGGGATGGATCGGCTGCTGGGCAGAGCTCGCGGTATTCCTGGGCTCATCAACGTCGATACGGATCTCAAGGTGAACAAGCCTGAGCTGACGATCGTGTATGATCGGGATCGGGCAGAAGATCTGGGCGTGCCGGTTGGTGACGTATCGAGTACTCTGCAGACGATGCTCGGGGGTCAGCGCATCAGCACGTTCACGCGTGACAACAAGCTCTACTATGTAATGGTGCAGCTGGAGCCGGCGAGACGTGCGACGCCCCGGGATATGACCGGTCTCTACGTGCGTGGGCGCGAGAATCAGCTGGTGCAACTCTCGGCTGTGGTGCGTGTCGAGGAGGGCGTAGGGCCGCGGCAGCTCAACCATTTCAGTCGAGTGCGATCGGCCACGCTGACCGGCAACCTGGCGCCAGCATTCACGTTGGGCGAGGCCATCGACTCGCTCCGCGCTAACGCCGATGATGTTCTTCCGCCTGGTAGTAGCATTGCGCTGGCAGGTGAATCCCGTGAGTTGGAGGAAAGCGGGAATGCGCTGTACTTCGCGTTCTTGTTGGCACTGGTCGTTGTGTTCATGGTTCTCGCCGCGCAGTTCGAGTCGCTGGTTCATCCCTTTACGGTCATTCTTGCGGTTCCGCTTGCGGTAACGGGTGCACTGGTCACGCTGCTGGCTCTGGGGTCGACCCTAAACTTGTTCAGCCAGATCGGGATGATCCTGCTGATCGGTTTGGTGACGAAGAACTCGATCCTGCTGGTAGAATACGCCAACCAACTCAAGCGGACGGGGCTGAGTGCGATCGAAGCGATGTCACGCTCGGGTGCCATTCGGCTGCGACCCATCGTGATGACGTCGGTCGCCACGATCATGGGAGCGATGCCCATCGCGCTGGGCCTTGGCGCCGGTTCAGCAAGCCGGCGCCCGTTGGGGTATGCCGTCGTTGGCGGGATGGTCTTTTCCACGTTGCTCACGTTGTTCCTGGTGCCGGTTGTCTATGTGCTGCTGGAGAGGGTGCAAGAGCGTCTGACGTTCGCGCGGAAGACACCAGCGCTGCAGGTCACGGAGGCCGGTCGATGAAATTGGCGCTGACGTTAGTCGTTGCCGCGGTTAGCCTTCCTGCGACCGCGGTAGGACAAGACAGTCTTCCGCGGGTGACATTGGAGGAGGCGCTCGAGCGCGCGGCGCGGCTCGACCCGAACTATGTAGCGGCGTCGCGTCAGATTGCTGATGCAGCGTGGGCACGCCGAGCTGCCATCACGGCGTTTATCATACCGGCGATTAGCTCACAGCTCTCGATCACCACCTATTCCAATCAGACGTTCAACATCGGCACCGGCGAGCCTGCGAGCACGATCGCCATTGCCCAGATCAGTGGGCGACTCAATCTGTTTGCTGGCTTGTCCAAGGTGCACGAACTGGCGCGGACAGCGGCAGAGTTGGAAGGCGCCAGAGCGAGCGAGCTCGAATCGCGCTTCGCGACGGCGCTCCTGACCGAATCGGACTACTACGACGTGGTGGCGCAGCGGGAGCTCACGCGTGTTGCGCAGGAGCGGGTACGCCGCGCCATTGAGCAGCTCGCGGTGGCCCGCGCGCGGGTGCTGGCTGGCGGCGCCGTCCAGACAGACTCCCTGCAATTGTTGCTGGAACTCACGGAGGCTCGGGTTGGCCTGCTGCGGCAGGAGGCTCAGCTGAAAGTGGCACGCTATGCGCTCGCGCGTCGAATTGGAGCCCCCGGCCCGGTGGATGCCGAGTTCCGCGATACGCTTGCGGGCGTGCCACTCCCGCTGACTCAGGAACAGGCCCTTGCCGAAGCTGTCGAAGCGAGCCCCCAGGCGATCGCGGCCCGTGCCAGCGAGCGGGCGGCCGAGGCGTTGGTTCGTTCGACGGCTGGCAGTTACTTGCCGAGTGTCGATCTGTTCGGACAGGTTTCCGCGTTCGATGAGAAGCTCTTTCCGAACGCGATCTCGCGCTCGTCGATCGGTGTGAGTGTGAGTCTACCAATTTGGGACAACGGCCAGCGCGAGCTCACACAGTCACGTGCCAAGACAGCTCGGGACATTGCACGTGCGTTGCGCAACGATCTGGAACTTGTGCTCAGGCGGGATGTGGTACAGGCCTACGAAGCCTACGAATCGGCCCGCGCGGCAAGCCTGCTCGCTGAGCAGGCGGTCATCGTCGCGCGGGAGAACCTGCGGGTGCAGGCCGAGCGGTATCGTGCCGGGGCCACCACAATCATCGATCTCATCACAGCTCAGGTCAGTCTCTCCGAAGCGGAAGCTGGATTGGTGCAAGCCACGTATGGCACACGGCTCGCGCTCTCGGGGCTCGAAGCAATCCTGGGCCGACGACTCTTTTGAGCATGGCAGAGTACATCGTGAGGGTCTTTCCCATCATCATGGTGACCGCACTCATCGCGTGCGGTGGCGGCGAGGAACAGAACCAATTTGGTGAAGGCGATGGTCCGCCACCCACCCTCGTCGAAGTAGCCACGGCGAGAAGCGACACGGTGATTGAGGCAATTCTCGCCACCGGCACAATCGAAGCGGTACAATCGATCGAGCTCCGTCCGGAGGTGCAGGGACGGCTGCAGAGCATTCTCGTTCGCGAGGGCATCGAGGTGGCGGAGGGGACTCCTTTGTTCAAGGTGGACGACGCAGAGCTCACAGCTCTTGTCGCCCAGCTCACGGCAGAGCGAGATCGTGCGGCGCAAGCGCTGCGACGTACGAAGGAGTTGATTGCACAGAACGCCTCGTCCGAGGCGGATCTCGAAGAGGCGGAAGCCAATTTCCGCAGTCGGGAGGCACAACTCGATCTGCAGCGGGTTCGCCTAGAGCGCACAGTCGTTCGCGCACCGTTCGGCGGAGTGGTCGGCGAGCGTTTCGTGAGTCTCGGAGACTATGTCACCTCGGCGACGCCGCTCACTACCTTGCAGACGGTCGACCCGCAGCGGGCTGCATTCGAGGTTCCCGAACGGTATGCCGAGCGATTGGCACGGGGCCAGGAGGTGCAGTTTACGGTTGCAGCAGTCGATCGGGAGTTCAAGGGCACAGTCGACTTCGTCGATCCCGTCGTGCAGATCCCCGCTCGGACCATTCTCGTCAAGGCGCGCGTGCGGAATCGGGATCGGTTGCTCAAGGCCGGGATGTTCGTCGACGTGCGGCTCTCTACCGACGTTCGCGCAGATGCAGTCATCATTCCGGAGGATGCCGTGTTGCCGCTCGAAGGTGGAGACTTCGTGTGGGTCGTGGCAGATGGTGTGGCGACGCGTCGGGCGGTCGAGCTCGGTGTGCGGACACCAGGATTCGTCGAGATTCGTTCCGGCGTGATCGCTGGAGAACAGGTCGTGGTGGGTGGGCTACAGCGCCTGTTCGAGGGCACGCCGGTCATGGCTACGGAGGTCGAGCGGTAGCCAGGGCGCAGGTGGTTGCGTCCGCGGTGGGCGCTTCCGATTTTCACGCCAACCACCCGTCGAGATGCTCGGTGACGTACGTGTCGTCCGCGAGGTGTGGATAGGCGGCGAGCACGCGATCGATCTCCTCGAGCTGGCCCGGAGAGAGCCCTTCATCAGGATCGAGGCACCAGGTGCCCTCGAGAAACCCTTGCCGACGCAGCACCTCGTGAATCCCGGCGATGCAACCGCCATACCCATTCGCGGCATCGAAGATCGCGCCGTTTGCATCGGTCAGCTCGGCGGCCGTCTGCAGGAGCTGACGCGGTATCGCACCGGTACTCACAGCCGCCCGACACTCGGCATGCAACGCGACCGCGCAATGTGTCCACAGAGCCCATTGCCCGAGGACACCTCCGACCAGTTGGAGCATGCGGCCACTTCCAAACTGGAAGGGTGTTAGTAGATCCAGCAGAATGTGATCGTCGTTGCCAGTGTACAGCGCGATCTCGTCGCCGCGCCCGGCCTCCGCGACAGCTCGAATGACGTCCAGTGTGCTATAGCGATCGAACGGCGCGATCTTGATCGCGACGACGCTCTCGATCTGGACGAGTTGCTGCCAGAACGCGAACGGCAGATCTCTGCCACCGACTGCCGGTTGCAGATAGAACGCCATGACCGGGATGATCTCGCCTACCGAACGCACATGGTCGATGAGCTGCTCGATCGACCAACCGTGGAGTCCAGCGAGGCTCACAAGACCAACTTGGTACCCGCAGTCGCGTGCCACCGCGGCCTCGGCGGACGCCTGCGTCGTCCCGCCCAAGATACCGGCGACTCGAACTGGAGCACGGCCGCCAGCGGCTTCGTGCTCGTCCATGACCGTTGCTGCCAGTTCGAGCACCGGTGCGAAAAGCCCCACGTCCGGATCCCGGATCGCGAACTGCGTGGTGTGGACTCCGACCGCGATCCCGCTGGCTCCGGCGGAGAGGTAGTAGCGGGTGAGTGCTCGTTGGCGCCGTTCGTCCAGTTTTCGCGCAGCGGTGAGCGCGAGCGGATGGGCAGGGATGACCAAGCCATCTCGGAGCCGAGCCCTGACATCAAAAGTCATCAGAACCGGCCTGCGCGTTCTTGGAAATGCGTCGGCCGATCGAACGACCGACCACCGCGCCGCACCCACTCCGCGACCCAGTCGATGAGCGTGTCGACGTCCGCCGTCGGGGCACCAAACAACTCGTGTGCCCGCGACGCATCGCTCAGGAGTGCTGTCTGGCGCTCGGTATCCGTAAACACTGGCTCGACTTCCAAGCGCGTTCCCAATCGCCAGGCCAGGTCGCGCACGGCGAGTTTCTCAGGACCCGTGACGTTGAGGATCAACGGTGGCACGCAGCAGGACCCGAGTGATCGGAGCACCACCGCGTTGGCATCCCGTTGCCAGATGATATTCACGTAGCCCATAGCCAGGCTGATCGGCTCGCCTTGCACCAGCAGATCTGCCAGATCACGTAACACACCGTACCGAAGCTCTACCGCGTAGTTGAGTCTAAGCATGGCCGTCGGTGTTCGCTGTGCAGTCGCGAAAGACTCGACAATCCGCTCTCGCGCGAGCGCCGACTGCGCGTACTCTCCAACTGGCTCGGGCGAATCGGATTCGCGAGACCCTGAACCCGCGACCGGCACGAGCGAATACACGTTACCCGTCGACAGCACCACCAAGTTCGATGCAGGGAAGCGACGCGTGATGATGCCGGGCAAGAACGCGTTTACCACCCACGTCGTCGTGGGATCAACGGCAGTCCCAAACTTCTGACCCACCATACAAATCACGTTTGGCACTTCCGGAAGATTCGCCACGAATGCCGGGTCGAGCAGATCGCCGGCGATGACCTCTATGCCGCCACGCTCGAGTTGCTGAACGAGGCCGGGGCTCTTGAAGCGCGACACGGCAATCACGCGCCGTGCGGTTCCCGCGTCATCACTTGCGCGGCGGGCCAGCTGCACGAGGCTGGGGCCCATCTTCCCCCCGGCACCGAGCACCATGACGTCCCCTTCGAGTTGAGCCATGGACGCAACGTCGTCGGAGGTTGGTCGCGAAAGACGTTCTTCGAGTTCTTCGTCGGTCGTGGGGGGAGTGGTGATCAGATTGCGCTATCCTCTTGGAGGCTCCTCGGTTGCCGGCGGCGTCGGAAGGGGTAGCTCTTGGCGCAACTGGCCGAGTACGCGGTCGGTGAAATCTAAGCGCTCCTGGATATCCATCACGTCTTCTCGCAGATGGGTGATGTCGTCGGCGAGATCGCGCAGCGCGAGCTCACTGTGCGAGGAACCCCTCAGTCGATCGAGGACCGTTCTTCCGGCATCCGTGCGTGCAAAAAGCCAAATGCCGCCGGCGATAACGGCGAGCGGGAGCCCGATCTGAAGCAGGAATACGAAGAGGAGGCTGATTACGGCCATATGTCTAGGTACAGCTCAAGGTGATTGATCCGTCGCACGTCCAAGCACGACCGTGTCACCATTCGTTCCAGTGGTCGTCACCTCGGTGATCCGACCTGCAAAGTCCTTGAAGATGAGGTTGCCACATCGAGCCAACCCGCATCCCGGACTGTCTTCCGTTTTGATCGTGAACGTGGCGCGGCCTGTGGCATCGGAGCGTGCGATCGATGTGTCCTCACCCATACAGGTGAGCTCCGCTCCAGCGATCGGCTCACCGCGGCTGTCGACCACCGTTGCCTGATAATCCAGCGTCGCGTCGGTCCAGCACCCACAGAAGCTGCGGACGCAATCGTCGAGGTCCTCGACGTCTTTTTGCTGCTGTGTCCGCTGAGAGCACTGGACGACCGCCAATGCGAAAGCGAAGGCCATGGCTAGCGTCAGCGCACGAGGCACGATAGACGGACGCTCGGTCGGGCAGGAGCGTGTGTCGGTCACCGGTGCGGTGCCTGGTTCGCGGGGTGCTTCCAACTCCACCACTTGAGCAGATCGGGCTCAGGTCGATCCGTCTGCGCGGCGTACACGGCGCAGCGGAATACGTACAGCACACAGCGGTCGATATGCGATCCTCGCATCGTGCAAAGGCGATCGTACATCTCTTGCGGATCTTCGCCGCGTAGATCGTCTGGACGCGCGTACCCGAGATCCGCCAGATCTCGAGCAATGCTCGGGCCCACACCGGGGAGAACCTGAAGGTCTTTATGGGGAGCGTTCTTCATATTCGTGTCTCACTTCGAAGATAACGGACCCATCGAACCGCGGCATGGACCACAGATTGAGTCCTCTCGAGCCGAAATCGGAGTGAAATGCGGTGACTATCACCTTGACGGTATCAGGCGGGACCGGCTGGAGCTCGAGGGAGGCAACGAAGCTGGCCTTGGCACCGCGATCCGCAAACCAGAGCACCGAGGCCACGGTGAAGTCGACCGTTGGCGGCTCAGGCACATTGCCACCGAGAAACGGCACTCCGAGATCGCTCGCGTCGTCCACTGTCACGAGCTGCTTCCACAAGGCGTTCAACTCACGCTGTGAGTGAAGCACGCCGTAGTACTCCGTGTAGTCGAAGGAGCGCTTCAGACGAAGATCCAAGCTGACGGTGATGGGAGTGGCCACGAGACTGTCGGGAGGTAGTTGTGCCACCGTGAGGATGCTCGCAGAGGCGTGTTGGATGGCGGGGGCATTGCGATCGCATCCAACGGCACCCGCCAGCAGAAGTGCTACTGCTGTGGCGGTCACACGGAGCCCTGGGCGGTTTGCGGCGCTCGTCAGGAGCATCTTCTACCTACTGCTGTTTCCGATCAGGCGTGCCAGCTTCCAACGCCCATCGGCCTGTCGGCGGAAGATGGCAATCTCTTTCCGATCGATGGTCAGGGGATTGCGGTTACGGTGCGGCGTGAGCGTCCCGGTAACGGTGGTTCGGGCGAACGCCCAGTCACCAACGATCTCGATCTCGTCGGCAGTGATCCGGATGTTGGGCTGGTACCGGCTGAAGTGAGAGACGGCAGCACCCTCGAGTGCCTCACGCGTTGTGATTGGTGGCTGGCCATCCGGCATGTAGACCACGTCATCGGCAAAGAGGTCGACCCATCCCATGATGTCGCCGGCGTTGTTTATGGTCGTCGCATTGTCGAGGAACACCTGAATGGCCGTGACGTCGGCACCGGCATCTGGTGCCTCTTCCCCACAAGCAATCAGGCAGATGGGAACGATCAGGATCCAGTGTCGCAGGTTCATCGATGCCACCTCGGTCCGCCAGTTCCTGACGTGAAACATGCCGTGGGTGGGGCCGAAAGTCACGACTGAACCCGACGGAGGGCTCTGCGGAGGAGTCGCGCCGTGAGCGGCCAGCGGCGCGGAGCCGGCGTGAACCCGAGGGAGCTCTCGGCCTTATCGAGCGCGTCCTCGATTAGGGCTTCATGCAGCGGTCGAAATGCCATTGGCCAGGTTACTCTGGCAGTTCCGCGTAAGCGCATACGAACGAAATGTCGTAGTCGAGTACCTTGACCGGCAGAGAGGATCTCGAACCCGTGAGTGCCATCAAACCCCTTCGGGCTGGTGAACCGGAAGACGATGCGCCTGCCGGGATCGTATGTCTCGATGCAGTACTTGATGGGGCCATGCCCGCCGGCTGCGCCCACGCCAAGCGGTGTGTCAAACCGCATTGCGGGCCAACGCTCATTGGGCCAGAGCCGATCGTTGGATGATGCGAGCTGGTCGATGAGGCTCCCAACCTCTGCAGGCAACGCCAAGAAGATCCGTGCGTGAATGTTCTCAACGTCCACGAACATCACAGCGCGTAACGGTCATGTCTCTGGTGCCCCGATGACGGACAGGTGTTCCTCTCGCGCCAATTCGAGCACGCGGGATGCACAAGTCTGGGGTTGAGATGTTGCCGGCTTGCGTGGAGGCTCGTCTGCCACGGCGTTGGCACGACCCGCGGAGTCGATGAGGTAATCATGTCGGACCAGCGTCGACCGATCAGGCCCTGGTCGCCGGTATCCACGCAGGCTGAAGTAGACTCCGTCTTCAGTCCACGGGCCCATCCACGGTTCGAATGCCGATCGGATCTCAGCTGGCCGGTCTGCGTGCCAGAGGCGCTTCACGTCGAGCGACAGTGTGTCACAGATATACACTGCTCCGGCCTCGTTGAGCGTGCGCCACCGACCGCCATCGGGAAACGTCGACAGACCCGTGGGCCGTCGAACCCAAGTGAACCGCACGGCGAATGCGAACTGCTGGTCGGTGCGTCTCGCGACGTGGTTGGCGATGGTGATCTGGAGTTCCGGCGGACCGTACGTGCAGGCGGGTACGGACATGCCGAGGAGGATTGAGATTACACCCAGAACGCCCGGCTGTGGAATCGCGAAGAGCTTCATGCACTTCCCTGCGACTCGAAGCCGTCCTTTGTGGCCCACGGCCGAAGTGCCAGGTACCGGTCGCGCGGTTGGCATGTGAGCCAGTTGATGTCGTGCGTGCGGCACCACCAGATGTGGCCCCCAATCCCCAGTGCGGGGTGGCCGAGGACCCAGACAAGTGACCAGTGCCCAACCCACGCCGACAGCAGCGCAGTTGCGGCGAGATAAAACACCAACTTGCCGCCGAGCTTCCAGCGCGGGGCGATAAACCGTCCGAATACCAGGAATCCACCGAGCCACAGGGCAACGGCAACGCCGAGATCGATCAGCATCAGCGGATCCTCGTACTACGCGAGATCATTCGAGGCCAGGCGGGCCAGGTCTCTCGCGGTTACGTTGACCGCCTTCGCAAACCCACTCACGTAGCGACCGCTCTCGAAGCGCAGCGCGTACAAGTTGAAATCGCCAAGCATGAACGTCTGCTCGCTCGACGGAAACCGCTCGACGTACGAGCGACGGGCTCGTTGATACTCTGGAGAGCTCTTCGGTAGCACCTCGACGGATCCCTGCAACATGACGCGCTCGATTTGCAGTGGATCGCCGTCGGGTTGGTCCGGTCGATGAATGAGCACGCTGAACGGAGCACCCTGTTGGAGCCCGCGCGTGTGACGCGCGAGACCGGAGGCGTGTACGAGAGCCGTGTTTCGGTCGGGAGTGAGCGCGTATGGCAACAGGCCGACGTACGGTTGGGTGTCGACCAGCACGGACAGCGCAAGAATTCGCTGCGTCTCGAGCAACCGCTCGAGGTCAGCAATCTGATCGGGCTTCATGAGCGCACTCCGAAGCGTTTCACTGCACGCGCCTTTGCCTTTGCCGCTTCGACTTCGCGGTTGCGTGGGGCCGATGTGGTGGTGAGCGAGTCCAAGAACCTCCGAGTGACGCGAGACGTCTCGATCACGGCACGCTCAAAGGCGGCCTCATTGACCTTGGATGGTTTTGTAAACCCGCTCAGCTTGCGGACGAACTGCAGTGACGCGGCACGGATCTCGTCGTCGGTCGCCGGCGGGTCGAAGTTGAACAGCGTCTTGATGTTTCTACACATGCCACTCTCCGGTCGGTTGTCGGCTCGAGGCTGTGCCCGTTGTGCGTCGGCGGCTCGGCGTGTTCGGAGTGGCGCGTTGTCGCCGTACACCGCCACTCGGTGATCCGATGGTGTTCCACGTTGGCGCGCCAGGCTGCCGCAAAGTGACCGTGGACGCTGGGCTGTGCAAGGCCGTTCTGAGCGGAATTTGGGCCATAGGGCCATGCATTTGAAAAGAAGCGGGCCGGTGTAGAGCCGGCCCGCTGTAATGATTTCCGTGATCGTCCACCCAGACCTGGGCGCGGTGAGTCACGCCGCTCAGGTAAACCCGCCGGAACTGCACCCTGCGTCGGTAGAGCTAGCGCCGCGCGATCCCGTGAGCACATTCACTGCGACGAAGGCGCGCTCGACGAGGTTCGAGCCGCATGCAGTGCAGGTTGGCGTCGCACCCTCCGAATAGGCAGACATCGACATGCGGATCTCGAAGGATTCGCCGCAGTCCTGGCAGGTGTAATCGTATGCCGGCATAGTGGTAATATAAATATTGCAATATCTATATGTCAAGACGGTGTGCGTGACTCGCGAGGCAATCAGTATCGTGCTGCTCTGAGAGGGCGCCGGGGCAGCCATCGGTTCACGCGCCGCGTGTACTCTTCATAGGCTTGACCGAACTGTCGCTTGAGCGTCGGCTCCTCGTAGACCACCACGAAGAGGTGGATCACGGCTGCTGCAGCGGCCACGAGGAGCAGGACGGCTGGTGATCTGAGCACAAAGGCGAGACCCAGTAGCATCCCGAATCCTCCCACGTACATCGGGTTGCGTGTCCAACGGTACGGGCCTTGCGCGACGAATTCACGTGGTGCGTCAAACGGGGCCGGTGTACCCTTGCCGCGAGAGACAAAGAGCACGACGCACGATAGAGCCAGACTCGCGCTGACCACGAAGAGCGCTGCGCCGACCGGTGGCAGCCAACCCGGCAGCGGGCCGCCGAGCGAAACGTCCAAGGGGCGCACCGCGAAGCCAAGCCAGCCCCAGCCGAAAATGAAGACGCTCGCATAGAGCGCCGCCCGCAAGGCCGTGAACGCTCGGACCACGGGCTTCGTCATCGCTCATGCTCCACACGGTAGTGCAGCGTCACCAACCCCGAGTCGTATCGATCGATGCCGGTCAGTGTGAGCCCAATGTGTTCTTGAATTCCCTGATACAGTGAGATTCCTTCACCCAAAATGATCGGATGAACAGCAATGCTGATGTCATCCACCTGTTGTCGTCGCGCGAGGTGACTGAACAACTCGCCTCCGCCTACCAGCCAAATGTCCTTACCCGATTGCTGCCGCAGCGTGGCGACACATGTAGCCGGGTCCTCCGTAACCCACTGGACGTGTGCATGCTCGCTCGGGCGCGGGGTCCGTGAGAATACGTAATTGTGCATGCCCTCGTAGCCGACTTGGCCGTGTCGCTCCCCAAATTCGAAGGTCTTCCGTCCGAGCAACGTGGTATCGATGGAGCGGTAGAACTCGGACATGCCGTAGTCCTGGTCCATGAAGAGCCAATCCACATCCTCGTTCGGCCCGGCGATGTACCCGTCGAGGCTCGTTGCCACCAACAACTTCACTCGGCGCATTTGCCCTCCTGGGCCCGCGTGTCGGGGTACGTAGTGATCGACTCAGCCGCCAAGTGTTGCGAACCGCGTCGCCTTTACCAGTGCGGTGACGGACTCACCAGACGGCGATCGTACCAAGCACGAGGTTTGAACTGCTTGGGTCGACGGTGTGCCGAAGACGTAGGCGCTCGTGACATCCAATGTGCAGGGCATCTCAGGCTCCCATAGCCGACCCTCAACATCACTCCAGAAGAATCGCACGAGATTTCCGTCGGTTGCTACGGGCCCAATCTCGTACAGTTCGGCGATCACGAAGCCGACATGTGTCGTGTCGAATCCGACCACGTGCTCGGCAAGTAATGTGTGAGGCGTGCGGTCCGTACGGACCGAAAAGACATACTCCCTACTCGATTCATATTGGAGCGAGCTAGTCATCATGGTGCGATCGAATACCACCACCGCGGTATTCGTGTCAGGCGCGCTGAGATCTTCGAGCCGAACTGTAGGGTCGGTGGAATCGCCTAGGCAGGCGACCCAGCAGAGCGCCACTGCTGCCAGAATCCACGAATGAGCCTGGGTCGAGCCGTGGCGCTCCAGTGGAATGATCGTTGTCGGACGACGGCGCCCGCGCATGCAACGTCGCGAGGGTTCAGCTCAAGCCGGCCACAGCCACCCAAAGGTTCCGGCCGTGAGCAGAGCGTAGATGAGACCGTCGAACACGGATTTGAGGGTCGTGCTCCATTTGCGCTTGTACCAGATCGAGTTCTGCAGCAGTGCCAGGCCGTATCCGGCAAACGCGACGGCACCAGCAAAGCGGAATACCGCCAGGTAGTCACCACCGGCTGCGACGGCCCGGCTCGCGATGTACCCCGCAAAGATGCTGATCACGATGCTATAGACAAACCACAACACCAGACTCTGTCCCATAGCGGGTGGACCGCCGGGGTATACGGTCATGAAGGCGATGGGTCCCTTGTTCATCTTCTCGACGAACTCCGGGGAGCCTCTCTCTTTCGAATTCGCAGGCCGGGGCATGACGTAGTCGCCCGGTGGGATGTTGAACTTGCGCAGAGCGTTCATCACGTCGTCTTCAGCGGGCAGCTTGTCGAAGTCGTTTTGATGGTAGGGAAGGAGCATGTGAATGAGGGAGCTCACGACGAACACAAACACGGCTGACAGCAGAATTGGCAGCCACAGTGATGTGAGCGAGACCATTGTCACCTCCAGAGATGTGGGGTTCGACCGGACGATTCGGGATCGAACCGCTACTACTAGCGCTCTGTCACGCAGACTGCAAGGTCAGGCAGCCGTGGCTTGGGGTTCCTCCTAGAGAACAGTGACGGTTGGCTGCCTGCTCGCAACTTGCTATCGAATCGGCGGGCAGAGCGAGAGACAAGCGGTGCTGCAACGATGACCTTGCGTGCGCGGTCAACCGCTGCAGCTGGCTGGCGCGATCAGTCGGCTGAGATCAGGCTTCTTTGCGAAGTGTGACGGTAACGCGGGCACCGGGCGCGAGGTCTGGGAGTGCAATCCGCACTCCCAGTAATGTCTCGGCATATGCTGCGAGGTTGCCGTCGACGGCGGGTGACCAGATGGTGGAGCTCTCTGGGAGCAACAGGTGAACCCAGGCGCCTGACAGTAGAGCGTCTGGTGGTGCCGTGACCTCGAACGCGATGCGATTGTCGGTGGTCTCGACGAACTCGATGGTCGTGCGTCGTCGGGCGGACCACCACGACGAGATGTCGCGGCCCACTGCAATCCACCAGTCTCCGCTCGCACGGGCGCTGTCGACGACCTCGCCGATCACGCCGATCCGTCCGGGCTGGCCTCCTACCTGACTTCGCACGGACACGACGGCGAGGCCACCCAGCGATCCCGCTTTCTCCAACCCCTGGAGGTAGGCCTCAGCGAGTCGCCGGGACCGCATTGCACTCTCCTGCACGAACACGTTGTAGTCGTCCTTGATGATCCTGGGGAGCAACACGATCTCCCCTCCCGCGGCCTCAAACACTTCCGGACTACCAGTGCGCGCTTCGTTGACGGCGACGAGGTAAGATCCGCCCGCTTCCCGCCACGCGCGGAGGGTATTCGCGTCGAACCGTTCCTCGGGAGGATGGAGTCCGGACGTGGTGTCACCCGTCCAACCGCGTAGCTCGGCCCAACTGCGGCTCAGCCGGGTGTGCTGATCGGCGTAGGACAGCCCCGATAGTACGGAGTGATCGGATGTCTGACTGCCGACCTCGCCGACCGCTGTGAGAGAATCGGCGAGCTCTGGATAGTCGAGCGCCAGCTGCGAGACGACAAAGAAGGTCACAGGAACCGATTTGCGCCTCGCTAGTGCCGCAAGGGCCGCAGCATTGGGGAACTGGGACTCCACGTCCTGGGCAAGGAGAAGTGCCGCGCGAGCACCGCCCGGCCAAGGGAGAATCTCTGCCGTTGGCAGGCTGGCCGCCCATCGCAGGCCGTTCGCGGTGAGCAGGTCAACCCGGTGCTCGTCCTCGGGTCGTGCTCCTTGCCCGAGGCGGAAGCCAAACCACACGATCCGTCCACCGGCCTCCGTAACATTGGCGAGTGCCGCTGCGTTGATGCGGTCCGTGCCGGCAACCGGAGCCACGTTGAGCGCCCAGTCCGACCAGTAGACGCGGCTGCCGTGCGCGTCGGCTGCGAGCTGCGACTCGAACCGCAACTCCAACCTCGTACCAGGGTCGAACCCCGGCGAGAGCGGCAAGTCAGCTGGAATCGTGAGATAGAGGCCGGCGCGCGGGTCGACCTCGCGCACCTCGCGGCTGCCGATGAGATTCGCAACTGCACTCCAACCGCGCCACGTACAGGTGAGATCGCGGGCTCCGCTTGCCCACGTAATGACGAGCCCACCACCTCGCTCGGTGTGTGCACGCAGCACCTCGAGCTCGCGAGCGCCGAGGCACACAGCGGTTGGGACGATGATCACGGTACTGGCGTCGAGCGCGGCGACCTGTGCCGGACTGGAGACGCGGGACACGCGGGCGCCGGTCGATGCGGCCAGAGCCTCCCAACGATCGATGTGGTCTGGGTAATACGACGAGTCGGGGAAATACCCAGCACTGGCATGTGAGTAATAGAGTGCCGCGGCGTAGGCATGGCTCGTGACGGCCGGCTTGGCTGGCGGCAACGCAGCTGGAACCGTGATGGGCTCAGCGAGTGTCGCACTCCGGGTCAGGCGCTGAATATCTAGATCTTGCCAGAGTACGACTCCAGCCGTCACGACACCGCCGAACAGTACGCCCAGCAGCAGACAACCTCTGAGCCAGGAAATGGCAGTGCGCGCGCGCGGAACCGGATCGCGCTTAGGCGACATGACCCTCGCTCGACGGCGCAGCAGCAACTGGTGGCTCGTGGAGCACGAAATACCGCGTGCCCGAGGCGTTCTCGTCGACCGACGCGGGGCGCCGCGACAGCCGGAGTTTGTAGGCGATGTAGGTCATCACACCCAGCGCAATCGTCACGAGAATCGTCACGACGATGATGGTTACGAGCAGATCGATCACACCCATGGCGATCCACCTCTTCCGGTAGTTGCGTTATGCACCGACTTCACCCTCCTCACGATAGGTGATGCGGCGGAGTTTACCCCATTCCATTCCCAACTTGAACGCTTCCTCGATGGCGGCAAACGTCTTGGTCACATCGAGAAACAGAATGAAGAAGAATCGATAGATGACGGCTAGGGGAACGAGAGAAAGCGATTCCTCTTCCATGGACACGGTGATGAGCGCAGCCACCAGATCGAGCAATGTGAGCAAGATCCACCAGTACAGCAGTAACTCGCCCATGCCATACAAGAGGGCTACCAGTGCAAAGAACAGGTGACCGTACACATTCAACACCGGCCACAAGATGCCCTCGAACGCCATTTCCATACCGGACAGCCACAGTGGAAAGTCGGGAAACGGCTCGAGCAGCATCCGTTTGCGTTTCCTGATTGCCTGCAGGATACCCCGCGTCCAGCGGTAACGCTGTTGAATCAGATCCAACACCTTCCTCGGTGCCTGCGTCCAGGCAACAGCGTTCTCCTCGTAGACGATCTTCCAACCTGCAGTGATCAGCTTGAGGGTGAGGTCTGCATCCTCCGCAAACGTATCGTTGTCATAGCCCCCGACTTCTTGGAGTGCTTCCATGCGAAACAGCCCCACTGGTCCAGGTACGATATTGACTGCCGCAATGAAGCCTTGAGCGCGCCGGGGGAGGTTCAACCCCTCGATGTATTCGAGCGCCTGGAGACGGGTGAGCAGATTCTCCCGATTGAGGACCTTCACGTTGCCGGCGACGGCGCCGACCGACTCGTCCTGGAAGTGGGGAATGGCTTCGCGCAGACTGTCCGGCGCGATGGCGGAATCCGCGTCCATGCAAAGAACGAACGCGTAGCGCGCCTGAGCGATTCCGGTGTTGAGCGCCGTTGCCTTGCCGCCGTTCTCTTTGCGGAAGACCCGTATCTCGACATCGCCGTGAAATCCCTCCCACCGGCGCGCGACGGTGACCGTGTTGTCGCTCGAGCCGTCGTCCACGACAATGATCTCGAAGGTCGGGTAATCGATTCGCAGCAGCGCGTCGATCGCAGATTCGAGCACGGCGCCTTCGTTGTACGCCGGCACGATGATCGAGACCGGGGGAAGCGGCGCGTTGTGATCGTGCGGGTGCATTGTCTTCTCGAGCAGCTGTAGAAAGGCAAACCACAGAAGGGAGAAGTACCGTGCAAACAGAACTGCTAGGAAGATGATGAGGCTGATGACCACTAGCCGAACCAGCAACCGCTGCACGGAGAGCGGGGAGTTGAGCGCCCACAGCGTGAGCCCGACTGTCCCCCCGACGACGACGACCGTCAGAAGAATCGAAATCAGAGCGCGGCGTCGCGTCGCCATGCTAGTACTTGACCCCCAGACTCGCGTTCGCACCGAACGAGTTGTACCGTCCTTCTCGGCCACGCAGGTACCCGAGGCCGGCGGAAAACGCGAACCGTCGGCTGTCGTACGCCGCTCCAGCTTCGGTAGCGAGCTGCGGAACCAGCTCGAACCCCGTGGCCAGCCGCTCCCGTACCAATCCGAGGCCTGGTGTGACCCGTCCGTAGAGGTCCCAGCCATCGGGTGAGCGGGAGCGTGCCTCGAACTGCAGACCGCCAGCCCAAAACGCCTGCGGATCCCAGTAGAGTCGGCGACTCTCAACTATCGGCGCCGGCGACGCAAATGCGAGGAACTGTGACGTGAGCGCAAGGCTGAGCGGCATAGCGATTTGGCGGCGCAGCGTCAGAAATCCACTGACGCGCCAATTGTCCGTCCCGCTTCCCCTCAAGGAGGTCACTGCACCCTGTCCTGCGAGGCTCCATGCCGTCCCGAGGTGTCGGTAAACCGACGTCTGGAGATGGTCCGAGCGGATCGAGCCCAACACGCTCTCGAGTGTCACGGTCCGATGGAACGCGGGGCCGTGGTCGTATGCAACTTCAACGGTGGTGCCGCCGGCGTCTGGCACGGCAACTCGGACGCCGAACGTGGGTTCGGTGCCGACGGCATCGAGTTGCTCGACGCCTGCCGTCACGGATGTCCGTATGGTGCCGAGTCTCCACCACTTGGCGAGTTGCAGCTCGAAGTACGGTCCCCTCTCACTGCCAGCTGTTCCTGCCAAGCCGATCCCATCGAGTGTGCGGTAGCCCGCCCGGGTCACCACCACGGCGTTGCCCCAGAGAAAGCTCGCGCGCACGCCGAGGTCCCAGCGTTCGAAGTCGTCAGAGTCGCGGAAGTACAACATCTCGGGGCCGACGCTCCGACGTTCTCGTGTACCGATTAGTTCTGCCGTTTGCCGCTCGAGCTCCCGTTGTCCTTCGAGCGCTCGCGTGCTCTGCGGATCGAGGCGTAGAGCGGATCGATATGCACGGTGCGCTTGAATGCGCGCGTTGTCGAAGCGGTAGAGATCACCTAACAGCGTCCACCCCTCAGCTCGCACCGAGTCCTCCTGCAGGAGTCTCACCAGCATCGAGCGTGCTCCGGGCTCGTCGCCGGTCCATGCGTGAAGCTGGGCGAGCCGGTAGCGCTCGTCCCATGTGAGATCGCGTAGCGTCGCGAGGCGTGTCAAAGCATCACGTGCCGCAGAAAGATCTTCCTTCTGGTATTGGAGGAAGTCGGCCCACTCGCGCCACAGGTCGGCGTCGCCAGGGTCCAGTTCCAAAAGCAATTGGTAGAGCCGATTGGCCTCGTCGAGCTCTCCTGCCACCACGGCTCGTCGTGCTCGGTCGAGGGGCGTTTCCGGCGGCGTATCTTCGGCTAGCTCGTTCTCGAGTGTCGTGCGAAGCAGAGCTGCCGCCGCTGCGTTTGCACCCTCCGGCGGAATCGCATCCAGAGCAGCCAACGCTTCGGGCTGCTGTCCGTCCCAGTAGAGTACCTTGGCGAGCGATAAGCGGAGCTCGTGCGCTGTCGGTTCGCGCTCCAGCAAACGGCGATACACCTCGGCAGCGCCACTGTACTGCTCAGCCCACGTGAGCACTTGCGCGTACTCGCGGAGCAGGCCGTCGTCATCGGGCTGCGCATCGAGGAGTACGCGATAGAGGCCAAGCGATCCTTCAAGATCACCGCGGTCGCGCAGAAGCCGCGCAAGTTGCAGAGTGAGCTTTGGATCACCGGAAGCTGAACGCAGACGTCGATAGATCCGTTCTGCTTCGTCAAATCGGCCAAGCCGGGTCAGGACGACCGCGAGCTCGCGCGAGATGTCGTGATCGTCGGGGTACGAAGCGAGATAGAGACGGAACTGCGGGACTGCCTTTTCCAGCTTCCCCGCGCGTAGCAACGGCAGGATCGCGTTCCAGAATTGCTCGGCCGGTCCGGGTTGGATCGGCGGCGGCGTTGGCGGGCGCGGCTGGACGATCCGCGGCCGCGGAGGCGTGAGAAACGGCGGCGTGCTGGTGGGAAATGTGATGCCGGACTCGATGAGTCCGGCTTGGAGCACGAACCGTTGCGGCAATACGACCAACACGAATGCTGACGTGAAGAGCGCGAGCGCCACGATGGTGAGTGAGAACCGGACCCAGTAGGGGATCCGAGATCGCGTTCGCTTGGGAACGTACGGCATCGGCTATGCGCTTGGACGGTGCCCGAACAAGGGCCTCGGCCGTCTACGCCGCGGCGACTCGGACCGCCTTGCTGATCGCTTCGCGGTCCGTGGCGCTCGAAATCACGGTGACCTCGAAGTCAGCAGGGCCACCCTTGATCTGTGACAGCGCATCTCGTACCCGCGCCAGGTACCCGTCAGCCTGTCGTGGCCGAGCTCCTTGCAGCACAACGCCAAAGCCATCGGGGGTCTTTCCTACGCAGTCACCTGCGTCGCGGATCTGATCGACCAACACCTCGCCCAGCTTGCGAATCACCGGTCCGCTGCAACGGAACTGGATCAAGGCAAAGGGCAGGGCATTCGAGTCGATGAGACGCTCATCGATCTGACGCGCGAATTCCTCTGCCTCGACCATGGCTTGAGGTGGCGCCGCAGCCGGTTCGTCTTCCGCGCGTCGCGATTGAGGCTGGCCGCTCGCTGCTTGCATGGCGCGCTCGATGCGGGAGACGAGCTCCACCAAACTGAAGTTGTCGCTCAAGAAATCGTTTGCGCCGGCATCGAGTGCGAGTGTGCGATCAGTCGCACGGAGGCGATCGTCTGTGGCCAAGATGATCGGTGCGCCGGTGAGCGGGCGAATCGCGCGGCACGCCTCGGCAGCTTCGCGGCTGTGTTCGCGATCCAGATAGACCAATACGACGCCGAACTCCTCCCCGTCCTGCAATCGCGAGACAACTCGTAACGGCTCCTCCAGTTCGATGGCGTCATAGCGGTTGCGAGCCCAGCCTAGCAGCTCGGCGGGAACGGTGTCGGACAGCCTGAGAAGCAACAAGCGACGCTCACTCCCGATCGGCGTGTCGGTGCGACGCCGATCGAAGCGGCCGATTGGCTCGCAATAGCCCTTTCCGGGCACCAATGCCAGCGTGACAGGTCCCTGGTGATCGATGGGAGGACTGATGCGGCGGACCCAGAGCTGGCGCAGGCCGTTGGGAAGACGGTCGATCTTCAGAACGCCGGCCGCACTCTGCAGCACCCACTCGGTTGCTGGGGAGAGCGTGTCTTCAAGGTCACTCGCGACAGTCACCAAGATCGTGGCCTCAAATGACTTGCCCCATTCGAGAAAGCGGCTGCTCAGCGATGTGCCCGCTCGCGTCTCCCAGAGGGGCTTCCCGGGGTCCACGCCCAGACGCGCCACATCGTGACCCGCGAGCTCGCCCAGCTCGTTGAAGACTCGCGCAGGTTCGGCGGCGCTCAGCAGGAGACGATCGAACTCCGCCGCGAACCCGAGAACCCGGAGCTGTCCCTCGGTCCACGCGCCCTCGAAGTCGAAGCCCAGGTGCTGAGCTTGCTCGAAGACCTGATCGGGTGCCATGCTCGTGAGCAGTGCCACCCGCTCGCCTGCCTCGAGACCGGTGTGAAGGAACTGGAGCACTGCGGCAAGCTTCCCGCTCCCTGGCGCGCCAGCAATGACGTACACCCCGCCGGCCCTGAGGCCGCCGGCGCGCTCGTCGAAGGGCTGGATACCGGTTTGGATCTTCTTCATCAAGCTCCACACACCTCTCCCGATCCCACATGACAAAGCCCAACAATTGTCCTAGGAAATGGCAAGATTTGGTCCATTTCTTTAGGCTGTTGGCAGGGTTCGGGAACGGCCGTATTCCCTTGACGTTTGGGCAGTTAGGCCGCGCGCGAGACGGGCGTATCTTGAGCTCGAGAGACCGACCGTTACCGCGGCGCTACCGGATCGGTAACGGTCGGGCGTGTTGGGCAGGCGGCGTGGTCAGGCGAACAGTGATTCCAGTCGGTTGAGACAACTGGTCCACCCCTCGGTGTGGCTCTTCGTCGCTTCCGCGCTGGGGAACCGCTCATGGGTGAGTACGACCTCCGTCGACCCGCCCAGGTCATTGAGCTCCACGGTCACGAGCGTTTCCCCCACCTGATGTTTCTTCTCTTCCCAGTCCCAGCTGTACACGAGTTTCTTGGGGGGGTCGACGGTTCTGTACTCGCCCACCGCGGTCCACACCTCCTGTTCACCCTTCATGCGGATGCGGTACCGTCCGCCGACCCTGAGGTCTACGTCGACCTGGTCGACCACGGCGCTCTCCGGACACGACCATTGCTTCATGTCCTTGGGGTCGGTCCACGCCCGGAATACGCGCTCTCGGTCGGCCTTGATGATGCGGGTGATGCGGAGCGAAGTGTCGGTTTGTGTGCTCATGATGGGTTCTCCTCGGCTGTATCAGGTGGTGCTGTCTGTTCCTCTTCCAGGTACTTGGAGAGAGCAGCGAGTTGCTGTTCCCAGAATGTCCGGTAACGATCAACCCATTCGGCGGCGTCACGCATGGGCGAGGCGTCGAGGCGGCAGCGGCTCACGCGACCGTCACGAGTACGTTGCACCAGGCCGGCGCGCTCCAGGACGCGCAAGTGCTTGGAGATCGCTGGCCGGGAGATCTCGAATGGCTGGGCCAACTCGCCGACAGTGGTGGCTCCAACTGCAAGACGAGCGAGGATCGCTCGGCGGATCGGATCGGCGAGGGCCCCGAACGTCAAGTCGAGATGCGAACTATTGGTAACCATATGGTTACCAATATGCCTCGATTGGGCTGTCAGGTCAAGGCATGGGGTGTAACACGCCTGTAAATATTAGGGGAAAAACGACTTGCGTCACCGTCACCCGGATGGTCACCAGGTAGTCAGGCAGGCTGTTTGCTTCCCTCAGTCCGGCTGTCTCTCAGCCCATATGCGATTGATGCCCTCAAAGTCCTGCTGTTCCAGCTCGTTTGACGGTGCGCTCCGGTGCGCCCACGCGAGATCGAATAGACTGTCGGCGAACTCGGGATCGTAGAAGTACCAGAGGGGATCGCAGGTTGGACCGCCAACACAGAAATGCACCGTTCCCTCAGGCGCTCCGGTGAGTTGGCGTTCCGCCGTGACCCTGTCCGCGAGCTGCGCGTGCATCTCCGCGAAATCGAAGGTTCCGGGCTCGATGCGACCCAGCTGCGGGAGAGCTCCGTAGGCGTAGAGGCCCGAGCCGTCCGGATGCACGTGAATGCGCCACTCGCCGTGTGGCATGTCCAGGATGATGGCGTCGCACTTCCCAACCGGCGGTACGCCGCCACACGCGAGTGCGAGCGCGACGCAACCCAACGAGAGCGCGTATCTCATTTCTGCCTGTTCAGCCTGGTCTCTGCCGATTCGGGACTGCTAAAACGTTCCGTCGTCGACGTCGTGAATGAACTCGATCACGCCCTCGAAGTACGTCACCTGATCGTCGTACGGCGCCATGTGGCTCCCGTTTGGGCAATGGAGGTAGCGCCCATGTTGCAGGGCGCCCGCCATCCACTCCATGTGCGCGGGGTCCATCGTGTCATACGTCGCACCAATGGTGAGTGTCGGAACTTCGATCCGTCCGAGGTCGTTGGTCCGGTCCCAGTTGAGAAGCTTGCCGCTCGCTCCCAACTCGCTGGGGCCTTGCATTGGCACGTAGATCGAGGGGTTCAGGTGCTTGAATGCGCGGTTCACGGGATCCGGCCAGTCCGCAGCTGGCATCCGGAGCACGTGGTTCACGTAGTGCTTCTCCATCAGGAGTTCCATGTAACGAGGATTGCCATAGTCCTCAGCAGCCTCGTAACCCTTGATTTCCGCGAGTGCCGTCTGATCCATGGCCGGCATCAACGTCGTCTCGGCGTACTCGTTGTACGCCGGGATGCTCGCCATCATGTTGGAGATAATGAGTCCCTTGAGGTGCTCTTGATGCTCGAGGGCGTACTCGATGGCGAGGATGCCGCCCCAGGAGTGTCCGAGGATGTAGAAGTTATCCGAGTCGAGCCCGAGTGCCTGCCGCACCTGCTCGACCTCGTCGACGAATCGCGGGATCTCCCACAAATCCGACTCGTCGGGTTGGTCGCTGTAATACGAACCCAGTTGATCGTAGTAGTAGTACTCGATGCCGGCGGCGGGGAGATAGCTGTCGAACGCCTCGAAGTACTCGTGTGTGGCTCCCGGTCCACCGTGCAGCAGCAGGACCTTCATGGTCGGATTGTTACCTATCCGCTTGGTCCAGACGCGAAACGTGCCCTTCGGTGTCTCGATGGGGATCATGCGGACGCCGCCGCTCAGCACGTCGCTGCGGCCCGAGTAGTCCAGATAGTCGGCGGCGGTGCCGCTGCGGTTGAG
>Ga0224512_10000811_pt1 | contig 32018 bp, 23 predicted proteins | sample SF_May12_sed_USG_4_FD_169103 | JGI IMG/M metagenome (GOLD analysis project Ga0224512, IMG submission 169103) | Sediment microbial communities from San Francisco Bay, California, United States - SF_May12_sed_USGS_13 | ecosystem: Environmental > Aquatic > Marine > Sediment | place: USA... | reverse complement strand
ATGGCTGAGGGGGTTGGTGATCGAGGTGGTCGCCCGGACCGACGGCCAAGCCAGCAGCACGATCGTGATCACGGCGGCAATCCCGACCGTGATCAACGCCTCGCGATTCACGGGAGCGTCGACGGCCAGGTCGATCGTCGCCAGCGGCCCGACGCGGCCGACCAGGCGGAGGAGGGCGGCCGCCACCCACGGTGCGACCACCGCCACCGGCACCACGAGAACGGCGGCCTCGAGTAGGGCGAAGGCGATGAGTTGACGACGGCTGATACCGCGTGCCTCGAGAAGGGTGGTCTCCCGCCGCCTCGTGTCGATCAACAGACCGGCGGCGATTGCCAGCGCCAACGCCGCCAGCAACGCCAACTGGGCGACCACGGCGTAGAGTCCGGACCGGGTGACGGCCAGCGACCGGTTGGTGTCGAGAAGGAGCTCGGGAAGAAGCGAGGTGACGTCGAAGGCCGAGGTGGTCGATGTCGCCTCCGGTGACAGCCGAAGTGACGCCCGTTCCAGCTCATCAGGCAGGCGGTCCAGCGACCGGCGGAGATCGTCGACGGCGTCGACGGTCAGGCGATCCAACCGCGGCTCGATCAGCCACGTGGCCACCAGCCGGGCTGGTTGGATGGCGCCGGACTCGCCCAGCAGGACCGACGGATCGACGACGAGTGGCCCAACGGCCGTGGTCGACAGGGTTTCCGAGACCCCGACCGTCAGGAGGTCGTCGTCGAGCCAGAACGGCGAGGTCGGATCGGAGACCTCGAAAACGCCGACGAGTCGGACGGTGAAGTGGCGCCCGCTCCGGCGGTCGTTCAACTTGAGCTCGTCGCCGACGGCAACCCCGAGTTCGTCGGCGGCCCGCTGCGAGATCGCGGCCACCAGCGCGGCCCCGTCGCGCTCCTCGGGGCTCGGCCATAGGCCATCGAGCAGCCCGGCATGATCCTCGATCCCGACCGGCGCGCTCAATGACATCACGATCGGCTTGCTGGAATCGGACAGCAGGTCGTAACTCGACGCCGACGCGAGCCGGCGCGTCACCAGCGACCCGACGCCGGTTGTCACGCCCTCCACCGACCCGGAGACCGTGGTGTCGATCTCCGCATGGTGCTCGGGCGCGGCCCGGGTTTCGACCACGATCGTGGTATCGGCGGCCGGTGCGTCGGCGAGGATGCGCTGCATCGCCCCGGTCGTGACCGCATCGCGGTACATCGGGGCTGCGGCGAGCTGGACCATGGCGGCCAACACCGTCGCCGTCAGAACGGTGAGCATCAGCCAGTCGTCGATCAGCCGGCGCACCACGATACGCCCCGCGGCACGAACGAAGGCAACCATGAGGTCCCATCAACGCTACACCGACCGCGGCGAGCGGTCGGCTAGGTGTCGTGGGCCTGCAACTAGATGACGGCGCAGGTGTCGGTGTCGACGAGGACCACCTGCGACTCGCCTCCGACCGTCAGGTACAGGGCCTCGACCACCCGCGTCGCCGAGTCGGTCCCGTCGCCAGCGGCGGGGATCTCTATCGGCAGGTAGCCGATGATCTCGGCATTGTCGGGTAGCTCGGCCCGGCCGGCGCACATCGCCGACTCAGGAGTGCGCCACGGGAGATCGAGATCGGCGAGCAGCTCGTCACTGGTGGGAACGGCCTGGTAGGTGGCCACAGGCTCGTCGCCGAAGAAGCCCTCCTCGGCGAACTCACGAATGGCCGGCTCCGAGCCGGCATCGGCGGCCGACACAGCCTCGTCAGCCGCTGCCGCCTCGGCCTCCTCGACCGCGAAGTCCTCTTCGGCGTCGGCATCCATGGCCTCGCTGTCAATCGCGGCGTCGGTGCTCAGCTCGGAATCAGCCGAGACGTCGGCACCTCCGTCACCGGCGGGGGCCATCTGGGCTTCGGCCGACTCGGTTGCCGCCGTTTCGGCGGCCGGAACGTCGCCCGCGAACTCGCCGTCGTCCCCACCGTTGTTGGTCTGGCTGATGAGGAACACCGCACCAGCGGCGAACACCAGCACTCCGGCCGCGGCTGAGAGCCAGCGCATTCGGCCGGCGGCCTCCGCCTCCCGCTGTTCCCGCCGGATGCGGTGGGCGCGAAGGTCGATGACCGGACCGGCGCCTTCGGTGGGTTCCGCCGCTGCGTCAGAAGTTGCCTCAGACGTTGCCTCGGCCGTTGTCTCGGCCGCCCCGTCGACCGCCATCACCGTCGTTCGTTGGTCGGCCGCATCGAAGGCGGCCAGCGCCGCTGCGAGCTGATCCTCCTTCACCTGCATCGAGGGCCGGGGCACCGGAGCCCGCATGGCCGACTGCGCCACCCGCAGCTCCTCGACCCGAGCGAGGAGCGCCGGGTCGCGTTCGATCATCGCCACCTCGTCGGGGGTGGCCTCTCCATCCAGGAAACTGGATGCAAGGAGATCGAGTTCTTGGTCGGTCATCGGCTTGGTTGTTCGGTTTCGCCTTTTGTCACTTTGTTGCTTCTCTATGACGACGGCGAGGCGGTGCTGGTTCCCGGCTCTCTCCGAAATGTCATTCCAAATTGGATAATCCTGCTCCCGGCGAGTCGGACTGGGTCAAAATGCCCGCCAGGTGGCGGCGGCCGCGGGCGATTCGGGATCGAACCGTGCCGGGCGGGATGTCGAGCGACTGGGCGATCTCGGCGTAGTCGAGGCCGCCGATGTCGCGCAACACGACCGGCACCCGGAACTCCTCGGGCAGTTGCCGCAGGGCGGCGTCCAGCCTGTCGTTCTCGGTGAGCCGCTCTTCGAACGAGGGGTCGTCGGTTATCGGCTCCGGTCGCTCGTCGGTGTCGACGGCCAGCGGCCGCCGTTTCCGGCGGCGAAGCTCGTCGAGGGTGGCGTTGGTGGCCACCCGGTAGCTCCACGTTTTGAACGAAGAGCGGCCGTCGAACCGGGGCAGGCCCCGCACGATGGCCACGAGCGCCTCCTGGCAGGCGTCGGCCGCGTCGGCATCGTTGCCGGCGACGCGACGACACACGGCGTACAGCCGGTCGTAGTGGCGTCGGAGGAGCTCGTCAACCGCTTCCCTCACACCCGCCTGAGCCTGAGCCACGAGCTCGGAGTCGGATCGTTCGATGGGGCGAAGCATAGCTTGCCGCCGGTCGGCTCTGGAGCCACACTGACTCTATGAGCGCACCAGCGGAGAGCACATCCTCGGCAGGGTCCGTCACCCATCGAATCGTGGCCGAGGTCATGATTCGAGGTCGGGGTGAGCCGATCGAGCGGGCGACGGTGTGCCTCGACGGGGGCACCATCGGCTACGCCGGGCCGACGGCTGACGCCCCGGCGATTGGTTCCGGCGAATCGGTCACCGAGGTCCACACCGTCATGCCTGGGATGTGGGACTGCCACGCTCACTATGTGGGTCTGCCCGGGGTCGACCTCGAGATGTTGGGTACCACCCACCCGGTAACCGCCACGGCCCGGGCCGTGGCCGATGTGACCGCCACGATCCGAGGAGGGGTGACCTCGGTTCGCGAAGTGGGCGGACTCGGTCTGCGAATGGCGCCGGCGGTCGAGGAGGGTCGCCTGCTCGGACCGACCATCCATGCCGCGGGCGCCATCCTGTCGACCACCGGCGGGCACGGTGACATCCACTCCTACCCGCTCGACTTCGTCCACGCCATCAACTGCTCGGCCGACTTCTCGATTCTGTGCGACGGTGTACCCGAGGTTCTGCGGGCCGTGCGGACGAATCTGCGGGCCAACGCCAAGCTCATCAAGATCTGTGCGTCGGGCGGGGTGATGTCGGAGATCGATCATCCGATCCACCAGCAGTTCTCCGATGAGGAGCTGGCCGCCATCGTGGCCGAGGCCGACCGGGCCGAGCGGATCGTGGCCGCACACTGCCATGGCAAGCCGGGGATCATGGCCGCCCTACGGGCCGGGGTCCATACGATCGAACATGGTTCGTACCTCGACGAGGAGGCGGCTGAACTGATGGTGGAGACGGGGGCGATGCTGGTACCGACCCGCTTCGTCATCGACAAGCTGCTCGGCATGGACGAGGTTCTCCCGCGCTACGCCTATGAGAAGGGAAAGGCGATCGCCGATGTGCACGAACAGGCGATGAAGATCGCCGTGGCCAAAGGAGTGCGGATCGCATCCGGCTGCGACATCTTCGTCAGCGGCTCCCCGTTCTACGGGCAGAACGGCGAGGAGATCGGCCATCTGATCAACGCGGGCCTCACCGATCTGGAGGCGATCGAGGCCGCCACTGCGAACGGGCCCGAAACCCTCGGTCCCCAGGCTCCCCGATCGGGGCAGCTGGTGGCCGGCTACGACGCCGACATCATCGCCCTCGACACGAACCCCCTCGACGACCGTTCCGTGTGGGGTGACCCCTCCCGACTCACCCACATCTGGAAGGCCGGCCGAGCGATCGACTGATCCGTCGCAGCGCCTGTCCGACTCGTCGGTGGGCGGAACGGGCACCTGGTCGATGAAGGCACCATGGTCTCGACAGCGGGGACGAACGTCCCTTGGTGGTTCTGCGGGTCCATGGGAGAATGGATCTTCGGACGAGGCAGGTAATGAGTTCAGGCGCACCCCGAATCGGTTTGGTCCTGGGAGCCGGCGGTATCGCCGGCTACTCGTTCCATGCCGGTTCGCTGATGGCTCTCGAGCGGGCCACCGGCTGGGACGCCCGGACCGCCGAGGTCGTCATCGGCACGTCGGCCGGAAGCAGTGTCGGTGCAGTCCTTCGGGGCAACGTGTCGGTGACCAACCTGGTCGAGCGCATCCTCTCGGTGCCGACCGACTTCCGGGGAATGGACCGCCTGCGGCGAGTGGCCGGCCGGGGCCAGTCACGGCTCGGGCTGAATCTCCTGTTTCCGGCCTCACCGGGATTGATCGTCGGGGAGATGAGCCGGTTGTACCGGGCTCGGCTCGGGCGGCTCATCGCCGCCTCACTGCCGGCCGGCTCACTCGATACGACCGTGCTCGGCGAACAGGCCGACGTGCTGCACCCCGACGGCTGGCCCGACCGGCAACTGTGGATTCCTGCCGTCGATCTCGACAGCGGCCGCATCACCGTGTTCGGGCGCGACGACTGTGACGTGGCGGTTGGCACGGCGGTGGCTGCCTCCTGCGCCATTCCCGCCTACTTCAAGCCGGTCGAGGCCAACGGCCGTCGGTACGTCGACGGCGGCGTCCGCTCCATGATGAACGCCGATCTGCTGGCCGACACCGATCTCGACCTCGTGGTTGCGCTCTCGGCGATGTCCCTCGACCGGCCCAGCACGGCGACGCCAGTGGGGTCGCTGCTGCGCAGCCTGCCCAGTCTCCAACTGAAACAGGAGCTCGATCGCCTGGAACGTGCCGGTATCCCCACGATCGTGCTCGAACCCGATGCCACCGTGAGCCGGACTGTCGGCCCCAACCCGATGGACCCGACCCGGGTCGTGAGTGTTCTAACCGCCTCGGCGATCGCCGCCACCGAGCGCATCGAAACGTCCGTCGACCCCGACCTGCTGAAGTTGTTGCGCCTGGCCGGGGAGCGCCTGAGCTCCCCACCCGACGTTCCCTACCCGGATTGAGCCCTCCATGGAACGACTGACCGTAGAAGACGCCGCCTTCCTCGACCTGGAGGACGAGGTCAGCGCCATGCACAACGTGACCATCGCGGTGTTCGAAGGCACCGAGCCGACGCTGGCCGATCTCCACGACCGGGTCCATCAGCGCATCCGCTACGTTCCGCGGCTGCGACAGCGGGTTGTCTCGGTTCCCCTCGATCTGGGCCGGCCGGTGTGGGTCGACGACGTCAACTTCGCGCTCGACTACCACCTCCGTCGGACCGGCCTTCCCCGCCGGGCGACGATGGCGGACTTCCGCAACCTGGTCGGGCGCCTCCAGTCCCAGCGGCTGGACCGGGGCAAACCGCTGTGGGAACTCTGGCTGGTCAGCGGGCTGCCCGGCAGACGGTGGGCGTTGCTCAGCAAGACCCACTACGCCGTCATCGACGGCGTGTCGGGCGCCGATCCCCTGTCGATCATCACCGATCAGACCAAGGAATCGGCGGCCGCAACCAGCGGGGACGAAGGCTGGTCACCCCCGCCCGCCCCGAGCGGGCGTCGGATTCTCACCGAGACGGCGGCCGAACTGGCGATCAACCCGATCGAGCAGTACCGGCTGGTGCGACGCAAGCTGGTCGAACCGGCGATCAGGGTGGCCGGGTCGGCAACCGGAGGAAGCACGCAGGCGGCTCGGGCCGGGCTGACCGGGGCCGTTGGTCCCCACCGCCGCTGGCATCAGGTGGCGGTCGACGGATCGACGATCCGGGCTCTTCGTGACCGGCACGAGGTGACCACCAACGATGTGGTGCTCGCCCTCATCACCCGGGGGTACCGTTCCATGCTCGAGGCCGGAGGCCGTCCGCTCCCCCACACGCTTCGCACCCTGGCTCCACTGGCGGTGACCACCGGCGACCGTTTCACCAATGAGGTCACCGCCTTGGAGGCCGATCTTCCGGTTCGCTGCGAGACGTTCGCCGAGACGGTGCAGCTGATTTACGACCAGACCCGCCACGCCACCGGCGGCCTCAAGCCGGTGGCCGGAGCCACGCTGTCCGGGCTGCCCGGACTGGTGGCGCCGAATCTGTGCGGGCTCGGTCTCCGCTCGGCCACCCAGGCCGGTACCAGGTTGAGCGGCGTGCAGACGGTCACCGTCAACGCCCCCGGCCCGTATCACGAGGTGACGGTGCTCGATCGCCAGATGGTCGAGCTCTATCCCGCCATCCCGCTCGTGGCCCGGGTTCGTATCGCCGTCGGGGTGATGAGCTTCCGGGGCAGCTTCGGTTTCGGCGTGACCGGAGACCGGGATGCTGGGCTGGAGATCGAGGCCCTGGCCTCCGGAATCGAACGGGCGGCGGCATCGGCGTCGGGCGGTGCGACCACGTAGCGTTCAACGGCGTTCCCGCAGGGTCGAGCGGCAAGCAGAACGAGGGGAAACACAACCGAGGAGGCCGCCGGGTGCCGGCGGCATCGTTCATGATCCGCCGTGCGAGGCCTTCCTGGCCGCTGTCCTCTTCTTGGCGGTTGGCTTCTTGGCCGCGGTCTTCTTGGCCGCTGTCTTCTTCGCGGCCTTCTGAGCGGTGGCGAGGCCGTAGGGCTGCAGGTCGACGTCCAGGGCATCGGCCAGCTCGATCAGGCAGTCGCCGACGGAGTCCGCCAACGACCACAGGTCGGGTACCAAATCCCGGTCGGCGATGAAGCCGAAGTCGAGGCTGTTCTCGGTCGACTGCACGGTCACATTGAGGCCGACTCCGTCGGTGATGGCCGACAGTGGGATGTTGTGCAGGACCTTGGCCCCGTTGAGGTACAGGGGCACAGGTGGGCCGGGAACATTCGACACCACCACGTTGAACGGCAGCGTCACCCACTTGGCCAGCTTGGCGTCGGCTGCGGCCTGGGCGGCCAGGGCGGCGACCGCCGGCGGTGCGACCTCGGTGAGATCGGTCACCAGGTTCTTCGGCAACGACGAATGCTGCTCCTTGGCCACCCGCATTCCCTCCTGAACCGCCCACAGGCGTTCCAACGGATCGTTAAGGTGGGTGGCGAGCGGGGCGATGGTCGACGAGACCCGGTTGCCCAGGTCGGTCTCGCCCTTCTCCCGCACGGAGATCGGGACCATGGCCATGAGGGATCGCGGGGGCAGCTCCTCGTGGGCGATGAGCCAGCGGCGCAGCACCGCACCGACCACGGCCATCACCACATCGTTGACCGTTACCTCGGCGGCGTTCTTCACCGTCTTGACGGCGTCGAGATGTACGCCGGCGTAGGCGAACCGGCGGTGAGGGCCGATGACCGAGTTGAACGACGTTCGGGGGGCGCCCCCGGCCCGCTGCAGCGTGTCGATCATGCTGTCCTCCACCCCGCCGAACACCGACGGCGAGCGGGCGAGGATCGGGCCGAGCAGGGGGATGGCCCGGGCAAGCGCGTTGCCGGCCCGAGCCAGCCGGACCGGCCACAGCAACATGTTGGTGGCCGCCCGCAGAGCCATCTCGTGAGGAGCCGGGGGTTCGATGATCTCGGGCTCACCGGACTCGGGGCGCGGCGGGGAGTCGGGGGTGACGTCGACCACGGCGGTCAGCATCTCGACGCCGGCCTGCCCGTCGATGGCGCAATGGTGGATTTTGGACAGCAGCGCCACCTTGTCACCGTCGACGCCTTCGATGACATAGCACTCCCACAAGGGGCGGTTCCGATCGAGTGGCCGCTCGTGGATCCGGGCCACGTAGTCGGCGAAGGCCTCACGGCCCCCGTCGCCGGGAACGGCCGCCGAGCGGAGGTGGTAGTCGAAATCGAAGTTCTTGTCGCTGACCCAGTAGGGCTGGTCGAGGCCGAACGGGACCTCCTGCAACTTCTTGGTGAACACGGGGAGCAGGTGAAGGCGGGAGATCAGGAATTCCCGGAACCGGCGAAAGGTCCAGGGTTCCGGCGAGGTTGCCGGGTCGCAGATGAGCAGCCCGCTGACATGGCCGACGGCGTGGCCGGCCTCGATGGACAGAAACCCACTGTCGAGGCCGCTCAGCTGTTCCATGATGCTCACCTTCCGACGACGGTGAACGCCGCAGGCGTGCGGCGAAGGACGGATCCAGTGGACCGGTAGTCGGCGGGCGGCCCGGGCCGTTTGGCCGCCGATCCCGAGCCGCGAAATCCCTTTGGCCAAGCGTATGCCGCCACGGTCGAGGCTGGCAAGAGCGGGACTGAGCTGGAGCTAGGGGGTTGGGCCCCACGGTGCACTGTGGAGCAGCTGCACGTCTTGATTCTGGATCAGCGGGCGGATCTTGACCGCGAAGGCGAGGAACGCATCGTCGGCGAACAGCCGCTTCCAGAAGTCGCGGCGGGCCGCGTCGTCGTCGAAGCGCCACAGGTGGACGAGCTGATGGAGCGTGCCGGTGTCGCTGAAGAAGTAGCCGACGAGGTTCTCGCCGAAGCCTCCGGCCTCCAATGCGGGCCAGCCCTCCGACCGGTAGAGCTTGACCAGCTCGCCGATGACCGCCGGTCCGGTGTCGTAGGTGCGTTTCTCATAGATGGGCATTCTGTGAGCCTAGGTCCTGGGTGGTCGGCGGTTCGAGATGAACCGCAACCGATCGGCGGGCATCGACGGATCCGATCGTCGCTCGATGACGATCCGGGCGCCCCTGGCCCGAGCATGTTGGACCGCGTTCTGCAGTGCCGCGAGGATGCAGAGGTAGAACGTCGACTCGATCTCGACGGGATGACGGCCGATGCCGTCGATCGACAACTCGACGGGGATCGGGCTGTTGCCGGCCGCAGCCTGGATGGCGGGGGCGAGCCGCTACCTCGAGGTTCCCGACGCCGACGGGGTGGCGATGCTGTCGTCGGTTGCGGCAGGGCTCGGCGGAGGCCGGAGTGATGAGGAAACGTCGGCTTCCGCCGGGGACCTTGCTGCCGGGATGCCCGGCGGATTGGTGGGCCTCGCCGGACTGATCAACGGGGTCGGGCTTGTGGGCGCAGCGGGCGGGCTGGTCGTGTCCCGTCGTCGATTCCGGAGACCATGGCGAGGTTTCGTATCGGCCGTGTGACATCGAAGGCGTATCACGGCGAGGTGAACTAGCGTCGGTAGTGCATGTGGAACGACGACTGGGACGAACGAGGGGCGCCCTGGGAGTATGATCCCGGGCCGCCCCGCAACCGAAGCTGGGCTCGGCTGTTCGCCGAGACCCCCAACTACCGGGCGCTGGGCAAGGCGTTCACCGGGCGAGAGGAGTTCCGCTGGCACTTCGGCCCGATGTTCTACCGCGGCCGTCTGCGAGACAACCAGGTCAAGGTGCTGATCATCGGCCAGGAGGGGGCTCAGGACGAATCGCTCAGCCATCGATCGTTCACCGGCGGCACCGGTGGGCGGATGCAGAACCTCCTCAACCACCTGGGCATTCCGCGGTCCTACCTGTTCATGAACACCTTCGTCTACCCGATCTTCGGACAGTACGACGGCGACAACGCGGTGCTGGCCCAGCATCCCGAGTCGCCGATCCGTTGCCACCGGGAGGAGGTGTTCGACTACGTGGTCGCCCGCAACGACGACCTCCACCTCGTGATCGCCGTGGGTTCGGCGGCCAAGGAGTCGGTGGCGTCGTGGATCCAATCCCATGGTGGCACCGCCGACCCGTCGGAGCTCCACCTGGCCGACGCATCGGTCATCGCCCCGAAGCTGCGGGCGGTCGGGGTGCTCCATCCCGGTGGGGCGTCGAAGGGCGGAGCGGTCACCGCCATCAAGAAGTCGTTCGTCGACGCCATCAAGAATGTGGAGCGGTGGTCGGGCGACGATCCCGGCTGGTTGCCTGTGGATCCGGACGGGGTCCGCTCACCGGCCGGCGACTACAAATACACGTCCGATCCGATCCCGTTCCGTGACTTCCCGTTCGGTACCAACTGGCGGCTTGGTCGCAAGGCCACCTCGTCGAACCGGAAGGACAACCAGAAATCCATCCAGTTGTTCGCCGAGGGCGGCCGCTACGGCAACGACGGCCACCGGCTACGGTATCTTCGCGATCTGCACGGCAGTGGCGGCTCGGCCGATGGAAGTCAGAACAGCGACGAGGGCTACTCGGCCGCCGCCGACGATCTGCCGTATGAGCCACCGAAGGACCGGTACCTCGACTATGACAAGGGGCCCGACGCCACCTTCGCCCGATTGCTTCAGGGCGGGCGTCGCGACCTCGACTGGCCCGACTTCACCACGTTCGGTTTGAAGGCCAACCCATCGCTCGGGTTCGGACCGATCTACCGCGGTCGCCTCCGCCGGCCGAGCATCCTGGTGCTCGCCGACCAGCAGTCTCAGGACGACCTGTTCACCGGACGGGCGCTCACCGGCAACGCCGGTCAACACCTGCAGGCCTTCCTCGCCGCCGCCGGGCTCACCCGCCGCTACGGCATCCTGCGGGTGCTGCCGATCGACACCCTCGATGACGACCAGGGTGCGGTGCAGGCCGCGGTCGACTCCGAGGAGGTCAGAGCCCTGTACCGGGACGCCGTCGATCGGGCCAACCCAAAGGTGCTGGTGGTGATGGGGTCGAACGCCCGCCGTCTCGCCGATCATGTCAACCCCGACAACCGGCCGATGGTGTTCATCCGCTCATTCCTCCAGACCGGCGTCAACGCCAACTGGCGGCAAGGCCTCACCGAGTTGGCGGCGCTCAGCTATCCGAAGGACATAGCCGCGCCGAGCTTCGACTACCACGGCGAGCGCCTCCAGATCCCCCGCTACGACCTGCCGTTCGGCACGCTTCGATGGCAGGGATCGAGCGGCGACCGGGCCCAGCAGCCAAAGAAGGGCTCCACGCTCACCTACGACTACTACAAGATCTCGATGCCGAAATGGGCTTCGGATCTCGGTCCGTCGCCGCTGTCCGTCGCCGAGCAGCGTGCGGCCGACATACTCCGCGCTGATCTCTGATGCCCGCCGAAGGCAAACGCCTCGAACTCCAGGGTCGGCTGGTTCCCCTGGCCGTTGCCGATCCCGACGCCCACTTCATCGGGCGCGTCCGTTTCGGGCCGGGTGAGGATTCCGATGCTGCTGTCCCCATCGTCGACCAGGTGAAGGCCCACCGGGCCGCCCCGCCCGCCGGGGAGAACGTACGTCAGGTCGACGTCGGCGAGGCCTACATCTATCCCGGTCTCAGCGATCTCCACTCCCACCTCGGTTTCGCCACGCTGCCGATGTGGGAGGACCAGCACCGCAAGGAGAGCGGCCGTGCGTGGCTGCATCGGGATCTGTGGCCGGGCGCCGATTCCTACAAGCCCAACGTGAGCTGGCCGGCCTACGCCTACATGAAGGGGGCGCCGGAGGCACTGCTGGCCTACGCCCAGGTTCGGGCCCTGGCCGGCGGCACCACCAGCATCCAGGGTTGGCCCCCGGCCAAAGGTCAACCGGTGAACCGGTTTGTTCGCTCGGTCGACGACGACGTCGACCGCGACGCCATCCGTTGCTCGGTGATCAACCTCCGTCCGGCCGAGCTCGACGACCGCCGACATCACCTCGACGAGAACAAGGCGCTCGTCTACCACCTGTCCGAAGGGCGGCGCGATTCGAAGGTAGCCCGGGAGTTCGGCGAAACCGCCACCGCCGGTTGCCTCCGCCATCGGCTCATCGCCATCCATTGCTGCGCCGTCGGCCACGAGGAGTTCAAACAATGGCGACTCCACGCCGAACTGGCGGGTGAACCCTCACCGGGCGGGGTGGTGTGGTCGCCTCTGTCGAACCTGTGGCTCTACGGTCAGACAACCGATGTCACCTCGGCCATGGCGGAGGACATCACGGTGTGTCTGGGATCCGACTGGGGGCCGTCGGGCAGCCGCAACCTGCTCGGTGAGATGAAAGCCGCCATTCGTTGGATTCAACACGCCGGGCTCGCCATCACGCCTTTCGAGCTGGCTCAGATGGTGACCAGCAATCCCGGCGACCTGTTGGTGCGGGCCTGGGGTATCGGGCCCGGCCGGTTCGAACCCGGCCGCATGGCCGACGCCGTCGTCATCGAACGCCGCCACGACGACCCCTGGGTGAACCTGGCACTGGCCCGCGAGCGCGATGTGAAGCTGGTGGTGGCGAACGGTCGGGCCGTCTACGGCGATCGGGATCTGATGAGAGCGGCCGGGGAGCGGTTGACGACGGCGCTACGGTTCCAGCGTCGGTCCAAACACATCCCGCTCCGTCGGCCCGAGGATCCATCGAAGCGGTGGACGTGGGCGGCGGTGATGAAGGAGCTGAAGCAGGTTCAGGCCGACCCGATCACCGCCATTGACAGGGCGCTGGCGGCCGAAGCCAGATGGTTCGCCGACACCAACGGGGGCGAACCCCCGGCGTTGATCCTCGAGTCGGACATGCCCGGCGGGCCCGACAGCGTGGCCGGTCCACCGCCGCCCGGGCAAACGTTCGACGCACCGCCGATCCCGTCGGTGGTGCACGATCGAGATTGGTATCGGGATCTGCGCAACGGGGGTTGGCAGGGCGAGCTGTTCGATGACATCGACGAGCTGTTCGACGCCGATGCGGTCTGGTCATGACGGATCGAGCCGGGGGGGATGGAGCCATGAGAGCCGAGACCGAACAGCTCACCGGCGTTGACGTGGCGCCGGCCGCCAAGTACACGGCCGAGGGCAAGGCCAGGGCTCCGACCAAACGGCAGACCAGGAGCGAACTCGAGGGCTTCGCCCGATCCGAGATCGAGCCCGGGCTGGCCGCGGCTGCGGTCACCGACGCGGCCGATCGTCGCGAGATCGTGGACGAGCTGATACGAATCATCCAGGGGATCTACGTCCACCTGCCGCTCAAGCAGGCCATGTACGGGATCGACCCCGTACAGCAACTTCTTCGGCTGAAGGAACGGGCGGCCTCCGACGAGCTGACCCATGCCCGATTCCACGCCGAGATCGGCCGGATCCTCGGCGAGCTGCGCGACGCCCACACGAACTACATCGGGCCGATGGCGATCGAGGGGTGGGTGGCCCGCCTCCCGTTCCTCATCGAGCAGTTCGGCCCGGAGACCGCACCCCGATTCCTGGTGTCGAAGACGATTCCCAGCTTGATCGCCGAGGTCGAGGGCATCGATGAGGACGCCGCCGAGGACGAGATGATCTTCAAGCCCGGGGTCGAGGTCGTGACCTGGAACGGTGCGCCGATCGCCGATGCCGTCCGGGCCTACGGTGATGTCGTACGGGGCGGGCGATCCGACAGCGCCATGGCTCGGGCCGTCGATTCGATGACGTTTCGCCCGCTCGGTTATCTGCCCATTCCGATCGAGCACTGGGTGGTCGTCGGCTATCGGACCAGCCGCGGCGTCGACCACGAGATCAAGCTCGACTGGCGCTTCATCCGGCCCGGTGAGGGACCAACGCCGGTCCGTCCCACGGAGGCCGTGGCCAGTGCCGAGGCGGTTCACCCCGATCGGTCGCTGATCCGGCGGGCCAAGAAGTTGTCGTTCAACGCCGAGCTCTGGCGCCAGGAATCGGTCGATCGGGCCTCGGGTCGGGTGCTGCCGGCGTCACGGGCGGATGTCCCGGTCGGCGAGTGGATCACCGGCCGTTTTCAGGACAACGTGTCGGCCAAGATCGAGGAGGTCGCCGGTCGGCAGGTCGGCTACCTCCGTCTATGGAGTTTCAGCCTGACCGACGACGACGGCTTCGTCTCCGAGATCGTCGAGCTGTTGCGGCTCCTTCCGCAGGACGGTCTGATCGTCGACCTGCGGGGCAATCCCGGCGGCCTCATCTGGGCGGCCGAGCGAACGCTGCAGTTGTTCACGCCCCGCCGGGTCGAGCCGACCCGCTTCTCGCTGCTGGCCACCGACCTGACCCGATCCATCGCCGACGCGCCGCAGAATCGGCGGATGCTCAGTCCGTGGCGGCGTTCCCTCTTCGACGCTCTCGGCACCGGCGAGCTGTATTCGCAGGGCATCCCGATCACCCCGGTCGAGCGGTGCAACGACCGGGGCCAGGTCTACGGCGGAACCGTGATCGCTGTGGTCGACGCCACCACCTATTCGGCCGGTGACCTGTTCGCCGCCGGTTTCGCCGACAACAACATCGGCACGATCGTGAGCGTCGGCCGGGCCACCGGTGCCGGCGGAGCCAACGTGTGGCGCTCCGATGTGTTGCGGTCGATCCTGGCCGGCACCGACCACAGCCTGGGCACGTTGCCCGGAGGCGTGGGGTTCACGATGTCGGTTCGACGGGCCACCCGGGTCGGGTCCTCCGAGGGGGCGCCGATCGAGGACCTGGGCATCGCCGGCCATCGTCCCTATGCCATGACCGAGCGCGACCTGCTCGAGGGCAACATCGACTTGTTGACGATGTGCGCTCGGCTGATCGAGGCGGAACCGTCGACGGCGATGGAGGTGTCGGCCGACGGTCTGCGCATCAAGGTGACGTCGGATCGGCTCGACCGCATCGACGTGTTCGTCGATGACCGCCCGTTCACCAGCGCCAACACCCACGGCGATGTCGCGTTTCAGCTTTTGCGCATGCCCGAGTCTGTCCGCATCGACGGCTACCGGGGCGATCTGCTCGAACAGTCCCGCCGCCTCGTCGACCACGCCGGCGAGTTGGTCGCCCCGTGACGTCCTGGCGGCCCACACCCACCCTCCTGGCGTTCTGGGGTTCCGGCGCCCCACTTCCGGGTTCCACGAACCCCAGAACGGCAAGGTTTTGGCCCGGTTCGGTCAGGCGGCGATTTCGAGCAGACGCTGTCGTTCGGCCGCGATGGCCCTGACGTCATCCGCGGTGGCCGCTGGTCGCACGGTCACCTCATGCCAGGTCACCCGAATCATCGTCCACCCGTGGCGGGCGGCCAGGCGGTCGCGCCGCCGGTCGTCGGTCATGTCCTGGTCGCGGCGATGCCAGCGCCGCCCGTCGGCTTCGAGCACGATCCGCAGCTCCGGGTGGGCGAAGTCGACGATGCCGCGAATCCCGTCGTACCAGGGCGGTCGGTACTGTGGCTGAAAGCCATCGATGCCGTGTTCGATCAGGAGCATTGCTGTGGCCCGTTCGAGGGCCGAGTCGGGAACGGGTTCTCCATCGGTCATCGTCCGGAGAACCTTGCGAAGTGGCCCGATGCCGTTGACGCCACGTCGAGCCACCGAGTTGAAGCAGGCGATCACCTCGTCGAGGCTTGGCCGCTGGTCGCGGACCTGCGTTTGAACAAGGTACCGAAGGCGTGACGGTCCGACCACGGCGGCCAGATCCACAATCGTGAGTGCCGGTCCGGTGACCGGCAGCCCGTCGATGATGACCAGGTCGTGCGAGGCGCTGGGGCGTCGGCGTCGGTGAATGCTCACGCCGTCGATGCGCCGGTTGGTGCCGTGCGGCACGGCGACGTGAACGGTTGCGGCATCGATCGCCGGATCGAGGGCAAAGTCCTGGAGCCGCCCGGCGGTGAAGCGCGACAGTTCGGCCTCTGGCAACGCGACGATCGCGTGGTGAAGGGGCGTGCGTTCACCGGCCAGACCGTCGACGACGTAGACCCCACGGACGGTTGGCCGCAGCACACCGGCCTCGATCCGCCGACCGAGGGAGGATCTCGTGACCCCTGCCGCCAACAACTCGAATCGAAGGCACACGCCAGCCCGCTGCGCGGCCAAGTTCATGATGATCGCATCGCATTCAACAGCACCCGCCATGACCGCCATGATGCCAGTGGGCTGTGACAGCCTCCCGGCTTCCTCCGCCATCTCGTTTCTGGGGTTCGGCGAACCCAGAACTGGGATCGGGGAACCCCAGAACGGGGCGGGGCGGGTTGCAGGGCGGGGGTGGTCGGCGGGGTGAGGGGTGGTCGGCGGGGGTGAGGGGAGGTCAGTGGTCGACGATGATCTCGTAGCCGTCGACCCGGGGTTCGGTGTCGATCAGGTCGGCGGGGAACCCTGGGGCCCGGAAGCTGACGCCCAGGTCGTCCTCCCACCGCTGCACGACGCGAGGGCTGAGCGCTCGGGCGCCGTAGCGGTCCTTCGCGTCGGCGAAGGCGGCCCGGACCACCGGCCCGAGTTCCAGGTCGACGCCGTTGGTCCGACCAACGTCGAGAAACAGGTCGGTGTCCTTCTCGACGAGGTCCATGGTGAAGTTGATGTCGTAGCTGCCGTTGCAGATGAGCTGGCCCTCGGTTTCGTGGGAGAACGAGTTGCCCGACGAGATGGCGATGGCATGGTAGGTGGTGGCCATGTCGAGCCCGGCCTTGGCGGCGACGGCGAACGCCTCGCCGGTGGCGGCGAGATGAATGGCGGCGAGGTAGTTGGTGACGACCTTGAGCACCGACGCCGACCCCCACCCACCGGTGTGGAGGATCTTGCGGCCGAGGATCTTGAGCAGCGGCAGGCCGCGGTCGAAGGCCTCCCTCGGGCCACCGGCGAAGATCGAGATGTTGCCGGTGGCCGCTCGATGGCAGCCGCCGGAGACCGGGCACTCGAGCAACGTGACGCCGTGCTCGGCCGCCGCGGCGCCGAGGCGTTGCACCTCGTCGGCGTCGGTGGTCGACATCTCCATCCACAGCGTCCCCTCCCGCATGTGCGGGAGCATGGCCTCGACGACGGCTGCGCAGATGGCGGGCGACGGCAGGCAGGTGATCACCACGTCACACCGCGGGGCGAGCTCCTCCGGGGTCGAGGCCGCCCCGGCGCCCCGGTCCGTCAACCGCGCGACCGCTTCGGGATCGAGGTCGCAAACGACCAGTTCGATGCCCTCGTCGAGCAGCGATCCGGCCAGCTTCGAGCCGACGTTGCCCAGTCCGATGAAGCCAACGATCATGTGATGAAACTCCTGGTTACTCGTGGCACGATCCGCAGTTCGGATCAGAGCCGGCGACGGTATTCGCTTGCTACGGGTTCGCCCATCGCCGCAATGTCGGCGGCGACGCGTTCTTCTCGAACAGCGCGGCGGGGATGGTGGAAGCCCGCGCCGGCCACCGGTTCACCGGGGAAACCGACCACATACCGGGCCAGGCGCTGGGCGTGCGGCGTGAGCGTTCTCCACGTTTCGTACGACATCGAGCGCTGCAACGCCTCACTGCGGAACCACGGCGCGAAGTACTCGACGTTCGGCATGGCCCGTACCTCGTGCGACAGGTTCGGGGTGCCGCCGTGCCAGCACCGTGCGTCGCGGATGATGGCCGACCCGGCCGGCAGAGGGCACACCGTGCTGAACCGCATCCACTCCGGCTCATCGGCGAGGGCTGGAATCGGTGCCCTGGAGCGCTGCGTGCCGGGGATCTGACGGATCGGGCCGTTCTCCGGAGTGAGGTCGACGAGCGGGAAGTTGATGTGGACCACCGGCACCGGCAGGTCCCGCACGGATACCCTTCCGACCGGATCATGCAGCTCACTCCACACGTTGTCGGAGTGCAGGCCCTGATACTCGATGGCGCCGGGGAAGGCGATGTCGCCGCCGCAGCCGTAGACGATGTAGTTGGCCGAACCGAAGATGGCGGTGAGGATCGGGGTGGTGGTCGGCATGTCGATGAGTTCACACCACTCGGGTCGATGGAACAGATGCCGGGATGCCGACGTGGCCCCGAAGGAGTAGCGGTGCGGGAGTCCGCCGGCTCCGCCGCCGACCGAGGCGTCGGGATCGGCTTCGACCAGCTGCTCGATGACGTCGGCCGCCACGTCTCGCAACCGGTCGAGCTGCTTAGGTGGCACGGCGTCGCTCACGGCGACGAAGCCGTCGCGGTGGAACAGGGCCGCCGCTCGCTCGACCTCGCCTGGTTCGCACACCTCGAGGCCGCGGATGCCGTTTCGCTCCCACATCCGTACCCGTAGGGCCGACACGCCGGGGTCGTCGTAACGGCGCGTCCAATTCGAGCAACGCGGGTCGCCGGCCACCAGGTTGCGGTGCTCGGGTGTGGTCTCGATTTCGACATCGCCGACCGGCGTGTCGAGCCCGAGGGGATTGTCGTTGGTGGCGTTGGCCGCCGCCCGCCGGTTGTGGAGCCCGTTCGGCGGTACCGACTCGTTCCATCCGAGCCCGGCGAGTCTGCTCGCTTGCACACATCCTCCATGGCGATCGATTTTCACGGCGATCGGGCCGGTGCTTCAACGGTACCGCCGAAGGCGACGGTGGTGGACACCGACCGGTGAGGTTTTCCTGTGTTCTTCAGACCGCTTTCAAAGGGTGCTTTCCACGGTGCTTTCAACGGTGCTTTCAACGGTGCTTTCCAGGAACATCGACGACGACGCCAGCGCGATCACGAGGTCGACGGTCTCGTCATCGGCCGTCGGGAGGGCGCCACGGACCTGCTCCCGCGATCCTCATGGGGGAACGTGGCGCCGATCTGCACACCGGTGTCGGGGTCGAGGAGGCGCGGGTGCGAGCCGTATACGGTCATCCAAAGGCCTCGCTGTGGATCGACGATGACCGGCACGGTGTCCGTGGCGCCGGTCGGACGTTCCGGCCCCGCCATCTGGCGAACGATCTCGAGGTTTATGCGTCGCGCTCCTCGATCAAGCCGTCGACCCTGGTGATGAAGATGCGGCTCCAGTCCGGTCCGTAGCGGATTTCGTGCACACCGGCGTCAACGGTGAAAGGAGGGTCAACCAGTTGACCTCGATCCATGTCGAATGCCCACAGCGTGCCGGGAGCGGGTTGGTGCCGACCACCAGGCGCCCGCCCTCGAGCACGATCCTCGGGTAGGCCCCCACCTCGCCCGTCGGGACCTCGATCGGCTGCGTCGCCTCCGGTCCATTCGGCCACCTGTAGATACGAAAGAGGTGGTCGCCATTCGGGCGTCGCTCGTTTTCCAGCTCGTGACGCACGTACTGAATGCCGTTGTCGTGGTCGATGGCCAGGACGGCGGCGGCATCGTGAAGCCAGTCGCTGATCGGTTCCAGAGTTCGCGTGTCGATCACTCGGATGGAGTGGGTGCCGTCTTCGGCCAGCCTACTCTCGACGCCCAGCCGAGGATCACCTGTCTGCAGTCCGGACAAGTTGACCAACGTCGGTGAGCGCTGGGAATCGAGGACTCGCTGTTCGAAGCCGGCATCGGTTCGGTCGAAAACGGTCACGGCTTCGGTCGAGTACGACGCTGTGCCGGCCACGAGCCCACCACTGGCGATGGTCAGTTCATCCGGCCGCACGGTCACCGGGAAGGCATCGTTGAGCAGACCCGAGCCATCGATGGCGATCACGGTCACGCCTGTCCTGGTGGCCACGGCAGCCGTCCTTCCTCCCGGCGCCAGATCCATCCCGGCCGGTCGATCGGTCATGACCGGAAGTACCTCACCGTGTAGGGTCCCACTGACCGGGTCGATCTTGCGGACGGCACCGTCTTCGGCCACGGAAACGCCGAGTTCGCCGTCGAACACGGTTTCGACGCCGAACGCAACGAACGAGAATCCGGTCAGGCCTTTGTTCCGCCGCCATTGCTGGAGCCCGGTGACGGCGTCGATACTGCCAACGAGGTCGATCGGGCCGGTGAGGTGGAGTTCATTCCGATTCTCGCCACTGCCGCCGATCCAGCGGGGAAACACCAGGACCGGCTTGCCCTCGGACTCGCCTAGGCTCGGGTCGACGGCGTAGTCCGACCAGAGAACCGTTCGGGCTTCCCGGTCCCACACCGAGATTTGAGAACCACCCACGGCGGCGACGAACTCGTCGGTGACGTACACGCTGGTGACGCCGTTCTGATTCAACCAGCCGGCAAGTTCGGGGCGCATATCGCCCGTCGAGTAGCCGTCGGGCACCTTCCAACCAGGGCCCTCGAACACCTCCCACGATGGGGTCACCTCCTGCTCGATCAGATCGATCTCGTGAACCGAGCCGTTGGCGTCGCCGGCGTACACGTCGACGCCGTCCGGCGCGAAGGCCAGAGATCGGATCGGAAAGCCGACCAAAATCGAGGCCGTCTTCACCAAACGATCGCCGGAAGCCTCGAAGAATTCCACTGTTCCTCCCGCGGCGGTGACTGCGACCTGCCTTCCGGCCGGGTCGACGGCGATCTTCGGTTCGTAGAATCGGACGGAAATGAGCGGATCGTCGTCGGGCAACTCGAACGGCGCCTGGTCGAAGATCTCGCCCGTGGAGCTGGAGAACAAGACCACGGATTCGGCGGACAGCGCAACCAGACGGTCGTCGTCAAGCCAGCGGACGGCCCGGGTGTCGACACCGGCCAGCCGCTGCCCGAGGAGCGGGCCGGTCTCGAGCATGACCCGTTGGATGACGCCAAGTGTCTCCGGTGACAGGCTCCGGCGGTAGGCCTCGGCCGCCAGGAGCAGCGCCACCGGGAGAGTCGGCCACCGACAATGGCATCGGTGACACAAGGTAGGCTCCCCGGTAATCGCGCCAGGCGTCCAGGAGCGGGCCCACCGACGGGTGGTCGATCTGGGAGAACATGCGGATCTGGGCTCGAAGTAGCGGATGAACTCCGGGTCGTTGGCCAGATCGGTTTGGATGATCGTCAGCCGGACCTCCCGGTCGAGGCTTGGTTGACGGGCCCGCCACACCGCACCCTCGGCCGTCTCCGCCAGCCGCTCGAGCAGCTCGAAGCCACGCACGATCGGTCCCGTAGCGGCCAGTGCCGGATCGTCACGCAGGATCTGCGCTTCGAGCTCGGCCAGCTCTCTCGAAGGTTCGAGTCCGGTTTGTTCGATCATCATGTTGCGGTGGAGCTGGTAGACCCGACTGGCCTCGACTGATCTGCCGAGACGGTGGAGAGCGAGCATTTCGATCCTTCGCAGATCGTCTCGCCGAGGGTGCATCTGGAGGAGCGGCCGGACCTGTTCGAGGGCTGCCGCTGGATTGTCGGTCTCGAGCATGCAGGCGCCGAGTTCGGCCGCGGCGGTGGCTCGCCGGGTGGTCAATCGCTCGACTGACGCAATGGCCCAGAATCGGCCACCCAGGTCGGCCCACGGGTCGCCGGTCCACAAACGCTCTGCCTCCACATAGGTGGCAGCCGCCAGCGCCGGGTCGCCGAGCTGGTGAAGATGCCGGGCCCGGCTTACACCCTCGATGTAGCGGTCGACGTCGAGTTCACCCTCCTCGACGACCAACACATAGCCACTCCCTGTCGATCGGACCCTGTCCTCGCCAACCGTTCGTCTCAGTCGTGACATGTAGGTCTGGACCGCTCGACTCGGGTTCTCCGGTTGCGTCTCGCCGTCCCACAGCACATCAACGATCAACCCGGATGTCGCAGGTTGATTTGGGCGGGTCAAGAGGTACGCGAGGAGTGTTCTTTGTCGAGGTCCCCGAGATCCAGAATCCAGCGGTCGTCGGTAACGGCGATGTCGCCGAACACGGTGAAGTGCATCGTCCCTCCTCTCGTTTCGGGGTATGGCCTCCCAATTCAGGAATGCTGCGGTGGCTGTGTTTCAAAGCCGCGTCAGCCCTGATCAGGACCGGTGTTCAACCATTGTGGCTCCCATCTGGAGTTCATTTCACGGCAACGGGAAATCCCCGCTGAAGCACCGTTGACGCGTGGTGGCGCAGGTCCGAACGCGGGTGGATTCAGGGTGGCCCTCACTCGATCCAACCCGGATCGTCCGAGCAAGGGAGCAAAACCATGACCACCCGAACAGTGTTGAACCATCGCCTGGCCGCCGTTGCCGTTGCCTTGGCGGCGGTGGCCACGCTCGTCCTTATCGCACAGGTCGCTCAACCCACCGAGACGACTGCCGGCGCCACCATCGTTTCTCCGAGTGACGGTAGCTTCGACCAAGCAGAGTACCGGCGTCACCGGTGGTTGATCGAGCATCGTACCGAGGGGTTCGACCGGGCGGAGTACGACCGTTTCGAGCGACTCGAGCCGAAGGCGTCGATCGTCGACCGACAGACCGGATTCGAACGGGCCGAGGCTGAACGCCACCGGCGACTGGGTGCCGATTGAACGGCAGGCCGGCAGCCGGGGATTGGCGACCTGTCAGACCCCGGCTGCGGTCGGCTCGGCGACCCGGTCGTTGTCGCTGCGAGGGCTCGGCTCTGCACCGACGGACAGGGCCGCCGGCTCGGTCGACACCACCACCAGCACACCTGGCAGGACGGTCAGGGTGGCGACCAGCGCCATCGTGATCATCAGCGCCGTCAGCAACCCGTAGGCGGCGAACAGCGGCATCGGGGCGAAGGCCAGGATCCCGAACCCGACCGCCGAGCTGACCGCGGAGGCCACCAGCGCGGTGCCGGTTCCCTCGCCCGCAGCCTGGACGGCGGCCAACCGGTCGGACCGGTTCGCCAGTTCCTCCCGGTAGCGGACGATGTAGTGGATGGCGAAGTCGATGCCGATGCCGATGGAGACGGCGGCGATGGTGGCGGTGACGATGTTGATGGCGTAGCCGGCCACGTACATGAACCCGTAGAGCCAGGCCACCACCATGAGGATCGGGACGACGGCCGCCACCCCGTAGCGGACGGAGCGCAGGAAGGTGGCGGCGATGATCAGGCAGAGCACCACCGACAGCGGGAGCGACAGCTGGAGGGCCCGGTTCGTGCCGTCGAGTGACGCCTCCCGCACCAGCGCACTGCCGGTGACCTCGACGAAGGTGCCGACGAGATCGTCGGACATGGCCTCGGCGATCGGCTCGAGGGCGGCCCGGGTGGCGGTCACCGATTCCTGGGCCCGGCTGTCGACCACGCCGAGTTCGAGCACGGCCCGGTCGAGTCCGGCTCCGTCGGTCTCACCGCCGGCGCCGAGCTGCACCACGGTGTTGACCCGGTCGGGGGAGACAAGGAGTCGCTCGGAATCGAGGGGGATGCCGGTGTCGGCGGCCACCGTCAGCAACGCCTCGACCTGCTCCCGGGTGTCGGGAATGCCGTCGGCGTTCGCGTCGCCGAGAACGACGCCCGTCCGGTCGGCCACCAGGGCACCCATGAGCTCGCTGTCGAGCGCCCGCTCGAAGATCTCGAACACTCCCGTGTCGATCGTGACCCGACCGTCGTCGTTGCGAGCGAGCGACGGCGTGTCGAGGTCGCGTATCTGGTCGATGCGTCCTGCGAGGAGGGCGAGGTTGTCGGGATCGGTGAGATCACCCTCGATGTAGACGGTTGCCGGTTCCCCGCCGCGATCGCCGACATGGGTGTCGAGCTGGTCGAGACCGACGACGAAGTCGGTGTCGCCGCTGAAGAAGTCCTCGACGTCGAACTCGGCCGGGACCTGTACGGCGAGGGTGGCCGCTCCGGCCGTCAGGAGGAGGGCCATGGGGAGGACGATCCGGCGCTGTTCGGCCAGTCGCCGCACCGCCACACCGACACCGGCGGCCAGACGTCCGGTCGTCGCCGTGTTCCTGCTGTCGTCCCCATCGGTGCCGATATCGCCCACTCGGGGACCGGGGCGGCGACGACGGACGGCGAACGGCAGCACCAGGCCGAACACCAGGGTGGCCGCGGTCAGCCCGAGGCCGATCGGAGGGCTGACGTAGACGAGCATCAGCACCGCGGCCATGGTCAGGCCGGCGGCACCGAATGATCCGATCATCCGCAGCAGCGTCGAGCGACGACCGCCGTTCGGAATCGGGACGTCGGCCTCGATGCGGGCCACGACGAGCGGGCTGACGATTCCCAACAGCACATAGGCCGACACCAGGGCGATGGCGGCGCCGACGCCGAACTGGTTGATCGATTCGATGCCGGAGGTGAGGTTGGCCAGGAAGGCCGAGGTGTCGGAGATCAGGGCGAGGAGCAGGGCACCGGAGACCATCGCGAGGCCGGTTACGACCGCTGTGGTCGCCGGACGACCCTCGGCCCGTTCCTCCCGGTACCGGCCGATGGCGTGGAAGGCGAAGTCGACGCCGAAGCTGATCATCGCCACCGGAACGATGAGTGAGAGAACGAGGTCCTCCTTCAGGCCGATCAGGTTCGAGATGCCCTTCAGCCAGATGATCAGCAGGAGGAAGGCGACGCTGACCGTGGCCAGCACCCAGTAGCTGCGGAACGTCAGACCGACGAGGAGCAGCACGGCGAGGATCGTGAACCCGATGAACGGTCCGGCCACGGCGCCCTGCTCCTGGGAGGTCAGGTTGACATCGATGGCGACGCCGTTGGCCTGCCAGCCGTCGATGCGGAACGCCTCCTGGATGTCCCGGTCGAACTGCTCGACCTTGGTGTCACCACCGAGGGCGATCGAGAGGTTGCCGAAGCCGAGCGCCTCGTTGTCGGAGAGAACGACGAGCGACACCGCGGGAACCGTCCACCCCGACTCCGATCTGCTGGACTGAGCCGAGATCCCGAGCAGCTCCGATCGTTCGCCGAGTTGGTCGATGATCGCGGAGCCGATTTGTTTGACGTCGGCGTCGGTGGCGGCGGCGATGCCGTCGATCGACTGCGCTCGGAGCTCGGCGTCTACGAGATCGGCGATCGAGATCATGCCGTTGACCTCGATGGTGGTATCGGGGTCGATGTAGCTGATGAGGGTCGGACCGAAGTCGGGGTCGTCCCGCAGGCTGTTCTCGGCGGCGAGCAGACCGGAGAGGACTTCGACGGTCAGGATGTCGCCGGAGTCGTGCTCGAGGATGAGGAAGGTCGGGTGCACGGCGGAGACGAACGACTCGTCGATCCGGTCGCGGGCGGTAAAGACGTCGCCGGTCGGTTCGGTTGATGCCGACTCGGTCGGGGCCATCGTGAGGAACGGCACAGCGAGTGCCGCCGTGGCGGCCAGGACGACGGCGGCCAGAAGGACGGTTTGCGATGCCAGGCGCTCGACGACCCTGGTGGCCCGGCTCGGAGCGTTTGCGGTGGTCGCCTGGTGTGGTGAGTTCTCCATTGGTTTGTCCCTTTTGATTCCGGTGCGACTGGACTGTCTTCTTGCCAGTGTCAAGTTGTCAGTGGTAAGATGAACCATAGGCACCGATGTTTCCACTGTCAAGACCCGAATCGACAAAACTTGACAGTGTCAACTGGCTTTGTCAGTCTGTAACCGCCATGTCCTCCTCACTCGCACCCAAGTCATGAACGCCGGCGCCGCCTATCATCACGGCGACCTACCAGCAGCCCTGCGGGCGGCAACGGTCGAGCTGGTGGCCGAACGAGGCCCGGTCGGATTCAGCTTGCGGGAGGTCGCCCGACGGGCCGGCGTCTCCCATGCGGCACCGGCTCACCACTTCGGAGACTCGAAGGGCCTGCTCACGGCGGTGGCCATCGAGGGTTTCCAGGATCTGTGCCGGGCGTTCGAGTCGGCGGTCGCCGGGACCGACGACCCGGTCGATCGCATGACGGCGATGGGGAAGGCCTACGTCGGAGTGGCCGTCAACCAGATCGGACATTTCGCGGTGATGTGGACCGACGAGTTGGTCGACACCACCAATCCCGAGCTCGTCGAGGCCTCCGCTCGGGCCTACGGGTATCTGGAAAGCATCGTCACCGCCATAGCCGAGGAGCACAACCCAGAACTCGACGTCGACGCCGCCTCGATCCTGACCTGGTCGGCGGTGCACGGTCTGGCCATGTTGCATTGCAAGACCGGCACCGGCGAGGAACCGGCCAGGAGCGTGGGGTACGACCTCGATCTGCGGGTCCAGCAGTTCACCGATCTGCTCATGGCGGGTTTCGCCAAGCGCTGAGTCCCCGGCCCCGGTCGTCCACCGGCTGGGCAACCGCGCCGCTCCGGCACTCACCGTATGCTGGAGCAATGGGTCCCACATCGCTGGAAACATCCGCCGTCGAGTCGGCCGAACCGGCCGGCGAAGCGGCCGCCTCCACAGCCGCTGATCCGGAGAAGCTGATCGAAACCATCCGGCAGAGCGTGATCGGTCGCGACGATGTGGTGAGCGGCCCGTTCGGGCCCCGCCCGGTCGTCTACGCCGACTACACCGCATCGGGCCGAGCGCTGTCGTTCATCGAGGACTACCTGCGGGAGGCGGTACTCCCGCTCTACGCCAACACCCACACCGAATCCTCCGGCACCGGACTGCAGACCACGCGGTTCCGGGAGGAGGCGCGGGAGATCATCCGTCGCTGCGTCGGCGCCACCGACGAACACGCCGTACTGTTCTGCGGTTCCGGATCGACCTATGCGATCGCCAAGATGATCGGTGTGCTCGGCCTGTCGATCCCGTCGGCGCTTGACGACCGCTACCACTTCAGTGAACAGATCCCCGCCGACGAACGTCCGGTGGTCTTCATCGGTCCGTTCGAGCACCACTCCAATGAGCTGCCGTGGCGGGAGTCGATTGCCGATGTCGTCACCATCCACGAGGATGCCGACGGGCACATCGATCTCGCCCATCTCGAGGCCGAACTGGCCCACCACAAGGATCGACCGCTGTTGATCGGTTCGTTTTCGGCCGCGTCCAACGTCACCGGGATCATCACCGACTGCGATGCGGTCTCCGCGCTACTCCACCGCTACGGTGCCTACGCCTTCTGGGATTTCGCCGCGGCAGCCCCGTATGTCGACATCGACATGGGCGGCTCCGGAGGAGCAGACGAGCTCGGTACCGGCACCCATTTCGATGCGGTCTTCATCTCACCTCACAAGCTGATCGGTGGACCGGGGACACCGGGGCTGCTGATCGCCCGCAAGGCCCTGTTCGCCAACCGCGTCCCGGTGGTGCCCGGCGGCGGCACCGTGGCCTACGTCAACCCCAGCGAACACGATTACCTCACCGACATCGAACATCGGGAGGAGGGCGGCACCCCGGCCATCGTCGAGTCGATCCGGGCCGGCCTCGTGTTCCAGCTGAAGGAGGCGGTCGGCGTCGACACCATACGGGAGCGGGAGGAGTATTTCGTCCACCGGGCCATCGACCGATGGTCCCGGCATCCGAACATCCAGATCCTCGGTAGCCGCGAGGCGGAACGGTTGAGCATCGTGTCGTTCGTGGTCCGCTCCGCCGAAACAACCGGCTATCCCTACCTGCACCACAACCTCGTGGTCGGCATCCTCAACGACCTGTTCGGCATCCAGTCCCGCGGTGGTTGCTCGTGCGCCGGCCCGTACGGACACCGGCTGCTCGGCATCGATCTCGACCGGTCACACGCCTTCGAGCGGGAGATCAACGAGGGCTGTGAGGGCATCAAGCCGGGGTGGGTGCGGGTCAACTTCAACTACTTCATCGACGACGACACCTTCGAGTACATACTGGCCGCCGTCGAGGCCGTGGCGTCACACGGACACCGTCTCGTCAACTGCTACGACTTCGAACCGGCAACCGGTCTGTGGCACCACCACAACGGCCCGACGACCCCGCCGATGAGCCTGCACCAGGTCAGGTACGCCGACGGGGTCATGAGCCACGCCGACCACCGTGTGCAGGCGGAATCGAAGAGCCTGGCCGATTTCCTGGCCGAGGCCGAAGAACAGATGCTCTCCGCTGCGTGCGACGCCCATTCCGAGCGCACCCAGAACCTGAGCGACGACTTCGAATCGCTCCGCTGGTTCCCGGTCTGACCGTCAGGGTCCCGGGAGAGCGCTCAGCTCCAGTTGCTTCCGGACCACGTGGCGCCCGACCAGGTGGCCCCGGACCAGGTGGCCCCTGACCAGGTGGCGCCCGACCAGGTGGCCCCGGACCAGGTGGCGCCCGACCAGGTTGCCCCCGACCAGGTGGCGCCCGACCACGTCCCGCCGGACCAGGTGGCCCCCGACCAGGTGGCCCCTGACCAGGTGGCGCCCGACCACGTCCCGCCGGACCACGAGTTGTCACCGTTGCCGAAGGTCTGGTCGCTCCAGGCCACCCCGGCTGCGGAGGCGGGCGCCCACACAGGTGCGTTCCAGTCGCCGCCGAAAGCGGTCATTTCGCCCTGGAGGTAGTCGCCTTCGATCCCGACGTGGAAGCTGCCGCGTGCAGCGTCCAGGCTTCCGAGTCCGGTGGTGGGAGCGTGGGTCTGGGTGGCCTGGGCACCAGGCGTCGGGGCGGTGATGGCGGCGGCCAGATTGAGGAGGCCATGGCCCTGCACCTCGACCCGCTGACCGATGTTGGTCGCCGTACTCGTGAGCAGGTACTTGACCTGGTCGGGGCTGAGATCGGGGCGCTGCTCCAGAAGGAGCGCCGCGGCACCCGCCGTGGCGGCAGCCGCCTGGCTTGTGCCCGTACCTCGCAGGTACAGTGCCCCGTTGTTGGTCTCGCAGACCGCACTCGGGTGAGAGTTGACAAGGTACGACCCGCCGACGCCGGCGCTCATGATGTGCGTTCCGGGTGCCACGAGGTCGGGGTTGCGGACACCGTCGCCGGTCGAGGACGACGCGGGGACCCTCCAGCCGTCGCTCGGGGTCTGCTGTGCGTTGCCGACTGCGATCACATAGGGGTTGATGGCGGGGTTGCCCAGCCGGGCGATGCCTCGGCCGTCGTTGCCTCCCGCGACGACCACGACGATGCCGTGGTTCCAAGCCGACTGGACGGCGTGGGCGAGCGGGTCGAGCCGGTAGTCCTGCGCCGAGTCGGTGGCGTAGGCCAGGCTGATCACGCGGATGTTGTTGCCGTTGAGATCCCGATTCTGCACGACCCAGTCGATGGCGGCGATCACCTGGGACGCATCGACGGTGCCGTCACCGGCGCCGACCTTCACGTTCACAACGTGCGCACCCTGGGCGACACCGTCGCCCGACGCCGAGTTGTTGGCGGCGATGATGGCAGCCATATTCGTGCCGTGTCCGTGCAGGTCACGATGGCGGAGCGTGTCCTGCAAAGCGTCGAAGGAGAAATCGGGGCCGTCGACAACGGTGTTGTTTCCCTCCAAGCCTCCGACACGGTTCACGCCCGTGTCGATCACCGCGACCCCAACTCCACCACCGCTCAGCCCGTACTGGTTCAAGGCCACATCGGCGCCGATTGCGGTCCGCAGGTCATCCAGGGGCATCGTCGCGCCGTTTCGCAGCATGTCGCGACACGACTGGAAGCTGCTCGCAGAGTCCCCGCTGCGATTCGGCTTGGCGGCGGCCGCCGGGCTGATTCCGGCGGCAAGCATCGTGACGGCGACGGCCAGCGCAGTCAGGGCTTGAAGCCAGATCACCCTCCGATACCAGGTGACTCCCATCCAGCTGATGGCTGCAGTTGTGGTCTGGGGTTGGGCTTGCATCTCGAACGCTCCGTGTTCCGTGGAGTGCAAACGCCGGTTTCGCCCTGACTCCCCCAGCGGCAAGGCGACCAGATTGGAGCCCCTGGGATCGACGTCTCGTTCGCTTGATCTACTACACGCAACATCGGGCCCGGCGCTCCGATCCTTGACCCCACAACGACGAAACGAGCCCCACGTCCCATGCGAAACGGGACCGGTCTGGGTGACCCCACCCAACCCCGGCGATCGCGGCGTTGGTATTGCCGCCGGCGGATCCGGCTGTGAAGGTCGGGTATCAGGGCCCCACGAGTAGTCGGCGTCGGGCGCTCACGATGGAGAACACGCCATAGCCGATCAGGCCGAGAGCGGCGGCCAATACGAGCACCGATCCCAATCGGTTGTCGGCCACGTCGCGCAGCGCGGCGTCGAGACCCTTGGCCTCGTCCGGGTCGGCGTTGATGGCGGCGAGAAGGACGAATCCGGCGAGCAGCGCGGTGGTGACGGCCCGACCGATCCAGCCGATCATGCCCGCCTTCTCGATGAGCTCCCGTTCCCTCGAGGAGGCGTCGCTCAGATCGAACTCGTCGAGGAAGATCCTGTTCCACCCCCGGTGGGCCAGGTAACCGGCTCCGCCGAGTCCGATCAGCGCCCCGACAGCGAGCAGCCACCGTCCGGCGATCACCTCCATCACCGTTCGGCTGACGTCCTCCAACATCCCACCGCTGCCGCCGGTGCCGGAACCGCCGGAGCCGACGGCGTAGACGACAGCCGTCCAGGCCAGGAGGCCGTAGACCCCGGCCGATCCCAGGTAGCCGGCGCGGTGAGGGAGGGTTGCCGCGCCGATGTCACCGGGCAGGAAGGCGGTGACAAGACGCCACAGCGCGTACAGCACCAGTCCGGCGGCCAGTCCCCACAGGAGCGCCCCGCCGTAGGGCCTCTCGGCGATCTCGGCCACGGCCCCCGAGCGGCTGGCCTCGTCGCCGGAGCCGTCGCCATCGCCTGCGCCACCCCCGCCGAACGCAATGGGTACGGCCAGGACGCCAACGAGGCCATGGACGACTCCGTTGGCCACCCATCCCAGCCGCACGAGCGGCACCAGACCGTCGATGCCGATCGCTCTCGCTCGAGTGCCTTGGCCCGATCGCTCAACGGCTCCGTCTTCGAGACCACGCGTCAGGCGTTGCGGACGCCGGCCGCCTCGTCGAGTTCCAGCTCTGCGATCGAGGTCTCCCGCATCGCCACCTTGCGTATCTTGCCGGTGACGGTCATCGGGAAGTCGTCGGTGACCCGCACGTAGCGGGGCACCTTGTAGTGGGCGATCGTGCCCCGGCAGTAGTCTTTGACCGCCTCGGCGACGGCGTCGGCCCCTCCGTCACCGGCGGCGAGGGCTGCGAGTTCGGAGCCTTCCCGGAGTTGTACCCAGGCCATGATCTCCTCGCCGTATTTGAGGTCGGGCACGCCGATGACCTGGACCTCGACGATGTCGGGATGGCCGTAGAGGAACTCCTCGATCTCCCGGGGATAGACGTTCTCCCCGCCCCGGATGATCATGTCCTTGATCCGGCCGATGATGTTGACGTAGCCGTCCGCGTCCATGGTGGCCAGGTCGCCGGTGTGCATCCAGCCCTCGTCGTCGATGGCCTCGGCGGTGCGCTCCGGGTCGTTCCAGTAGCCGAGCATGACCGAGTAGCCCCGGGTCATGAACTCGCCGCCTTCACCGCGGGGCACGATCTCACCGGTCTCGGGATCGACGATCTTGATCTCCACATGGGGATGGACCCGGCCCACGGTCGACACCCGATGCTCGAGCGAGTCCTCGGCGGAGGTCTGGGTCGACACGGGCGAGGTCTCGGTCATCCCGTAGGCGATGGTGACCTCGTCCATGTTCATGCGGTTGACGACCTGCTTCATCACCTCGACCGGGCACGGTGATCCGGCCATGATGCCGGTGCGCAGGGTCGACAGGTCGTAGTCGTCGAGATCGGGCTCACCCAGCTCGGCGATGAACATGGTGGGTACCCCGTAGAGCGATGTGCAGCGCTCGGCCTGAACCGCCTCCAGCACCGCCTTCGGCTTGAACCCGGCCGACGGGATCACGATGGCCGCCCCGTGGGTGGTGCAGGCCAGGTTGCCGAGGACCATCCCGAAGCAGTGGTAGAACGGCACCGGGATGCAGACTCGGTCGGCGTCGGAGTAGCCGCAGGCCTCGCCGATGAAGAACCCGTTGTTGAGGATGTTGCGGTGGCTGAGCGTGGCCCCCTTGGGGAAACCGGTGGTGCCCGACGTGTACTGGATGTTGATCGGGTCGTTCGGGTCGAGCGACGCGGTGCGGGCCTCGAGTGCCCCGTCGGAGATCGACGACGCCCCGGCGAGCAGCTCGGCCCAGTCGGTCGCCGTGTGAGGGGAGTCGCCGACCGGCAGGTAGACCACCCGCTCGCACTCGACCCAATCCCACACCTCGGCGATCATTGCCGTGTAATCGCTCGTCAGATAGGAGGGCGCGGCCACCAGCAGCGAGACGCCCGACTGGTTGAGCACATACTCCAACTCGTTGACCCGGTAGGCCGGGTTGACCGTGACGAGCACGGCCCCATCCGGGCGGTGG
>Ga0224512_10000810_pt1 | contig 32027 bp, 24 predicted proteins | sample SF_May12_sed_USG_4_FD_169103 | JGI IMG/M metagenome (GOLD analysis project Ga0224512, IMG submission 169103) | Sediment microbial communities from San Francisco Bay, California, United States - SF_May12_sed_USGS_13 | ecosystem: Environmental > Aquatic > Marine > Sediment | place: USA... | reverse complement strand
GGGACTAGGGAGCAGGCTCGCGGGTGGAGAACGAACTCGGGGCACCTCCGGCCGGCGCCGAGTGCCGGCCGGGTGCCCCGAGTAGAACCGCGAGGAGTCGACGACTACTCCAACTTCTCCACCCGCAGGTCCCCGACGTGTTTGGCCAGGCGCCGGTAGAACAGAATGCTGACGCCGCACGACGTCATCAGGTAGTACGCCACGGCATCCGATTGCGGCAGCGGACCGCATGCCAGCTGACGCTTCAAAGCCGCGATGTTCCAGAAGTAGACTTTGAATCGCTGCACTTTGTGGTGTCGAGTATGGTCGCCTTCTCGCCTTGTGCGCTCTCCCGGCGGGAGCCGGTCAGGCGCTCGCCTCTGAGCCCTGTCGAGCCACAGTGGACCTTCGCCGTCTCGTTCTATCAGTCCGTCGCCTGGACGCCGGACGCCCGGGATGCCGCGTGGAACCAGCTACGCCGGCCGGGGAGCATCTCCGGTCCGAGGGAGGCCGATGTCGCCGGGCTCACGGCTGCGGGCTCCAACGGCCCTCGGATTCTCGGTTCGGGCCGCCTGCCAGCAGCAGCGGTTCGCCCCCGTCGACCGGGATGGCGAGAACGTCGAGGTCGGCATCGTCGCCACCCGGCTTCGCCGCGGTGTAGACGAGCCACTTCCCGTCGGGCGACCAGCGCGGGTACCAGCTCCGGCGCCCGGTCGCCAGGCTGCGGCGCCCCGAGCCGTCGAGGTTGACGAGCACGAGCTCGGAGCCGGCCTCGGTCTCCGCGTAGAACGCGATGCGGGAGCCGTCCGGCGAGAGAGCCGGCGCCCCGTTGGAGGCTTCGTCGTCGGTCAGGCGAGCCCGGATCTCGCCGTCGGGCTCGACGAGGAAGACGTCGGAGCCCTGCTCGCCGATCTTGCGAGTCGCCACGAAGAAGCTGCCGTCGGATGACGAGACGACGCCGGCCGAGGTGTCCGGGGACTCCGGAAAAAGGCGGTGCGGGTCGGAGCCGTCCGCGTTCATGACGTAGATGTGATTGGCACGCTCCGCATCGCCGGGCTCCGAGCGCCAGGAGGTGAAGGTGATCCGCTCGCCATCAGGTGACCACGACGGCAGGTAGTCGTGCTCCGGATCGTCCGTGAGACGGACGGGATCGGAGCCGTCCGCGTTCATGACCCAGATGTCGAGGTTGCCGGTCCGCCGGCTCTGGAAGGCGATACGCCTCCCGTCCGGAGACCATTCGGGCCAGTTGTCCCCCGCGGGGTCCCGGGTCAGATTGACCCACTCGGAAGAGCTTCCTCGCAGGATGTAGATCTCGCTGTTGCCATCCCGGTTCGAGACGAAGAGCAGATCCGCCTTCTCGGGGCTCCAGGTCTCGGCCTCGGTGGAGACCTCCGCAGCCGTCGCGCTCGGCGGCGTAGCGACGTCTCGACAGGCCGCGCCGAGGAGGACGAAGATCATCGTACCTGCTGCAGTCAGCACCGCCCCTCTGCGCTTTCGCATCTGTCCGTTCCTCCCGACGAGAGCGGGCAGCTTATCCCGGCCGACGAGACCGTGGAGGGCTGGCCCGTAGTGCTCGGACCGGGAGGTGTTGTGAGCACCGGAAGTGGACCTCGGGAGCGCACTTCGAACCGAACGGTGCCTCGGACGAATGCTCACCCGGTGTAGGATCACGCGACTCCCAATGGGAGAATCGCCGCCGACCCTGGAACGTGGAGGAGACATGAACCGCACAACCGCACGCCGACTGCTGAGCGCCGCAGCGCTCCTGGTCCTGGTCGCGCCCGCCTTCGGACAGCGCGCCGCCGAGGAGATGACCCCGGAAGAGCAGGCCATGATGGAGACCTACATGAAGGCCGGTGCCCCCGGAGAGCAGCACCAGATGCTCGCATCGCAAGCCGGGGAGTACACGACGGTCGCCAGAAGCTGGGCGGCCCCGGACGCCCCTCCGATGGAGGAGATGGGAAGCGCCACGCGCACCATGATCCTCGACGGCCGGGTCATGGTCGAGACCTACCAGGGCGCCATGATGGGCATGCCCTTCACCGGCCAGGCCATGACGGGCTATGACAACGTCAGCGGCAAGTACTGGGCCACCTGGAACGACAGCATGTCCACCGGGATCATGGTGATGGAGGGCACCTGCGACGCGGAGATGTCCTGCACCTTCACCGGGACCTACAACGACCCCATCACCAAGGGCCCGGTCGCGTCGACGATGACCTTCCGCTGGACCAGTCCGACCACCGAGGTCCTGGAGATGCACGGCCCCGGCCCGGACGGCAACCAGGTCAAGATGATGGAGCTGACCTACACGAAGAAGTAGGCACGCTCCAGACTCCCCGGGGGCCTACGAGGAGCCCTCGGCCGGCGTCGAGTCCTCCTCTTCCGGCGCCGTTCGGCCTCGCCGGCCGCACCGGCTACGGCAGAGCCGCGGCCAGGCTGTCGAGGATCATGCTCCAGCCCTCTCCGGACTGGTCGGCCCACTCCGGACTCGTCTCGTGGACGAGCGTCAGCTCGCAGCCGCCGCCCGCGGGCTCGATCTCGACCGTCACCCGGTCCACCGCCTCGGAGTAGAGGGGGACTTGGAGGGTAAAGACGAGACGGTGGGGACGGTCGATCTCGAGATACTCGCCGGTGTGGTCCACGTCCTGGCCGTCGCGGCGCTCGACGATCGAGTAGCGCCCGCCGACCCGGGCTTCGATCTCCACCCGCACCATCTCGCCCTCCTCGGTGGCGTAGAGGAACTTCGCCGCCTTCTCGGGGTCGAGCCAGGCGTCGAAGACGCGCTCGGGCGGGGCGTTGAAGCGGCGGGTGACGCGGACCTCGACGGGGGCTTCGGCGGTCATCCGGGTCTTCCTTTCCTTTCTCCTGGACGGGGCGGAGCTTGCGTCTCCTCGGCCCGGAGCAGCTCGTCCAGGGCGTTCAGGCGCGCGGTCCACAGGGCCCGTTGGCGCTCCATCCAGGCGACGGCTTCGTCGAGCGGCTCCGGGTTCAGCGACAGGATGTGCTCGCGCCCGCGAACGCGGCGCCGCACCAGGCCGGCGCGCTCGAGACGCCGGATGTGCTTCGAGACCGAGTTGAGGGAGATGGCGAACGGGCGGGCCAGCTCCGTGACCCGCGCCTCGCCCCGAGACAGGCGTTGGATGAGCGCGCGCCGGGTCGGGTCCGACAAAGCGCCCAGGGTGTGGTCGAGGTCGAAGCTCGGCATCGTCGTCATTCACCCACATGGGTGAATATAATCTTCCTGCCCGCCGACTGTCAAGCCGTGGACCGCGTCGAGTCGAAGGCCTGGAGCATCTCCTCCTCCGACGGGGGGTGGAGGACATGGCGCTCGGCGAGGCCTCCGTGAGAGGGTAGTCGGTGCGCTGGTGTGCCACGTCCGGGCCGAGCAGGAGCCAGTCGGCGCCGGCGCGACCGACGGCCTCGCGGCCACACAGATTCCGAGGACCTACTGGCAGTGGGGTCAGACAGCAACGTGCAGCCCGAGGATCGGGATGGAGACACGGTGGAGGCAACGATGACGCAGCGCAGTGCCGAGCTGGCCGAGGGTTGGATCGAGGCGTGGAGGAGGTTCGACATGGAGTGGCTCCGGACTCATCTGGCGCCGGATTTTGTCCACGTCAGCCCGTTCGGCCGGTTCGATGACCGGGAAACCTATCTGGCGGCGGTCGAGCCGATGGCGCGCAAGAGCGTGATGGAGCTCACGATCAAGGAGACCATCGCCAGCGGCGACGTGGCGGCCGTGCGGTTCGAGAACAGGACGCCCAACGGCGTGGTCGAGTCCTGCGACTGGGTCCGCGTCGAGGGCGACACGATCCAGGAGATCCGGTCGTTCTACGACAGTGCCAGGATCCGGGGAGTCCTCTCGGCGGCCGAGCAGCAGAGCCTCGACGGCTCGATCCCGGAGTAGCGCGAGAGTGACTCTTCGCCGGCTGCTCCCGGCCCTTGACAAAAAATTAACCACTAGGTTAAGTATGCAGTCCCGGCGGGCTGGTCGTCGGGGAGACGGAGCTCAGCGCTGCCGAGGCGAGCTCGCGAAACCGCTGGAGGAGACCATCCATGAGCTGGAGGAGCCGATGGACCCGTGTACTGCTGGCCGGTCTCGTCTGGCCCGCGGCCGGCTGGGGGGCGGGAGTCGAACCGCCCGACATTTCCCCGTATCTGATCGACCACGCCGAAGAGACGGCGCTGGCGCTGAGCGCCGGGCCGCGGCACGTGACGGCCGAGGCCACCGTGCTGCTCTTCACCCCCGACGGCTACGAGACGGAGCGCGAGGGAAGCAACGGCTTCGTCTGCCTGGTGGAGCGCTCCTGGACGAACGCCACCGAGTGGTCGAACTTCCTCGACCCCGCGATCCGCGTGCCGATCTGCTACAACCGGGAGGCGGCGGAGACGATTCTGCCGGTGTATCTCGAGAAGGCGAAGCTGGCGATGGCCGGCCACCCGGCGGAGGAGATCCAGAGGGCGCTCGACGCGGGGTTTCGCGCCGGGCGCTTTCGCGCGCCGGAGGGCACGGCGATGTCCTACATGATCTCGGCGGGCCAGTACCTCGGCGGTCCTGCCGGCGCGTTCCGGCCGCACGTCATGCTGTACTCGCCCTATTCGACCGATGACGACTGGGGCGACAACCGGATGCCCACCGACTTTCCGCTGCTCTTGATGGAGGTCGGCGGACCTCACGCCGTGGTCGTCATCCCCGTCCCCGATCGAGCCTCCCGGGAGGCCGAGCTGCAGGGAGCAGGCGACGCTCCGAGCGAGGAGAGTCATCCCGCGGAGACGGTGGCTCGGGAGCTGACCCGGGCCATCGACTACTTCGACCTCGAGGCGTTCGCGGACAGCTTCTCGGACGATGTCACGATGTTCTATCCGATCGCTTCACTGGCGCAGCGGGTGGATGGCCGCGAGGCGCTCGCGAGGATTCAGGGGCAGGTCTTCGACACTCTGGAAGCTCAGCTGCGCGAGGCCGGGACGACCGAGCCTCCCTACTTCGGACTCGAGCCGCAAGACCTGAAGGTACAGACCCTTGGAGAGGATGCCGCCGTCGTCACCTGGCACGTCGATCGGGGCACGCACCTCGGCCGCCGAACCGCGGTGGTACGACAACTCGGCGGGTCCTGGCGGATCGTCAGCTACCATGCCTCGAACGTGGACTATTAGCTCCCGAGCCTCGTTACATCCGGATCGGCGCGAGGGCGACATCCTGTGAAACGCGGAGAAGATGGCTAGGCCCTGATCTCGAGGTGACCATCCCTATGCGAACGCTATGCGAACGGCAGCCGAATAGGGGCCGGAACAGCTGGACACTGGAAGCAGCTCGCAGTGAGGAGGTACGCTCGCCGGCAACGGGAGGCAGCATGAGCTTGATCTCAAGAGTCGTCGAGACGAGTTTCCGCTCTCTTGCGTGCGTCCTCCTCGTGCTCTGTGGCCCGGGTGCGTACGCGACCGCGCCAGTCGACGCCGATCCGCCGATGAGCGTCGGAATCCTCCTGTTCGAAGGGGTCCAGATCATCGACTTCACGGGTCCCTACGAAGTCTTCGGCCAGGCGGGGATGGAGGTATGGACGGCGAGCGCCGACGGCGAGCCGATCACCACGCACATGGGTCTTCGAGTCACGCCCACCTACGCGCTCGACGAGACGCCGCGGGCCGACATTCTCGTGATCCCGGGCGGCAATGTCCCTCACGTGGCGCCGGACGGCGACCCGCGAGTGTCATGGATCAGGGAGCGCGCCGGGGAGGCCGAGGCCGTTCTCTCGGTATGCAACGGCGTCTTCTTCCTGAGCTCGGCCGGGCTGCTCGAAGGCCAGCGTGCGACCACCTACGCCCCGATGTTGGATCACCTCGAGATGGCCGCTCCGAACGTGGAGGTCGTCGCGGACGAGCGGGTGGTCGACAACGGGAAGGTCGTGACCGCCGGGGGGCTTTCCGCCGGCATCGACGGTGCGTTGCATCTGGTCAGCCGGTTTCTCGGCGAACCGCGTGCCCGGGCGGTGGCGAACAACATGGAGTACGACTGGCAGCCGGACCGCGCGTACAACCGCGCCAGCCTGGCCGACGTTCACATCCAGGGCGTTCTGGACTTCTCTCCGCCTCTCACGCGGCGCGTCGACGAGGTCTACGAAGGGAGCGAGAGCGAGTGGCGTCTGCGGTGGAGGGTTCGCTGGCCCAGGCCGGTCGCGGAGCTGCAGCGTCAGTTTGCCGCTCTCGCCGAGGGGGCGGCCTGGCAGCCGACGAACGTCGGCGACGCCATCGACTGGCGGGATTCGAACTGGGTCTTCAAGGACCGAGCCGGCAGGACGTGGGGGTCGCGGGTGGAGATCACGGCCGCTCCAGAGGGCGAGATCCTGCTCGCGGTCGAGGTCCACCTCGCCGAGGGGCCGGTTCCGGGCCTCGACGCGAAGCCCTGTGAGCCGCGGTGGACCTTCCCCGTCCCGTTCTATCAGTCCGTCGCCTGGTCGCCGGACGGATCGCGGCTCGCCTTCGCGGCGGTGACGACGAGCTGGGAGGAGGGCTACGGGATCTTCCTCGTCGACAGCGACGGCTCCAACCTGACGCGGCTCGAGACGGGCGGGCAGCCGGCGCTCTATCCGGTCTTCTCGCCCGACGGCTCGCGCATCGCCTTCACCGCGGGGCGCGATCGCGACAGCGACGTCTACGTCCTCGAGGTCGACGGCGGCGAGCCGGCCCGACTGACCGACCACGAGGCCGCCGACGGGTATCCGTCCTGGTCGCCCGACGGCGCCAGGCTCGCGTTCCACTCCACACGGGACGGCAACTACGAGCTCTACGTGATGAACGCGGACGGGTCGGGGGTGGTGCGGATCACGGACCATCCGGCCGACGACTACAACCCGGCCTGGTCTCCCGACGGGCGGTCGATCGCCTTCGATTCAAATCGCGACGGAGCGGAGGGCGACGAGATCTACGTCGTGTCTCCCGACGGCTCCGGTCTCGCGCCCGTGGTGGAGAAGGTGGTGGAGGAGGGGGTCTTCCCGACCTGGTCACCGGACGGCAAGGAGATTCTCTTTGCCCTGGATGGCCTCTGGGCCGTGGCGGCGGACGGCTCGGGCCGGCGCCGCCTGCTGGAGCATGCCGTCTACGGCGCCTGGTCACCGGACGGCTCGACGATCGCCGTCGCGGCCAAGGCCTACGACCAGGACTGCAAGGACCACCATTCGCTCGTCCTGCTCGACCCCGACGGCACCGTGCGCAAGAAGCTCCTGCCTGCCGAATAGGCGGTGTTTCTCCGCTTGGCCCCGACGGACTGGGCGCGCCGACGCAAGGTCGCTCTGGTCAATCGGGAGGGAAGAGCCGTTCGACGCTCTGGCCGTCCGGACTCGTGGCGTAGAGGGCGTTCCGTTCCCGCTCGCGGTTCGAAGTGAAGACGAGCCGGGAGCCGTCGGGCGACCAGCGGCTGTAGTACTCGCGGGCGGGGTGACGGCTCAGGTTGTGAATCCCAGAGCCGTCCCACCGCATGAGGTAGATCTCCTCGTCGCCGTCGCGGTTCGAGCCGAACGCGATGCGCCCGCCATCGGGAGAGGCTTCGGCGCGGCGGGAGTGGCCGCCGGGGGTCGTGGTGAGTCGCCGGAGGCCGGACCCGCCGGCCTCCATGAGATAGACCTCGGGCTGACCGTCCCGGTACGAGGTGAAGAGGATCTTGCTTCCGTCGGGCGTCCAGGAGGGCTCCCCATCCTCGTCGGGACGCCGGGTCAGCCGGGTGCGCTCCGAGCCGTCCGGCCGGACCTTGTAGACCTCCCGGTTGCCGTCGCAATCGGAGCGGAAGGCAATCCACTCGCCGTCCGGCGACCAGCGCGGCTCGGTGTCGTCGCATCGCTCTTGCATGCTCAGCGGGGTCGCCGGGCCGCCCCCGGCGGGGCCCACGAAGAGATCGTGGCTCCCGTTGCGGGTGGAGGCGAAGACGACCCGCTCACCATCCGGCGACCCGCTCGGCATGTAGTCCGTGGCGGCGCCGGCAAAGAGGAGCAGGACCTCGCCGCCGGTGACGTCGAGGGCATAGACGTCGAGATCGGGCCAGGCGCCGCCGGCGAAGAGGATGCGATCGCCGTCGCGTGACCACTCCGGCTCGGTGATGAGGAAGGTGTCGTCCAGCGAGCTCGGGTCGATCGCCCGCGCCGGCGCGGCGTCCTCCCGGGCCTTTGGTGTGTCCATCGGCCCGAGCGGCGGGTAGCCCGGGATCTTCTCGCCGAGGACGATGTCGCGCGTTGCGATCCAGGCCGACGGCCCGGACGGCCGGGGCACGACAACGCCGCTGCCGCCGCGGCCGGGAGAGTAGCTCGCGAGCTTCTCGTCGGTCAGCCGGGGATCGTCGCGGAAGACGACGTCGTCGATGTAGTAGGTGCAGCGCCCCGGCTCGAGGACGTGCATATGGATGTGCTGGGGCATGTCCGAGCCCGGGTAGCCGCCCGGCCGCACGGTGTCGAAGCCGTAGCGGCCCTCGTCGTCGGCTCGGGCCCAGCCGCGCAGGGCGCCGTGTCGGGCGGCCGCGCCGCGGAGCCGCTGGTCGCGTGGGTAGATGCCCTCCGCGTTGGTCTGGTAGGCGTAGACGACCACGCCCGGCGCGGGCCGCCCGTCCGGCCGGAGAACTCGCCCCTCGATCCGCAGCGCCTCGCCCGGCTCGTCCGGCGGCGCGATGCGCGCATGGGAGGGGATGGCCTCCGGCATCCCCACGAAGACCGCCTCACAGCCCTCGCAGGGGCCGCCCACGATCGGCTCGCCCCCCGCTTCGCGGGCCTGGCCCCCGGCGCAGCCGGGAAGCAGCAGCGTCAGCAAGACGATCCAGGCTCTTCGCGCGGACGATCCGCTCATGACTCGGGCGCGTCGGTACCTACCGGCAACGGGAGGGCCAACGCCAGGACCGGGCAGCCTCTTGAATCCCTCGGTTTCCAGCATCTGCGGGGGCTCCATCACGTGAGCCGGAGGCTTCCGGGTCAAGGCATCTCTGACGAGCTCGAGATCCTCCGGCTCGGGTCCGACGACCTCCTTCAGGCACCGGTCGATCTCCCGCTGCAGCAGGAAGCTCGAGGGCCTCGTCGCGACAGCCCAGATCCCTCAAGAAGGCGGGCCTCGAGTCTAGCAACTCCCGAGGCGACCAGCCCGAAACGCCTGGGGCATCTTTCGGGTGGCGCCACTACCCAACCGAAACGCATGAGGCCTCATAGGGGCCGACTCGCGCGAAGAGGCGGCGAGGATCTGCGAGAATGGGTCCATGCGAAAGTGGCGCCCGATGCGAACGAGCAGGTTCAGAGCCGTCGCTCTGCTCGTCGTGCCGGCTCTGATGTCGTGCAGGGCTGCGACCGAGGTGGGCGTGACCGGGGACGATCTGATCTTCCTGGACGCCGAAACCCTCGCCGAAGGCGGAATCGCCGCGGCGCACGCCGAGCTCCTTGCGGAGATTCGCGCGCATGCGCCCGGCGCCGAGCCCATCGAGGAGCGGCTGGACGCGGCCGCGGGCCGGTACGCCGTCTCGAGCGACGGTCGCGAGTACGTCATCTACGCGCCCGGCGGAGAGACCGAGCCGGGAGAGAGCTGGGCTCGCGCCACGCACGCACTGTTCGAGATCGTCAACGAGCAGCTTGCCGCGTCCCAGGTCCGCTTCTACGCGATCAACGGCGGCAACGATCTCGCGGGGCGTTTCTTGGCCCCAGAGGAAGCGGAGAGGCTGCGCTCGACCACGGACCACCGAGCCCACTGGCCGTACGCTCCCACCCTCGAGCCCCCCTGGTACGGGATGTATCACTAGCCGAGCATGGTGGACCCCGTCGCCCGCACTCCCGCCTCGTTTGGCCGGCGAGCCTGATCCCTTCCCTCTTCTACGCCCGACGACAGCGACGATCTTCTGTTCTCACGGGCGACGTGCCGACGACACACCAAACGGAAAGGATGGGGTACGATCGTGAACGTCAAGAACCCTCTCTATGAACCGGTTGCCGCATTGCTGCCTCCCGGCTGGGCGCTGACGGCAAAGAGGGATGCGGAGCTACTCATCAGCTCTCACACCATACGCTTGCAAGCCGACCCCCAGTCCAACGATCCCTTGGGACCTTTGTACGGCCCGTGCATGATTACGTTGGTGATCGTGGATCGAGTGGCGCCCGAAGAGATCGAGGACGTACGAAGAAGGAACGCGGCATTGATAGACGGGCTACCGGCCCAAGAGTCCAAGAACAACCTCAAGCAATGGCATGAAGCCAATGCAGATGTCCTGCAAATCATCAACTCCGAGCCTACCCATTACGCCGACAACTTCAGCGTTCGAATCCAATGCCGCAGGATACCCTACGGCGAACCGGCACATCAGGAGTACTTACGAATCATGGAAGCCTTGAACACCATGTTTAGAGCTTATCCAGCCTAGGCCTCCAAGGAAACCCGTGCCACTGCCTTTCTATTCAATGCCGTTTGAGGGGTATAGCCTGTGCGTTTCTTTGCGTGCGCCTCCATCCCACGCTTCGACCACGTCGAACCACTCCTGTAGTGTGCGATAGGTATTGGCTTTTTCCAGGTGCCCCCAGAACTTGTCCTTGCCGGTATAAATGATGTTCTCCCCCTCCGTGCCGGGAGGGCTCACGCCGCTTACAAACGCAGTGTTCGTAATATACCCGGCGTCCCCCGGAATCCAATCCGAATCGCTGCTGGCTGTATTTGTCTTAAAGGGAGCACCGGCGCCGCCTTCCATCGTCACACGCGTCGCTTGGTTGCAGGCCATTTCATAGTCATCGGGATTGACATTGATGTCTGCATGGGCCTTCTTTCGCCATTCTTCCAGGCTGGTGCCGCTTGGGGCTGGCTTCAATTCCCAGCCAGTAGGGCCGCCGCGTTGCCAGTATGTGGCGTTGCGCTTTTCGGTTACATTGAAGGCGTACTTCTTTTTCGAAGCAAAGCTTACGATACCTCGCCGCGCCGCCATATGGGCGCGGAAGCTCTCGTTGGCAGTCTTGGCGGTAGAGCCTTTCAGCTTAAAGACTCGAGGAGAGTTCAGTAAGGCTGTAAAGATTTCGTTCCAGATAGACGCTTTGACGATCGTGGGACACGAGTAGGTATCGCCGGTTTTCGTTGTTGTGTATCCCATGGTGTCTAAATCGACACCAGGGTCAACCTGTACCTTTCGCTGAACAGAGCGGTGGTTGACTTTGGCTCGGGATATGGTCGGCCTGTCGAGGTCGGCATAGAAGGTTCGTTGAGTTGAAGTTGAAGGCTGACCGCCGTTCTTTGAGCTGTCGAGCGTGGATTCAAGGCTGGGGAGGGCTCCTGGTGCACGGTCTTCCGCGCGCTCGTAGTTGTCATCCGGCTGGCCGATGGTGAGCTTGGCCTGGGCGCCGGCGGAGCCGAGAATGCGGCGGATCTCCGCCCGCCGCGCCTGTTGGCCAGGTCCCATCGGGTGGTGGACGTAGTGATGTTGCCTGTGGGCCGCAGGCGCCGATCGCTTGTCGGCTGTCGCAAAGGACTTCATGGAGTCACCCTCTGAGCTCGTGCGGCCTTGATCTTAGCTCTTCAGGAGGAGCTCCGTGCCGTGAGGGGCCAGTTCGCGCGCCGTAGCGTGACAGCTGCGCGCGATCGAAGGGGGCAGCCCTGGCTGATCGACGGCAGCAGGCTCGTGAGGACCACGCGCCGCGGGAGGTGGCGCGCCTGCCGCGCTTCTCTCCGCGGTCGGAAGCGGCAGGCTCGTCGTGCGGACGCGAAGGGGCGGGCGAGATCCACCTGGCGCGGCGCGAGCGTCGCGGTCCATGCGGCGCAAGTACGGTCTCGATCTGGAGGCGAGATTCCAGGGGGCCGTGCCCGGCCAGGCCGAGGCGTCGCCAGACTCGAAACCGATGGGGTCTGTGGTCATGGCGCTTCTCGAGGGTACACTGGAGAGCGCTCGCCGTCGTCCGATCGTCGGCAAGCCGGGCGAGCTGCCGAAGCCGACGGTCCGTCACGCCGCATGACCGAGTCCACGCCCAAGCCCCCGCAGGCCAGCGACGCCGAGATCGAGCGCGAGATCCGGGCGAGCCGCAAGGCCTCCGTCGCCGACGCGATCGCAAGGAGCGCCGCCGGACTCCTGAAGGGCACCTCGCCGGTGACCCGCAAGCAGCAGGCAGAGGCCGAGATCGAGAGCCTGCTAGAGCAGCATCTCCACGACACGGAGGGAGCTCTGGCGATCGTCCTCCTTCGCGAAGTCGCCGGCAGCGCGGTGCTGCTCGAAAGCTACGACGACCCGACCGCGGCTCTGCGGCGGGTCGTCGAGGGGCTCCTGGGCTCGCCGGGGAGCCTGCGCCGGCTCGTCAAACGGACCGACGCCGAGTGGGGCCGCATCTACCTCGCGCCCCCGCATTTCGACGCGCAGGGGGTATCGCCGGACGCCGACGATCCCTACACGCTCGACGGAGTCCGCGCCAGGCTGGTGGACCTGCTGACGCGGCTGCAGGGCGGCGAAGTCGCCGACTAGCAGCGTCGCCTACCTCTCGAGTCGGGCAATCGGACGCCCCCGCTCGGCGGCCTCCGGCCAGTTCGACGAGGCGCGGCACCGCCACCTGCTGGGGCCTGCCGGGCACCCTCCGGGCCGGCAGCTGGGTAACACCTGCTCCATTCGAACGCCCCTTCAACCATGAGTCGCGCAACGACGCCACGCACGATCTGGGGCGGCCACGACCCACATGACGAGCGAGGACCGGGCCGGGTCCGAGGCGCCGGAACAACCGCGACACCAACCACGTCCGCTTTCGTCGAGGGCACTGCCGACCAAGAGAAGACTGGCGACCACAGTGGCCCCGGCGATCCACACTCAATTTGAGAGGTACTGTTCATGACCAACACACGCTTTCGATCGAGATTCTCTTCAGGCATTACTTTAGTGCTTCTTTCTCTGCTGATCCCAACCGCTGCGTCGGCGCAACGACTCTTCGAGCTCTCGCCCTCGACAGATGCGAGCCAGGACGCACGAGCCATTCAGACCAACGTATCGCTTGCCAGCCAGTTGGCAACCGACTCCCTCGTCAAGATGACCCTGCCGAGCGGGAAACAGGTCTCAGGTACCGTCAAGGAACGTCTCGTTGGCGCCGACCTCAAGAGGGACCTGGGCCCCCGCGAGACCGCGAGAATTCCGGTAGCCTTCGATGATGGCGCCGGTGGCCTGGTATACATCGTTACCAACAACACGATCACCGGGGTCATTCTCCACGACGCCAAGACGAGGGAATTCTTCCGGGCGACCTTTGACAGCAACGGGCGCGGCGTCCTCAGGCAGGTAGATGCCAACGACTACGTCTGTGTAGATTTTCCGCGGGAGCCAGAGGGCGCGGCCGCCGACAGCGAGCTCGCGCGCACCATGGCGGCGCTGGAGTCGACTCCGGACTTGACGACGCTGCAGAACCTGGAGAGCAAGCCCGGCGCTTCCAAGACGCTCTACCTGGACTACTGGGGCGGAACCATCTCCGGCACTGCTTGGAATGACAACTACAACAGCGGCAACGATATCAACTATACGCCATACGACACCGACGGCAACGTGGGGAGCTTCTCGTCGACCGAGCGGCACGTCATGTGGTTGGGATGGCGCGAGACCGTCGAAGACTACGCGGCGTACGACATCAACGTCACGACCCGCACTTCCGTCTATGCTGCAACGCCGATCGCGAACCGCTCCCGGATCATCGCGACCACGACCGACTACTTCTACCCAGGAGCGGGCGGCGTAGCCTATGTCGGCATCTTCGGTAACGCCAGTGATTACTACAAGACGGGCTGGGCGTGGAACAGCTCGGTAGGAAGTCTGGGGATGACCATCGCCCATGAGGCGGGTCACCAGATGGGCTTGGGACACGACGGCACCTCCGCGCTCTCATACTACGGAGGCCATGGGGTCTGGGGTCCCATCATGGGGGCTCCTTTTTGGAAGCCCTACGTGCAGTGGAGCCAGGGCGAGTATCCCGACGCGAACAATTCGGAGAACGACCTGGCCACGATCGGCGCCGTCTTGGGGACCGACCCGGACGATGCCGGGGACTCCGTTGCAACCGCCACGCCTCTGCCTTTCCCGGTCGAGGATTTCGAGGGGCATATCACTCCGGACGGTCTGTTTGGTGACGTCGACGTCTACTCATTCACGCTCGGCTCCGCCCGTACGGTGCACTTCGAGTTGAGTCCTCTGCTGGGCGATGCGGGTGAGAGCCGTGCCGCCAACCTCGCGATGAACGCCACGCTCAGGGAGGGCCCCACGGTCATCTCCAGCATGACCTCGGGCGACAACGCGCCGCTCGATCCCACGACCAACACACTCGTGTACGACGGAATACTTCCGGCGGGAACGTACTCCATCGAGATCCAGGCCGTCTCGCCGGATTCCAATTGGGCCACCGGCTTCGGAGAGTATGGCAACGGCGGTGAGTACAGAATCACCCTCCTGGAGGTCCCGAACATCGAGGTCCCCGGGCCGGTCGACTTCGGCGAGGTCTGTGTTGGAAGCACGAAGAACGAAGCGCTCGATGTCTGCAACACGGGGTCCGCCGATCTCGCCGTGGCGTCCATCGCATCCTCGAACGCTCAGTTTGGGGTCACCCCGCCGCTGCCAAGCGGATATCCACTCAATGTGCTGCCCGGAGCATGCTTTCCCTTTCAGGCGTTCTTCGGCCCGACAAGCTCCGGGCCGCAAGCCGGACAGCTGGCCATCGCCAGCAATGACCCGGATGAGCCGATCGTCAACGTACAGGTTGAAGGGCTCGGCACGCTGCAAGACATCCAGGTCGCCGGCTCCACGAGCTTCGGAACCGTCTCGGCGTGGTCGTCGGGAGAACAGTCGGTGGAAGTATGCAACATCGGTCTGTGCGGCTTGACAGTCAGCTCGGCCTCGTTGAGCTGCCCGGACTTCACGATCGTGACCAACCCTCTTCCTGCCGCGTTGGGTCCCGGATCCTGCACCAGCCTGACCGCTAGATTCACACCGACCGTACCCGGTTCTCCCTCGTGTGTGCTGAGCGTGAACAGCGACGATCCCGATACGCCGGTGGTCAATAGAACGCTGACCGCACGCACATCTCCGGCGTTCAGCATTCACGCGGGGATCGCGAACGCCAAGGGTGCTCTCAAGAACACCAACGACGATGGAATGACGATCAACTTGGACTTCGTCTACGACGTGAACGCACACTGGGCCTGGGATGTGCGACTGGGAACGTCTGAGCTCGCTGGCAAGGCCGCGAATCCGGACGTCGACATCTGGAGCCTGGCAGGCAACGCCAGATACACGTTCAATCCCCTCGCCTCGTGGCATGTGTTCATCAACGGCGGGCTTGGGCTGTATCAGTTCGATCCCGGAGACCTGGAGGGCGGCGGCAACCTGGGGCTGGGATTGCAGTTCCCGATCGACCCCCGCTTCAGCCTCGAAGCGACGTACAATTACCACGATGCGTTTACGGCTTCGACGGACTTGAAGTACGACCAGATCCAGCTGGGGCTATTGGTCTCGTTCTAGGCGTCCAACAGGATTCTGGCGGCCCGTTCGTAGTCACTGCAGGGGCATGCCTTTTCGGCGGCGGCGGCCTTTCGGTCGTCGCCGTCTTCTTCGTCCGGCTCGTTCCTGGCCACTCCTCTGGCCCCTCCTCTGGCCTCTTCCTCGGCTTGGTGCGGGAATCTCGGTGGCGGACCGAAGGGGCGATCCATGGCGTCGTCAACCCGCACGCCGGGCGCGCCGTGACCGCGCTCAGCCTCCCCCCAAGGGCGGGAGAGGCTACCTATCCCGGTGGGTGTTGTCCGGGATCGGGGACGTCGGTAGCTTGCCGCAGTCCTCGCGATCGAGGCCGGCCCCGTGAAGTCGCGGTCCAATCAGCCGGTCGACGGCCGGCGACTGGAGCGGGATCTCCGATCGCACGAGCGGTCAGAGCACAGTCGGTGCTCACCCCGCGACCGGGAAGAAGGGGGAGTGGCGACATGAGCTCGAGACGGATGGCCAGCGGCGGTTGGATCGTGGCGGCGGTACTCCTGGCGGCCATCGGCGCCGCGGCGGACGATCTGCGCGGCGGCCTGCTCTACGACAAGTGGTGGCTCATCAACGGTGCCGAGGAGCCGACGGGGGACCATCCGCTCTACCCCCCCGTGGGCCAGCAGACCGGCAGCACGACTTTTCGCTGCAAGGAGTGCCACGGTTGGGACTACAAGGGGGCCGACGGGGCCTACGGATCCGGTTCCCACTACACGGGGATCGCGGGAGTCTTCGGCACCACGATGTCGCCGCTGGAGCTCTTCGCCCTGATCCGGAGTCCCGATGGCGACGGAACCGGCGGCACCGTGGTCAACGGGCACGATTACGCGACCTACGGCCTCACCGACACCGACATCTGGGACCTGGTCGACTTTCTGTTGATCCGGCTTCTCGATACCGACCTCTACATCGGTTCGCACTTCGAGTTCCTCGGCGACGCGGCTCAAGGAGAGTCGAATTACAACAGCACCGGCGAGTGCTTTGTCTGTCACGGAGTGGACGGCACGGAGATCAACATGGGTACGCCCGAAGACCCGATCTGGGTCGGCACCGTGGCGGCTCTCAATCCCTGGGAGTTTCTTCACAAGGTCCGCTTCGGCAACCCTGGAACCTCGATGCCGAGCTGGCACGAGCAAGGTGGCGACGATCAGGGAGCCGCCGACATCGGCGCCCACTCCCAGGAGGATCTCCCTGGAGGAATCCCCGGCGGGCTTCTGATCTTCGGCGACGGATTCGAGAGCGGCGACCTCGAGGCCTGGTCGCAGGTGGTTCCCTGACGCCTCGTCGCCGCGCTCGATTCGCAGGAGACCCGGTCTGCCAAGCGGTCTTGCTTGCGGGTGTCCGAGAGGCCTCATGGACCTCATGGCGGCAGGCTAGAGCGTCACCGAGACGGCTCCCCGCGCGAGGGTGATCGTAACGGAGCTCAGCACGGGCCCTTCGACGAGGGCCAGGCTCAGGTACTTCGCGTCGATCCGATTGGAGAAGGTCCCCGGCGCGCTGGCGGCGCGGCGCGACATGTCGCGCAACGCCTTGTTGACCTTCTTCGCCGGCTTGTCGGACAGGAGCGCCCGGCGCGCCTTGACGCAGCCCTCGATGAAATCGTAGCCGCTGCGCACGTACCCCCAGACCTCGAAGGTGGGGCCGGCGGACAGCCGCCCGCCGTCGACGACCGGGGCGGGGAACTTCTTGAAGGCGTCCGGGGTGCTCTGGACCTGGGCGATCCCTTTGTCGGTGATCAGCGCCGAGAGCAGGTGGTGCTTGCGGCCGTCCTGGACCGTGAGGTCGAACATCTCCAGCGCCGTCTTGAACTTGCCCCACAGGAGCTGCCTGACCTCCGCGTCCTTGAGCTGCGGCTGGTCCACCAGGAAGGCGTGGCGCAGCGCCTCGGGCGGAAAGGAGAGGTCGAGGGTGAAGCTGTAGCTGCCGTCCTCGGCGAGCAGGCGCTGCTCGAGGGCCGCTGCCGCGTCCGCTTCGAGCGGCTTGAGCTGCCGCGCCGCGTTCAGGTGGCTCGGCACGAGCTTGCGAATCCGATTCAGCCTGGCGAACTCGCTACGGCGGTGGATGGTGGCGCTGAAGCCGGCGCCGGGCTCGAGATACAGCTTGTCGTCGTCTCGACGCTGCGCCCCGCCGTAGAGGTCGAAGACGAAGGACAGCTCCTGGATGCGCCGGCCGACGCTCGAGTACAGCTCGGTGGCGGCCTGCCCGACGATGTAGACCGAGTCGTCACCGAGGTCGGTCTCGACCGTCAGCTCGTCCCAGCTCTTCACGGTCTTGCCGAGCTCGAGGCCCAGGAGGTTCAGCTGGAGGCTGAAGCTGCGGCTGCGCCGGAGGGTGTCCTTGAGCGCGCCGCTCACCAGCTCGACGCCGTGGGCTCCGGGCCCGTTGGCGCGCAGCAGGCCGGGATTGAAGTTGCCCTTCATCGCTTTCAGGCAGGCGTCGGCCGCGGGCTCGTTGTCGAGATCGAAGTCGAGCACGACCAGCGCTTCCTTCGTGCGGCTGCGATTCACCCCGAGGCTGAGCTCGGCCTGCATCCCCTGCTCGGCCCGTTTCAACATCTGGTCGCGGACCTTCCCGCGCAGCGCGTCGTACCCCTCGAGCCAGCCGAAGAGCTTGCCGCTCACCCTCGCTAGCGGCTGGCTCAGGGCCGACAGCTGGTGGTCGACGAACTTCGCGAGATTCGGCTGCGCCGCGCCGAGCCGGTCCGCCAGCGACTCGATCATCCCCTGGACCGGCGCGAGAGCCTGCTGGACCAAGGCGCTCTGCGAGGACAGCTTGCCCCCGAGCTGCTCGAGCTTGTCGAGACCGACGTCCTCGAGGGTCGAGCCCAGAGCCTCTTCGACGGCCCTCTTGGCCTCCTCCCCGAGCCCTGCCAGCTCGGACTGCAGAGCGCTCACCTTCTGCTTCAACTCGCTCACGTCGCGCACCAGCCGATCGGGCAGCGCGAGCGCGCGGCCCAGCACTCCGTCCACGAACTCGTCTTCCTGCGTCAGCGCGAGGCTCGCCTTCACCTCGAGACCGGCGCCCACGAAGTGGCCCTTCTTCTTGTGGAGCGAGACTCGCCTCCAGCTCGGCTTGTCCGCCCGGGTGACGAGGACGCTCAGCTGGCCGCTGAGCCCCGCGGCGAGGGTCAGTCCCGCCGTCGCTTCGGTCTTCACGCCACCGAGGTCGCCGACCTCGAGCCTGTCGAGCGCCGTCCCGGCAAGCGCGCGGACCGTGCCGTACGACCAGCCCGCGGTCGCCGACAGCGCGGCGGTCCCCTGCATCTCGTACTGCAAGGTCTCGCCCTCGTCCATGGAGCGCAAACGGCTGAGCGTAAAGGGATTGCCGGCCATCGCCGGCAGCAGGTCGACCAGCGCCGCCAAGGCGCCGTCCGTCTGGCGATGCCGCCGGTGCACCGCCAGCGTGACCCCGCCGCCGGCCTCCGCGTCGACCCCGGCGTTCCATCCCGCGCCCTCCACCTGGGTGTCGAAGCCGGCGCTCGCACTGCCGACGACGATCCCCGAGGCGTAGGCCACGCCCGTCTCGCTCGGGTCGCCCTGGATGTCCTCCAGGTCGAGAGGCGGCTCCAGCCCCCGCGTGAGGTGGACCGCCGCCCCGATCGACCCCGAGAGCTTCAGGCGGCCGATCGAGCCCAGATTCTCCTGCGTCCCAGCGCTCTTGTTCAGGGACTTCACGAAGTGCCCACTCGCCGGCTCGACCTCGGCGATCGACTGCCTCAGCTTGCCCACCAGCTCCAGGGCCTCTTTCGCCCGCGCCTCGAACTCGCTCATTCCCATCTCCCGATTCCTCCCCACTGTCTTCTCAACCGTACATGATTCGGTGATCCGGACAAGACGCGGCACGAGCCCTCGAGGCCGTACCCGCCACCCCCGCGACCCCGTATGCTTGGACCCGCGGAGGGGTGGCTGAGCGGCTTAAAGCACTGGTCTTGAAAACCAGCGAGCCTTCACGGGCTCCGCGGGTTCGAATCCCGCCCCCTCCGCCAACTAGAACCCGGTTCGCTCACGAGACGCCCGCCCCAGTCGAAGAGTCCGTCGTCAATTGCCAGCTTCGCTATCTACCTCTACGAGAGACCGGCAGCGCTCAGATCGTCGAGAAGACCGGTCAGCACCGAAGGGTCTTTGTAGGGCTGACTCTCGGCAAACTTCGAGAGCGAGAAGTCGGACTTCAGTCGGCGAATCTGGCTCAGCACAGGCGCGGCAGCCCCTACATCGCCCGAAGCGACCAGCGCTGCAGCCAACACGACGTGAGCTTCGAGCGTGTCCGGCGCGATGTCGATCGTGCTTCGCGCCGCGTCGGCGGCCTCTGCGTGCTGCCCGGCAAGGTAGTGGGCGGTAGCCAGCACGGCGGGGAACACCGGCGGAGTCAAGGGGGTGTGACGGATCGCCTGTTTGGCAAGCTCGATCGCCTCTCCCGGCCTACCGGCGTAGTTGTAGATCGCGCCCTTCAACGCGTACGCCCAAGGGCAGTTCGGTCGATCCAGCACGGCTCTGTCGGCGGCTCTCATGGAGCCGTCGTGATCCTTGCGCAGCAGCAGGACCATGCCCCGGATCATCTGCGCGAAGCCGGTCGGATCGTCCAGCGCGATGGCCCGATCGGCGCTCTCGAGGGCCAGTTCCAAGGAGGCCTCGCGGTTGTCACTGTAGTCCAGGATGGCCTCGAAGTAGTGGCTGAACGCACTGAAGATGTGGGCGTGCGGATCCTCCGGTTCCATTCCGGCGACCTCGTCCAGCAGCAGCCGTGCGGCGGCGAGATCTTCACGCCTGAGCGTGAAGAACGCGGCCAGGGCCCGGTAGTAGGTGTCACGGGCCTTCGGATCCTTCATGGAGCGTTGGAGAACCCGGTGGCTCTCGCCGTGGATGAGCTTGACGTCGAGCGCTTCCACGATGTTCTGGTTGATCTCGTCTTGCAACTCAAACAGATCGTCGAGCTTGCTGTCGTAGCGTTCGGCCCAGAGCGGCTCACCCGTCTGCGCATCGACTAGCCGAGCGGTGACGCGCACCTGGTTTCCGGCCTTACGGACCGTGCCCTCGAGCACATAACGAACTCCTAGTTCGGACCCGACCTGTCGGGGCGTCGTCGAGCGGTCCTTGTAGAGTCCGGTCGAGGTCTGGGAAATCAGGAACAGACCCGATATCTTCACCAGGTCGGCGTTGATATCGGTCCAGAGACCTGCAGCGAAGTAGTCCTGCTCGGGGTCTCCGCTCAGATTGACGAACGGCAGGACCGCCAGCGAGGGTCGCTCTGGGAGGGGCAGGTTGCTCGCTCCGCTGGGCGTCGATCGACCGGATCGCGCGGAGTTGTTCATCTCCTTCCGTACACCTTCGAGGTCCTGGCAAAGATCTTTGGCGGTCAGGTAACGATCGTCCCGGTTCTTGGCGAGGCACCGCGCGAGGATGCGATCGATGTCAACCGGAAGCTCGGTTCGCCGGTCGCACAACGGCGCCGGGGTGTCGCGCAGGATGGCCGACATCAGGTCGGCCGCGGAGTCGCCCGCGAATGGCCGGCTCCCCGCCGCCATCTCGTAGAGGATGGAACCGAGCGAGAAGACATCCGAGCGCGGATCGACCGGGAGCCCCTTGGCCTGCTCGGGCGACATGTACGGGACGGTGCCGAGAACGGTCCCCGTGCGGGTCAGTGGACTCTCCAATGTCGGAGCCGCCTCGCTGACCTCCTGGGGTTCCTGTTCGGCCAGCTTGGCCAGACCAAAATCGAGCACCCGCAGACGGTCATCCTCGCCGACCATGATGTTGCTGGGCTTGAGATCGCGATGGGTGATGCCGCAGTGATGCGCGGCGCCCACCGCGTCGGTCAGCGGGATCGCCAGATCGAGAAACGCCTCGAGCCCCAGCCCGGTCGGCGGGATCAGTTGGTCCAGCGTCTTGCCCCGCACCAGCTGCATCGTGAAGAACTGCAGCTCGCCCGATCCGCCGTCCAAGGGCGCCGCTTCGATGCTGTGGATGGCAACGATGTTGGGGTGATCGAGGGCGGCGACCGCCTCGGCCTCGCGCTGGAAGCGGTCTCGACTGGCGGCATCACCCATGACTTCCGGCGGGAGCAGCTTGAGAGCGACTTGGCGCTTGAGCCGTGTGTCCTCTGCCAGATACACCTCGCCCATGCCGCCCTTGCCGAGAGAGGCGGTGATCCGGTAGTGCGCGAGTGTCTTGCCGATCAAGAGGGCAGTCTATCTGTCGTGGTCCACTCTTGGTCCACTGGACCGCAACTCCTCATCACTCTCACCACTCACGACAACGACTGCGCCCCTCCAAAAGGCCCGTCTCTTCGTTGTCATCAGTGGTCACCAGTCGCCGTCAGTAGCAGCTCCCTGGTCTTGAAAACCAGCGAGCCTTCACGGGCTCCGCGGGTTCGAATCCCGCCCCCTCCGCCAGTTTGGGCCTGTTGAGTCGGGGGGACTCACCCCTCGTGGTCCACTGGTGGTCCAATTCGAGTGGACCGCGAACGGCCGGAGAAGCGCCTCGGTCTCGAGCGGCTCGCTCGCTAGCTGTTGCGGCCGCCCCTCTCGCTTGAGCTTCGAAGCGCCGGCAGTCTGCCCTTGCGGCGAGCTAGGTGTCCGTGCGCCCGGTTGATGGACCCAAGCGTGCTTTCAGGCCCAACAGCCGAGCCGTCGCTCGAGTCTGGCCGCGAGGACCCTCGCTGGCTGCCGTCATTCACCCATCCGCCTGCTCCGAGCGCTGACGACTCCTCGTAGCGGCCGTTCGTAGCGACCGTCGCCGGCTGCTAGACTGGCTTCGGGCCCGGGGGAGATCCCATGAGCACTCTGCACCGCTTCACTTGCTGGCCTTCGATGATGTTGATCGCCGGCGGGGTCTGGGCCCAAGGTGCGGCTCAAGGTGCGGCCCCCGCCTTACCGGGACCCGCGATCTTTCGCGATCGCACCGAGGTCCATGTGGTCAATGTCGAGGCCCTGGTCACCGACGCCGAGGGCCGGCCGGTGACCGGTCTGACGGCCGAGGACTTCGAGGTTCTCGAGGACGGCGAGCCGGTGCTGGTGAGCAACTTCTACGCCCTCGAGAGCGGTAGGTCGGCAGAGGCTCCGGGGGTCCTCCCCGGCGAGACCGGCGCCGAGGCGCCGGCGCGCGCCCGGGATCCGGAGCGCCCCCTCAACCTCATCCTCTTCATCGACGACACCAACCTCACGCCGACCAACCGCGGCCGCCTCTTCGAGCGCCTACGCGAGTTCCTCACCGAGCGGTGGCGTCCGGATCTCAGGGTGATGGTGGTGAGCAATGACCGCGAGCTGATGATCGAGCGTGGTTTCAGCACCTCCCCGCGCGAGGTCTTCGCGGCCCTCGCGGAGCTCGAGAAGCGCACCGTAGAGGGCTCCCAATTCGAGCTCGAGCGGCGCGCCTTGCTCGGGGACATCGCCGCCATCAACGTCGAGGCCGGGAGCGGTCTCTTCCACACCCGCGGCGCCAACGCCGACGCCAGCCAGGACGAGGTCAGCGAGGGGGTCCGGGCTGAAGCCACGGCCCTGGTACCGCGGATCCGCGCCTACAGCCAGCAGCGGCTGCAACAGGTCCACAACAGCATCGGCGTCCTCGGGCGGCTGGTCGACACCCTCGCCGGCGTGAGCGGCCGCAAGGCGGTGCTCTACGCCAGCGACGGTCTGCCGCTGCGCCCCGGTGACGATCTCTTCGAGGCCTGGGAGAGCCAGGTGAAGATCCTCTCGGAGGTAGCGCCGAACTTCTCGGCGGGAATGGAGTCGAATCGCTACACCGCCGTCGACGGCTTCCAACACCTGGTGGCCGACGCCAACGCCGCAGCGGTGACCTTCTACACCCTGAGCATCGCGCCACCGTCGACGGTGCGCGGCGCCGACGTCCGAACCCAAAGCACCTGGAGCTCGCGCGTCGCGTCCCTCGAGGAGGCCAGCCGCCACGATTCCATGGAGCTCATGGCGGAGGGCACCGGCGGCCGCACGGCGTTCTCCGCCTCGGTCCTCGGCGCGGCGCTGACGGGGGTTCTCGACGACTTCGACAATCTCTACTCGCTGGGTTACGCGGCGCAGCTGCGCGGCGACGGCGAACCGCGGCGCATCACCGTGCGCCTGCGCTCACCCCAAGACGGCTGGAAGCTGCGCTATCGGCGCTTCTTTCGCGACAAGAGCGACGACGAGCGCCTCGCCGAGAGGACCCTGACGGCGCTGGTCCTCGACGACGCCGACAACCCCCTGGCCATCGCCCTCGACGTGCGCGAAACCGTGGCGCGGGAGGACGGCACCTACGAGGTGCCGTTGCTGGTCAGCATCCCTCTGGGACGGCTGGTGCTGCTCCCCGGCGAGCAGTACCACGACGGGCAGGTCTCGATGTACATCGCCGTCCGCGACGAGGATGGGCGCACCTCGAGGGTCAACAAGCACCTGTGCCCGGTGCGCATCCTCAACTCGGAGGTGCTCGTGGCCCTGGGGCGCAACGCCGCCTGCGGTGTGCGCCTGCTGATGCGGTCGGGTCACCAGCGGTTGTCGGTATCGGTGCGCGACGAGCTGGCGCTGGTCGATTCGACGGTAGCCCTCGAAGTCGATATCCCGCCCGCCGAGCCCGCCCTGGCGGCGAGCTCGAGCGCCGTGGAGGGTGCCCTCTGAGCTTGCGGCGACTCGGTCGTGGAAGCCAGGGCCGGAGCCCGGCGCTGACCGCTGCGGTCCTCGGACACCGCCACCGCTGGGTGATCCGGGTCGGGCTCGGGCTGATCCTCGCCTCGGTCGCGCTGCCGCCCGCGGCCGAATCCCAGACCCCCTCGCCCAGCCCGGCGCCGCCGATCCTCGAGTCCGTGTCCACCGGGGGCATCGAGACCCGCGCCGTGGCCCTGATCCTCAGCGGTCAGCAGGGCGGGGATCTGGCGAGCGAGGCCGGCGTCTTTCCTAGGCCCGGCGGCGGGGTCGACTTGGTGCTCGATGTCGACGGGGCCAGCCTGTTCGCGAGCCGCGACGAGAGCGGTGCCGCCGGGTCTCTCCCGGCGAACCCGACGGACCCGTCGGGGAGCGTGCCGGAGCCCGTCATCATCGAGATCTACGCCTATGCCCTCGACCCCGGGGGGGGTCTGCGGGGCTACCTCACCGAGGCCTTCCGGCTCGAGGACGCGGCGCAGATCCGCGCGCGGGCTAGCGGCGGCATCAAGTTCCTCGGGCGCATGGCCTTGGCTCCCGGGGACTACAGCCTGAGGCTCCTCGCCCTCTACCGGCGCGCCGATCGTTTCTCTCTCCTGGCCTTGCCCTTCACCGTCCCCGGCGAGGTCGCGGGGCCAGGCGGCGGCCCGCCCTTCCTGGTGCTCGAAGCGGCGGCACCGTGGGTCCTCGTGCGCCAACCGGAGCGCGGTCAGGCCCCGCCGGTGGCCGGTGGTCCGCCCTGGTCCGACGGCGCAGGCTGGTGGGTGCCGGCGGTGCACCCGGTGGTGGCTGCCGGCGAAGACGTCCGCCTCGTCTCCGCCGGCGAAGGGCCGGTCACGGGCCGTCTGCTCGACGCCGAGGACCGGCAGACGGTGTACGAAGCGCAGCTGGTGCCCGACGAGACACCGTCGCCGGTGGCGGGTTTCACCGGCCTGAGGCTGCCCGTGGCGGGCCTGACCGGGGGTCTCGCCGATGACCTCGAGGCCGGCGAATACTTGCTACAGCTGGGTGGTGGCGAGGCGCCGGCCCTCGCCCTGCGACTGGTGGCGCCCGGGGGGGAGGCGAGACCGTGGTTCGTGGCCGACAGCGCCGCCACCGCCGGCCCGGCGGCCCGACCCGGCGGTCTGCCGGCGCCGCCGCCGGCCAGCGGAGAGCCCCCGGGAGATCGTGCCGGCCTCACGCGCGCCTACGCCGAGGCTCTGCTGCCGCTGGCCGGTGAGCGACCCGAGGACGCCGTGTCCACCCTCGCCGACTTCGAGCGCGGCCAGATCGGTCAGGGCTCGCCCTTGCGCCGGGCGCAGCTGGCCGATGCGGAGGACCAGATCGCGGCCCAGGCGCTGGTCTTGGCCGGTGGCGACGCGCGCGTGCTGCTGCCTCTGATCTGGCTCCACGGGGAGGCCTACCGCGGCTATCACCGCCGCGCCGAGTACCTCCTGGCGGTGCATTCGAGGCAGCAGGTGCTGCGCCTGGGAGAGCTCTACACGAAGCGTCTCGGGGATCCGCGCGAAGCCCGGTGCGACCTCGCCGTCGTGGTGTCGGGCATGGCGGGCTATCTGCAGGAGATCGGCGCCAACCTGGAGGCGCAGCAGGCCTTCGAACGCGGTCTCGAGCTCGACGGTGACAACCCGGCGGCCCTCCTCGGCCTTGCGGTGATCCACGAAGCCTACGGCGATTACGACAAGGCCCTCGAGCTGTTGGGACGCCTGGCGAAGCTGCGCCCGGAGAGCGCCGAGGTGCGCCTGCGCTTGGGGATCAACCTGCGGCGCAGCGGTGCCCTGCGGCCGGCGGCGGAGACTCTGGAGAGCGGTCTCGGGGCGGATCGGCCGACCTGGGTGCGGTCGCTGGCCTTCCAGGAGCTGGCGGCTCTCGAGGACGCCCAGGGGCGTTCGGTGGAGGCCGTGGCGTGGCTGCGGCGGGCGCTGGTGGAGATCCCGGGCGAGCAACAGCCCCGCCTCCAGCTCGCTTCCCTGCTCGATCGCCTCGGGCGACCAGCGGAGGCCACGGCGCTGGTCGAGGAGATCGCGGTGGAGCGCGCCGGAGCACCGCCGACGTCTCGTTTCCGCTACAGCCAGTGGCCGCGGTGGGCGCTGCTCGAGGGTTCCCGCCGCCTCGAGGCTCGGGTGCGCGACGCGATGCCGGAGCTGGCGCTGGCGGTGTTGCGGATGAACCGCCGGGCACCGCTGCCCGGGGCGGCCGAGAAATCCGTCGACGGGGCCGCCGAGGGCGAAAAGGAGGGTAGGCCATGAGCCGGCGGGTCCTGAGCCGCCGGGCATCGCGGTGGGTGAGCTTCGCATTGCTGGCCGCTCTGAGCGCGGCCGCGAGCCGAGGCCAGCAGGAGATCTCGGTCACTCTCGACCGGCCCAACGCCTTCGAGCCAGCCTTTGGCAAGGTCGAGATCGAGGCCGTGGTGGTGGCCCAACAGCCCATCGAGCGCTTGGTCTTCTACGTCGACGGTCTGGTGGTGGGGGAGACGCGCCAGCCGCCGCACCGGGTCACCGTCGACCTGGGCGACGACGTCGACACCCGCGACTTCTACGTCGTCGCCTACGGTGCCGACGGCAGCACCGGCAGCGCCACCCGGACGACGCCGGGGATCCGCATCGACGACCAGATCTCGATCCGGCTGCAACAGCTCTACATCACCGTCACCGATGCGGCCGGGAAGCGAGTCCTCGACCTCGAACCCGACAGCTTCCGCATCCTCGAGCAGGGCAAGCCGCAGGAGCAGGTCACCTTCGCCCGTGACGACATCCCTTTCACGGCGCTGGTGATGGTCGATTCGAGCGCCAGCATGGCCGGCGCCAAGCTGCGCTCCGCCCTGAGCGGCGCCCGGGCCTTCTTCGAGGGGATGAGGACCCTCGACGAGGGCAAGCTCATGGTGTTCTCGGACCGGATCCTCCACCGCACCCCTTTCACCACCTTTCCGGAGGTCCTCACCGCCGGTCTCGCCCGGGTCAAGGCCACCGGTGGTACGGCCCTCAACGATCACCTCTACCTCTCACTCAAGCAACTCGAGCAGCGCCAGGGGCGGCGGGTGGTGATCCTGCTCTCCGACGGCATCGACTCTCACAGCGTGCTGTCGGCGTCGGCGGTGGCGGCGGTGGCGCGGCGCTCCCAGGCACTCATCTACTGGCTCCGTTTACCCTATCGTGCGGGCGCTCCGGCGGGCTCACCGCCGAGCCTGACGACGCCCTGGCGCAGCTCCTCGGAATATGCGCGGGAGTACGAGGCGCTGGGGCGAACGGTGGCGGAGAGCGGTGGCCGGATCCTCGAGCTGCCCGCCATCGAGGGGGTGGGCGAGGCATTCGGCGAGGTCCTTGCGGAGCTGCGGGAGCAATACGTGCTCGGCTACTACCCGCGGACGGCGGCCCGCGACGGCTCCTGGCGCCGTGTGGAGGTCAAAGTCGTTGGCCCGAGGCTGGTGGTGCGCAGCCGCGGTGGCTACGTCGACCAATAGACCGTGGACGAATAGAAAGGGGGGGGCCCGAAATCTGGGACTTGACCTCTCGTCCTCGCCCAGGAGAAGAGCGCCGGTGATGCCGAGAGCCTCCCTGGGGCTGTGGAGTTTCCGATGCTGACAGTCATTGTGTTCGCAGTAGTCTTCGCCAGCCAGATCTATCTGTTGTCGGTCCATTTACCGCGCAAGCTCACGGCCCGGCGCGCTGCAGAATCTCCGGAGTGGCAGCAGGCGCTGCAGACGTCGCGCTTCTACGCGCCGGCCAACATTGCGTTGGCCGTGGCCGGGGCCATCCTGCTGTCGGCGTTCTTGTTCACCGATGCACTGGCCGCGATGACGCCGGCGTTGCTGGCGATCGGCGGCTACTTTTTCCTTCAGATGGCTCCGCTGGCCATCGTCGCCGGGCCGGTACTCGCGCGATCGCCGGCGACGGCGAACGCGGCGGACGTTTCCAGGCCGGCGCGGCTGGCGGATTTCGTGTCGCCGCTGCTCATGGGCCTAGCCGTGGCGTTGGCCGTCGGGTATCTCGCAACGCAATCGGCCCTCTGGGACGGAACCTGGGACAAGCGGATGCTCAAGGTCCCCATCTTTGCAGCCGTCCAGTTGTTTCTGGTCGGCAACCTCACGTGGCAACTGGCAGCGACGCGACGAGCCGCCGAAGCGGATCGGGCCGAAGGCATACAGGCTTTGGCAAGTATGGCGCCCATGTTCACGCTGCTGAGCATTGGCATCAGTGGGTATTACTTCGGAAAGGACATACTGTTCGCGCTTGAGGTGCAAGCGTTGCGCCCGGTCATGATGAGTGCCTTTCTGCAACTACTGGCGCTCTTGGCGATTCACCATGTATTCCACTGTGCAGTGTCAAGTAGCGACACACCTCGCTCTACGAAGGCGCCCGCAGTGACCGGGTGGCCGAGGTCTGGACTCTTACGGTGCCACCGCGCCCGGCTGTCGAGGTGGACATGAGCTCGGCGGAGGTGGACATCACCGGCGTCAGCGGCGGCGCCGAGGTCAGCGCCGGGCGCGGCTCGGTGCGCATCGACGTGCCGAAGGGCGACCTACGGGTGGCGTTGACGGTAGGGGACGTCGACGTCACCAGTGGATCGAGCTCGCTCGGCGAGATCGACCTCGAGTCGACCGTCGGGTCGACCAAGCTGTGGATGAACGGCGCCCGCATCAAGTACCCGAACCCGCCCGGACCCGGCAGCTCGGTCTCGGTCTCCGGAAAAGGCGAGGACACAGTGATCGTCGACGTCGAGGTTGGCGACATCGCGGTCGACGTCGGCGGCGACGAGGGATGAAGCGGGTCGGGCTCGGGCTGGCCGCAGCCTTGATCCTGGGCTTGGGAGTCCTCCACACGTACTTCCCGTTGCCCTACGTCTACCGCGTCTTGGCCTATCGCGACGCCGATTTCGAGGACATCCACCGGTTCCCGGCCCGAGTCATCGCCGGCGCCGCAACCCCCACCGAACTGCCGTCGGCAAGCGACGGGCGAGGGGCGGTAGCGATTGCGGCGCACCCGGACGTCGACAGCCTCGATACCCTGCTGGCGGCGACCGAGACGACTGCTTTCGTAGTGGTCCACCATGGTGAGATCGTGGCGGAGCGCTATCTCCGCGGCGACTCCCGGGCCAGCCTTCAGAACACGTTCTCGGTCACCAAGTCGATCGTTTCCGCGCTCGTGGGCCTGGCTATCCGCGATGGCGCGATCGAGCTCGACGCCCCGATCACCCGCTACCTGCCCGAGCTCGCCGAACGCGACCCGCGCTTTGGCTCGATCACGGTCGAGCACCTTCTCGACATGCGTTCCGGCATCCGCTACTCGAACGACGTCGAGTTCCCGATCCTGAACTCGGACGATCCGTTGATCTACTACCACCCGGACCTCGCTTCCGTGGTGCTCGAACGGACCGTAGTCGAAGAGCCGCCAGGCGAGTTTCTCTACAACAACTACAACCCGGGCTTGCTGGGAGTGATCCTGCGCCGGACGACGAGCCTGTGGCCGGGCGAGATCCTGGCGAGCGAGATCTGGGGCTCTCTTGGGGTGGCGAGTGCGGGCTGGACGATCGATGACCTTGGCCTCGAGCGCATGGAGAGCGGCTTCCACGCTCGCGCGCGAGATCTTGCTTCGTTCGGGCTGCTGTATCTACGTGGTGGCGTCGCCGCTGGCAGGCACATCGTGCCGGAGTCCTGGGTGGCGACCTCGACCGAGCTCGAGGAGCGGCCGCAGCTCGAGAACTACGACGGCCGCAGCTGGAGCTACCGCCTGGGGTGGTGGATCGTTCCACGGCCCGACGGCCCCTCCGACTACTGCGCCATCGGCCGCTTCGGCCAGTTCATCTATGTCTCACCTCAGTACGATGCCGTGTTCGTGCGGACCGGACCCGGGCGCGGAGATTGGGGGGATCGGGACTGGACCGAGCTCTTCTACCTCGCCGCCGAGCGGCTGTGAGCACGTCCCGGGCACGAACCCGTCTTGTCAGCGCAAAGGGTCGCAGGCCAGTACCAGCGTCGGCACGAGTGAGTTCGCGATCGAATTCGGCTTCGTGGTCCACTCCTGGTCCACCAAACCGCGACTCCTCCCCACTCTCACCACTGATCACGACACTCGCGACCCTACGACAGGCCCCGTCCTTCCGTGGTCATCAGTAGTCAGGCGTTGCCGTCGGTTGGCGCTCCCTGGCCTTGAAAACCAGCGAGCCTTCACGGGCTCCGCGGGTTCGAATCCCGCCCCCTCCGCCAACGAGAAGCTGGTCCGATCTCGAGAGGTTGGTCGCTCAGTCCTCGGCCGGAGGAGGCCGACCGCCGATCTCGCTGGAGATCGAGACCGCAAAGCCATCGGGATCGACGACGGCGAAGTCGCGCGATCCCCAAGGCTGGTCCGTGGGCGCCTGGGCCAGCTCGCCTCCCCGCGCCCCGATCTCGGCCGCGAGGACGTCTACGTCCTGGGCGGTCGTGCAGTAGAAGCGTAGCCCGAGCCCCTTGAGGCGATCGCGCCCCTTGGCGAAGTCGTCCTGGGTGAGAAGGAAGACCACGTCGCCCGCCTTGAGGCTGACCCCGCGCAGCACGCCGTCCTCCTCGTACTCCTCGTCCACCGTGAACCCGAGCACGTCCCGGTACCAGGCGACGCTCGCCAGCAGGTCGCTCGCCGTGATCGCCGGCGTCGCCGCCCGCAGCCTCAGACTCTCCGGTTGCCGCCGCTTCTGCATGTCGTCCTCCCCGTGGCGCCTACTCTACTCGACGTCCGGCGCCCCCTCCTGACGTGCGCTGCCATCCGGCGAGCCAAAGCACCAGTTGAGTGCCTGATTTCCGCAGCCGACAGCAGCGCCAAAGGCGGGGCTCGTTTCGCCGGCGGCGGCATGAAGGCACGCCAGTGCACGCGCAACGGCGAAGGATCTGGCGTCGCGGTGCATCCAAGACGAGAGGGGGCGGTTCCGGCGCGGGAGCGTCCGCCGCCCCGATCACCGCGAACGCCGGCATAGGCCGGCCCGGGCACGGAGGCCACTATGTACGGAACTCGAACGATCGCGATGGACTATCGCCGGCCGGCGTTCTTCTTGCTGGTCGCCGTGGCGCTGGCGGCGGGACCGCCCGCCTTTGCCGACGGGCGCTGGAGCCTGAGCGTCGAGCCGATCTACGTCAGCGTCCACGGACACGACCAACATGTCCTGTCCGTCCGCGATGCCGATCTGGGAGCGACGCCCGCCACGGAATCGCGAACGGCGGTGCTGCTCGAGACCAACGGGAACCTGGCGCCCCGTTTCGAGCTCCGCTGGGACCGCGAGAGCTGGACCTTCGGCCTCGATTTCTTTCACTTTGTCACCAAGCACGCGCTGACCGACCGCAGCGGGTCGGCGAGCGGCGCAGGGAACGAGCTCGCCTTCGAGGTTGCCGATCGGAGCTTCGTCTCCTCCTCGCCGTCCGAGGTGCTGTCCTTCCGCATCCTGGAAGACACCGAGCTCGCCACGTGGACCGTCGATCTCTACGCTCTGCGGACGCTGGCCGAGACTCCTTCGAGCGCGGTGAGGATGCAGCTCGGTCTGAGGAACGCCGACTTCGACAACGACTACCGCGCGGTCGTGGGGATCGTCGATGCCGGTGGGCGGCGGATCGACGCCTCGTCGAACTATGGCCGCCTGACGGGGCCGTTGGTGGGGCTGGTCGGCGAGATCAGCCATGGGCGCAGTCGCTTCCGAGGGTACATCGGACAGTCCCTGGTCTTCGGCGAGGCCGAGCTGACGCATCGCGCGCGCGACTTCACCGGGTCCCTCGAAGCGGCGATTCAGGTCGACGGCGAGATCGCCACGGCCTCTACGGACATCGGCTTCCGCGCTCCCAACGACGTCGCGATCCCCATCACCGAGTTCCGTCTCGGCTGGAGCCACCGTCTCACACAACGGCTCGAGCTCGGCGCCGGGATCAACGTCTCGGCCTGGTGGGACGTCCCCGTGCCTCCGGGAGTCGTTCCGTCGACAGCGGGCGGTAGCAGCCAGTTG
>Ga0224512_10000809_pt1 | contig 32042 bp, 29 predicted proteins | sample SF_May12_sed_USG_4_FD_169103 | JGI IMG/M metagenome (GOLD analysis project Ga0224512, IMG submission 169103) | Sediment microbial communities from San Francisco Bay, California, United States - SF_May12_sed_USGS_13 | ecosystem: Environmental > Aquatic > Marine > Sediment | place: USA... | reverse complement strand
CGAGCCCATCGAGGAGCCGGAGGTCATGTTCTGGCGCGTCGCGCGGACGATCGCGGACGTGGACGCGTCCTACGGCGCGTCGGATTCCGCCGTCGACGAGGTGGCCCGGCAATTCTACGACCTGATGATCAACGGGAAGTTCGAGCCGAACTCCCCCACGCTCATGAACGCGGGCCGTCCGCTCGGTCAACTGTCCGCATGCTTCGTGCTTCCCGTCGACGACGCGCTCTCCAACGGGCAGAGCGGTATCTACGACACGCTGAAGGCCATGGCGCTCGTTCACCAGTCGGGAGGCGGGACGGGGTTCTCCTTCTCACGCCTGCGCTCCGAAGGTGAGACGGTGCGCTCGACGATGGGCGTCGCGTCCGGCCCGGTTTCGTTCATGAAGCTCTACGACGCGAGTACCGACGTCGTGAAACAGGGCGGCACACGGCGCGGCGCCAACATGGGCATCCTCCGGGTGGACCACCCGGACATCCGCCGCTTCATCGCGTGCAAGAACGACACGACCCAGATCACCAACTTCAACATTTCGGTCGCGATCACCGACGCGTTCATGGACGCGGTGAGCAAGGGCGAGAGCTATGACCTGATCAATCCGCGCGACGGCGAAGTCGTTGGACGGGAGAACGCGCAGGAGATCTTCGACATGATCATCCGCGGCGCGTGGCTCACTGGGGAGCCAGGCACGTTCTTCATCGACCGCGCCAACGAGTTCAACCCGGTTCCCGCGCTCGGGAGCTACGAGGCCACGAATCCCTGCGGCGAGCAGCCTCTCCTGCCGTACGACGTCTGCAATCTCGGAAGCATCAACCTCGGCAAGTTCGTCAGGGAGGGTGCTCGGCCGGGTGTCGGGCCGGACGAGGGGATCGACTGGGGTGCACTGCGCACCGTGACCCACCTCGCCACGCATTTCCTCGACAACGTCATCGATGCGAACTGCTACCCGTTGCCCGAGATCCACGATCTCGCGCAGAACATCCGGCGCATCGGACTCGGCGTGATGGGGTGGGCGGATATGCTCGTGCGCCTCGGCGTGCCGTACGACTCTACCGAGGGTGTGGAGCTGGGCCGCCGTGTCATGGAATTCGTCAACGAGGAATCCCGCAACGCCTCCGAGAAGTTGGCGGAAACCAGGGGTGTCTTTCCCGCGTGGGCGGAATCGATCTGGGGTCCCGACGAGAGCGCGGCGGTGCGCGCTCCCGGCGAGCGGATCCGGCCGACCCGGCCACTGCGCAACTGCAACCTCACGACGGTCGCTCCGACGGGGACGATCTCGATCTTCGCCGGTTGCTCGGGCGGAATCGAGCCCATGTTCGCCGTCGCCTTCATGCGCAATCAAGCGGGCGTGATGATGCCGGATGTGAACCCGGATTTCGTGCGCATGGCCAGGGAGGGCGACTGGTACTCCGAGGACCTCATGGAGCGGATCGCCCAGGAGGGCCATATCCACTTCGACGAAGTTCCCGACGAGATTCAGCGGATCTTCCGTACGGCACACGACATCACGCCTGAGTGGCATGTCCGGATGCAGGCCGCCTTCCAGGAGCACACCGATTCCGCGATCTCGAAGACCACGAACTTCCCGCGCGAGGCGACCGAGGACGACGTCCGTCAGATCTACGAGTTGGCCTTCAGCCTCGGGTGCAAGGGCGTGACGGTCTATCGCGATGGCTCTCGCGAAGGTCAGGTGCTGTCGACGGGCGCAACGACGAAGTCGGAAGCGACGTCCGAGGGCACGGTGGAGGTCGCGCAGCTGCAGCATCAGCTCGCGGACGCGCGCGAAGAGGCGCACAACCTGCGCATCGAGGTCGACTTGCTGAAGGCGGAGCTCGAGGACCGTGACGAGACCGCTGGGGCCGCGCGCCACAAGCGGCAGCGTCCGGCTGCCCTGCGCGGGTACACCATGAAGATGATGTCGCCGCTCGGGGACCTCTACGTCACGATCAACGAAGACATCAACGGGCGGCCCTTCGAGGTCTTCTGTACGCTCGGTAAGGCGGGTGGCGCGGCGATGGCCGACGCCGAAGCGATCGGCCGGCTCATGTCCTTAGCGCTCCGCTCGGGCATCTCGATCACGCAGGTCAAGGAGCAGCTCCGAGGCATCTCCTGCGACCGCGCGGTCGGGCTCGGACCGAACAAGGTGCTCTCCGTGCCGGACGCCGTGGCCCAGGCGATCGAGCGTTACCTGGAGGAGAAGGAGGGCATACAGGAGGCGCTTCCGCTCACCGTGGGGACGGGGGAGGGAGGGACCGCGACACAGTCGGCTCGATCGGCGGGCGGTTTCGACATGTTCGACATGGGCACGTGCCCGGATTGTGGAACCGGTCATTTGGCCTTCGAGGAAGGCTGCAAGAAGTGCCACGTCTGCGGGTACTCAGAGTGCGGCTGACCAACCCGCGGAGGACGGCGGCCACGATCGTGCTGCGGTAACCAAAACGCCGGTCGTTGGTATGAGCGGGGTGGCTTTCGAGCCGCCCCGCTCGTCTTCTTCCAGGGAAGACACCGGACCCTCTTACCTCGTAAGCGATCGAATGACCTCGCGGCTCGTCCTCCTCGCACTCACGCTGGCGATGCTCCCGGCCCACCTCGGGGCGCAGCTCGCGGGCCTCGGCGGTGCGGTCGCAGAGGCGGACATGCTGTACTTGGCTGGTGAGGCGAAGCTCTCCTTCGAGCGTCTTGACGCGTACCTCGAGACCGACTCGACCGACTACGGCGCGCTGTGGAGGGCTGCGCGAGCCGCTGTGGTGCTCGGGATCGCCGAGCAGGGAAGTCGGCAGCAGAACGCGTGGCTCGATCCGGCGATTCTGCTCGCGAACCGGGCAGTGGAGCTCCGACCGGCCGAGATCGACGGCATCTACTGGCGGGGCGTTGCCTCGGGTCGGCGTGCGATGAACGCCGGTCCTCGTTACGCGGTGGAGCTCGCCGAGGTCGTACATGACGACGCTCACGCGATTCTGGCGATCGACTCCTTGCACGGGGGCGCTCACAACATGCTGGGCAAGCTCAACTACGAGGTCATGAGCTTGTCGCGGGTGAAGCGGCTGGTCGCACGCACCTTCATGGGCAACGAGGCGCTCGACGATACGAGTTGGGAAAACGCCGAGCGCCACCTGCGCACCGCCGCCGAGGCATGGCCCGACTTCGTGCTCTTCCACTTCGACCTCGGGCAGCTCTACCGCAAGCGGGGCCGTCGCGAGGAGGCCGCACGAGAGTTCGCTCACGCCCTCGCGCTTCCGGTGGTCCACCCGACAGACCTCGGGCTCCAGATGGAGGCGAACGAGTTTCTCGAGGAGTGGGGTATCGTGGCCGACTCGCTCTACGCCGGGGTCACGACCGACCACGCCGGCGACGACGCTCCCATGGGCCGGTGATCGCGACGGTCCACGCATCGGTCTGCATATTCACGAAGAAGGTCGAGCCATCGGGCGAAAAGCAGGCGCCGGCGAACTCGCCGCTTCCGTTGAGGTTGTGGGCGAGTCTGTAGATGTCGCCCTCGGGCGTGATCCCGAGTAGGTAGTCGTCTCCGGTCCCGTCCTCACACACGACCAGGTCGCCCCACGGCGCGACGCACAGGTTGTCCGCGTTCTCGATCAGGGTGCCGTCGTTGGGCTCGACGAAGAGCTCGAGCGTGCCGGGTCGGTCCCGCTCGCCGCTGGTGCCTTCCACGGGACTCGGGCGGTACCGCCAAATCTGCCCCTTTCGCGCCTGTCCACCGTTCGTGCATGCCATGAAGACCTCCGGGCGTCCACCGCGGTCGCCATAGAAGATCCCCTCCCCTCGAGCGAATCGCGCGGCACCGGCGTCATGTCCTCGGAAGCGGAGATCGTCGTCCGGGGACTCCACTTCGTCGACGTCGATCCACTCCACTTCCATCGATTCGCCGGGCCGGATGCGGCGTCCGTCGAAGTTGCGGGTGTCCAAGCCGGGCCGCCCCCGAACGGCGAGCGCCTGGAGGCGTCCACCCCGATGAAGCTCGCCAGGGACGTCGGGGATGAAACGATAAAGCAGCCCGTCACTGAGGTCCTCGGTCTCGTAGACGATGCCGGTCGCCGGATGCACCGCGACCGCCTCGTGCACGAAGCGCCCCATGGCGCGCAGCGGCACCGCTTCGACGAGCCCGTCGAGGCCGGCACGGACCTCGAAGTTGAATCCGTGTGCCCGTGCGCGACCGTCCCCCGCGGGCACCACGACTTCCTCGCAGCTGATCCACGAACCCCACGGCGTGGGCCCCCCGGCGCAGTTGACCAGGGTGCCCGCGAGGCTGAGATGGTGAGACACGAGGCGCTGGGTTTCGGTATCGTACACCAGCGTCGTCGTGCCGCCGAGGGACGGGGCGCCGCCTATGACGCCGGCGTCATAGAGAAGACTCCGATCGACCCGGTCGAGCAAGGAGAGGTCCGCCCCGAAGGCGCCGAACTCGGGCTCGTCGTTCACGAACATCTCGTGATTCCGAACCAACAAGGTCGTGCCGTCGGGCCCGGGAAAGGTCGCCATCCCGTCGTGCCGGTGGGGCACGAAGAAGCCGTCCGACATCCGCTCGCCGCCGCGGGAGAAGATGCGGTAGCTGAAACCCTCGGGTAGGGCGATGATACCATCGGGGTCGCGGACGAGGGGACCGAAGCCGAGGTCCGCGTCCACGGAAGCGGCCGAGGTCTCGGTGCGGGCGCACCCCAGGCCATTGAAGCCCAGAGAGATCGCGGCGGCGGAGCCGAGAAAGCGGCGGCGCGACAGCGTCATGAAGCACGAACCCGGTGTGAGAATGCGACGAGCAGGGACGAACGAATCTAAGCCGGGTCGGCGTCTGAGGCTTCCCCAGCGCGGCCAGCGGTTTCTGACGGTCCTCGTCATGACCGCGCCCACCGCTTCGTGCGGGGGTGATTCCCCGGAGGGTCCGACGCCGGGGCGACCGGCGTTCGACGGCGAAGCGGCACTCGAGCTGGTTCGGGCGCAGGTCGGATTCGGGCCGCGCGTCCCCGGCACCGATGGACACGCCCGTCAGCTGGACTGGATGCTCGGTCGACTCGATTCGCTGGCACCCGAGGTGGCGGCCGACACCTTCCCGCACGTGACCACCACCGGAGACACGCTGACGCTCACGAACGTGTGGGCGCGCTTTTCGCCCGAAGCGTCGCGTCGGATTCTGTTGCTGGCGCATTGGGACACACGCCCTACTTCGGACCAGGCGACGGATCCGGCCGAACGAGATACCCCGGTCCCCGGTGCGAACGACGGGGCTTCTGGTACCGCGGTTCTGCTCCAGCTCGCCGCGATCATGGCCACCTCTCCGCCCCCGATCGGAGTCGATCTCCTATTCGTGGACGGGGAGGACTACGGACCCGGCGTCGAGGACATGTTACTCGGTGCGCGCAGGTACGCGGAGACGCTCCCTGAGCAGGGGCGTCCCGTGTACGGAGTCCTGCTCGACATGGTCGGCGACGCGGATCCCCGGTTTCCGGTCGAGGGGTTCTCCGCCCAATTCGCGAGCGCCGTGGTCCGGAAGATCTGGAGGGCGGCGGAGCGCCTGGGCTACGAGGAGTACTTCCCCACCGGGGTCGGGCAGAATCTGACCGACGATCACGTTCCGCTCATCGAGGCCGGTCTTTCCACGGCCAACATCATCGACTTCACGTACGGGCCGAACAACACCTATTGGCACACTCCGCAGGACACGCCCGACAACGTGAGTGGATCGACGCTCGAAATGGTCGGAGAGGTCGTCACCGAGCTCGTCTACTCTGGCGGTTGAGCCCAGCGAGAGTCGTTTGCGCTCACCCGCGCTCTCATCCAAAATCGATCGCCATCGTTCCTCTGACAGAGAGCCCATGAGCGTCAGCGAGGAGAATCGAACCGAACGGCCGTCGTCGGCCCGGGTCGCCGTCGTGCAGGCTGCGGGAAGACCTTTCGATCGTGAGAGTGCCCTAGAGGCGGTTTGCGCGCACGTTGAACGGGCTGGAGCGAAGGGGGCCGATCTTGTGCTTTTTCCCGAAGCGTTCGTCGGTGGATACCCGTGGGGCCTCGCGTTCGGGACCGCGGTCGGGGGGCGGTCAGACGCTGGACGACGGCTGTGGGGACGGTATTGGGCCTCGGCCATCGACGTTCCGGGCCCGGAGGTGGACCGGATGGCGGAGGCGGCGCGCTCGGCGGGCGTGTACCTGTGCGTGGGCGTGATCGAGCGCGACACCACCTACGGGGGAGGCACGCTCTTCTGCACGCTTCTGTACCTCGGTCCCGACGGCTCGCTCCTCGGAACGCACCGCAAGCTGAAGCCGACCGCGGCGGAACGGCTCATCTGGGGGGAGGGTGATGGCAGCACTCTGACCGCGATCGAGACACCATTCGGCACGGTCGGTGGACTGATTTGCTGGGAGAATTACATGCCCCTCGCCCGCATGGCGATGTACGGAAAAGGCGTCGACATCTATCTCGCGCCGACCGCCGATGCTCGGGAGCGATGGCAGTCGACGCTGCAGCACATCGCGTTGGAAGGCCGGTGCTTCGTGCTCGGGTGCAACCAGTACGTGCGCCGGGACATGTACCCCGTGGACCTGGAGCTCGCCGGCGAGCTAGAGGCGTGGCCCGAAACGCTCTCAGCCGGGGGGTCCGCCGTCTACGGTCCGCTCGGCGAGTGCCTCGCCGGGCCCGTGTGGAACGAGGAGGCCATGCTCGTCGTCGACCTGGATCTCGGCGCGGTGACCCGGAGCAAGTTCGACTTCGACGTCACCGGACACTACGCGCGACCGGACGTGTTCCGGCTATCGATCGACGAGACGCCGCGCCCCGCGGTCGGCGAGCCCTGAGGAGGGACTCCTAATCGGGCGGACGGCTCACCACTCGATCTCGCCCTTCTTCGACAGGTCGATCTCCTTTCCGTCACCGCCCTGCAGGAGCACCTGTTCGATCTGCTCGTACAGGAACTCCCGGGACTTCGGTTCCCGCGGATCCAACCCATAGTGGTTGATCAGCAGCGTCTGATGCTGCAACCAGTCCTGCCAGCAATCCGTGCAGACGTCGCTTTGAATCCGGTCTCCCAGCTCGGTCCGGAATGGCGGCTTCGCAAGGCGGGGAGCACCTTCGCCGCAGCGGCGACACTCGATGGTTTCGTCGCTCATGAATCTCGGTCGGGAGCGGGTTGGGGAGAGCGTCGGTCTACCCAGGCGTCGACCTCGGGATCCCTTCGAAAGCGTCGCCCGCGGCCCCGGGGGCGGTCACGTTCGGCAGAGGAAATGCCCGGTGCCCTTGGACCCGGTCTGCCTCAATGACTACTTTGTCAGGCTGCAGGCGCATCGTGTACAAGGATCGGAAGATGGCGTTGACCAAGAAGCAACTGGCCCACCTCGAAAAACGGCTCCTCGAAGAGCGCGGCCGTGCCCTCAAAGCGCTGGGGCTCTTCGACCAGCTGACCCAGGCGGACCGCGATTCCAGCGATTCCGACCTCTCGGCGTACACCGATCACATGGCGGATCAGGGAACCGAAGCCCAGGAGCGCGAGAAGGCTGCGGCATTCGCGACCAAAGAGGGGCGATACTTGTACCGATTGGAGGAGGCCCTTCGTCGCCTCTACGCCGATCCCAAGAAGTTCGGCATGTGTCACACCTGCGGGTCCGAGGTCGGGTTCGAGCGTCTCGACGCGCTTCCCCATGCTCGCTACTGCATCGACTGCAAGCGCAAGGAAGAGTCAGCGGCCTGAGCCCGGACCCGGGACCATGCCCGGCCCGGTTACCCCCGGGCGACCTCATTCAAGAGCTGTTCCCCGATCACGTCCGCCTTCCATTGGCGCATGCCTTCGACAGCGAGCAACTCTTCTCGCGTCGTGGGCTCCTCACGGGCGATGTCCGTGAGAACCGAGTTTGAGAGTAAGGTCCCTCTCGGGAGCTCCAGCTCGACCGCGACCCGATTCCGGATGATCTTCAGCCGCTTGAACCGGGCGTCGACGTCGGGAGGCGACCGGCCGGGTCCCCGGAACTCCTCTCGCGGATACGGCGTCAGCTCCGTGTCGGCCATCTGAGCAACTTGGTGGAGTCGCCTCAGCAACTCCTTGCCGTCGTGGTGCGCCAACGCCTTCGGAAAGCCGGGAATGTCGAGCAACTCCTCGACACGGCGGGGCTGGCGTGAGACGGCCTCGATCAGTGGAGGGTCCCCGATGATGCGGAACGGGGCTCGGTCGCGCTCCCTCGCGATCTCGTCACGCCAGAGCAGCGCTTCGCGGAGGGCTGTCACCTGTCTCGCTGTCAGGTCGCGCGCTCCCTTGACTCTCGTGACGAGATCCAGGTCCTCGTCCGAGGAGTGGTCCTCGTCGCCGATCTCCTCCAGCGCCCGACACTCCTCATCGGCCCATGCCCTTCGGCCGAGGCGCGTCAGGTCCTCGAGCAGAAGATCCGCCAGCTGCTCGAGGTAGCAGGTGTCGGAAGCGGCGTACTCGAGCATCTCTTCGTCCAGCGGACGTTTCGCCCAATCGGCTCTTTGATACTTCTTCGACAGCTTCACATCGAGGCGAGACTCGAGCAGGGAGGCCAGCCCCAACCCCTCTTCGCCGATCAGTGCCGCGTAGATCTGCGTGTCGGCCAGGCCCCGCATCCGAATCCCGAGGTCCCGACTCACCAGCCGTAGATCGAAGTCGGCGCCATGCATGACGATCTCCACTGAGGGGTCCTCGAGGGGGTCGCGCAGCAGATCGGTCACGTCGAACGCCAAGGGATCCACGACGTAGGTGCGACCGGTGACCGTGACCTGCAGAAGACATAGACGGTCCGAGTAACGGTGGAAGCCCGCCGCCTCACAGTCGAGCGCGAACCGAGTCGCCCCCGACAGGTCTTTTCGAAGACCGTCGGCCTCTTTGGACGACTGGACGTGGATGTGGCTCATGGCGGCCTTCGCGGTGGCTGGAGTCGGCGTGTTGCGGCTCGCAAATCAATGAAGAAGCCCGGACCCTCGCTACCCCCAGGGGGGCGCAAGGACCCGCCGACGGGCGGGGGCAACCGTCGCCGACCGGGTGTTGCCCGCTGCCATGACCCCCGCGACAATTCCGTCGCGACTCGCGCCACCGAACCCTTCCGTCCGGCTCCGATCATGCTCCGAACCAAGGTGGTCTGCACACTCGGACCCGCCAGCTCCGACCCGGAGACGGTACTTGCCTTGGTGCGCGGAGGAATGAACCTCGCCCGGGTCAACATGTCGCACGGGTCGCGAGACGATCACCGTCGTGCGATCGAGGCGGTCCGCGCGGCCGCGGATGAAGTCGAACGGCCGATCGCGGTACTCGTGGACCTCGCGGGGCCGAAGATCAGGGTGGGCGACCTGGCCGAGCCCGTCGACCTCGAGTACGGAACCACCATCGTCATGGCCCCGGAAGACGACGCGGTCGAGGGAGAGATCCCCACGACGTACGCGGCGCTTGCGGACGAGATCCGGTCCAACGACGCGGTGCTGCTGGACGATGGCTTACTGGAGCTGCGATGCAAGCGCACCGAAGGTACCCGTACCTATCTCGAGGTGGTGCGGGGCGGACAGCTCAAGAGCCGGAAGGGCATCAATCTACCTACGGTCAACCTCAAGGCACCCTCGCTGACCGAGAAGGACCTGGACGACCTCGCGTTCGCCCTCGACATCGGGGTGGAGTACATCGGGCTCTCGTTCGTCCGGACGCCCGACGACGTCATCGACCTCAAAGGCCGTGTGGGTGACCGCGCACTTGTGGTTGCGAAGATCGAGAAGGTCCAGGCATTGCGCGCGATCGAGGAGGTCCTCGCCGAGACCGATGCAGTGATGGTGGCGCGAGGTGACCTCGGTGTGGAGTTGCCCTTCGAGCGTGTTCCGCTTGCGCAGAAGCGCATCATTCAGCTCGCGAACTATCACGGCCGTCCCGTGATCACGGCGACCCAGATGCTGGAGTCGATGATCGAGAATGCGCGGCCGACGCGGGCGGAAGCTTCCGACGTCGCCAACGCGATCCTGGACGGATCGGACGCGGTCATGTTGTCGGGGGAGACCGCGGTCGGCAAATTCCCGCTTCAGGCGCTCGAGGCGATCACCCGGATCGGCGTCGAGATCGAGCGCAGCGGCTTCCTCGAGCGGGGCCCACGCTATCTGACACGACCGGGACTTCGTACGCGCGGGGGCGCCTCCAGACGGGAGCACGCCATCGCCGCCGCGACCGTCGATTCCGCTCGCCAGGTGGGAGCGCCAGCCATCGTAGTCATCACCAGGTCCGGCTTCTCCGCACGACTCGTCTCCTCTTATCGGCCTTCGGTACCCGTGTTCGCGGTGACTACTGAGCTCGCCACCTATCGCCAGCTCGCCGCAGTCTGGGGCGTCAGACCGGTGCTCGCCGAAGGCGTCCCAGTCACCTACGAGGCCCTGTCGGAGCACGGGTGCGACGCGGTGCGCGCAGAGGGATTGGGCGAACCGGGCGCGGCGATCGCGATCACCGCCGGCTTCCCGTTCCACGAGTCGGGCTCGACGAACAACATGCGGCTCGACCGCCTTTAGTAGAGATGGCTGTTGGCGGCTTGGTCCAGTGGCCCGGTAGGATCCGGTGAAGCTCACCTTCCTTGGCACCGGGACGTCCTTCGGTGTTCCGGTGGTCGGTTGTGACTGCGCGGCCTGTACGTCGACCGATCCCCGAGACCGCCGAACTCGCCACGGGGCGCTACTGGAGACGGACGGCGGACGACTTCTCGTCGACACGCCCCCCGAGCTGCGGCTTCAGCTTCTTGCGGCGGGGGTCGACTCGATCGATGCGGTTTGGTTCACGCATACCCACGCCGATCACGTTCACGGGATCGATGATGTTCGCGTCTTCACGGTCCGCCGGGGAGACATGCCAGCGTACGTAGCGCGCGAGTATCTCCCGGTCATCCAGCGCCACTTCGACTACATTTTCGATGATTCGATCCGACCTCCCGCTGGGAGCTCCAAGCCGAAAATCCTTCTTCGTGGCTTCGATCCGGGCGAGACGCTCTCGATTCTCGGGCGATCGTTTCGACCGATCCGGGTCCCGCACGGAAGCGTGGCGGTTTACGGATTCCGGGTCGGCGACCTCGGCTATGTGACGGACGCGAAGTCGCTACCGGACGACGCGATCGAGTTGCTCCGGGGTGTCGACGTGCTCGTCCTCAACGCCCTCTGGTTCGGACGGCCGCACGGGTCGCACTTCAACATTGAAGAAGCGATCGAGGCTTCGAAGGTGGTTGGCGCAAGCAGGACCTACCTTACGCACTTCACCCACCGCGTGACGCACGCGGAGCTGACGCAGCGGCTACCGGAGGGTGTTTTCCCCGCGCATGACGGCCTCGTCGTGGAGGTGGAATGATGGAACGCATTCGATTCGACTTCGGCAACCTACTCGCCTCGCGCGTTGAAGGAGGCGTGGACGACGCCCTCCTTGACGTCGGACTCGCGGAGCGGTTCGCCCACGTGCACAACCGCGTGGAGGCCGGTCGTGCAGCTGGTTCGCTGGGCTTCTTCGATCTTCCCTACGCGACGGAGACCGTCGACCTCGTCGTGGAGCTTGCCGACGGATTCGGGCAGTGGTTCGAAGACGTCGTCGTGTTGGGGATCGGGGGGTCCGGGCTCGGCGCCATCGCCCTCAAGGAGGGACTCCTGGGTCCAGGCTGGAATGCACGCTCGGGAGACGATCGCGACCACTTTCCCCGGCTGCATATCGTGGACAATCCGGACCCGTTCACGCTTGGCTCGCTTCTCGGCCGCCTCGATCCGGCCCGAACGATGTTCAACGTAATCAGCAAGTCGGGCGCCACCGCCGAAACGATGGCGAAGTATCTGGTGGCGCGAGGATGGGTCGAGTCGGCCGTGGGCCCCGACAAGGCACGCGGTCACTTCCTCTTCACGACCGATCCGGCGCGTGGAGCGCTGCGCCAGATCGGGGACGCGGAGGACATCCCGATGCTACCGATCCCCGAGAACGTGGGTGGACGGTTTTCGGTACTCTCGTCGGTTGGGCTCTTTCCCGCTGCCGTCTGCGGCGTCGATCCGAGGGCGCTCCTCGCGGGCGCCGCCGACATGGAGGAGCGCTGCCGCACGGAATCGCTCGGCGAGAACCCGGCGGGCATGTGCGCCAGCCTCCTGCATCGCGCCGATACCGAACACGGTCGCTCGATACACGTCCTCATGCCGTACGCGGACCGACTCCGGCCGGTCGCGGCCTGGTTCCAGCAGCTCTGGGCCGAGAGTCTCGGGAAGGCGGAAACGCTCTCCGGCGAGCGTCGGTCGACCGGCCCGACGCCACTCGCGTCGGTCGGCGCCACCGACCAGCACTCGCTCCTACAGCTGCTCATGGAAGGGCCGCCCGACAAGGTGGTGCTCTTCATCGGGGTCGACGACATGGGAGCCTCCATGCCGATTCCCGAACGCCACCCGGGGATCCCTGCAATCTCCTACTTGGGGGGGCACACGCTCAATGAGCTGCTCGATGCTGAGCGGGCCGCGACGGCCGAAGCCCTGCGGCGTGAGGGACGACCGAATGCGACGATTTCGATGCCCCGGATCGGTGCGGCCGAGATGGGTCAGCTCATCATGCTGCTCCAGATCGCCACGGTATACGCCGGCGCCCTGTATGACGTCGATCCGCTGAACCAGCCCGGTGTCGAGCTAGGCAAGCAGCTCACCTACGGCCTCATGGGCCGGGACGGATCGGAGCGTCCGGAACTGCTGGAACCGGATCCCCGGTGGGTGCTGTAGAATCCGAGAGCGGTTACCTTTTGCATGCGGAGCCCCTGCACCCGACACACGCCCACGGGGGGAAGAATGAGAGACAGCGACGACATTCCTTACATCGTGATCGAGCGCGATCGATCTGGCGGCGCCGGATCATTCCTCTTGGGCGCCCTTGTCGGAGCAGGAATCGCGTTGCTGTTGGCCCCCAAGTCCGGTGAAGAGACGCAGGAAGAGCTCAAGGAGCAGGCACGTAAGCTGCGCTCAGTAGCGGAAGAGCGGGTGCGTGAAGCTCAGCGCCAGCTCGAGGAGCGTCTCGAAGAAGCCCGGGAAGGGGTCACCAGTCGCTACGACGAGGTTCGCGAGGCGGTTTCTGCCGGTCGCGACGCGGCCGCGGATGCGCGCACCGACCTCGAAACGAAGCTGCAGCGGTCCAAGTCCGCGTATCGTGCCGGAATCAGCGCCGCGCGCGAAGCCGTGGCCGCCGCGTCCGAAGAGGGCGAAGACTGATCCACAGGGCCACCGAACCCGCCTAGCGCATGGCCGAGCCTTCCGGTCCGGCCGCACCCAAGCCGAGGCATCACCGCCTCGAGCATCGCTTTCGGGAGTTCGCCCACCGTCTCGTCGAGAAGTGCGACGACGACGACATCTTCTTCATGGCCGGCGCGATCGCGTTCAACCTCATGCTGGCGCTGTTCCCTCTGGTCATCCTCGGCATCGGGATCGCGGGTTATGTCCTCTCGCGCTTCGGGGATCCTACCCAGATCGTGCTCGAACTGCTCACCGCGAATCTCCCGGGAGGAGGCGACGCGGATCTGCGAGCATTCGTAGAGACGCTGACTGAGTCGCTCCTCGACGGACGTACCGGCTACACGATCGCCGGGTCGGTCTTCCTGTTGTGGGTCGCGACCCGACTCGCTGCATCACTTCGTGTGAGCCTTCGCGAGACCTTCGACATCGGGGCGAGGCGCCATCCCGTTCATGGCAAGGCCTTCGATATCCTGGCCGTCATCGTCGGATTCATTCTCCTGACGCTCAATCTGGGCGTGACCGTGATCATTCTGACGACGGTCGACTACGGGGTGTCGGTCTTCGGCATCGAAGGCGCGGCTCTCTCTTGGACAGAGCGTCTCGTGGGGTACGCGATCTCGTTCGCATCGATATGGACCCTGCTTTTCCTGCTCTACCGCTACATGCCGTTTCGACCGATCGCGTTTCGAACCGCGTTCATCGCCGCGACGTTCACGGCGGTCGCCCACGAAACCCTCAAATTCGGCTTTTCGTGGTACGCGACCGAGGTCGCGAACTACCGCTCCGCGCTGGGGAATCTGGCCACCGTCGCGGTGCTTTTCTTCTGGATCTATTACGAGTCGCTAGTGTTTATTCTCGGCAGTGAAGTCGCGCAGGTGGCTAACATGAGAAAGGCGAGTCGGGTGGGAGTGGAGAGCTTCGAGAGCGGCGCATGAGCGACGATGCGCGCAAGGTCGTTGCCCGGAATCGCAAGGCGCGGCACGAGTACGAGATTCTCGACACCGTCGAGGCCGGCATGGCCTTGAAGGGTCCGGAGGTGAAGTCCCTTCGGGACGGGAACGCGTCGTTCCAGGACGCTTTCGCGCGGGTGGATGCCGGCGAGGTATGGCTCCACAACCTGCACATCAGCCCGTACGAGCAGGCGAACCGTTTCAACGAGGACCCCGTCAGGCCACGCCGCCTGCTGCTGAACCGCAACGAGATACGCCAACTCGCGATCCAAACGAACGAGAAGGGGCTCACGCTCGTGCCACTCGAGATCTACTTCCGCCGCGGATACGCCAAGGTGCTACTCGCGGTCGCACGCGGTAAGAAGCTCCACGACAAGCGTGAGACCCTCAAGCGGAAGCAGCAGGAGCGTGAGGCGGAGCGAGCCGTGGGGCGTCACGGGTGAGCGCCGGAGCGTTCGTTCGCGCGGCCGTCACCGTCTCGATTTTGGCGGCCACCGCCGCCTCCGCGTCGGCCCAGGGTCAGCCGGGCCTGGAGATCGAGCGGGAGGACGGGTCGACCACACGCGTGGCGGTCCAGCTGGATCGCGGCTACGCGGTGGTCCCCCTGGACGTGCTCGCCGATCTGGGGTGGGCCGTGGACACGAGCATCGGGGCCATCTCGGTATCAGTGGCGGATGAGATCGACATCTCGATGCGGATCGGCTCGCCGTTCTTCCGCTGGGACGGCGTCGTGCTCCAACTCGCCGACGCCCCCTATCGGGTCGGCTCGCGGACGTACGTGCCGCTCCAGTTCCTCACCGACTTCTTGCCGAGACGACTCCCGGGTTTGTACGAGTTCGTCGGGTCGCGTTCACTCCTGCGAGCGGGCGACTTGTCACTGCTCGGTCGTGGCTCCGCGGCGGGTGATGTCGCCGACGCGACGACGGCGGCCCGGGACGGCGCGGCATCGAGTGCGGCGCGCTCGGTGTCGGACGACCCGCCCCCGTTGACGCGCAGAGAGCGACAGACAACCGCGGAGGAGGTCCGGGCCGCGGGACCCACCACCTACGATGGCGTGCGCGTCGTCGTCATCGACGCGGGTCACGGGGGTGTGGACCCGGGGGCGGTCGGGCCCAGCGGCGTCCGGGAGAAGAACGTCGCGCTCGGCATCGCGACCCGGCTGGCTGATCGTCTCCGGGCGGTTCCGGATCTCGAGGTCCACCTCATTCGAGACGACGACACCTTCGTCGACGTCTGGGAGCGGGGACCGATCGCCACGGAGGCGAAAGGTGAGCGGCCGGGGATTTTCGTGTCGATCCATGCGAACTCGTTTCCTGCACGCCGTGCGGCTCGAGGCTTCGAGACGTACTTCCTCTCCGACGCCCGCACCGAGCACGAGCGGAGGGTCTCCGCCATCGAGAACGCCCCGATGAGCATGAATCCCGAGAGGGTCGCCGACGACCAACTCCAGGACATGGATTTCATTCTCAGGGACCTCGTGAATTACGACCACGCGCACTGGTCGGAGGCGCTCGCTTCGCTCGTCCAAGACGAGCTCGACGTCGTGCACCCGGGACCGAATCGAGGCGTCAAGCAGGGGGTGCTCGCCGTGCTCACCAACGCATTGATGCCGTCCGTGCTGGTCGAAATCGGCTACCTCTCGAACGACGAGGAAGGTCGGCTATTGGGACGAAGCGAGTTCCACGACGACGCGGCCGAGGCCATCTCCGAGGCGGTCGTGCGCTTCTTCGAGCGTTACCCCCCGGGCAACGGCATCGGGAGCGCGCGGAAAGCACCGTGAGGCGAACGGTCACCACGCTAGCGGCGTGCGTGTCGATCCTCTTCGGGTGCTCCTACCACAACGTCCTCTACAACTCCGAGCGCGTCTTCAACGACGCCGAGGCCCACCGACGCGCCGGTCGGGACTCCCTCTCTGAGATCGGCTTCCGGTCGGTCGTTCGGAAGACCGGGGAGGCGTACCGCGCGCGGCCGGAGAGCGAGTGGGCGTGTCAGGCGCTCCTGCTTCTCGGCCGGGCGCACCTGCGGCTCGGTGACTTGCGGGCGGCGCGCGCGGCATTCGGCGAGGCCGCCGTGCGCGGGGGCGACTGCGGGCGGTTCGGCGACGTCGACGTTTACCTGGCGGCCATCGCCGTCGAGCTGGGCGACCGCAGTCGCGCTCTCGATCGGCTGAACCGTGCGTTGGACGGCTCCCTCTCCGATCACGCGGCGGCCGAGGCACACCTGCTACGGGGTGGACTCCTCTTGAGCGGATCCCGGATGGAGCAGGGTTGGTGGGACCTCGACAGAGCCGTCGATTTCGATCCCGCTGCGAGGGCGGCGGCCGGTCTCACCGCGTTGCGCTGGAGCGTGGAACGCGGCGACCTGGAGCGAAGCAGGCGGGCGATGGAGCGACTGTTCGAGATCCCCGAAGCCGGCATCCGGGCCGATTCCGTGGTTCTGCTCGCGGGAGCCGCACGGGCTCGCTGGAACGCGGGTACGGCGGCCGAGCTCCTGGACGGTGTGGTCTCGGCGACGTGGGACCGACCGGCTCGGGCCGTCGTCGCGTTGTACCGAGCGCGCCTGCTGCATGCGTCGGGCGACACCGCCGCTGCGCGGCTTCAGGCGATGACGGTCGCGTCTGGACTTGGGAGCGTGGCGGCGGACGCCCGGCTCCTGCTCGCCGAGTGGCGGCTTCAGCGCGCCCGCGACCTCCGGGAGGTGTATTTGGTTCGCGCTCTTCTTCTCCCGTCGGGCTCGGATCCGCGCGTGTCGGCCGTCCTCGCCGCCATCGCCGAGATGGAGTCCTTTGCCGAGATGGGACTGGACCGGCCACTGGGCTGGTTCGCGGCTGCCGAGATCGCGCGGGACCGGCTCCAGGCCGACTTCGTAGCCCGCGGATTCCTGCTTGCCTACGCCGACGCGGCGCCGGGTGACCCGTGGACTCCGAAGGCGCTCCTGGCCGCGCTCGAGGTGACGGATGCGGTCGGCGATCGACAGTGGTTGACCGGACGGCTGGAGGCCCATCGCGACTCCCCTTACGTTCTTGCGGCGCTCGGCGGACCAGCCGCCGGCTTCGAAGCGTTGGAAGAGGAGCTCGAAGTGCGGCTCAGTGAGCTGTCCAGGCAATGAAGTTGGCCACCCGGGTCCTCGGCGTGGAGTTCCAGAATCCGGTGGTGCTCGCAGCCGGCACCTGCGGGTTCGGCCAGGAGCTGGAAGACGTCATCGACCTGGATGCGCTCGGGGGGTTCGTGACGAAATCGGTCACGCTCGAACCGCGAAGGGGCAACCCGGCCCCGCGCGTGACCGAGTTCTCGGGCGGCATGCTGAACTCGGTGGGGTTGGCGAATCCGGGGCTGGAGCGCACGCGCAGTGAGAAGCTCCCCTGGATCGCTCGAAACGTTCGACGCGCACAGGTCCTCGTGAGTGTCGCGGGTCACACGGTTCAGGAGTTCTTCGATCTCGTCGAAGGTCTCGAGGATTCGGAGGGCTTTTTCGGATTCGAGGTGAATCTCTCGTGCCCCAACGACGCGAAGCGGGACGGCCTCCCGTTCGCGCTGGACGGTGAGGCCGTCTCGGAGATCGTGAACGGTTGCCGCGCGCGAAGCGCTCGACCGCTCGTCGCGAAGCTGGCTCCGAACGACCCGGACGTGGCGGGGACTGCCCGCCGAGCGGTCGACGCCGGGGCCGATGCGCTGACGCTCACGAATACCCTGCCCGGGCTACTGCTCCATGCGCGGTCGGGGCGAACGGAGCTCGGCGCGGGCGCAGGTGGGGTGAGCGGACCTGCGCTCCGGCCCTCCGGTGTGCGCGCCGTGCGGGAGGCACGTCGCGTCACCGAGGCTCCCATCTTCGGAGTCGGAGGGGTACTCGGGCCCGCGGACGCCGTGGGCTACGCTCGGGCGGGCGCGGATCTGGTGCAGATAGGCACCGCCACGTTCGCCGCGCCCAGAGCCGGCGAGGGCCTCGTGTCGGGCCTGCGTGCGTGGGGGCGCCGAAATGGCATCCACGCCTGGACGGACCTGGTTGGCGGCGTGGTGGAGGGCGGCTCGTGAGCCGGGTCATCATCCCTCTCGACGTCGCGTCCTCAGACGAGGCGTTCGCGCTGGTCGATCGGCTCGGGGACCGAGCCGACTTCTACAAGGTCGGTCTCGAGCTCTACACCCGATGCGGCCCGGACGTCGTCCGCGAGCTGGTCCGGCGCGACAAGCGAGTCTTTCTCGACCTCAAGCTCCACGACATCCCGAACACGGTCGCCGGCGCGGTCGCGGCGGCCTCGGAGCTGGGTGTCGATCTCCTCACGCTTCACGCGGCCGGGGGACCTTCCATGCTCGAAGCCGCGGCGGCGGCACGCGCCGATGATCTCGCCCTCCTCGCAGTGACGGTGCTGACATCCCTCAGCCCGGACGAGATGGGGACGGTCTGGGATCGGGAGATACGCTCGGTGCGTGAGGAGGTGGCACGCCTGGCGCTCCTCGCTCGCGATGCCAACATGGACGGCATCGTCGCGTCGGCGCTCGAGGCGTCGTGGATTCGCGGTCAACTCGGCGAAGATTTCCTGATCGTCACGCCAGGGATCCGCCCGACCGGTACCGCGCGGAACGACCAACGCCGGGTTGCCACGCCGACCGACGCGGTTCTCGCGGGCTCGGACTACCTGGTCATCGGTCGGCCGATTACACAGGCGGACGATCCCGAAGCCGCGTTGGAATCGGTCCTGCGTGAGATCGACCAGGCCGAGTCCCCGGACCGATCATCGTAGACACCGAACGAGAACTCATGTCGCTCAAAGTCCGAAACACCGCGTCGCGCTCGGTCGAGCCGTTCGAGCCCCTGGAGCCAGGGAAGGCGAGGGTCTACGCGTGCGGCCCGACGATCTACAGTCACGCGCACATCGGGAACTTCAGGGCCTTCGTCTTCTTCGACCTGGTTCACCGACACCTCGAATGGAGCGGCTTCGACGTACGGTTCGTCATGAACCTGACCGACGTCGACGACAAGGTGATCGAGGCCGCGTTCGAAGCCGGGTCGTCCATCTCGGAGCACACGGCCCCGTTCGGAGAAGCTTTTCTCTCCGATTGCGCCACGCTCGGGATCCGGCGCGCCGACGTGTACCCTCGCGCCACCGACTACATCGAACAAATGGTCGACTTCGTGGCCCGTCTCGTCGAGCGGGGTCACGCGTACGCGGCGGAGGACGGAGCCGTCTACTACTCGATCTCCAGCTTCCCCGGATACGGTAAGCTCAAAGGCATCGATCCATCTTCGCTCAAGGCGGGCGCGCGGGTCTCGCAAGACGAGTATCAGAAAGACGACGTGCGTGACTTCGCCCTCTGGAAAGCCGCGACCGAGAAGGACGAGGCCGTGGGTGCGGCCTGGGACTCGCCGTGGGGACGCGGTCGACCCGGCTGGCACCTCGAGTGCTCGGTCATGAGCACGATCGAGTTGGGGAACACACTCGACATGCATCTCGGGGGTGAAGACCTCGTTTTCCCCCACCACGAGAACGAGATCGCGCAGTCCGAGGGAGCGACCGGCGAGGCTTTCGTTCGGAACTGGCTACACGTGAAGCACTTGTTCGTCGAAGGCAAGAAGATGTCGAAGTCCCTCGGCAACTTCATTCGGGTGCGGGAGCTGCTGGAGGAGGGTCACGACCCGGCCGCGATTCGGCACCTCCTGCTCTCGTCACACTATCGCGGGGACCTCAACTTCACGCGGCAAGGCCTGGAGGCTTCGCATTCCGCTGTGCAGCGGCTCGTGAACTTCGAGTCTCGGTTGAGAGAGGCGAAGACGGACGAGGGAGCCGTCCTGTCGACCCTGCCGAAACTCGCGGAGACGATGCTCACCTCGTTTCGCGCGGCGATGGATGAGGACTTCAACTCCGCTGATGCCCTCGCTGCCGTCTTCGTGTTCGTAAGCGCGGTCAACGCCGAGCTCGACGGGCGGGATACCGTACCGGCTTCGGATCGGGATGCCGCGAGCAACGCGCTCGCGTCCGTGGATCAAGTCCTGGGCCTGCTCCAGGTCGCGCACGCGGCGCGTGCGGTCGACGACGATCTGGCCGTGTGGGTGGAGCAGATGATCGAGGAGCGCGCCCAGGCCCGGGCCGACCGTGACTTCGCGCGAGCCGATGCGATCCGGGAAGAGCTCGCGGAGCGCGACATCGTGCTCGAGGACGGCCCCGAGGGAACGCGCTGGAAGGTGGCAGGATAGGCTCGTCAGCCGCCCTGCGCGGCGTCAGGATCGGACGCTATCTGACGGAGTTCGTCGGGACGTTCTTCCTCGTGTTCTTCATCGGGACGTCGGTGCTCACGGCGCCCTCTCTGGCTCCGATCGCCATCGGGGCCGGTCTCACGACTCTCGTCTACATGGGGGGGCACATCTCCGGCGCCCACTACAATCCCGTGGTCACCGTGGCGATGTACCTCGAGCGGGCCATGCCCCGTACGGACGTCGTCCCGTACCTCCTGGTTCAAATACTCGGGGGCCTCGCGGCCGCGGCCGCGGTGGCTGCGATCATGGGTGCGACCTTCGCGCCGGCTCCCGCACCGGATCGATCCATCATCGCGGCCCTCATGGCCGAGGCGCTGATGACGTTCGCGCTCGTGCTGGTGATCCTGAACGTCGCGACGTCGAGAACCACGGAGGGGAACGGCTACTACGGGGTGGCCATCGGATTCACCGTGCTCGCCGGCGCCTACGCAGTCGGGCCGGTATCGGGTGCAGCGCTCAACCCGGCGGTCGGTACCGGACTCATCGTCGTGGACGTGCTCACGGGCGACGGCTCGTTCGCGGATCTCTGGCTCTACTGGGTGGCCCCCACGACCGGCGGCCTCTTGGCGGTCCCCGTCTTCCGGCTGCAGGAGGCCGGTCGTTAGCTTTCGCGCCAGGTGCCGACGTAGCTCAGCTGGCAGAGCAGCTGATTTGTAATCAGCAGGTCAAGGGTTCGAGTCCCTTCGTCGGCTTGGAAACGAAACAGCCCGCCGGACCGAAGTCCGACGGGCTGTGTTTCGTCTTGCCGCTGGAACCTCAGGCGTTCTTAGCCCGGTAGTTCACAGCTGTATTCGACGACGTAGCCGAAGTGTGGGAACAGATCGATGGTGTCGTTCCACTCTTCGATCGGTGTACCCCACCGGCCGAAGAACTGCAGAACGGTGCCGTCGCCGGACGGTTCTCCGAAGTGCCAGTTCGTGTAGATCCACTCCTCGCCAGTGACCCACGTCCACGACACGCCGTCGAACTGGCCACCAAGCAGATACCCGTCGTCCGCGGCCTGCGTCATATTCGCGAGCGCGAACGCCGTCTCGTCGGCCGAGGTGATGGTGGCGAGGTGTCCCCCGCACCCGCGGAACGACATTGCATTCGCAGCGGCATTTGCGTCGCTCCAGGTGATCGTGGAAGGCGCGATCGTCACGGGTCCGTAGTAGTTCCCCGTACCCGCGTAGAAAAAGATCCCGGCCGGCAGCTCCGTCTCGAAGTCGACGGTCGTCGTACCGGTCCCGGTCACCACGACATCGATGTCGGGGTCGGCGAAGGACTCGCCTGGTGGGGGTGTCACCGTGATCGTGTAGTTGCTGCCACCGCCCTCGGCAGCTTGGAGCGGCCCGAACTGATAGAAGCCACCCTCGTCCGTCGTCGCGACAGCCGCGGCGTCTCCGCTGAGCGTCACCGTGACGCCTTCGATTCCGCCACTCACGTGCGAGACGGTTCCGCTGATGTACGCGGGCTCGACCGGATTGACGTCGCTGAACGAGCCGATCAAGCCGCCCACTCCTCCGTCGCGGAACCACATCGGCGCCGCACGGAGCCCCTCGGGCATGAGCACGCCGAACGCGGGTGCGAGCCGTGTATCGAGCTCGTGTAGTATCCGGTCGCCAAGCCCGAGATCGGTCACGGTGGTGTTTCCAGTGCAGTCCAGGAGGCTCGACGGTGCCTTCGGGAGGAACACGAAGTCACCTGGGCCGTTGGACTTCCCGAGCACGAGGTCGTCCGGATCTGGAAACGCGTGGTAATCCGGCTGAATCACGTCATCGACGATGCAAATATCCAGCTGGGCGTCTGCCGCGAGGGTTCCTAGGAAGGGTGTCCCGTCCGGGTTGGTCGCCGTGATGGTGCAGAAGAGCGGCCACTGGTCGAGGGCGGTTGGTAGCGGACCTTCGGTCGGCGCGAAACCACCGACGCGGCAGTCGAGTATGACGACGAGGCCGCCGTCAGGCACCGACCCCTCGGGGAAGGTGAGCTGGGCCATGGTAACGCCCGCTTCGTTCTGCGTCGTGATAACGACCGGGCCCGAAAGGTCGTCGGGAACGGCGTCGGCGTTGCAGCGATCATCGCCGATGCAGTCGTCCACGGCGATGATCGCATCGCCGAGGCCTTCGCCGACCCAGAACTTGACCGGGAAGGTACGGCCGGCGTTGTCGCCGCTCTCACCGTCGAGGAGCAGCTCGAGCGATCCGATCCGGAGGCCGAAGCTCGTGAAGACTTCGATCGAGTACGTCTCGTTCGGCTGCGCGGTCTTGTCCTTCCAGTTCGCATGGTAGCTGTCGGTCTCCTCCACGGCTTCCAGGTCGATGCACCCGGTCGGGGGGCCCGCAGAAATGTTGCAGATCGTGATGGTCGGAGTGAGCCCGGTCGCGAGCGGGCCGGACGGCACCCCCTTCACGAGCGGCTCCAGGAATGCGAACTGACTGCCTTCGCCGGCCTCGTACGTCACGGTCACGGTAGACTGCGGACCGAACTCGTCGAGCGCGGTGGGGGCTCCGCCGTCGGTACAGCTCGCGGCGAAAAGCGTGATGGCCAGAATCCGAAGGATCCGGTGGTCGGGAATACTCGAATGCATGGTGATACCTCCTCGGGGGGGCGCTTGGACCGGGGCTCGGTCTCAGCAGGGGGCTACTTGAAACACTACGCTATGACGGTTCGGGGTCGAAAGGAAAAAGACGCGCGGACGCATCGTCCGCCTCATGACCCCGTGATCCGGCTAAACGCCGGATGGCGCCGGAGGTCGCGCCACCACCAGTGACCATGCTCGACGAAGCCCTCGCGCCGGTCGGGGTTGAAGGTCAAATACTCCTGTAGGAGATCGACCGCTTCTTCGTTGTCGTCGAGGAGGGTGTAGGCGAAGGCCTGGGTAACCAGCAGGTCGCGACCGGGGTCCAAGGCGGCGTCACCAAGTGAGCTCCGAAGCACCGCCCGGGCGCTGTCGGCCAGCAGAAGGTCGCCTTCTTCCATGGCGTGCCGCCCGATCGCGGCGGCGACGAGAACACGGGTTTGAAGCCTCGCGAACTCGGCGCTGTGCTCCGGCGTCCTCGCCATGACGGCGTCGAAGAGGGTCCAAGCCGAATCCGGGTCGGCGTCGGCCGCACCCGAAGTCATGTTCCATATCCCGCACTCGTAGAACCGCGAGTTGGTGGGGAAGCGGTCGCGGCCTTCGGCGCACCACTGTCGCGCCTGAGCCCGATTCTCCAAATCGTACGAAGTGCTCCATAGCCGCCAAAGAATGTCGGGCGCGGCCGAAAGGAACGCGTCGGCTTCGTATGCGCGTCGAGCGGCCAGATTGGCCTCGACGATGTCGTCCATCTGGTAATAGAGGTGGCCCAGGACGTTCCACGCGTTGGCCTGGAGCGGATTCACTCGGGTCGCTGCTTGCAGGTCTGCCTCGGCGTCGACCAGCAGCTGCTCGGCCGCGTCGTGATCGGGCTCCATCGCGAAGAGGTACCGGAGATACGTGAGGATACCACGGATCTCGAGGGCGTCTGCGTTCCTCGGGTCGATAGCGAGCCCTTGCCCGGCGAGGGCCCGCGCCTCGCCCATCATGACTTCCATTCCACGCGAGTCGTCCGCCAGCCGGGACCGCTCGTACACGAGCCGAGCGTGCTGAACCACGGGCTCCGGCCAGGCGTCACTCACCTCCGATGCCTGCTGGAACAGGTCTTCGGCACGGTCCCAAGCCGCGTTGGCCCTCTCCCATTCGTCTTCCGCGAGGAGGTCGTTCCCATCCTTCCACGCCCGCTCCGCCCGCTGGACGAGCACCCACGCGGCATCGCTGGCGGTTTCGGCTCTCCGGGCGCGCACGCGGACCTCTTCCCCGAGCCAGGTGCGGAGGAGTCTGGAGACCTCGTCCGTGAGTCCGACCCTGAGCTCGGAGGTCGCGTCCGCGGAACTCGCGAACGAGCCCCGTTCGATCGTTGCTCCGCTCTCGGAGTCGACGAGTGCCACATCGACGCGCACGTCCCGACCGCGCTGCTCCACGAACCCTTCCACGTAGGTCCCCGCGTCCAGCGCTCGGGCGATGCTATCGGGGTCGAGGCCGGATCCCCGGTATTGCCCCGTGCCGTTCTTAGAGATTACGTCGAGCCCCTCGACGGTTCCGAGCTCGGCGATGAGGTCTTCGGTGAGACCGTCGGCCAGATACGAAAGTGCGCCGTCGCTCCCGTCCTCGAAGTACAGGACCGCGACCCGACGTGCGTCCAAGCCCGTCGCCGCGTCGAGGGCGCCCGCCACCGCCAGGCCTTCGCGATAGTCCCGGACGGTCAGGCCGGTGGCGCTGACCGTGCCTAGGACGATCAGGGCCAGTAGCGCAACCTCCGGCCGCGTGACGTCCTGGGCACCTTTCTCACCGTGGAACCAACCTACGACCGCGGCCCCGGCGAAGCCTCCGAGAAACCAGACGAGGAGAACCAGGTAGACCCAGTCCGGCAGGATACCTCTATCGACCAGCTGATCGACGACCTCGAGTCCGATCCACGCCGCCGCCGCGTATGAGGCGACGATCTGGATGATGCGGCGGTCGCGAAGCTCGGTGAAGAAGCGGACGGGGGAGATCAACGGGTGCCTCGACAGAACATCTGGGGGGGGGAGCCAGATAATTGGGGAAAGCAGGTGGGCCCGCAAGCCACGACGGGCATTCCCGACGTGCGATTGGGGCGCGAGCCCGACCGTCGGTCACGGAGGGTATCCTCGATCGATGGGGTACCCGGGAGCCGCCTGATCCGCCGAGGAGGTGCCACACGTCGCGGTAACGCCGGTAGGCCGCTCGGTGCCGGCGCCGCGCTCGCCGGAAAACCCCGGAATTTCGGACACTTCCAGGGGTTTACGCCCTCCGAGGCCCCGGTTACCTTTTTAAGCTCGTTCGTAAAACAGCCGCCTCAGCCGTTCCGGGGGCGGCTCTTTTCCACGTCCGGGAGGTCGTCGGAAGGTGCGAGAGTCCCGACGGAGGCGGTTTCGGGAGTACGCGGTGGGGTACCGAAGCGGTCAAACGGGGCAGACTGTAAATCTGCTGGCATAGCCTTCGGAGGTTCGAATCCTCCCCCCACCACTGCATCAAAAGGTACGACAAGGCGGGAGTAGCTCAGTTGGCTAGAGCATCAGCCTTCCAAGCTGAGGGTCGCGGGTTCGAGTCCCGTCTCCCGCTCTGAACGAGGGATCGGCGCGAGCCGCGAGTTGCTCTGATAGCTCAGTGGTAGAGCGCGTCCTTGGTAAGGACGAGGTCGCGGGTTCAATCCCCGCTCAGAGCTTGCAGTGTAACCATACGGGACGATCGGTCCCGGTGAACGGACAGCCAGGACCCGAGAGGCACAGCGATGGGCAAGGAGAAGTTCGAGCGAACGAAGCCGCACGTGAACGTGGGAACGATCGGGCACGTGGATCACGGGAAGACGACGCTGACGGCGGCGATCACGCTGACGCAGGCGAAGAAGTACGGCGGCGAAGCGGTGGCGTTCGAGAACATCGACAAGGCACCGGAAGAGCGAGAGCGCGGGATCACGATTGCGACGGCGCACGTGGAGTACGAGACGGGGAACCGTCACTACGCGCACGTGGACTGTCCTGGTCACGCGGACTACGTGAAGAACATGATCACGGGTGCTGCTCAGATGGACGGAGCGATCCTGGTGGTGAGCGCAGCGGACGGACCGATGCCACAGACACGGGAGCACATCCTTTTGGCTCGCCAGGTCAACGTGCCGTTCATCGTGGTGTTCATGAACAAGGTGGACATGGTCGATGACGAAGAGCTGCTGGAGCTGGTGGAGCTGGAGGTACGTGAGCTGCTGAGCGAGTACGACTTTCCGGGCGACGACATTCCGGTGATCAAGGGGAGCGCGCTGAAGGCACTGCAGTCGGAAGGCGAGGGTCCGGACGCGGACTGCATCCAGGAGCTGATGGATGCGATCGACTCCTACATCCCGGAGCCGGAGCGCGACATCGACAAGCCGTTCCTGATGCCTGTGGAGGACGTGTTCAGCATCACGGGCCGAGGCACGGTGGCGACGGGTCGGATCGAGCGCGGGATCGTGAAGCAGGGCGAAGAGGTGGCGATCGTGGGGATGGGTGGGGACAAGAAGACGGTGGTGACAGGAGTGGAGATGTTCCGCAAGCTGCTCGACGAGGGACGAGCGGGAGACAACGCGGGGCTTCTGCTGCGCGGGATCGGCAAGGACGAGATCGAGCGAGGTCAGGTGTTGGCGAAGCCGGGCTCGATCACGCCGCACACGAAGTTCAAGGCCGAGGTGTACGTGCTGACGAAGGAAGAGGGCGGCCGACATACGCCGTTCTTCGACGGCTATCGTCCGCAGTTCTACTTCCGGACGACGGACGTGACGGGCGCGGCGCACCTGCCGGAGGGAGTGGAGATGGTGATGCCTGGCGACAACGTGCAAATGGAAGTGGAGCTGATCACGCCGATCGCGATGGACCCGGAGCTGCGGTTCGCGATCCGCGAGGGCGGACGCACGGTGGGCGCGGGCGTCGTGACGGAGATCCTCGAGTAGCAGGCAGGTCCGGGCTCGGGGCCCCCTCACTCGAACTGCAGCCCAGCTGCAATGTTCTCGCGAGAGGCCCCGAGCCCGAATCTGACCGCAGGGCGTGATCTCCGGCATTACGACCGGGATGGCGCGAGCAGAACAGAGGGAGTGAGGAGCAAGGAAGAAGAAGATTGGCCGCGCGACGGGGCGCCGGTTCCGCGAAGGTTGCGGGTCGGAACGGCTCGTCGGAGCGAGACCCGGCCGCGCGTAGCGGCCCAGGAGACACAAGATGCCGCGCGATAAAGTGATCCTCGCCTGCCAGGACTGCCAGGAGAGGAACTACCACATGACCAAGAACAAGCGCCTGCACCCCGAGCGCGTGGAGTACCGCAAATACTGCCCGCGGTGCAAGCAGCACAAGCCGCACAAGGAAACGAAGTAGATGGCGGCCGTCGAGAAGTTCAAAGAGACCAAGGTCTTCGTTGAAGAGTGCTGGATCGAGCTGCAGAAGGTCACGTGGCCCGACATGGAGCAGCTTCGCAGCGCGACGCTGGTCGTCCTCGCGTTCACGATGGTGGTGTCTGCGATCATCTGGCTCATGGACAAATCCGTCAGCTGGATCATCGGCGTGATCATGGGGATCTTCGGAGCCTGAGGTGAAGACTATGGCCGAAACTCGCTGGTACGCGGTTCAGACCTATTCCGGGCACGAAAACAAGGTCCAGAAGCTGATTCAGCTTCTGGTCGACGAGGAGCCCGCCGACGACGAAGAGGCCGAGATCCTCGACGTTTTGGTGCCCACGCAGGAGGTCATGGAGATCCGTAACGGGAAGAGGGTCACCGTGACGCGGCGCCTTTACCCTGGGTACGTCCTCGTGCATATGGCGCTCAACGAGCGTACGTCCCACGCGATCAACAACATCCAGGGCGTCATCAAGTTCGTCGGCTCGGGCCGTTCTCCCCAGCCGCTGCGTGAAGACGAGATCAACAAGATCCTCGGCATCGAGGTGGAGTCCGAGGAGGAGAAGCACGAGGAGATTCCCTTCCACATCGACCAGGTCGTCGAGGTCATCAAGGGCCCGTTCACCGATTTCAGCGGAACGGTCCAAGAGGTCTACCCCGACAAGGGGAAGGTCAAGGTGGAGGTGTCCCTCTTCGGACGACCGACGTCGGTCGAGCTCGACTACACCGACCTGAAGGGATATTAGGCCATGGCCAAGAAAGTCATCGGATTCATCAAGCTCCACGTGCCGGGAGGGCAGGCGAATCCGGCCCCTCCGGTCGGCCCCGCGCTCGGACAGCACGGCGTCAACATCATGGAGTTTTGCAAGCAGTTCAACGCGAAGACCTCGGACAAGCAGGGTCTCACGATCCCCGTGGAAATCACGGTGTACGCGGATCGCTCGTTCTCGTTCATCACGAAGACTCCTCCGGCGGCCGTGCTCATCAAGCGCGCGATCAACCTGAAGAGTGGCTCCGCGGAGCCGAACCGCGAGAAGGTCGGGAAGATCTCGCGAGCGCAGCTCGCCGAGATCGCGGAGACGAAGATGCAGGATCTCAACGCCAACGACATCGATGCCGCCGTGGAGATGATCGCGGGCACGGCCCGATCGATGGGCGTGGTCGTCGAGGGGTAGCAGAAGCAGCACTCGGGGCGAGCGCCCCACCCGAATACCACCGGCTGAGAGCCGTCAGCGGTGGGAGGGCAAACGAATCGGCTCGAAGACCATGGCTAGAACAGGGCAGCAATTTGCAGCCGCGAAGGCTGGCGTACCGCCGGGCGTGAAGCTCGCTCCCGATGAGGCCGTAACGCTCGTGAAGGAGTTGTCGTTCGCGAAGTTCGACGAGACCGTCGAGCTCGCGGCGCGCCTGGGTGTGGATCCACGAAAAGCGGACGAGTTGGTTCGTGGGACCGTGGTGCTTCCGCACGGGACGGGTCGTACCGTTCGGGTGCTCGTGATCGCTCAGGGCGAGAAGGAGGCCGAGGCACAGGAGGCTGGGGCCGACTTTGTGGGTGTCGAGTACGTCCAGAAGATCCAGGAAGGCTGGCTCGATTTCGACGTCTGTATCGCCACCCCGGATCTCATGGGCAAAGTGGGACCGCTGGGCCGCGTGCTCGGACCCCGCGGCCTCATGCCGACCCCGAAAGCGGGAACGGTGACGTTCGACATCGGACGCGCGGTGAGAGAGATCAAGGCGGGTAAGATCGAGTTCCGTGTCGACAAGACGGGAAACATCCACGCTCCGATTGGCAAGGTCTCGTTTTCCGAGGAGCAGCTGCGAGAGAACCTCGGCGCGTTGATGGACCAGATCGTTCGGGCGCGCCCTTCCGGGTCGAAAGGAGTTTACGTGCGCAGTGTCACGGTCTCGAGCACCATGGGCCCCGGCATCGCCATCGACCCCAACCTGTACCGGAAGGCTTAGATGGATCGCGCAACCAAAGAGACGTTCGTCACGGAGCTCCGGGAGCGGATGAAGCGCGCTCCCGTGATGTACTTGACGGACTTCACCGGGCTGAAGGTGAAGGAGATGACCGAGCTGCGCAGTCAGCTGCGCAAATCGGGCGCCGAATACGTGGTGGTGAAGAACCGGCTCGCGAAGCGGGTCTTCGCCGAATCGGAAGAGCTGCCGGATATCACTGGGAGCCTCGTGGGGCCCACCGGATTCGTCTTCGGCTACGAAGATGCGGCGGCCCCGGCGAAAGTCCTCAGCGACTTCGCCAGGGACCACGACAAGAAGCCTGCGTTCAAGCTCGGGGTTCTCGAAAACGAGATCCTTCAGCCGGAGCAGGTGGAGAAGATCGCGAAGCTCCCGCCACGGGAGCAGCTGTACGCCGAGCTGGCCGGGGCCCTTCAGGCTCCAATGGCCATGCTGGCTACCGCGCTCGAGGCGAAGCTTCAGGAAACGGCCGGTCTTCTCGACGCGCTCAGGGCTGAGCGCGCAGAGGCAGGTTGAGCCCGCACCCCGGGCATGTAGCAGGAGGGACGCGGGCGCGTTCCTGGTAAACGGTCAACCCAATCGCCGACACGAGTCGGTGAGCATCAGGAGGAAGCAGGTACAATGGCGGATCAACAGAAGCTGCTCGAGGAAATCGGCGGCATGACGGTGATCGAGCTCTCCGAGTTCGTGGATGCCTTCAAAGAGAAGTTCAACGTCACGGCCATGGCGGCTCCGGTCGCAGTCGCGGGCGGAGCCGCCGCTGGCGAGGCCGCTGCTGAGGAGAAGGACGAGTTCGACGTCGTGCTGTCCGGCATCGGCGACAAGAAGATCCAGGTCATCAAGGTCGTGCGTGAGCTGACCGGACTGGGTCTCAAGGAGGCCAAGGAGCTGGTCGATGGTGCCCCGAGCACCGTCAAAGAAAGCGCCTCGAAGGAAGAGGCCGAGGAGATGAAGGCCAAGCTCGAGGACGTCGGCGCTGCCGTCGATCTCAAGTAGAGGCCTTGTCCGACCACGCGGGTGCGTTCGTACCCGCGCTCAGGGCAGTGCGACACCGGGGCGAGCCGAAGTCAGGCGATTGCTCCGGCGCGGCTTCATGCCGCGTATCAAATCGGGCCAGCGTGAGTCCCGGTTGCGGGCGTCCCTCATTCGAGGTACGCCGGCGACCGGGCCGCGCGCGCTTGTCCCACATCGAAAACGAGTCACGCAGCTCGGCCGCTTAGGCCCGAGCTCGTAAGGGGGACACACGTTGGAACTGCGCAAAGACAATCGGCCGATCCTCAGCTTCGCGAAGCTGGCCTCGGTCATGCCCATGCCGAACCTGCTAGACGTCCAGCTCCGTTCGTTCGAGAAGCTGATCGAGCCGGACCTGCAGGAGCAATGGGATTTCGGGCTGGATCGTGTCTTCGGGGAGATCTTCCCGATCGAGGACGTGAACGAGCACTTCATGCTCGAGTACGTCTCGGCGACCCTCGGGGAGCCGAAATACTCCGTCGAGGAATGTATCGAGCGCGACATGACCTATGCCGCGCCTCTCAAGGCCACGCTCCGCCTGATCATCTGGGAGCAGCCCGAAGAGGACGAGACGCTTCCGAAGAAGAAGAAGAAGAAGAAGGTGTCGACCCCGATCGAGGATCGGGTGACGCAGGACATCATCGAGAAGGAAGTCTACCTCGGGGACCTGCCGCTCCTGACGGAGCTCGGCACGTTCATCATCAACGGCGCCGAGCGCGTCGTGGTGAGTCAGCTCCATCGCTCACCGGGTGTCGTCTTCGAAGAGAGCATCCATCCCAACGGGACCAAGCTCTACTCCGCGCGGATCATCCCGTTCCGTGGCTCGTGGGTCGAGTTCACGCTCGACATCAACGACATCTGCTACGTCCATATCGACAAAAAGAAGAAGTTCCCGGCGACCGCGCTGCTTCGTGCCCTCGGGTACAGCTCGGATGCCGACATCTTCCGACTCTATTACGACGTAAAAGAGCTGAAGCTCGGGAAGAAGCTCACCGACGAGAAGAAGGCGGAGATCGAGGGCAAGGTCATCGCCGAGGAGTTCGTCGATCCTGAGACGGGCGAGATCCTGATCGAGAACGGTGAGGAGATCGAGGAAGAGGTGATTGGGATCCTCGAGCGCCTGGGCGTCAAGAAGATCAAGGTGTACGCCAGCGATCGTGAGACCGCGCGGGGTGAGAGCCCACTCATCAAGAACACCATCAAGAAGGATCCGACCGAGAACGAGGAAGAGGCGCTCAACGCGATCTACTCCCTCCTCCGACCGGGCGAGGCGCCCAACATCCAGACGGCGCGCGAGGCGCTCGATCGCGTCTTCTTCAACCCCAAGCGCTACGACCTCGGGCGCGTCGGCCGCTACAAGATCAATCAGCGGCTCGGCGTGAAGGTCCCGAAGAGCGAGACGGTGCTGACGAAGGACGATTTCGTCACGATCGTCGGCCATCTCATCGAGCTCAACGAGGGTCGTGGGTTCACGGACGACATCGACCACCTCGGCAACCGGCGTGTCCGGACGGTCGGCGAGCTCATCGCCAACCAATTCAGCGTCGGGCTCAGCCGCATGGCACGGTTGGTCAAGGAGCGGATGTCGATCAACACCGATCCGGAGAAGATCAACATCGACGACCTGGTCAACGCCCGGACAGTATCTGCGGTGATTCAGGCGTTCTTCGGATCCAGCCAGCTCAGCCAGTTCATGGATCAGACGAACCCGCTGGCC